>AR_comb_assmDRAFT_10014769_pt1 | contig 16120 bp, 19 predicted proteins | sample ArasoioldDNA_FD_10543 | JGI IMG/M metagenome (IMG submission 10543) | reverse complement strand
GGCATGCAGTGGTTCCCGGACCCGGAGCTGGAGAAGTACGTCCGCGAGATCGCCCGGCTGCCGGAGATGACCGAGGAGGACGTGGACTACAAGCGGGCGATGCTGGAGCAGCAGCAGGCGATGGAGTTCGCCGGCAGCCAGATGGAGATGCTCGGGATGCGGCAGAAGGCCGAGCTGACCGCGCAGGGGTTCAGCCCGGAGCAGGCCCAGATGCACGCCGAGCAGCCCACCGCCGAGATGGCCCAGCAGTACGCCGTGGACGGTGCCAATGCCGAGCAGGAGGGCGAGGCGGCCAGGCGGCTGCACCCGGTGGGCCAGGCCGACGCCGCCGACGCCCAGATGCAGATGCAGATCGAGCAGAGCCGGGAGGAGATGAAGAACGCTCCCCCGCCCGCAGACCCGAACGAGGAGAAGCGGTTCGCGCGGGAGAAGGCCAAGGCCGACCAGGACGAGAAGTACGCTGCGGTCGGACACAAGCGGGAGACCGAGAAGATGAAGCTCGCCGACCAGTTGGCCGAGCGCAAGCACCAGCGGGACATCGCTGCGCTGCGGGAGAAGAAGAAGCAGGTCGGTCGCCCGGACAAGCGTCCTGCTGCCAGGGTGGTCCCGGCGAAGAAGACCGCGAAGAAGCCACCTCCGAAGAGGGGGAAGTGAGATGCCGTTCCAGAGCGTGAAGCAGCGCGGGTACCTGCTCGCGCACCCGGAGATCACCGACAAGAAGGGCCGGTCGGTGGGCCGGAAGTGGCTCAAGGAGCACGGGACCAAGGTCGAGAAGAACCGGGGTGACGGCTGGCTGAAGCCGGTGGTGGCCGGCACCGTCGCCGGTGGTCTGGCCAACCAGTTCCCCCGGGTCCAGGACATCGAGCGCGAGGCCCGACGGAAGAAGAAGCGCAAGGGCGTGACCAAGCGGCTGGACACCCCGGACTGGCCCGAGGACGGGTTCTTCAACACCAAGGCGGCCCAGCAGGCCTACGACCTGGTGATGAAGATGGACCGCGACACCGCCGAGATGTTCGTGACCTGCGTAGTCTCCGACGCGCTCGAGGCCGACATCGAGGCCAACCGGCGGACCCTGCAGAAGCACCTGAACGAGGTGGTGGCCAAGCAGTTCACCGACCTGAAGCGAGCCACCATGCGGGTGGTGGCCAAGAGTGGGGACGGCGAGCAGGAGCAGGTCGAGTTCGCCCAGGCAGTCTCGGCCCTGGAGGAGATCTGCAAGGCGGGGGTGGTCTCCAAGGTCAAGACCCCCTACGACTACGGCTTCGTCTTCCGTGAGGACCTGATCCGGCGTGACCCGGGGTCCGGGCAGTTCCAGACCAAGATCAAGCGCACCCAGGTCCGGCCGATCAACGACAAGACGGCTGCGTCGATGGGGATCCCCGAGCACACCACGGAGAACAAGCCCACCAAGTTCACGCCCAAGCAGAAGGCCCAGTACCAGGACGAGTACCGGCAGCTGGCCCACTTCCTGGGCTCGGTGGCCCAGTCCACCCAGAACTCCGGGGACACCCGGATCGACCTGCACTTCGAGGACGACCAGGGCAACCAGTGGATCGAGGAGGCGACCAGCACCCGACCGAAGCCGGGGCTGCTGGACCCCCGGGACCGGAACCTGCGCGGGGTCACCGCCTACCCGAAGACGCTGAACCTGGGTGGGGCAGCGTTCGGTCTGAGCGGTGCGCTGGGCGGTGGGCTGTCCCCGCAGCGGGTGGGCCAGATCAACACCGCGGCCGCCCAGATGCCGTCCTTCGCCCAGGCCTGGACCAGGGACTACGGCCACACCGACACCAACGCCCGGCTCTACGGCCGGACGAAGGCCGGAGGGCAGCTGCTGACCGAGGTCGCTCCCGCCGGGTCCAAGGCGAACCTGGCCGGGCACTTCGGGCGGTTCGTGGGCCAGTACGGCCCGCAGGCCGAGGCGGTGATCGGGCCGCCGGCGCGGAAGACTGCCTACCGCTACCGGGGCACCGAGAAGAAGCCGGACGAGAAGATGGTGGAGGCGTACCGCCAGGAGGTCAACCGGCAGATGGCCTTCCGGAGCGGCTTCGGTGATGAGGAGACCCAGACCGCGGTCAAGACCGCTCAGACCAGGGCGCTGAAGGCCGAGCAGAACAAGATCGCCGACCGTGAGGGCAAGCCGGTCGAGGCGGTCCGGATCCCGGAGGACCGGCGCAGGCAGATCCTGGACGCCACCAAGGCCAAGGTGCGCAGCGTGCAGCGGCCGGGCAAGCCCACCTGGACCGAGCAGAACGCGGCCAGCGCCGCGATCATCGACCATCTGCAGCGCCCGACCTCCGAGGGTGGAGCGGCCCCGGAGAAGAAGCTGTACAACCTGCAGCTGGCCTCGGGGAACGTCCCGCCGAGCGAGGGCGTGATCTTGGACCGGGACGGCCAGATCGTGACCCAGGCGATCGGCTACGGCGACGACCACTACCTGCCGTTCAACCTGAAGAACCTGAAGGCGCTGAAGGGCGGCTCCTACATCCGGAACCGCTCGGTGGGCGGGCTGACCAGCGAGGACATCTACACCGGCCTGGTCTCGGGCGCGCGTCAGGTGACCGTGGTCTCCCGCTCGGGGGTGTTCACCATGGAGTTCGAGCCGGACTTCCGTGGTGCTCGCCGGCACAACGACAAGGCCGCCCGGATGACTCGGCGCTACGAGCAGCTGCTGGACGCGGTGCAGTCCGAGCAGGTGGAGCGGCAGGGGATCGACCCCGATGTGCGCGCGGTGATCACGCAGAAGGTCAAGGCCGAGGCGGACACGGTGGGCCGCGGGGTCATGACCAACGCCGACATCCGAGCCGAGGTCAAGCGCCGGATCCAGGACTACCAGGCCAGTCCGGAGCTGGACGACGACACCGAGGAGATCATCCAGCTGATCGTGAACAACCGGACCGCCGGGCTGACCAGCCCGGACTCGAAGAAGATCCGGGCCACGGTCGAGAACGAGATCGCCCGGGACAAGGAGTACCGGTACCGGTTGAACGGCAACGGCTACGCCGCCGCGCTGGATGGCCTGCGCGAGCAGTTCCCGTACTACATCAAGGTCCGCAGCGTGCCGACCAAGGAGCTGGAGCGGTTCGAGACCGAGCGGGACCTCGGCTACATCGAGCCCGGGAAGATCCGTCCCACCGCTGCGGCCGCCGGTCTGTTCGGCAACGTCGGCGCGATCCAGACACCGAAGTACGACAAGATGGGCGGCAAGCTCTCGGCCCGGGACACCAACACCTACAAGCCGGCGTTCGTCCAGCCGGAGGAGCCCACCGCGGAGCCGACGGAGACTTCGACCGAGACCGCTGCCGAGACCGGGGAGAAGAAGCCGGAGACGGCTCCGGTGCCGACCACGATCGGTGCGATCAAGGAGCAGGCCAAGTACGACGACGCCGCGGTGACCCTGCAGCAGGCGATCAAGGAGCACATCGACCTGAGCCAGGACCAGCTCGCCAGCAAGTGGTACGGCCTGGGGTCGGGCGAGTTCCGGGCGTGGATCCAGAACAAGGAGAACCAAGCCGACTTCGACCAGTACGTGACCACCCGCGCGGCCGAGATGACCGCGGGTGGTACCGACCCCAGCGCACTGCACCGCGCGGCGGTGGTACAGCCGATGGCCGGCTACAAGCAGGCCTCGGGCCGGCTGGGGCAGAAGGCGTACGAGCGGATTCTGAGCCAGCAGTGGGGAGACAAGCCGTACGGCGGCTTCGCCGGTCCGGCGTATGAGGCCGGTGCCGACGAGGCGACCCGGCACAGGGAGCTGACCCGGCTCAGGGCGGACCGGGTGGGCGTGGTCAACCTGAAGCCGATCAGCCAGATGACCGACAAGGAGCTGGAGCAGGAGGTAATCGCGGTCTCCCAGATCCGGCGAGTGCTCGGCGGCTTGACCGGCCAGCCCACCTTCGAGCAGAAGAAGGAGATCTTCCAGGGTGTGAACCGGACCAGCCCGACCCTGCGGGAGGTCTTCGACGGTGGTGAAGACTCGATGGATGCCTACCTGGAGACGATCCACCGGACCCGGGCGATCAACGCCGGGATCCCGGACGACGAGCGTGGCTGGAAGGTGGAGCATCACGCGGAGCCGGCCGACCCGCAGACAGCGGACCGGGTGAAGAACCTGGCCTACCTGGCCGAGCAGGCGGTCGGCCACTACGACCAGGGCTCCCAGGAGTACTCCCAGCTGGCGAACCTGGCCACCGACCTGAGGATGAAGGACCTGAAGACGCCGAAGGAGCTGGGGGCCGCAGTCGAGGAGAACAAGCCGGCGGTGGACCTGCTGGCTGCGATGCTGCGGGAGAAGAAGATCCACAACTACGAGCCGGCCCCGGAACCGAAGCCGAAGCCACTGGGCGGTAGCGGCGGTCCGATCCTGACATGACCATCACCCCGGCAGTCGAGCTTCGGTTCCATCCGACCGACCTCGACCATGCCGCGCTGCGCGAGGCGATCCGCCCGCCCGGGACTCCGAGCGAGGCGATCGAGGCAGCCCTGGTGATGGCCCGGCTGTCGGTGATCACCGCGGCCAAGGCCGAGGTGGCTCAGCTGACCGGGGAGATGAGCGCGGCCAAGCTGATCGGGGCCGCCGACCTGGCCTGGCAGCTCTACGCGCCCAAGTTCGTCCGGACCCTGGGGCCGGTCTTCGCCGCTCAGTACTACGAGACGATGAAGGCCGCCGGGGCCGGGGAGATCCCGATGTCCACGGTCTACGCCCTGGCCGAGCAGCACGCCAGCCGGATCGGCACCTACTACCACGAGAGCAACCGGACCGCGCTGGTCAGCGGGTTCAACACCTTCGTCAACCGGCGGATGACCGAGCGGGTGGCCGCCGACCGGGTGCTGGACGGGTACGGGCTGACATCGCGGGGGATGGCCGGGTACACCTCGCGGGCCCTGGACAAGGCCGCGACCAGCACCCCGCTGAAGCTCAAGCAGCGGGCGCTGGACTACATCGGCACCTCGGTCCGCCGGCGGAGCAAGATCTTCGCCACCCAGGAGGAGCACAACATCAGCCAGCAGGCCGAGCAGATCGCCTGGATGTGGTTGCAGGACAAGGGCAAGCTGACCCCGGCTGCGGAGAAGGTCTGGATCACCGCGCGGGACGAGAAGGTGTGCAAGATCTGTGGGCCGATGCACAACACCCGGGTGCTGCTGAGCGAGCGGTTCACCCTGCCCAACCAGACCAAGATCTACGTGCCCGGGGTGCACCCGAACTGCCGGTGCACGGTCCGGCTGCTGGACCACCCGTGGAACGTCGCGGGCACGGTCACCAAGGCCGACTGGGACCCCCAGGAGCACCCGCGCGGGGGCGACCCGGAGAACGCCGGACGGTTCTCGGCCAAGGCTCGTACCGCTCGACCGAAGCCGGTGGCCGAGGCCGAGGACCTGGCCGAGTTCCAGCAGTTCCTGGACCAGGCTGCGGCCCAGACCGAGACCCAGCCGCTGGCCCATGATGAGGCGTTGGAGGTGCTGGGTCTGGTGGATGTGCCCAAGGCGGTGCTGGCCCCGTTGGAGGCCCTGGCACCCAAGCCCACACTGAGCTCGTCGGCCAAGGCCGTGCTGGGGCCGAAGGCGCAGCTGGCATCGTCCCAGCCGCAGCTCGCACCCAAGGCGGTCCTGGGCGAGGCGAGCCAGGCCAAGGCCAGGCTGGAGCCGAGAGCGAGGGCGAAGATCACTGCCTACGAGCGGCACTGGATGGTGAGCGACACCGAGAAGGCGTTCCTGGCCTACAGCGAGCAGGCCCGGCGCAAGCTGCAGGTGCCGCAGCCGAACAAGCGGGTCCGGCGCGGGACCAAGTGGGTCACCGACGACATGGGCAACCCACAGCCGATGTACTACGTCGCCGGGCCGTGGGAGGCCCCCGACCACAACGGGCGGATCGAGCTGCACGACGAGATGGAGTTCACCGGCAACGCCAAGCGCGCCGCCGACATGGCCGCCCAGGAGTTCGACCAGAACGTCAACGACACCGCCGAGCGGATCAACGACAACGCGGAGAACAAGATCACCCAGAGGTTCGGGGACGGCCGGAGGTTCGAGGCGACGATCCCGGAGGAGCAGGTCTACGACATCGTGGGCTGGGCCGCCTACCAGGACAAGCCGGAGGACTCGGACTGGCGGGGAGACCAGACGATCGGGGTGACCTGGAAAGAAGTGGACAAGGACGACATGCCGCTGCCCGACGGCGAGGAGTACGCGGACACGGTGCGGTACTCCGACATCGCCGAGGAGTGGCACCTGGAGCCGAGCTACTTCAACGTCAGTGTGCTGGTGCTCACCGAGGGCCACTCCTCGACCAAGGGCAAGACCGAGCAGGTCAACTTCAGGAAGAAGCACGGCTACGACTCCTGGGTCACCACGGGTCCGTACGTCGCGTCCCCGGCCAACCGGGTGTTCGTCGGGAAGTCGCTGCCGATCCAGTTCATGGACCTGGTGCCGGAGGACCCGGTGACCATGGAGGAGGACGAGCCGTTCATCGGGTGGCCTGAACCGTCCGACGAGGACCTGTCCGACTACGACCGTGGCGACTAGACCGGATCGGGATCATGAAGGTATGAACGACGCGACGTTCCGTGAGGTGGCCGACCTCCTGTTCGGTGGCGGGGGTGACCAGCTGCTGACGCAGATCGCGAGCGTCAGCAAGATGAACCCCACCCAGTCCGACGTGGCCGCGGACCGGAAGCAGCGCAAGGTCACCGCCGGGCTGAGCGCGATCGGTGGGACCGCGGGCGCGGCCGGGCTGGGCTATGCCGGCGCGAAGATGGGGAGCGCCGGGAAGAAGGCCTGGAAGGCCTCCCCGACCGCACGCAAGCTTCCCCGGCTGGCCGGGGCGATCGGGCACGGGGCGAAGAGCGAGAAGGGTGCTGCTCTGCTGCTCCCGCTCGAGGTGGCCGGGCTGGGCGGCGAGATCATGGCCACCAAGATCCTGCACGGGGACACCAAGCACGGAGGGCCACCGAAGAAGAAGCCGGGCGCACTGGTGGCCAAGAACGATGTCAACGACATCGTGGAGCAGGTCGGCCCGATCCCGACCAAGCGCAGTGTGACCCGGGCGGTGGTGGCCAACCCCAAGCTGCAGGCCAAGGGGATCGAGACCACCAAGAAGGCGGGCGGGATGCTGAAGAAGCTCCCGGACAAGGTGGCCACCGCCCAGGTGAAGAAGAACGTCACCTACGCCGATGTCTACAACGAGACTGCCTACCGCGCCAAGAACGGTGGTCCGCTCGCGCGGAGGAAGGCCCAGGGTCATCTGAAGCAGATGGCGGCCTACCAGCACAACAGCCAGGTGGCCGCGATGCCCACCAAGTCCAACCCGTACCCGCAGCCGGTCAAGAAGGATCGAGTCGAGGTGACCTGGGCCGGAGAGTTCGCCAAGGCCGACTCGGAGAAGCAGCAGATCTTCGGCTGGGCCTCGGTGATCGAGATCGACGGCGAGCCGGTGCTGGACCTGCAGGGCGATGTCATCTCCGCCGACGAGATGGAGAAGGCCGGCTACTCCTACGTGATGAAGTCCCGCAAGGGCGGGGACATGCACCTGCGCGACAACTGGGAGCCGATCCAGAAGAGCGACATGATCGAGAGCTTCATCGTCACCGACGAGAAGCGGGAGGCGATGGGTCTGCCGGACTCGGTGCCGACCGGCTGGTGGGTGGGCTTCCAGGTCCAGGACCCCCAGGTCTGGAGCGACATCAAGACCGGGAAGCGGACCGGCTTCTCCATCCACGGGACTGGGAAGAGGACTCCGGCATGACCACCAAGAAGCAGAACAAGGGCACCGGGGACCTGGTGCTCGGTGGTGCGGCGACCGCCTACGGCGCGGCCAACGCGCCGGTGCTGCGTGCCGGTAGCAAAGACATGTCCCGGATGATCAACACCTCCCAGAAGCAGCAGGCCACCCGCTACCAGGCCGAGCTGCACGGGGCGATGCAGCGCGGGAGGGTCAAGACCAACAGCCCGGTGCACGTACTGCGGACTCCCTCCGGCCGGCACATCAACGCCGGTGGCACCCACCGGCAGATCGCCCGGCAGGCGATGGGCAAGCCGAGTGAGTACAAGATCAAGGACATCTCCCACGAGGTCCATGTCTCACCCGCCCAGATGGTGCGGGGGAGGCTGCGAGTCGCTGCAGCGCAGCGGGGCTCCAAGCGGGTGCAGGCGGGCAAGACCGTCAAGCCGGTCAGCGGTACCGCGCGCTCGGCGAACCGAGTCAAGATGGCCATGGCCGATGTCGCCGACGAGCACATCTGGTCGCACCCTTCGGCCATCAGCGGGCCGGTCAAGACCGCGCGCAAGGCGGGCCTGAAGAGTGCCGGCCTGGTCATCGGCGCTGGTGGCCTGTCCACAGCGGTCGGGCTCCATCGGCGCAGCGAGTGGAAGAAGAAGCAACCGGTCCGCAAGTCCGCCTTCGGCATCGACCACGGGTACTGACATGACACGCACCATGAGCGACACCGAGATCCGGCACCGGAAGAAGATCCAGGGTCATCTCAGCCAGACCACCGGGGTGCTGGGTCTGTCCTCGCTGGGGGCCTTCGCCGCGTCCAAGGCACCCGGGGCCAAGGTCCTGGCCAAGACCCCACGCCTGGCCCGGGCGGCATCGAAGATCAACCCGAAGAAGGCCGAGGGCGCAGCCCTGGGGCTGTCCACCGCCGGTGCCGGGATCGGTGGGGCCGGGTCGTTCAACTTCGCCGCCTACACCGGCGCGGAGTCCAAGAAGAGGAAGCCAGCGATGCCGGTGACCAAACGTGGAACGACAACGGGACTGACCGGCGACGTGGGCGTTTACGGCGAGATCGGCAAGAAGTGGGAGCCGAGCTCCTCGAAGTACGACTCGGAGAAGTCGCGGATGAAGCGGGCCCAGGCCTACGAGGACGTGGGCGGCCCGGCGACCGGAGTGCTGGCTGCCGGGGCCGGGGTCAAGGGGGTCCAGGCGGGCAAGCTGCTGCGGACCAACCGGAAGATCAAGGTCAGCGCGCGGAACCTGCCGAACGTGAGGCGGGCGATGGCCGGCCGTCGGGAGGCTGCGGTCGGCCACGGCAAGGCAGGGCTCGCCCTGGGTGGTGCGGCAGCGGCCACCGGAGCGGCCACGCTGGCTGTGCGGAACCGGAACCGGTCTCGATCGTGGGCCCCGTACGCCAAGCGATCGGCCTTCGGTGTGGACCACGGAGGGGTAGTGAGTGGACAGCATCGTGAGACTGAGAACTAGAGGTAGATGAGATGCCACGCAAGAACAACCTGACCGACATGGAGATCGATGAGATCTCCACGGTGGACAAGACCGCCAACCAGTTCTCGCGGTTCGTCATCGCGAAGAGGGCTCCCGAGGAGGATCAGATGCCCCAGATCTACGACCAGGAGGGAACCCCCCTCGACATGGACCAGCTCGAGTTCGGTGATGTCGTCTACGACGACGACGGCACCGCCTACGAGTACGTCGAGGACACCGGCGAGGAAGAGGTCGAGGACGAGCACAAGGAAGAGCGCAAGGAGGAGCTGGTGGAGACCGGCAAGTCGGCGTTCTTCAAGCCGCAGACCCAGCAGGCCGGCAGCTTCAGCCAGCAGGTGATGGAGGAGCTGTCCAAGGCGTTCAGCGACGACGACCGTGATGCGGTCATCGCCAAGGCTCTGGGCCGGGTCGAGGAGCTGGAGAAGGCCCAGCTCGCAGCCCAGACGATCGCCAAGTCCGAGCGCGACCTCCGGCTCACCCGGGAGTACATCTCCAAGGCGGCCGACTACAACCTGCCGATCGCTCCCGACGAGCTCGGCCCGGTGCTCTACCGGATGGCCGAGACGATGAGCTACGACGACTGCGCGGTGATCGCGAAGTGCCTGGAGACCGCCGGCCAGATCATCTTCGAGGAGGTCGGCTACCAGGGCGGTGGCGACAACGCCGACATCTACAGCCAGGTCGAGGCACACGCCTACGACACGTTCGGCAAGGCCGAGGACTACAACCCGGCCACGGCCGTGAACAAGGTGTTCGACGCCAATCCTGCGGCGTACGACGAGTACCTGCTCGCACAGCGGAATCGATAGGAGGGAAGCTCGATGGCCTACGAAGAGAGCCTACGGTCGATCACGCTGAACGCGGACTCGTCCCTGGGCATCTACACGGGGGTGCCGGGCCAGCCGGGCTCCCCGGATCCTCACGGAGGGAAGCAGTACCACTTCGTGGTGATCACCGGGGTCCACCAGGTTGGTCTGGCGGACGCGGACGACACCGCCGTGGTCGGCGTCATGCAGAACAAGCCGCAGGGTGCCGGGCAGGCCGCGACCGTGGCCATCGCCGGTGTCTCGAAGGTGGTCAGCGATGTCGCGATCACCGCGGGCGACGCGATCAAGGTCAGCGCCGACGGCCAAGCGGCCAAGACCGGTTCCGGCCCCACGGTCGGACACGCCCTGTCCACTACTGCCAACGCTGGGGAACTCGTTGACGTTCTCCTGACGCTCTGAGAGGAGTTGAGTCATGCCGAACCCCACCCAGAGCGATCTCCACGTCAACGTGCCGTTGACCAACGTGTCCGTCGCCTACATGCAGGACAAGGCGACGTTCATCGCGGACAAGGTGTTCCCGCGAGTGCCTGTTCAGAAGCAGTCGGACATGTACTGGAAGTACTCCAAGTCCGACTGGCGTCGGACCGACGCGCAGAAGCGTGCGCCGGGCACCGAGTCGGCCGGAGTCGGCTGGAAGCTCGACACCGGGCAGTACTTCTGCGAGGTCTGGGCTGTCCACAAGGACATCGATGACCAGGTGCGCGCCAACGCCGACAGCAACTGGCGGCTGGACTCCGACGCCACCCAGTTCGTCACCAACCAGCTCCTGCTCCGTCGGGACCTGGACTGGAACGACCACTTCTTCAAGACGGGCCTGTGGGGCACCGACCTGACCGGAGTGGCAGCGACCCCATCGGCCGGCCAGTTCCTGCAGTGGGACAACGCCGCGTCCGACCCGATCGTGCAGTTCGCCAACCTGCAGACCAACTTCGTGCTGCAGTCCGGCCGGAAGGCCAACACCCTGGTCCTCGGGGCGAACACGATCATCGCCCTGAAGAACCACCCGGACATCATCGACCGGATCAAGTACACGCAGAAGGGCGTGGTCACCACCGACCTGCTGGCCAGCCTGTTCGACGTGGAGAAGATCCTCGTGTCGTACGCCACCGTCACCGACGTGGCCGAGCTGAACGACGCCAGGGCGCAGGACGCCGCGGCGACGTACAAGTTCATGTCCGGGGCCAAGAACGCTCTGCTGTGCTACACCCCGAGCGCTCCCAGCCTGATGACGCCCGCCGCGGGCTACACCTTCACCTGGAACGGGTACCTGGCTGGCAACAGCTTCGGTGTCCGGATGAAGAACTTCCGGATGGAGTGGATCGAGGCGGACCGGATCGAGGGCGAGATGACCTACGACCAGAGGATCATCGCCAGGGACATGGGGATCTTCCTGTCCGGCGCGGTCGCCTGATCGAGAACTACCCTGAGATGGGCTGTGGGTTCCGGCCCGCGGCCCATCTCTGTGTGAGGAGCACTGATGCCGAGCCAGCTGATCGACAACCAGGGGATCTCGTTCGTCTGCGCCAAGAGCTTCAAGTGGCGCGACACCGAGTACGAGATGGGCGACGACTTCCCGGCCGAGGAAGCCAACAACGTCGAGACCATGGTCCGCTCGCGGTTCCTGATCCCGGTGGTGGACGACATCAACGACAAGCCCCGGCACTGGCATCGCGAGGTCCAGGTGAAGGACGACGCGCTGGCCAGGCTCCGCCAGGAGGTCGTCCAGATCGTGATGCCCGAGCAGACCCCGGAGACGACCGCGGAGACGACCGCGGAGACGACCGAGGCCGACGCGGGCTTCGACCCCGGTGAGCACACGGTCACCGAGGTGCTGGACTACATGGAGGACTACCCGGACCAGGCCGAGACGGTCAGGGCGCGCGAGGCGGCCGGGAAGAACCGCAAGGGGATCGTGGAGGGGTACTGATGATTAGCGCGTTCGGAGTGGAGCATGGTGAAGTCGCCAAGGCGTTCAACCCCGCCAAGGCACTGAAGGGGCTGAAGTCCGGCGGTGGCGCACACCGGGCGGCGGGCAAGACTCACCTCCCGGGAAGCACCCGGGCCCCGCGCGGCAAGTTCGTCTCCCGAGGCACGTTCTTTGGCAGCCCCGAGCGCGGCGGGGCACGGCGGAGGTAGGACATGTACTCAGCGTTCGGCGTCGACCACGGCTACGACGAGATCGAGAAGATCGGCAACCCGGTCGCCGCGCTGCGCACCTTCGGTACCGCGGCCAAGGAGGCGATCAGCCCGCTGAAGGTGAAGATGGCCGGTGGCGGTGCCGCCCACCGGGCTCCCGGCTTGGCCGGGATGCCCAAACCTGCCGAGGCGGTCCGCGGCTTCACCGGTGGGGTCGGGGCCAGGGTCTCCGGCGGCCTGAAGCAGATGGGAGCCAAGGTCTCCGGAGCCCCCGGCAAGCGAGCAGCCCCGGGCCTCCGGGGCCGGGTCGGTGGCGCGCTGACCTCGCTGGGCCAGAGGTCGTTCAGCCACCCGATCGGCACCGGGGCCGCGGCTCTGGGTGCCGGTGGGGCTGCGGTCGGAGGCGGAGGTCTCGCGGCCGGGCACGCAGCCTTCGGGGGTCGCAGGCGGCAGCCGTGACCATGACCTACTCCTACGAGGGGGCCGGGGAGTCCGACAAGGACACCATCCGGTTCCTGCTCCAGGACACCGATCCGCACGATGCCGGTGAGTGGCAGGTCAGCGATGAGGAGATCCAGTACGCCTACGACACCTGGTTTCCGAAGTACAACACCCTCTACTACGTGGCGGCGGCCCTCGCTGATACGATCGCCGGGCGTTACGCACGCGAGGCGTCTTACAGCGCCGACGGAGTGAGCGTCAGCCTCGGGCCGGTTGGAGACCAGTACCGAGCGCTGGCCTCCTCCCTCCGTGCGCAGGACCAGGCGATCCAGGTCGGGACCGTGCCCGATGCCGGTGGGATCGCTCCCAACGAGCAGCTGCTGCCGGGGACCAAGCCGTTCGCCTTCGGCAAGGGCATGCACGACAACATCGAGGCCGGTGCCCAGGAGCTCGGCGGGGTCTACCCGCCGGACATCCCGGTCGAGGGCAACCCGAACGTGCCGGACGCCGAGCGGATCGTGGAGCCATGAGCTACGACAAGGCCAAGTACGACGCGCTCCGCAGCGCCGGGGTGTCGGCCAAGCTCGCGCTGGCGCTGACCCAGGAGAACCTCCCCAACATCGGGGCCGACCCGGACCGGAAGGTCCCGCACCCGCCGATCGAGAAGCTGCCGGCCAACGCCAACCAGAAGCAGAACTCCGAGAAGATCAACGAGATCATCGACGTGCTCAACGAGGTGCTGGAGTTCGAGGGGTCATGATCAGTGCGTTCGGCGTGGAGCACACCGTCTCCAAGGGGCTGTCCCGGAACCAGCTCAAGGGGCTGCTCGCGGTCAAGAACGCCCGTGGCACCGGACGTGAGCAGTACGCCGCAGCTCGGTACCAGGCGCACCGGATCGGACGGCAGAACGCACTCGGCTCGAAGACGGTCGGCGGGAACCTGAAGAAGATCGGCCGGATGACGATGGCCTCCGCCCAGGGTCGGGGCAGGAAGCTGCCATGACCAGCCCGATCACCGCCGAGGCCCGAGCCTTCGTCCGGAACCGGGCCACCGAGGTGATGGAGTACACCTGCCGGATCACCCGGCGCAGCCTGCCCGAGGGCTACGACGAGGACACCCTGGTCTACACCCCCGACGGCCTGGCCGAGGTGATCTACGAGGGCGTCTGCCGGCTCTGGGAGGTGTCCGGTGCGGCCACGGTCGTGGTCGGGGACACTGACATCTACCAGCAGACCACGCAGCTGTCCATCCCTTGGGACACCACTGCTCTCATCATGCGATACGACGAGGTGGAGATCCTGACCGCGCCCACCGACTCCCAGGAGGTCGGCAAGCGATACGAGATCCAGACGGTGGCGAAGGCGGGTGAGCTGCGGGCCACTCGGCGCTTCGAGGTCACCGGGGTGATGTGATGCTGTCCGCCTTCGGCGTAGACCACGGCGAGGTCTACAAGGGCTACCAGGACCAGCCCCGCGATGATCGTGGCCGGTGGGCGGCTGCGCACGCGCAGGGCCGTCGGGACGTGAAGCAGGAGGGGCTGCTCTCCGACGAGGACCTGGACCAGCAGTACGAGTCCTACCACGTCGACTACAAGTCGCTGTGGCATCTGGCGGAGAAGAACCCCCAGCAGTTCCGCAAGCTGCGTCAGGAGCTGATGGAGGAGGCCCACTACTGGCACGGTCGCAAGGAGTTCGACCTGTCCGACGACATCCTGACCGCGGTCGAGACTGGCGACGAGATCCGGGCCAAGCAGAAGAAGGCCAAGCGGAAGCCCAGCACCAAGAAGCCAGTCGCCAAGGCCTTCGTGAAACTCCGTCCGAAGCTGGCCAGAGGGCTGGAGGACGAGGGCGTCAAGGCGCACCTGACCATGAACCAGAAGATGCGGCGGCATGCTGTTCAGGCTCGGATGGGTGCAGGCGGACAGGGACAGAGCGTGCTTCGCCGGATGCCTGCTGAGAGGCGCGAGGCGATGTTGAGTGGACCGCACTCGACCAAGTACGGCAAGCCAGGTACCCGTCACGAGGTGCTGCGCCAGCAGAAGGTCGGTGCCCAGGGCATCTACGACACGCTGGGCCGCCAGGGCCGGGCGAAGAAGGTGCTGCCATGACCTCCGAGGCCTCCGCCGACATCAGCAAGCTGGCCGAGGCGCTGCGCCGGACCGCTGCCGAGTCTCACACCACCACCTTCGACGTGATGGTGCAGTCGGCCAACTTCATCCGGAACGAGATGCTGGCCCTGGTCCCGGTCAAGACCGGGGTGCTGCGGAACTCGATCCACATCCAGGTGGAGTCCGACCGGGTGATCATCGGGCCGAACATGAGCCAGGCTCCGTACGCCGGCTACGTCGAGTTCGGGACCAAGCCGCACGTCATCCGGGCGAGCAAGGCCAAGGCTCTCCGGTTCATGGTCGGGAGCACCGTGGTGTACGCCAAGAAGGTCAACCACCCCGGGACCAAGCCCCACCCCTACGTCGAGCCGGCCTTCCAGCACTGGGTGGACAGTCTCGGGACGATGGCAGCAGAAGCCAACGTGAGGACGTTCCGAGACAATGCCAGGTAGCCCCAACACGATCTCCCGAGGACCGATCACCAACCGGATCCTCGAGCAGCTCGCGACCGAGGGGTTCCCGGTCGGGGACAACTCGGCACCGACGGTGCCGTTCGGATGGCAGGGGGAGCCGAACCAGCCCGGGATGACGTTCACCCCGTGGTTGTCGCTGTCCCCGGCCGGGTCGATCCCGCAGAACCCGGCGGGGCCGCTGGCCAACACCTACGCGGACTGGAAGCTGTCCTACTCGGTCTTCTACGCCGGCCTGTCGAGGAAGCAGACCGAGGCGCTGGCGGACCGGATGCGGCACAACCTGACCTACATGGAGCGGGAGTCGATCGAGACCAAGACCGGCAACTGGAAGGTCCAGAAGGTCGCGTGCGTCGCGATCGGCAACACTAACCGGATCAGTTCGGCCTATCCGGACTACTTCACACAGGCAGACTCGTTCGAGGTCTGGGTCAGCAAGGGGAGTTGAACATGGCGTACGAGAAGAACATCACGATCAGCAAGGAAGGCCGGGAGGCCACGATCAAGGACTCCTCCTGGAAGGTCTACGAGCGCAACGGCTGGACGCGCGCAGATGATGGAAGTAGCGAGGGCAGTACCGAACCAAGCTCTGCGCCGGCGGAGTCCGAGCCTGAGTCTGAAGCCCCGGCAAAGAAGACCACGACGAGGAAGAAGGCCGACTGATGGCTCGCATCATCCCGAACGAAAACACCTGGATCGGGTTCACGCCTGCCTCCTTGACCGACATCTCCGCACCGACGGCAGCCCAGGTCGCGGACGCGATCGACCTGACCGGGTTCTGCATCAGCCTGAACGCCTCGGCGCGCGGGAACACGGTGCCCACCCCGTCCTTCGACTCGCTGTTCGAGACCAGCACGGCTGGCACCTCGGCGGCGACCTTCGACGCGGACTTCTACCGCGACGACGAGGACGACACCGCCTGGGA
>AR_comb_assmDRAFT_10313002_pt1 | contig 16121 bp, 14 predicted proteins | sample ArasoioldDNA_FD_10543 | JGI IMG/M metagenome (IMG submission 10543) | reverse complement strand
ATCGCGGTGGCTTCTCCGATTCCGGAAGTACCTCCGGTGATGAGGGCGACTTGATTAGCGAGGCGCATAGGGAGGTGCTCCAACATGAAAGACAACAAGGTACACGAGGGATGGCCAGCGCGCGCAAATTCCTGACTGAACTCGGGACGCTCCGGTTACGGAGAGCGAGCGCAATTGCGCTGCAGCGCTAATTACCGGCTGGCGAGGCCGCCGGCCGTTTCTCCGCCATCGCAGGTGAAGACGTGGCCGGTGGCATAGGCGGCGTCGTCGGACGCCAGGAAGGCGAAGAGCGCGGCGATTTCTTCGGGCTTGGCATGGCGGCGGAGCGGAATTTTGTGGTTCACCTCGTCGAGCATCGCGTCGGTGTATTCGGCGCGCTGCATGGGCGTAAGAACGTAGCCAGGGGCAATGGCACAGACACGGATCTTGGGAGCGAGTTCCAGCGCCATGGAGCGGGTAAGTTCGATCACGCCTGCCTTGGTGGCGTTGTAGTCAGCGTAGTAGGGATAGCCCATGACGCCGTTGGTGGAGGCGGTTTGCAGGATGACCCCGCTTCCCTTCTCCCACATGTGGCGGGCGGCAGTTTGCGCGATGTAGAACACACCGGTCAGGTTGACGGCGAGGACGCGGTCCCATTCGTCGGGAGTGATATCGAGGAAGTTGTGCCGGATGGAGATGCCCGCGTTGTTGATGACGACATCGACGGCACCGAGCAGGCGGATCGCTTTGGCGAAGGCGGACTGGACTTCGGCGAGTTTTGAGACGTCGGCGGTGACGGTGCCTTTGAGGCCGGGAAGCTGCCGGCGAATTTCGGCGTTCGCGGCTTCGTTGCGGTCGAGAACAACGACCTGCGAGTCTTCTTCAAGGAAGCGGGCCGCGGTGGCGGCGCCGATGCCGCTGGCGCCTCCGGTAATGAGGATGCGTTTGTCTTTGAGTCCGCGCATGATTTTGTCGACGGGTCAGGATACATGAAGAATACCTAGGACCAGTATCGAGTAGAGGCGAGCGACGGTGAGTTGCTGCGATACGAGACGGGGCAGACAAAAAGCGGGTCCTTCGCTACGCTCAGGATGACAAGATTGCTTTTGAGAGGGGGAAATGGTGAGGAAGCAGCAGCGTGCGGATGAACGTGCGGGATCGCTTGGCACGGTAGTGATCACCGGTGCGAGCCGGGGAATTGGAGCCGCGACGGCGCGGCTTGCGGCGGCGCGCGGGTACGCCATCGGGGTGAACTATGCGCGGGGTTCGGCGGAAGCTGCTGCCGTCGTACGAGAGATCCGCGAGGCGGGCGGGAAAGCGGAAGCGATTCAGGCGAACATTGCGCTCGAGGCGGACGTTGTGCGGCTATTTGCCGAGGCGGAGAGAGCGCTGGGACCGCTGACTGGCTTGGTGAACAACGCTGGGATCACGGGCGGATTTGCGCGCGTGGATGCGATCACGGCGGAGGCTCTGGAGAGATTGATGGCCGTCAATGTGACGGGATCGATCTTGTGTGCTCGTGAAGCGGTGCGGCGTATGTCAACGCGTCATGGTGGGACAGGCGGGGCGATCGTGAACATTTCATCGATCGCAGCGAAGACGGGAGCGGCGGGTGAGTGGGTCCACTACGCGGCTACAAAGGGCGCGATCAACACCTTCACGATCGGGTTGGCGCGGGAAGTGGCAACGGAGGGGATCCGGGTAAATGCCGTTTCTCCTGGACTGATTGAAACCGGGATACACGCGGCCAACGGAGAACCGGGAAGGCTGGAGCGATTGAAGCCAACGATTCCAATGGGCCGTCCCGGAACGCCGGAAGAGGTAGCGGAGGCGGTAGTGTGGTTGTTGTCACCGGCCGCGTCGTATGTGAATGGGACAGTTGTCGAGGTAGGTGGAGGACGATAAAGGCTGGTGCAGGTAGGAGGTCTGGAAACGTCACTGCCAAGAATGTCGACGTGTGAGGACTCTAATTCCACAATCCCATGAGGAGTGGAGCAGTGTAATTGGCGAAGCCGCCAATAGGGTCGCGTTACAATGCCGACGCAAATCGAATGCGAATTAAGTCTTACGCAATACGCTGCTTTGTCTCAATTCTACTGGCCGGGTGCCTGACCGGGACTGCCTTCGCCGGGCTTACCGCAGATTCGAAAACCGTCGCGAAGGCGGAGAACGTTTACGCCGATGTGAACGACGCGATCAGCGTGATCACGACCATCGACTCAGGCTTGTTTTCAAGCTATCGAGGCATGGATCGTGCTGCCTGGGTGCAGTTCTACGACAAGAAGCGCAAAGAACTCGAGCACCGACTTAGCAAGCTTCCCCAGCAAGGTCTATCGGAAGGCGATGGAAAAGCCATTGCCGCTATGCGGGCCAAGGTGGAGACATTCCCGCAGACCATCTCCGCCCCTTTCAGCCCCAAGGGCAACTGCCGTGACGGGCAGCGCAAGGACCTGGATTATGCGTCCCTGCGAGCGGCGCTGGTGGTGTGCTTTGTACAGATCGGCAACAGCATGACCTTCGAGGGCGGAACGATCAATCGCGTGTCCGGTCTCGATTTGCTCCACCAACTCGAAGAGCCGGAGCGCCGCAAGGCGGTGTTTCAAGCCTTTCTTCCGTTGTGGCAGTCGATCAATGGAAACAACGAGCCGGATAGTCCTTACAGGCGAATGATCGCGATGGCGGCTGCGGATGCCGCAAAGCACGGCTCCGAGATCGACGCGGCGGCCCGGGCCGTCGGCGTAGAACCGGCGGACGTCGAACGATGGCTCGAACAGATTCTGGAGGCCTGGCGGCAATCCACCAGCGATCAGGCGGTGGAGCCCTGGGATTTTCGTTACCAGGGAAGCGTGGCCGATCGCCAGCTCGCCGATGTAATCCCGCGCACATCTCTGCAACCGATTAACCAGCGCTACTACGAGGACCTGGGTGCGAACCTCGAGCAACTGGGAACTCTGTATGACCTGAATCCGCGACCTGGCAAGGCGGCGCTGGCTTACACCGACTTTGTCATTCACGGGCGCATAGTGCACGGAGTCTGGCAACCGACCATCGCCCGCGTTTCAGCGCCGTATGAGCGAGGCGGACTCTTTGTGCTCAACGAACTTGTACACGAAAACGGGCATGTGGTGAACATTACGGCGATCCGTAACCGGCCGGCGTTTCTCGACTGGTCGAAGGAAGATGTATTTTCGGAGGCAATTGCCGACGTGCCTGCCTGGAGCACCTATGAGCCAGCTTGGCAACGCCGGTACCTTGGTCATGAGGTTTCGGAGCAGGACGGATTGCGCGGCCTGTATACAGTGGTGATGTTGGATGTGGCTTGGTCGCTGTTTGAGTTGAGGATGTTGCGCTCGCCCAGCCAGGACCCAAACGCGCTGTGGACAGAGATCACGAGTCACTACTTGCACATCGTGCCCCATCCCGAGATGTCGTGGTGGGCGATGCGGGTGCAAATCGTGGATATGCCGGGCTACATGCTGAACTACGGATTCGGTGCAATCTTGACGGCCGACGTGCGGCAGCACATCCGGGAGGTACTCGGGCCATTCGACACGGGCGACCCGCGCTGGTATGCCTGGGTCTCGGAGCATCTGCTGCGATACGGGTCCGAACGCGACACGAAATCGCTGCTGCAGGAATTTTTGGGGAGACCTGTTTCTCCGCAGGCGCTGCTGGACCAGATTCATCGGCTCCAGCCGGCAGCGAACTAGAGTCTCGAGTTTGCAAGCCGACGCGAGTCGAATGGCCTAGAAGCCCGGCTTGCCGCGGAAGAGCATCACGAGCTCGATCACCAGAATGATTACCACCATCAGTTCGAGCACAAAGGCCCGGCTCTGATTGAATTCGTCGACCATGAAGTGGTAGAGCTCTTCGGCGGTCCGAATTTTCTTCTCGACCAGATTTTTGTAGTCCGGCACGCCAACTTTCAACGCGGCGAGCTTGTAGAGACGCGCCGAAAACATGTCGCTCAGGAACTTGATGGCGTTGTCGGCGTGCTCGGTCAGTTCACTTACATCGAGCAAGGTGGTATGCAGGCGAGAGGCGGCGCGCGCAGTACGCCAGCGAAACCACAAGCCACCCCCGCCGTTTTCGAGGAAATCGTAGACCTTCTCCAGCTCGGTGGTGAGCAGCTCGTCGTAGTGGCGAAACTCGAGGAGCTGCGAGTTCGCGTATTCCAGGAGCTGTATGGCGGTTTCGGCGCCAGCGGCCGTGTCATACAGGAAGGACGCGTTCCAGCCGATCACCGCAAGATCATTCGGGTAATAGGAAATTCGGCCCTGCAGAATCTCATTCCGCTCGCCATCCGATAGCGGAGAGGTTTCGCCGCGAACAATCTGGGCGATCTGCCCTCCGGCGATGTTCAGCAGTTCGGCGGCGGATGGCTTGAAAGCCATCTCGCGCACGTGAAAGATGAAGTAATCCTCGTGCAGCCAGGTCTCGTAAGGCTTGATCAAGGCGGGCGCAGCCCGTTCGAGCTTTTTGCGGACAATCTTCTGGGCGAGCGAGGTGAAATCAGTATCCCAGACCCAACGACCCGACAGCCGAACGAGGGTCTCCCATGAGCCGGAGAACGGCAATTCGAACACTACGCTCAGGACGCCATAGTCGTAATACTTGATCTGGCCATCGAGACGCTCGCCGGAGTCGAGAACCAGAGGCTCGATCGGCTCAACCACCGGTGGCCGCTGGTATTGCACGTAGCCGGGGGCAGGGTGCTTAAAGCTTGCCTCGGCGCGGCGGGCACCAAAAATCTTGCGTAATTCATCCAGGCGGATCTCTTCGGCGACGTCGAACTGGATCAGAACGAGGACCGAACCATGGAGGGACGTGTCTACGCTAGTGGGCTGAACAACTTTAGACTGTGGGGCTTGCGTCAACTCGGGGGGAAGTTCGAGATTCGTTACGCGTTCCATGGTCGTTTCTCCGGGGCGGACCCGGGACTGCCGGACGTTTCGTCGACAACGGGCGACGATGCCCGATGCTCTACTTGCTTGACGTTTGTGGCGCTTCGCGAGGCCTGGTTGTCGAGTGACCAAGGCCCTTAGGGCCGATTCGGCTGGCTATACATATTGTCCCAGACGGGATGGAGGTAGGCTAGGGGGCGGGGATAGCGTTCGGCTATAACATCGCTAGATGCTGCTTTTATAACAACTTACGAAAAATCATTGGCGCCTGTGGAGGCCCCAAAGGAGGCCGGAAAGGGCAACCACTCCCGCCACCGCTAATCCGGCTTTCCTCATCGAGTGGTGTACTTCAGCCTCGCGCTCGCGGATCGAATACCGCTCCGGATAGGAACCCGGGATCCCTTCCGGACCGTTTCGAATGGCCATTTGGAGGATCTCGGCGAGGTGGAATGCCTGACGATCGGTGCTTTGGGAGATCTGCTCGCGGCAACTGAAACCGTCGGCAATGACCAGCCAGTCTGGAGGAGCCTTGCGGACGGCGGGAAGGAGTTCGAGTTCCCCAATGTCCATGGAAACGTCGTAGTGCTCGTCCTCGAAGCCGAACGAGCCTGCCATGCCGCAGCAACCTGGGGCTGGAGCCTGGAAGTCGACCCCCATCCGCCGCAGGACGGATTCCTCGGCGCTCATCTTCATGATCGCCTTGTGATGGCAATGGCCGTGAATCACGGCTTTGCGCTCGAGGCGCGGCAAGTGGATGAAGTCTTTGTGGCACTCCAGAAATTCGCTGAGGTGCAGAACCTGCCTGGACAGGCGCTGGGCGCGGTCGTCGTGCGGGAACAAATTGCAGAGCTCATCGCGAAAGACGGCAACGCAGCTTGGTTCGAGGCCGACGATCGGGATGCCGGCTTCGATTTCCGGCGTCAGAGTATCGAGAATCTGAAGAAGCTGACGCTCGGCACGCTCGAGCAGACCGAAGTCATAGAGCGGGCGTCCGCAGCAGAGATTGCCTTCGGGAAGCAGGACCTCAAATCCGGCGCTTTCCAGGACTTCGACTGCGGCTTTGGCCGTAGCCGGCAGGAAGTAGTTGTTGAAGGTGTCAGGCCAAAGAACAACTGCGGGACCACCTGGATTCCGCGGAGCGCGGCGACGGAACCAGTTTTTGAACGTCTGGGGGGCGAACGCCGGGATCGTGCGTTGCTGCGGAATGCCCGCCACGAGTTTGGCGATGTCCCGGAGAAACGGCAGCTGGGTTGTCAGGTTGACCAGCCCTGGGGCGGCAGAGGCTAGATGGGCCCAGAAATCGATATTGCCGAAAGCATAGTGGTTCAGGGGGCGGACTTTTCCCTCGTAATAGTGCGATAGAAACTCGGCCTTATAAGTGGCGAGGTCGACCGAGACCGGGCAGTCGCTCTTGCAGCCCTTACAGGAGAGGCAGAGATCAAGCGACTCCTTCACTTCCGTGCTTTGCCAGCCATCGCGGATGACTTCGCCCTTGGTCATCTCCCAAAGCAGATGGGCGCGGCCGCGGGTGGAGTGCTCTTCCTCCCGGGTGACGCGAAAGCTGGGGCACATTACGCCGCCTTCGTAGCGGCGGCACTTCCCCACCCCAACACAACGCAGCGTGGCGTGCGCGAGCGAACCGTGGTCCTGCGGAAACTTGAAATGGGTCGGCTGCTCCCAAGGCTCTTGATTCGGGCCGTGGCGAAGGTTCTCGTCCATACGGTAAGGCTCGACAACCTTGCCGGGGTTCATCCTCCAGTCCGGATCCCAGATCGACTTAAACTCGTTGAAGGCCTGAATGAGTTCCGGACCAAACATTTTGGGAAGCAGTTCGGCGCGGGCCTGGCCGTCGCCGTGTTCGCCGGAGAGCGAACCGCCGTAGCGGATGACGAGGTCGGCTGCCTCGTTCATGAAGCTGCGAAAAGCAGCTACTCCTGATTCGGTTTCGTAGTCGAAATTGATGCGGGTGTGGACGCAGGCGTGGCCGAAATGCCCGTACAAGGTGCCTTTGTACCCGTAGTTGCCCATCAGCTTGCGCAGGTCACGCAAGTAGAGACCGAGTTGGTCGGGGCGGACGGCGGAGTCTTCCCATCCTTCCCAACTGAGCGGCTCCCCGGGGACGTGCGAGATCACGCCAAGGCTCGACTCGCGTACGGTCCATACATGCTTGGCTTCCAACTTCGTGCAGAGGCGCATGTTGGGGACGACCGCGGAGCGGGAGAGAGCATCCATCAGGCCGCGGGCCTGGGCTTCGGCCTCGGCCTGCGTTTGCGCTCCGAATTCAACCAGCAGCCAACCGCCTCCGGGGGGAAGGAGTGCAAGCCCCTCCGCGTTTATGCCCCGGCGACGCGTGTATTCGGTCAGCAGATCGTCGATGCCTTCGAGGCCAATCGGCTTGTGCGCCATAACATCGGGCACATGGTCGGCGGCCTGGTAGATATCGGGATAGGCCACAACCAGTAGAACGCGCTCCGGCGGACTCTCTACGAGGCGACACGTGGCTTCGAGGATCGTGACGCACGTGCCTTCGGAACCGACCAGGGCGCGGGCAACGTGAAAGCCATTCTCCGGAAGCAGGAAGTTAAGGTTGTACCCAGAGACGCGCCGCGGGATATCGGGATAGCGCTGGCGCACCAGATCGCCGTAGGTGTCGGCGAGCGATTTGAGGCGAGCGTAGATTTCGCCGCGGCGTCCGCCTTCGCGGATGATCCCGTTAAGTTCCTCGGGAGAGGTCGCACCGACGGTCATGCGCAGGCCGTCGTAAGTCAGGACGTCGAGTGCTTCGATGTTGTCGTCGGTTTTGCCCGCCATCACAGAATGCACGCCGCAGGAGTTGTTGCCGATCATTCCGCCGAGGGTGCACCGGTCGTGAGTTGCGGGATCGGGAGCAAAGGTGAGGTGATGGCGTTCTGCGGCATTGCGAAGATCGTCGAGAATTACACCCGGCTGGACGCGCGCGATGCGACGCCCCGGATCGACCTCCACAATGTTCGCCATGTACTTGGTGAAGTCGAGGATGACAGCAGCGTTGCAGCACTGACCGGCCAGGGACGTGCCACCGCCACGGGAAAGAACCGGGGACCCGAAGTCACGGCAGATGGCGATGGTCGCCAGGACATCTTCAGTATGACTCGGAAGGACGACTCCGATCGGGATCTGGCGATAGCTGGAACCGTCGGTCGCGTAAAGGGCGCGGCTGGAATCGTCGAAGCGCACTTCGCCATCGATCCGGGAGCGCAGCGCTTCGGCAAGTTCCACCGCGTTCACACGAGCGTGCTTGGCGGCTTCCGCGCGGGTAGTAAAGTTGTTCTCAGTCAGGATCGGGAGCGGATCAGTGGGCGCCATGAAGATTCTCGAAACCTTCATGTTCAAGGAAAAATCGCGGGAGGGCAAGGGCGGGCGTGGCGGCCTGCTGTGATAGTGCAAACAAAAGAGACGCGGCCAGCCGCGTCTCTACGTTAATTCCGAAGTGAAATGCGCTCAGTGCCAGCCGCGGGTGCCGAAGTCGGCCATGCTTAGTGAGAGCAGCAAGCCGAGAAAGAAGAGCGCCGAAACGATCACCAACGGCGTCAATCTCTCATGGGTGTACTTCACGTGCATGAAGAACAGGACGACTAACGTGGCCTTAAAGGTAGCGATACTGAGAGCGACGACCGTATTGAGAGGGCCCAGATCGATGAAGGCGGCACCCACCGTAATGCCTGTGCATACCAGAAGGATGAGCCAAATCGTGATCGACGAGCCAATGCTGGAGATGTGCTCGGACGTGGAGTGCTCTGTCGTGGAATGATTAGCCATGGTCTCTCTCACCTGTGACGGTCGATCAGGTAAATCAGCGGAAATAGATAAATCCAGATGATGTCGACGAAGTGCCAGTACAAGCCGGAGTTTTCGATCGGCGTGTAGTACTCGGAAGTGTATTTGCCACGCCACGCTTCAAAGGCCAGGAAGCCGAACAGGCCGACGCCAATGATCATGTGCAACGCGTGCATGCCAGTCATCGCGAAGTAGAGCGAGAAGAACATCTCAGCGTGGTGCGGATTCGCCATGACACCGGGCTGGTTCGGAAGGTGCTCGATAAAGCTGAAATTGACTCCAGGGATGTGGTGCTCGACGAATTTTTCGTAGTACTCGAAGGCCTTGATTCCCAAAAAAGCGAGACCGAGGACAATCGTGGCTAATAGCCAGAAGACAAGTTGCAGACGCTTGTTGAGTTGGGCAGCGCGTACGGCTAACACCACCGTCAAGCTGGAGCAGATCAGAACAGCTGTGTTGATGGCGCCCGGCAGGATAGCAATGGTCTCGCTGGCAGCACTGAAGTCTCCGTAGTACCAGTGGCGGTAAACCAGGTACGCGCAGAACAGGCCGCCGAAGAACATGACTTCCTGCGCGAGGAATAGCCACATTCCCAGGCTGGCGGCGTTCTTTTGCTGGCCTTCAGTAGCAAAATGATGCAGGAGGGCCGGGTTGTCGTGGGTATGACCCTCGATGACCGCAACTTGACTATTGTCCAACGGGGACCTCCTCGGGCTCCGGAATCTCGTCGTAGTTATAGGCTTCCCAAGTGACGACCGGCTGTTCGTCGAAATTAAACGTTGGTGGCGGAGATGGCACCTGCCACTCCAATCCGGCCGCACCCCACGGATTGACGGGCGCCGGCTTCCCGTAGCGCAGCGACCACAGGAAGTACACCATGGGCAGCAAGTAACCGACTGCGAGCACGGTCGCTCCGGCCGTCGAGAGAACGTTCAAGACTTGAAACTCAGGAGGATATGCGTGATAGCGCCGCGGCATTCCCAGGTAGCCAAGCACAAACTGTGGGAAGAACGTCAGGTTGAAGCCGACAAAGACCAGTAGCGCGGCCAGTTTCCCCCAGCCTTCGGGATACATACGGCCAGAAATCTTGGGCCACCAAAAATGGATGCCCGCCAAATACGCGACGACCATGCCGCCGACCATCACATAGTGAAAGTGCGCCACGACGAAATAGGTGTCCGTAACGTGGACATCGAGGCCAAGGGACGCCAAAAACAGACCGGTCAGGCCACCCATCGTAAACAGACCGATGAAACCAAAGGCATACAACATGGGCGTGTCATACCGAATCGAGCCTTTGTACATCGTGGCCGTCCAGTTGAATACCTTGACGGCGGATGGAACGCCTACGAAATAAGTGAGCAGCGAGAAGATCAGCGCGGCGTAGAGCGAAATTCCTGCCACAAACATATGGTGCGCCCAGACCAGGAAGCCGACTACGGCGATACCGAGCAGAGCCAATGCCATCGCCTTGTAGCCAAAAATGCGCTTCCGCGAGAAGCAGCACACTACCTCGCTGATGATGCCCATGCCCGGCAGGATCATGATGTAAACCGCCGGATGGGAATAGAACCAGAACAGGTGCTGGAACAGCAGCGGATCTCCGCCCAGCGCGGGATTGAAAATACCCAGATGGAACAGACGCTCCAGGGCTACCAGGACGATGGTGATGGCGAGCACTGGTGTACCCAGGACCTGAATGAGGCTGGTCGCATAGTGTGCCCACACGAAAAGGGGCAGGCGATTCCAGGTCATGCCCGGCGCCCGCATGCGGTGCGTAGTGACAATAAAGTTGAGCCCCGTAAGAATGGACGAGAAGCCCGCGGTAAAGACCGCCAACGCCGCGGTGATCACGTGCGTGTTGAGGAACTCGGTGCTTAACGGGGTATAGAAAGTCCAACCGGTGTCGGCGCCGCCAGCGAGGATCGTATACAGCATCAGGATGCCGCCGATGATGTACAGGTACCAACTGAGCAAGTTGATGCGCGGAAAGGCGAGATCCTTCGCGCCGATCATGATGGGAATGAGAAAGTTGCCAAGCACAGCGGGCACGGCGGGAATCAGGAAGAAGAAGACCATCACCTGCCCGTGCATGGTGAACAATTTGTTGTAAGTGTCGGATTGGACGAGATCACCTGCCGGAGTCAGCAGCTCCAGCCGGATCAGAAGCGCAAAGAATCCACCAATGAAGAAAAAGAACGTGATCGAAATCAGATACAGCAACGCGATGCGCTTGTGGTCCACGGTGAGGAGCCAGGACTTGAGCCCATACGTGGCGTTTAAGTAATTTTCGCGTTCGCCTTGTTCAACAACTGCTGCGGTAGCCATTCTCGTCACCTATACCCGTTGAAACTAGGGTTGCGGGGTTGCGGCGGCAATGCCCGTAGCATTCGCCGTCTGACCCGACTGCGGCTGGCCCAGGGTTTTCACATAGGCCACCAGCGCGTTAAGTTGCTCGTCACTGAGTTGCCCCTGGTACGTGGGCATCACGGGCTTAAAGCCCTGCACAATCTTGGCAGCGGGATCCACGATGGACTCACGCACGTAATTCTCGTCGGCAGTCACAGTTCGACCATCCTGAAGCATGACGCTCTTGCCGTAGGTGCCCGCCAGATTCGGCCCGCGGCCCTGCGTATCGGCGCGATGGCAGGTCACACAGCCGAGTTGCGAGAACAGTGTCTGGCCGGTCACAGCCAGAGGCTGCGCGCCGCTCCCGCTCATCCATGCTTCATAGTCTTTTGGCTCCATGACAACGACGGAGCCAATCATCCCCGAATGCTGTGTGCCGCAATACTCTGCGCAAAACAGGTGATAGGTTCCAGGCTTCGTGGCGTGGAACCAAATTGTGGTGTAGCGGCCGGGGAGAACATCCTGCTTGATACGGAAAGCGGGCACATAGAAGCTATGAATTACATCCTGCGAAGTCATGATCATCTTGACGTCGCGGCCGATGGGCACGTGGAGTTCGTTGATCTCGCGCTGACCCTCCATGTGCTCAAACTTCCACATCCATTGCTTGGCAACGGTATAAATCTCGGCAGAATTTGGCGGAGGCGTGTGCTCGCGGAAGTAGATGAGCGCGCCCCACACGAAGAAGATCATCATGACGCCGAATGGAATGATCGACCAGCCAAGTTCGAGGATCGTCGAACCTTCGATCTGCTCGGCGTGATGACCGGGCCGTTTGCGGTATTTCACCGCGAAGATTCCGATCATCGTGAAGATGAGGGTGGTCATGGCGGCCGAGACCAGCAACAGGAAGATATAGAGCGCGTCCACCCACCCGCTGGTGGTTGAGGCGCTCTCTGGCCAAAGTGGGACGTGTTGAAGCATAGTTAGCTGACCCGATCGGCTCCCTGAGCGTCGCGATCCGGACCACGGCGCATCATCAAGAATAGAAAAGTTCCAAGAAAGAGCATGGTCACAACGCCGCCCAGCCGCATCACCCGCATGATTGTGGCGCTGTACTTCCCCTTCTCGGGATCATAGTGATAGCAGTACAGCAGCAACTCATCCACGACATTGCCGATTTTGTTCTGCGAGGCATCGACCAGGCCCAACCGCAAATCCTTCGGCGAATACTCGATGCCGTAGTAATACTGTGCAATCTTGCCCTCCGGAGTGAGGATCATGATCGCGGTCGTGTGGGCGAACTGCCCAGACTTCTCGTCGAACTCGTACTGAAATCCGGCGGCCTTGGTGATGGCCTCGATCGCATCCGGCTTTCCCACCAGAAAATGCCAGCCCTGCTCCGCGCTCGGCCGCTTGTATCGTTTGAGCGTGACGCTTTTTTTTGCGGCCGCCGCTTCGGGGGTGTCGCGCGGATCGAAGCTCACCGTCAGTACGTCGAATTCTTTCCCGGCATCAAACTTCAGCACGCGCAACGAGCTTTCTAAGCCGTTCAACTCTTCTCCGCAGAGCATGGGGCAGGAGAAGTAGACGAAGTTAAGGATCATCGGCTTCTTGCCGAAGTAATCGCCCAGCCGAACCTGTCGGCCCATCTCGTCGGTGAATTGCAGATCGGCCGGAAGCTGGGTGTTGAGGTTTTGTGAGATGCCGACGTTCTTCAATCCAGGCGGACGAACGTTCGCGGGCGGCGACATAATGCCGCTGCGCATCCCCTGGCCCGACGCGGCCCCTGCCAGGAGCGCAAGGCTCAGGGTCGTGGTCAGAATCGAATTCGCGTATTGCTTCATACCGCGCACTGCTTGTTTCCTTTTCCGTCGCGCCGCACCGACGACTGCGGCCGGAGCAGCTATTGCTGAGGACTTACGGGTTGTTCCCCGGGTGCCTCGTCCTTGGGTGCCTGAGTCATATCCGAGGGAGTCGACGCCTCCGGCCGAACCGGGAGACCGCGTTCGGCGATCAGATCCATCGCACGATCAATCGGAATACGGACTGTACCTTTGTTCTTATCGACCCAATCGTAGGTAGCCAGGACTTCATCCTGCTTCTGAACGAAGTCTTTCAATTGCGTACGCTCGCTAACCTCCAACCGAGGTTGCGGGAACGCATCGGCGCTTTTCGGGTTCACCACACGCGAGTACGGCTGCGATTTCACGAGCGGGCTGCCCGCGGCCTGGTGCTCTTGCTCGTAGCGATCGAGAAAGCGATACATCCCCACCACAATGAAGTAGATGACGATCCCGACGACCGCGAGTCCGGCCATGAAGTACAGGACTCCACCCGGGCTGAGATCTTCACGCTCGTAATCGTTGTGATCGAGGGCGTGCGGTTGATTGTTCATTTCCTCAGCCATGCTCCGGCTCCAGTACAGATTGCGCAGTGGCATCGTATGCGGCAATCAACGGCCACTTGTTGAGGTTGTAGCAGAAGTAGGCAAACCAAAGGCCGCCCATCGCAAACGGAATCGCGAGGTCAGCAATCGTGACCACAAACGATTGCGAGAAACTGGGCTCGATATGCCAGAACAGGTCCACGTAGCGGACGAACAGCATCCATGCCGCCACCCATACCAGGCGACTGATGTCTCGCTTCAGCGGGCGGGACAATAGCAGGAAAAACGGCACGAAGAAGTGGAACACCACCAGGAACAGTCCCACGTATTGCCATCCACCATTCAAGCGGCGTAGGAACCAACTGATCTCTTCGGGCAGGTTTCCGGCCCAGATGATGAGCCACTGCGAGAACGAGAAGTATGCCCACAACATGATGAAGGCGAGCAAGAACTTGCCGTGATCGTGCACATAGCTCGGGCGCAGCAGAATTGCCATGGGACGATGCCGGGAGAGGATGCGTTCGATCACGATTACAAATGCCAGGGCCGCGATGAGTTGCCCCGCAACGAAGATGAGGCCGTAAATCGTCGAGATCCAACTCGGATTCAACGACATGACCCAGTCGATGACAGCAAAGCTGATGGCGAATGCGTAGATGATCATCCCCGGGGCACTCAGTTTTTTAAAACGAGCGCTGGTGTTGCGCACCGGCGGTTGATCCAACTCAAAAGACCATTTCGAAAGGAAGTACGAGATTCCGCCCCAAAGAACGAAATAAATGATCGCGCGGATCCAAAAGCCCTGGGGATTGAGGTAGTCGTGCACAATAAAACTGTGCTTCGCAAGGTGTTCGCGAATCACTGGGTCAGTAGCTTGCTCCGGCGACCACCACTGATAGATCCGCGGCGCACCCCAAATCGCAAATGGGACAAAGAGGACCGCGAACATCGGCCAGGTTCGCATCGCCGCACCGAGCAGGCGGCGAATGCTGATACCCCATCCACCCCCGGTCGTGTGGTTGATCATGAGAATGGCCATCGACCCCAGGCAAATGCCAAGGAGGTCCATGTAGGACAGCAGATAACCGCGGAAAAATTCGGTCGGGCGAGTAAACGCCACGGCTAGCGAAATCACGGTGCCAACGCCCGCGATCGCGAGCGAACGGCTTTGAATCGTCTTGATGACCGAAGGGGCGCTCAGGTCGAGCTTGGTCGCATTCACCGCGCTCATTCCGATTCCCCTTTCCCAGCCTCAGCCCTCGGTGGAGCTAAGACAGGCAACGTCGCTCCCGATCCAGGATCCTCAAACACCGGCGGCTTCGAAGGGATCTCCTGTCCAGCCGGCACGTCCGCACGGGGTGCGTTCTGGCTCAGTTGAAGCGCGCGGATGTAGGCCACGATGGACCAGCGATCACGCGGCGTAATTTGGGCTGAATAGTCCATCATGATTCCGTATCCGTTGCTCATCACGTCGAAGAAGTGCCCAATAGGTGCTTTCTCAAGCCGCTCGACGTGGAAGGACGGAGGATTGCGAGTAAACCCGCGCGACGGGATGAAACCATTGCCATCGCCCACCCGCGAGTGGCAAGGCGCGCAAAACACGTTGTACTGGTCCCGGCCGCGCACCAAGACTTCATGAGTAACCGGGAATGGCATGAAGTCGCCCGGATTGCTGCCAATCTTACCCGTATAAAAGTATGTGTCGGCGCGTAGATCGCCGCGAGCCACCGTTCCCTCGATCAGGGGACGCGCGGCGCGCTTATCGGCGAAGAAGTCGCTCTTGGCCAGCGGGTTGTAGCGAGGTTGCACATGCATATCGAGGCGGCATGCACTGGCGGCCATTACCACGAGCACGAGGGGTGCGAGCTTGCGGAAGTTCTGCATGAGTTAGCTCGGGACCTCCGAAATGGATCGTGGCTGGAGGCTTTCGAGGAACTGACGGGTGCCATGCGCGTCGTACTTGGGATCGGACGAGAACACGATCAGAAAGAAACGATCTTTACTGGCCAGCGCAAAACGCTCCACATTGAATACCGGGTGATAGGGCATCGGCAGGCCATTCAGAGCCAGCATGCCGAATACTGCGGAAATGCCGCCGAACAGAATCGTCAATTCGAAGGTGATGATGATGAACGAAGGCCACGAGTGATACGGGCGTCCGCCAACATTCGTCGGGTAATTGATGACGGCAACCCAGTATTGCAACAGGTAACCGGTAAGGCCTCCGATGATGCCGCCAATTAAGGTGACCAAAGGCACACCATTCTTATGGAAACCGATGGCCTCTGCCACTTCTTCAATTGGAAATGGACTGTAGGCGTCGATTTTCTTGTAGCCGGCGTCGTGCGTCTGCCGCGCGGCATGGATCAAGTCACGCACGGAGTCGAATTCGGCCATCAGTCCGTAGATGGGGGTGTTGGTGTTCATTCGTGCTTCACCTCCGCCTCAGGCAGGAGCGTACGCAACTCGAAGATGGAGATCATGGGCAGAATGCGCACGAAAAGGAACATGGCCATCATGAACATGCCGAGCGTTCCGATGTAGGTCATCCAGTCCCACTTCGTCGGGTAGTACATGCCCCAGGACGAATTGAGGAAGTCGCGGTGCAAGCTCATCACGATGATGACGAAGCGCTCCAGCCACATGCCGACCAGAATGACCAACGAGATTAGGAACAACCATCC
>AR_comb_assmDRAFT_10432349_pt1 | contig 16135 bp, 11 predicted proteins | sample ArasoioldDNA_FD_10543 | JGI IMG/M metagenome (IMG submission 10543) | reverse complement strand
TCATCGGCAAAGTTATTGCCATTGCGACGGAAGTAATTGGCGTCAAAGCGAAGCTGGTTGAACAGCGATTTGCTTGCGCCTACCTCGTAGTAATTTCCGTGTGACGGCTCCACCGGCAACCGCAGAACGTTGGGATTCAGTGACACAACCTGCGACGAACTCGACAGCAGGATATTTTCGGCAGACGGAGTCTGGAATACGCGGTCATAGGAGGCATGTATCACCAGACCTGCAGACGGAAAGTATCGAGCCACCGACAGGCGTGGGCTGACCGCGTTCTGATTAACCAGAAGCTGGTAATGATCCCAACGCAACCCGGCACTCACCGTCCAGTTGCCGAGCCGAATCAGATCCTGCACGTAGGCCGATTGCTCCAGATCCGGACGACTCCCCGTAAATGAGAACCGTGTCGGCGTACCAGGGTCGAAGCGGGTGGGGTCGGTAATGATGTCACTGAAGTTCTCGTGCAAAAACAATGCGTCCGCTTCGATCCCCGCCTTCCACTCGTGCCGCCTTCGGTGTACTGACAACGAGGCATTGAAATATCCCTCTCGAAAGCCGTTATGCATAAAAGCCATAACCGGCGTTGATTGGGGATTGGAATTAAGGTCACTGGAATTGTCGCGTACCATTCCGCGCAGCGCCCCCAGCGCGTTCGACGAAAACACGTGCTGGTAAGACGCAATCCCCATGGTTTCGAAGTTGTCGCCATCCTGCCGCTGCCCTGCTGCCTGCTGCACCTGTTCGTTCGGAATCTGAAAGCGCGAAAGAGAGTGACGCACGATTAATCCCAGCCGGTCATCCTCGGTAAGATCGCGTTCGTAGTGCAGCGCAAAATCTCCCGTTGTCCCCCGGTTGGTGAAGTTCTCCGGCACAACCGGGTTCAGATAGTGACTTGTCATGCTTCCCGACGCGCTGCCCCCCAGCGTGCTTTTCTTCCATGCATACTGCGCCTGCGCCGAACCGATGGCCGTATCGAAGCTGCCGCCGGAGAGATCCAATTCGCCGTGCATCCCGGGCTTGGCTTCTTTGAGCGTATTGACTTCAATAACGCCGCCCATTTTCCGCCCAAACTCGGCGGGGATACCTGCGGTGAATACACTCACTGAATCCACGTCGTCGGCCTCAATCTCCGGGCCGAGCCCCGGTGAGCGGTTATCGGTCAGCGGAATTCCATCCACTACGAATTGCGTCTGATACTCCGCTCCTCGCGGATGCAGAACGGCGTTTCCTTCATAAAGCCATCCCGGCTGTGAGTTCACAAGGTCTTGCACCGAGCGTCCGGGTAGCGAGGTCGTTCGCGATTCGATCGTTGCGGAACCAATCTGGTTGGCTGAATTGGCACGATGAGGGTCAAGCAGCGTCGGCGAGGCCTCCACCGTAACCGATGTGCTGACGGAAGGAAGCGTGAGCTTAATGGAATACTGAACCGGAATTGCCGAGCGGATTTCGATCTGCACCGCAGCGACTGCGAATCCAGGGTGCTGAACTTGTGCCCGGTATACGCCGAACGGCAATCGCTTCGTAACCAGCGCACCGTTGTCGTCGGTAACAAGTGCCTCGCGGAAGTCATTGGCCTCGCATACCAGCTCGACTACCGTCTTGACCCCAACTCCGTGCGGGTCCTGAACCTTCAGACGCAACTCTCCCGCGTTGCTCTGAGCCAGCAAAGGCGTCGTCAAAGCAACAGCAGCGACATAGAGCAGCAGCCCTAACGGTGCTGTGGACGAAAAACTCATCATTCTGTACCCAGGGCCCGCAACTCCGGCACCCATCACTGGCCAGCGTAAAAGCGGGCACTCGCGTTACTTTTTACAAATTCCAAACATTCTAATGACAAAAAACGCAGCCCCGTAGACGAAACTTCTGCCTAGGTTCTCGTAGTGATCCATGGGGAGGGCCCTCGGGGACCATGAACTTCAAGCCTTCCGTCACCGGGGAGGCTTTGGGGGAAAACTGGCGCTCGTACCGCAGGGGGTGCGAGCGCCGTTTTGCGTCGACATGAATTTCCCTCTCCGGACGAGGTGTCACTTCGCCGTCACTGTTGCCATCGGCATCAACTGTTACAATTTTTATATCGATCAGAGCAGAGGGAATCGCATCGCCTCGTTGCCACGTGTTAACGGCATAGGCATTTGAGCTCACCTCGGATATCTGATTCGCCACGCCATGAAATGCCCTTTCTGTGGATTTGCGAATGATAAGGTAGTCGACTCTCGCGAGAGCAAAGAGGCCGACTCGATCCGGCGTCGCCGGGAGTGCCTCAAGTGCTCCAAGCGGTTCACCACCTACGAGCGCATCGACGAGATTCCCTACATGGTGGTTAAGAAGGACGGCCGCCGCGAGAAGTTCGACCGGCAGAAAGTACTGAACGGTCTGCTGCGCGCCTGCGAGAAGCGGCCGGTACCGATCGGCAAACTGGAGCAGATCGTGAACGAGGCCGAGTCCTTCGTCATGGAGTCCCCGGAGCGCGAGCGCAAAACCAGCGAACTTGGCGAACTTATCATGAACCGCCTCCGCCGCTACGACAAAGTCGCCTACGTGCGCTTTGCCTCGGTGTATCTCGATTTTAAAGACGTGAAAGAATTCATGAATGAACTGAAGGATCTGGTGAAAGTGAAGACCGGCTAGAACAGGGGCCAGGGATCAGGGGTCAGTGGCCAGGCAACCCGACTTGATTTCAAACTGGCCCCTGATCCTTGGCCCCTGGCCCCTTTCTCTCAAGGACAATTAAGTCATGAGTCATAAAGTCACCCTAATCCCCGGCGACGGAATCGGCCCCGAAGTCACCAACGCTGTCGTCCGCATTCTGGAGGCGACCAGGGTCAAGTTTGAGTGGGAAACCTTCGCCGTCGGCAGCGAAGCCTACGAGAAGTTCGGCGAATACATCCCCAAAGATTTGATTGCCTCGCTGGAGCGCACGCATGTCGGCCTGAAGGGCCCGGTCACAACGCCCGTGGGAGGGGGTTTCCCCAGCATCAATGTCGCGCTTCGCAAGAAATTCGAGCTCTACGCCAACTTCCGTCCCATCCGAAACTTGCCGCACATTCCCACCCGCTACCCTGATGTCGACCTCATTATCATCCGCGAAAACACCGAAGGGCTCTACTCCGGGCTTGAGCACGAAGTCGTCCCGGGCGTAGTGGAGAGCCTGAAAATCATGACCGAAAAGGCCTGCACACGCATAGCCAAATTCGCCTTCGAGTACGCACGCAACAACCAGCGTAAGAAGATTCACGCCATCCACAAGGCCAATATCATGAAGCTCTCCGACGGCCTATTCCTGCGCTGTGCCCGCGCCGTTGCGAAAAATTATCCTGAAATCACTTACGCTGAGCACATCGTCGACAACACCTGCATGCAACTCGTCATGAATCCCTACCAGTACGACATGCTGGTCATGGAGAACTTGTACGGCGACATTCTCTCCGATCTATGTGCTGCCTTCGTCGGAGGTTTGGGATTTGTTCCCAGTGCGAACCTCGGTGACGAGTGTGCGATTTTCGAAGCAGTGCACGGGTCGGCTCCCGACATAGCCGGCAAGAATCTGGCGAATCCCACCGCGTTGCTGCGCTCTGCCCTGCTGATGGTGCGCCATCTGGGCGAGCATGAGGCATCCACCCAGATCCGCAACGCCCTTGAGCGCGTTTACCGTTATCCCGAGAAACTGACCCGCGACATCGGCGGAAAAGCGGGCACCTCAGAGTTCGCCGATGCAGTCATTGCTGAGATGCAATCGCCAAGCTAGCCACCGAACCCAATTCCCACCCGCTAGTCGGTGACCTTTCGTGCGGTGATTCCGGACGCGTCCGATCCTATGATTTCAGGATGAAGGAGATATCCATGAAATCATGGTTTGGGGCTTTGGCAACTTTAGCCTGCACGCTTTTGCTCGCGGGGTCGGCATTGGCGCAGGGCGGTGAACTAGTAGGAGCGGAGTGGGGAGTTCCAGGACGCAAGGCGGATGTAACGGCTCGGGTCCGAACTTTCATACACGACGGATCGTTGCAGCTCGAAGTCACGCGCTTCAATCTGGGAATCGATCCCGCGCCACACGAGAATAAAGTTCTGGTCATCCGCCTACGGGAGTGGGATGGCGATATCAAAGACTACAGCTACCCCGAGCGGAGCTGGGCGCGTCTGGAACTGGATCCCGACGATTGGCACGCTCGCCGTGAGCAACATGAGCGCCACGAGCGCGAGGAACGTCGCGCAGAAGGCTACCAGCGGGGCTATGAGCATCGCCAGCGCGGCCTGGAGATTCTGCGTGCGTATTATGGAGCCGAAGGCCAATTCGCGAATGTGACTGATGCTGTACGCAGCCGGATTGATGGCGGCGGCCGACTTTACCTTCGCGTGGACAACTACAGCATGGGAGTCGACCCCCTGCCCGGTGTCCACAAGCATTTGCGCATCCTCTACACGATTGGTGGGGAGCGCCGCAATGTTGTGGTCGACGAGAAGACCAACGTGCAGTTGCCGTAATCGGATGTCATCCTGAGGAGGGCGAAGCCCTCCGAGGGACCCTACGAGCTCTAAATCCAGCGCTGCCGTGGCCGAGATCCCATAACGCAGTATGCAAGCGCCGCAAGTAGCGCCGTCTCCAACCGGCTATCGCGGGGGCATCTTGCCCCCGCATTGCTTCTTATCGCTTCTTGAGCGCTTCCAATTCTTCCAAAGTCCGTGGCCAATCCGAACCGAGCAGCCGCGACAAACTCCGATCCGCTAAAACCTTCCCGCCGGTCTGGCACCGCGCACAATAATTCGTTTCCTTATCGGCGTAACGAATCCGCAAAATTTTGTCTCCGCAGCGCGGACAAGGCAGCCCGTAGCGCCCATGCACAGCCATCTCCGGGCGGAACGCGGTCACTCCCTCAGGAAATTCCGCCTCTGCCTCTGCTCCAAGTCGGTCGATCCAAAGGCGCAGGGTATTCCGAGTCGCCGCAAACAGTCTCTCCCATTCCTCCGCTTTCATCTTGCTGGTAAGCGTTACGGGCGAAAGCTGCGCCGCGTGCAGAATCTCATCCGAGTACGCATTCCCGATCCCGCTCAGCAGCCGCGGATCTGTCAACGCTCTCTTCAGCGTATGATTCTCCGCGGTCAGCACGCTTCGAAAAGAATCCACATCGGCATCAAGCACGTCAATACCCCCTGCGTCGAGCGCAGCGAGATTTTCTTCCCCGCTGATAACGTGCAACGACGCTCGTCGCTTGCTGCCGGCTTCGGTAAGAGTAAGCGACCCGTTGGGAAAATCGAACGCCGCCAGATTCTGACGCCCGCCCAGTTTCGCGTCCCGCTTCTTCCAATGCAGACGCCCGGCGATCATCAAATGCAGCACCAGCCAGAAATCGCCTTCCACTCCGATCGCAATTCTCTTCCCCATTCGGCGTACGCTCTTCACCACGCGCCCCTCGGCGCACGCCAGCGGAGGCTCGACCGTCCGCAGCAGGAAAGGACTTCCCATGCGCACTCGATCTAGCGTTTGGCCGACAATCCGCTTCTCCAGCGCGCGGATGTAAGCCGTGATGTCCGGCAACTCTGGCATAGATATCAGCTTGCATTGAGCCACCGAAGTTTGCAAACTCAGCTCTGCTGTGCGAACTCACGCTGCAACTCAGGAACTCCACCCATTGACTCCCGCGCTAGGTTCGGAGTAAAGTGCGAACCGTTCTGGGGATTCTGGGGAAAATGACGCGCACAGCACGGCGTGTGGGGATAGTTCTCTTTCAGCTCGGTGGACCCGACACGCTGGAAGCCATCCAACCTTTCCTCTATAACCTCTTCTGCGATCCCGATATTATCGACTTCCCTTTTGCCCGCATCGGCCGTAAGCCGTTGGCCAAGCTGATTTCGACCACGCGCGCCCGCAAGGTACAGCATCACTACTCCACCATTGGCGGAGGCTCTCCGATCCGGCCCAATACTGAGCGGCAGGCACGCGCTCTCCAACGCGAATTGCGAAGCCGCGGTGTAGATGCGCACTGCTTCGTCGCCATGCGCTACTGGCACCCTTTCACGTGTGAGGCGATCGCACAGCTCCAGGCAGCCGAGTGCGATGAAGTCGTGCTGCTCCCGATGTACCCCCAGTATTCGTCGACGACCACGGGTTCAAGCCTGAATGAGTGGAACCGACATTTCCGTGACGACATTCCCGTCTATTGCGTCGAGACGTTCTATAGAAATACGATGTATCTCGACTCCGTGGTAGAGAAGGTGAGCACGGCACTTTCGCGTTTCCCGCAACCTGGGCGCCCGGAAATCATTTTCAGCGCTCACAGCATCCCAATGTCTGTGATCGAAAAGGGCGACCCTTACCAAAGACAGATCGAGGAAACAGTGCGCCTTGTGAGCGAACGCGGCGGATGGGGCAATCCCCACCGCCTCTGCTATCAGAGCAAAGTCGGCGCCAGCCGCTGGCTGCAGCCTTCCCTCACCAACACCCTTCGACAGCTCGCAAGCGAGAGGGTACGAGAGATCTGCATCGTCCCGATCGCCTTCGTTTCCGATCATGTCGAGACCCTCGGCGAGATCGATCACGAAGCGCGCCATCTCGCCGAGCAGTTAGGCTTCACACAATTTGAGATGAGCGCCGGCCTCAATGATTCTCCAAAATTCATACAAGCGCTGGGGCAGATTGTGCAGGACGCCCTCGCGCAGGCAGTACCTTCATCAATTCCGACTCGCACTCATGGGAGGCAGTTGGCGGTGCCAGAGTATGCGGCCGCCGTCGGGTTAGATTAGCCTAAGTTAGACAGGCCAAAGGAGGGAATTCATGGCGGAGTTGGAGACCGATAAGGTCAATCCGAATCCGGAATCGGCCAAAACGCCGGCCAAACCCACTGTCGATGCCACCAAATACGTTGGCACGCCTGCGGTGGGCACCTCGAAAGCCGCCGCCGCTGGCGGTATCGCCGGAACCGCGCCCTTCACCGAGATCGACCGCAAACGACGCCGCTTTGTCTGGGTCATGGTAACGGCCTTCCTCACCGCTTGGTTCCTCGCTTTCTTTCGCTTCTTTCTTCCTCGCACCCTGTTCGAACCCAACTCAGTTTTCAAGATCGGCTACCCCTCGGAATTTGCGCTGGGCGTCGATACCAAGTTCCAACAGAAATACCGCATTTGGGTTGACCGCACGCCCGACCGCCTTTTCGTGATTTACGCGCGCTGTACGCACCTCGGCTGTACGCCCGACTGGAAGCCCAGCGAGAACAAGTTCAAGTGCCCCTGCCATGGCAGCGGATACGACAGCGAAGGAATCAATTTCGAAGGACCGGCGCCGCGTCCCATGGACCGCGCCCACATCGAACTGGCACCCGACGGCCAGATCTTGGTCGACACCTCGAAGCTCTATTCCTGGCCCAAAGGTCAGCCCAGCAAATTCAACGATCCGGGAGCATTCCTGACCGGAGTGTAAGCGTGGCGCGGGCCCTCGCCTGCGACTGCCGAAGCTAAGAAATACATAGGACTCTATGGCAAACGAAACGAACGGCGGCAACGGCGCAAGCAGCCCAAGCGGCAACGGAAAAAACGGCGGCAAGGTCGGAATCCTCGAAAAAGTCACATCTGGAGTTAAAGAGGACATCCAAGCCCTCAAGACCGACATTCCCACTAAGGCGAAAGAACAGATACAAGGCCTGAAAGATCCGACCAAAACACAGGTCTACACTTCGATCTTCCGCCACAAGCACGATGACACCCCGCGCAACCGCGCTCTGGGCGTGCTTTCCAACGTCTTCCTGCACTTGCATCCGGCGAAGATCAATCGTGACGCCGTGCGTTACAGTTACACCTGGGGCATGGGCGGGATCACGTTTTATCTGTTCATTATCCTGACCTACACAGGCGTGCTGCTGATGTTCTACTACCACCCCAGCAAGGTGCAGGCATTCCGCGACGTGCTCTACCTCGAGCACGACGTCCCTTTCGGAAAGATTCTCCGCAACATGCACCGGTGGGCTGCCCACCTGATGGTGATCGGCGTCTGGCTCCACATGTTCCGCGTCTTCCTGACAGGGTCTTACAAGAAGCCGCGCGAATTCAACTGGAACATCGGCGTGCTGCTGCTGGTGTTTACGCTGCTGCTGTCGTTCACTGGATATCTGCTGCCTGACGATCAACTCGGATTTTGGGCCGTCACGGTAGGCACGAACATGGCGCGCGCCACCCCCTTGCTCGGCCACGAAGGCCCCTTTGGCGCGCAGTTAGGGATGACGCCATATAACGATGTCCGCTTCGGTCTATTAGGCGGATCCATTGTCGACGCCAACGCCCTGTTGCGTTCCTACATCTGGCATTGCATCGGCATTCCGATTGTGGCCAGTGTGCTCATGATCGTCCACTTCTGGCGAGTAAGAAAAGATGGCGGCATCTCCGGCCCAGCCCCGGTGATGCTGACCGAAGAAGCCGACAAGCCGCGCCGAGGCCCAAAAGCGGCAGGAGAGTGATGTGCAGAGACGTTGCTTGCAACGTCTCTGCCCGCCAGAGGCAGGCGACTTCGTGGCGAGAGAGACGTAACAAACGCTACGCCTCTACGATGTTGAGGTAAGGAAAACTTATGGACTGGCGACAACTCTGGGAAATCTGCTCCGCGCCCGACAACGTCCCAATCGTGGGCCTCATTCCGCTGCTCGCGTTCTACATTTATCTCGCGTGGAAGCAAGCGCACGCCAACGATGTATTGATCGGGCAGCTCGAAGCCGATCCTGCGATGGCCAAGACGCACCATCGCAAGACCTGGCCCTTCAAGCCTGGCTGGCAAAAAGAAGTCCATGTCTGGCCCTTCCTGCTCCGCATCGAATTCCTCGCGGCCATCATCATCACCATCATCCTGATGGTTTGGTCGATCACGCTCAACGCGCCGCTCGAAGAGCCTGCTAATCCGAATCTCACCATGAATCCTGCTAAGGCCCCGTGGTACTTCCTCGGATTGCAGGAGATGCTCGTCTATTTCGATCCGTGGATCGCCGGCGTGGTCATGCCCACGATGATCATTATCGGCCTGATGGTGATTCCCTATATAGATACCAACCCGCTCGGCAGCGGCTACTACACCTGGAAGCAGCGCCGGTTCTCGATCGGGACATTCTTGTTCGGCTTCATCATTCTCTGGGTCGCCATGATCATCATCGGCACCTTCATTCGCGGCCCCGGCTGGCAATGGTTCTGGCCCGGCCAGACTTGGGATCACAACCGGCTCATCTACGAGGTCAATCGCGATCTGCCGGACATCTTCGGCATCACGTCGAACCTGAGCAAGAGCATTTTCGGGGCGATCATCGTCGGCGGCTATTACCTGCTCGGCGGAGGCCTGGTCTACTCGCTCTTCCGCCGCCGCATGGGAAAAGATTTCCAGCGCATGAGCCTGCTGCAGTTCTCGATCATGCAATTCCTGTTGCTCACTATGGTCGCTCTGCCCTTAAAGATGGCTCTGCGCCTCCTGTGGCATATCAAGTACGTGTGGATTACACCGTGGTTCAACATATGAAGGAAGATTGCAGAATTAAGATTTCAGATTGCAGATTGAGCTCCGTCGCAATCTGAAATCTACAATCTCTAAAATCTGAAATCGTTTAGTTGAGAGGGAGACAGCTGTGCCCGATAAACCCATCCCCGAGCAGGATCCAATCACGAGCAAGTCGTATGCCGCGCACTACGTGATCGCGACGATCATCCTGATCATCACACTATTCTGGGCTCTATGGGACGAGGCCTGGGGACAGCGCCCGTGGAAGGCCTTTCAGGAGCAGTTCAAGACTCGTTATACCGCGTTCCTGAACACCGCGCGCACAAAGTCTCAGGACTCTGAGAAAGATGTCGAGAAGGATCCGGAATACGCCGAGCTGTCCGCCGCTGTGAAGAAAGCCAGCGACGAGTCCGCCGCGGTGGCCAAAGCCGCCCGCGAGAAACTCGATGACGCTAATGCTCGCTTGCTCGCCGTGCAAAGCGTGTTCACTGACCGCCGGGCCTATGTCAATGCCCTAACGTACGAACTCGAAACCAGCGAGAGCGCCTCGGCCAAGGCCAGCAAACAGAAAGAAATCGACAAATACAAAGCGGAGAAGGCGAGGGTCGACTTCCCTGACGGCAGCAAGAAAGAGTTCAATTTTGAAGAACTCGAAAAGACCTACAACGAGATCCGCGACGAACGCACCAAGCTCAGTCTCGAACTAGGCGACGTTCTAAAGCCCGTTACGGAAGCCCGCGCCAAGCTCGACGAGTACATCACCGATCACATGGTCGATCTCACTCCTGCTCAGATCGACGGCTTGAAGAAGAAGATATCCGACTGGGATCCGACCATCGTCCAGATCAACGTGGCCGAGGCCAACATCGTCGACCGCTGCGAATCCTGTCACATGGGAGCGCGCGAGCCGCTGAAGATCACGCCCGCCGCCATGGTTACAAAGGGCGAAAAGAAGCCGGACGAATACGCGGACGCTTTCGTAAGCCACCCCGAGCCAGAGTTGCTCAAAATCCACGATCCCGACAAGTTCGGCTGCTCCCCTTGCCACCAGGGCAATGGCCGCGCCACAACGAGTATAGAGAAAGCTCACGGCGACTATGAGCACTGGCTCTGGCCGCTATTCCCCAAAGAAAATGCCCAGGCCGGATGCCAGACCTGCCACTCCGCTGATATGGTGCTGGTCAGCGGCGACGTGCAATTCCAGACCATCAACAGCGGTAAGGAAGTCTTTCGCCGCCGCGGCTGCAATGGTTGCCATCGCTATGAGGGTTACGACCGGGAGCCCGAGGACCTAAACTCGATCGGTCAGCAGATAAAGCAGATCGAAACCCAGAAGAAAGACAACATCAAACAAACCGCCTACCTGATGAAACAGGCCGACGCCGCCGAGTCCAATGATCAGGCCAACAGACTCAACGGCCAGGCCATCGATCTGAAAGTTGCCAACAGCAAACTTGACGGACGCCTGCAGCAGCTCGACTTCCAGTCGCACAGCCTGATGCAGGACATGAAGAAGATCGGCCCGAACTTGAAAGACATCCGCCTCAAGCTGAACAAGAACTGGATTCCCGTCTGGCTGAAGAAGCCCACCGACTTCCGTCCAACGACAAAGATGCCGAACTTCCGCCTGAACGATCATCAGATTCAGGCAATCTCGGCCTACATTTGGCAGACGGGCTTCACCGACCCGCTTCCCAAACACAAACCCGGTAACGCCACTCACGGAAAGGAACTGTTCGAAAGCCGCGGATGCCTCGCCTGCCACTCCATCGGAGAAGGCGATCAGATGATGGGCGGAACCTTCGCCGCCAACCTGACGCGCGTCGGCGAAAAGGCGAATTACGACTACCTCGTCCGTTGGATTCACAACGCCCGCGAGCGCACTCGTCCCTATTGCCCGTACGAGAAGAAGGACATCGGCCCCGAAGACTACGCGAAAAAGAATCTTCCTTTCAAATGGGATCTTGAACACAGCAAGTGCCCGAACGACGGCCACGAACTGCAAGTGCAGAATATGACGGTGATGCCCAGCCTGCGTCTCAGCCCGGAAGACGCTGAAGACATCGCCTCCTACCTCATCTCGCAGAAGAAGCAGGAACCCTCTTCCTATGCGGACGCCTCCTTCATGGACGATCCCAACCTCAAAGAAGAAGGTAAAAAGTGGGTGCGCTACTATGGCTGTGGCGGGTGCCACGAAATTTCTGGCATGGAAGACGAAGGACGGATTGGCACCGAGCTTACCTTCGAGGGTAGCAAGCCAATCGAGCGTCTCGACTTTGCACTCTCCACCGAACCGGCGCAGCGCGGCGGCAAAGAATCCGAACCCATTAAAGACAAAGAAGATCTGGCCCGACTGCCCGATGGCCCCGCGAGCAAGCCTTGGTACGACCACAAAGGATTCTTTGAGCACAAACTTGCCGAGCCCAACGTCTACGACCAGGGCAAAGTGAAGGGCGAGACCGAAGCTCTCCGCATGCCCAACGTACACCTGACGAAGGAAGAGGTACTCGACCTGACTACGTTCCTGATGGGCAGCCAGGAGACTTCCCTTCCCGCCAGTTACCAATACAAGCCGGGCGACGCGCGCCACGACATCCAGGAAGGCTGGTGGGTGATCGTGAAATATAACTGCACCGCGTGCCACCAGATTATTCCCGGCCAGAGCACCGTTCTGATGCGGCTCCCGCAATATCAGGACGCGCAGGAGCAGTTGCCTCCAAAGCTTCTGACCGAAGGCGCCCGGGTCGATCCCGAATGGTTGCGCAAGTTCCTCTCGAATCCGTCGCTGACCACGACGGACACGAATCGCAACGGCGTGCGTCCGTACCTGAAAGTCCGCATGCCCACGTTCTCGTTCTCCGACAACGAACTGCGGAAGCTCGTCCGTTTCTTCGAAGCCCTGTCGCAGCAACCGCTGCCGTACATCCCCGAGGAGGTGCCGACCCTCACGGCGAAAGAAACCGACATGGCTCGCAGCCTGTTCTCGAGCACAGCCGCTCCGTGCCTGAAGTGTCACGCCACCGGCGATCCCTCGCACGACAAGATCGCTACGGCACCCAACTTCCTGCTGGCGAAAGAACGCTTGAAGCCAGACTGGGTGGAGCGCTGGATCACCGATCCTCAGGCCGTCAGCCCCGGAACGTCGATGCCCTCTGGCCTGTTCAAACAGCAGAACAACCAGTGGGTCTTCGCCGGGCCAACCCCGCCAACCTTCAACGGCTATGATGGAGATCATCGCAAGCTGCTGACCGACTACATCTTTCAGCTAACAGCGGAAGAGCAGCGTCGCGTCGCCGCCACCATGCCGCGTGCCAGTGCGGCAGTACGGCATCCAGCCGATCGCAAACAGGCAGCGGTTGAACCGCATCATACAGCGGGCGGAGGTTCGCGGTAGAATGCACGGCAGTAGAGCCGATTGCTCGAGTCATCGTCATTCCGCTCCGGCTCGCTCGGAATAACAAAATGATTCAAAAACTTATCCAACCCCTAAATAGAAAGGCGACATCATGAAGAACACCATTTGGTTAACAGCCGGCATGTGTGCATTGCTTGTGCTGGCAGCATGCAGCAAGAAAGAGGAAGCGCCCGCTCCTGCGGCAGAGACTCCCGCCGCTTCCGCTCCCGCCGCCACCCCGATCGATCCCGCAACCGTGGCCACTGTCAACGGCACCGTGAAATTCGACGGCACCGCCCCCAAGCAAGCCAAGATCGACATGAGTCAGGACCCAGGCTGCAAGGGCACCAACGAAGCCGAGAACACCGTCGTCAGCAACGGCGACCTCGCCAATGTCTTCGTCTATGTGAAAGACGGCCTCGGCAACCGCACCTTCGATGTGCCCAAAGATCCCGTCGTTCTGGACCAAAAGGGATGCCAGTATCATCCCCACGTGATCGGCGTAATGACCGGCCAGACCTTGCAGATTAAGAATGACGATCCCACCACCCACAACATCCATCCCACTCCGAAAGACAACCGCGAGTGGAATGAATCGCAGCCACCGTCTTCACCAGCATTGGAAAAAACCTTCGCACGCGAAGAGATCATGCTGCCCGTGAAGTGCAACCAGCACCCATGGATGAAAATGTACGTCAACGTGGTGAAGAGCCCGTTCTACGCCGTGACCGACAAGAGCGGCAAGTACGAAATCAAAGGCCTGCCGCCCGGTGACTACACCTTGGAGTTCGTGCATGAAAAGCTGGGTCCGCCACAGGACGTCAAAGTTACCGTCGGCCCGAAGGACAGCAAGACGGTGGACGCCACCTTCAAGGGAATGTAGTTGAGCGTGTAGCGCATCCTGGCAGCTGTAGCGGGGGCATCTCGCCCCCGCTTTTCTCTGCTAAAATACCGCGTTGGTCGGAGCAGTTCGCGCTCGTTCGTGGCATACCGGGCTCGGCAGCGCTGAAAAGTGTCTCGCTCCGACGCAAGGGGCCCCACTCTGAAATCCATCGTCACAACGTACAGTCGCCCACTGCACCGCTTCGCGGTCGTTCTAGCCTGCTGGACGTTTCTCCTCATCATCGCCGGGGCCCTGGTTACCAGCAACGATGCCGGACTCTCGGTCCCCGACTGGCCGACCTCGTTCGGTTCGCTCTACAAGATCCCCAAGCTTGTGGGTGGCGTGAAGTTCGAGCACACTCACCGCATGATCGCTCAGGTAGCCGGTCTGCTGACCATAGTCTTGGCCATCTGGATCTGGCGGGTCGAAAAGCGGCGCTGGATGCGGATTCTCGCTATCAGTGCTGTCGCAACCGTCATCGTTCAAGGCATCCTCGGCGGGCTAGCAGTTAAATTCTTCCTGCCTCCGCTGATCTCCTCGGCTCACGCCGCGCTCGCCCAGACCTTCTTCTGCATGGCCGTCGTCATGGCTGTTTTTACCGGGCAAAGATGGGTGGAAGAGCAGCCGCGCGTCGAGTTCGATACCCGCCGCCCCAGCCTCTTCACCCTGACTCTGCTCTCAATCTTCGTTCTATATGTTCAACTAATCCTCGGAGCCATGTTCCGCCACCATGGCCTCAGTTGGTGGCCCCACGTCGTCCACGCGGTTGTCGTCTCGTTTGTTCTTGCCTGGACCGCCGTTCGCGCTCTGACTGTCTACTCCAATATCGAGGCCGTCCGCCGCCCCGCCATTCTGATGCTATCTCTGGTGATCGCTCAGTTGTGCCTGGGTTTCACCGCGTTCCTGACGCGCGTCTCATGGGGACGCGACTCAGTCCAGCCGGAGTTGCCGATGGTGATCTCGACGGTGACTCACGTAGCTGTCGGAGCGCTCCTGCTGGCCTCAACGGTGATCTTGGCAATTCAAGTCTGGCGCCACGTGCCGGTCGCCTTCGAGGAACGCCTCCCGCAGCCCCAGCCCGACCCCTCGGCCGCATAACGTCAACCCTTGTCATGCTGAGCGCAGCCGCGAACGGAGCGAAGCGGAGTCGAAGCATCCCTATCGGCGTTGCGATTGCCTGAAAGTGGGGGGCTTTCTCAACAGGCGTCTGAGCGTTAGGCGAAGAAAGAGATCATCAAGCCCTCAATCTTCTTCATTCGACAAATCGGCCATTCCCCTTCTCAGTGTCTCGGCGCCTCCGTGGTAAATCCTTCCCGCCTCCTAACCGCGCTGCGAATGTCGTAAACTGTTAGTTAGTCCCCGGGGTTCTCATTGGTCACGAAAGTCGCTGCATTAGCTGAAACTGTGGGTGTGGACCGCCAGTCCGCCGAGCCCGTCATTTCCGTTCAAAACGTGGTTCATCGTTACGAGAACCGCACCGCTCTGAACGGCGTTTCCTTCGACGTCCGGCCGGCGGAATTATTCGGCCTGTTAGGTCCAAACGGCAGTGGTAAAACCACGCTCTTTCGCATCCTTTCGACGTTGATGATTCCGACCTCCGGCCACGCCCTGGTCATGGGCTGCGATGCCGCCCAGGACCCTTCCATCCTCCGTCGCCAGATCGGCGTCGTGTTCCAGGCCCAGAGTGTTGACCCTAAACTCACCGCCTACGAGAACCTCTGGCACCAGGGACATCTCTACGGCCTGAAAGGATCAGCGCTGAAAAAGCGCGTGCAAGAGATCCTCACCCGCGTCGGCCTCGCCGACCGCGCCAAAGAGCGCGTCGAAACATTCTCTGGTGGCATGCAGCGCCGCATTGAGCTCGCGAAGGGCCTCCTGCATCATCCTGGAGTCCTCCTTCTCGACGAGCCGACCACCGGTCTCGATCCCGGCGCCAGGCGCGACCTCTGGCAGTACCTCACAATACTCCGCGACGAAGAACATGTGAGCGTGCTGGTCACCACTCACCTCATGGAAGAAGCCGAGCGTTGCGACCGTCTCGCCATCATGAATGAAGGCAATCTCGTCGCGCTCGGTACTCCCGCAGAATTGAAGAGTGAAATTGGCGGCGACGTCATCCTGCTCGACGCCGCCCGTGATGCCGATTCCCTCGCCCAGCACATTCGCAATCGCTTCCACGTCGCGACCACGGTGCTAGGTAACCAGGTGCGCATCGAGCAAGAAGCCGGACATCGCTTCGTCCCCGACGTAGTCGAAGCCTTCCCCGGCGAGATTCAGGCCATCTCTGTCAGCAAGCCCGCGCTCGAAGACGTCTTTATCCATCGCACGGGCCACAAGTTCTGGAGTGAGAATTCCGATCCCGATTCGCAGGTAATCGACAAAAAGAAGAAGAAGA
>AR_comb_assmDRAFT_10090264_pt1 | contig 16138 bp, 11 predicted proteins | sample ArasoioldDNA_FD_10543 | JGI IMG/M metagenome (IMG submission 10543) | reverse complement strand
GCGCCGCGCGGGTTGTATTGATGAAACATGTGGTATCGGCCGCCGAAGTAGAGGGGGCCATTCGGATCGTTCATCCAGTTGTGCGAGGGTATTAAGTGATACTGAGGGCGCAACGGGTCGGACGCCAGTTTCCGGCACAAGGGGGCATCGCCGGGATCTTCGCTGGCGAGGATAGCGCGGCTCCACACGGAACCGACGGCGGCAGCGGCAGACATATGCACGAATCTGCGGCGAGAAATATACATGCACAGAACTCTTTACCCGATCTGAACCCAGCCAGTATCGGGGTGATCTATTTCTTACCATATCGAGAGCCGAGACGTGTTGGATGAATATAGTCGGGTGAAGGAATTCGAGAAGGGATTCGAGAAAGGGGTAGATTCTAATCCGCTGTTAAAAGTGCTGGGCGAGCAGCGAAGAATTCTAATTGCTTCGGCTGCGAATCGCCACCAACTCCTCCACAAAGGGCACGCCGTGCGCGATCTTCACGCGAAGAAGAGCTTCGAAAGGCTTCAGGTCGGTGGCCTTTGTCACATTCAGGCGCTGAAGCAGTTCTCTAATCGAGTCCTCACGGCAAACGTATTCGACGGCGGCTTGGGTTCCGAACGTCGAGTTTCCGGCAAGGATCAGAACCGACCGCGCTGGATCAAAACCGGGAAGCAGGGCGACAACCGCATAGTCTTCAACAGTGGGCTGGTTCGCCGGGGTCGCCAGAAAATTCTGTGGCTCGCCCTGTTGAGGATGAACGTTCAGCACCGACAGATCTCCCTTGCGCGGGCCCGAGTCAAGCCGCTTGAAAATGAACTCGCGGGTTCCCGGAATGTCGAGCAGGGTCAGGTTCTCCGACGGAGACCCGACGAAGATCAGGTCATTGTTCTTTGCATCATCCAAGGTGAACAGTGCTCCGCGCTTCACGCGTATCGGACGGTTCAAGAGAAAGAACACTCGATCGAGTTGATGGATGGCCAGCACTTCTCCAACACCCGTGTAATGGTCGAGTATGAAGGCGCGCGCGTCCGACCCGGGATTGAAATACCGCATCCCGGTTTCCGGTCGTCCCACGAAGCTCCCGTTACTGAAGACAACAAGAGGTTCCTGCGGTCCATACAGGAAGCGATCCCAGAAGAGCCGGTAGGCGGCTGGGACTGCCTGAGCTGCAACTGGTTCGGTCCGCTCTCGCGTTAGCAGAAGAGCGCTGGTCACAACCGACCCAGCGAGCAGGACCAGCAAAACTGCAACCGCGATTATCCACCTGCGATTCGAAGGTTGGACTTCCGTCGTTCTCGGCGCCGGTTCAATGTGGGGCGCTTCCATAACGACGTTGCCGGGCTTGCCGCGGAGTTGAAAAGCGAGAACGTACGATCCCTTGGGAATCTCCACGAGGATGGGATCGTTGATGCCTTCATGCGCATAGTAGTCCGCCAATTTCACCCGTAGGCGTCCCGCCTGAACCCGCACCGTCGAATCGCTTTGCGGATCGAATCCAGCAGGACGGCCAAGAACCTCGGTCGCGATCTGGTACTCCTTGAGTGACACTCCCGGATGATCGAGCGAGTGTTCGGCCAGATACCGCAAGAGCCGGCAGAGAGATTCGGACGAGTGAAGACTATGGCTTTTGGTAAGTCTCTCTACTTGCTGGAAGCACTGCTCCCGCCCGATAGCGAAACTGTGCGTTACGGCCATATAACCGGGGAAGTAACCGAACTACCTATCCTGCTGTGAGACCACAACTTGGCGTACGTAACAGTATCAAACGTAGTGAAACTTAATCCAGATAATTGTTTTGTATTACGAGTGCTCCCTGTCAATTCAGTACCTCTCCTGCATTTCCGGGGCAATCTTGTGCGTGCAGTTCTCAGGAGGACGTTTCAATGAAAAGGACAGTTCTGGCTGCGGTGGTGACACTCGGACTTCTTTGCACCGTCTGGACGTCGATGGCGTCCGCGCAAGCGGTCTATGGCAGTATAGCCGGTACCTTCACTGATCCTGCGGGCGCGGCCGTTTCCGGCGCAAAGGTAACCGTCACATCCGTCAGCAAGGGGTCGGCCGTGGAAACCACCACCAACGCAGACGGAAACTACAGCGTAGGTCACCTCATTCCCGATGTCTACACTGTCAGAGGGGAAGCCAGTGGCTTCAAGTCGTTTGAAGCCAAGAACATCACGGTGACGGTGGACACATCTACACGAGTGGATGGTCAGTTTCAAGTGGGCGGAGCCTCCGAGACCGTCGAGGTCACCAGCGAGGCGCCTCAACTTAAGACCGACCGCGCCGACGTCAGCACAACATTCGACCAAAAGGCAGTTGAGGATTTGCCGATCTACAACCGGAACTTCACCACATTCCAACTGTTGTCTCCAGGAACCCAGAGATTAAATGGTTGGAACCATGCCGCCAGCGAAAATCCCCAAGGGTCGCAGCAGATCCTGACCAACGGCCAACACTTCGCCGGAACCGGCTTCGAATTGGACGGCACCGACAACCAGGATCCCATTCTCGGCATTATCGTGATCAACCCCAATCTCGATTCCATCAATGAGGTGAAGATCACGGCGCAAGACTACGACGCCGAGTTTGGCAAGGCCATCGGCGCTGTGGTCACGTCACAGACCAAGTCTGGCAGCAACGAACTCCACGGATCGCTCTTCGATTATCAACGCTCGAACTCGAACAATGCCAAAGATCCGTTCACGCAGGCTAGTGCCTCGGTCATCGCGGCCAATCCCGATTCCGGCAAGGTTGTCGTACCTAGCGGCAACTGGAACCAGTTTGGCGGCTCTCTTGGCGGCCCGATCATTAAGAACAAGCTATTCGTCTTCGGGGACTATCAGGGCACGCGAAGCCACATTGGCGGGTCTGCTGTAGAGCGCGTGCCGACGGCGGCAGAGCGCAACGGCGATTTGAGCGCGTGGTTTAATGCAGGGGTAAGAATTTTCGACCCGTGCACAAGTACCGTTACTGGGTTTAACCCGGCTTGCAATGTAGCGTTGGCGGACCGCGCTGAGTTCGCTGGCGGCATTATCCCGGCGGCGCGTTTGTCCCAACAAGCGCAAAATCTTCTCGCGTTATTCCCAACAGGGGGTGCGCCAACTCCTGACCTGACCAGCAATAATTTTGGCGCATCGGGCAATAACACGCTCGACTCCGACGGCTTCGATGTGCGGTCAGACTATACCGCTACGGAAAAGCTGCACGTCTTCGGACGCTACAGTTTGCAGAAGTTCCTCCGCGCGGGCCCGGGGTTATTCGGCGATACGCTGGGCGGCAGCGCCCTTCCCAGCGATCCTTCGGTAGGAAATTTTGCCGGGAGCTCTCATACCAAGAACCAGAGTATCGCTGCCGGCTTTGACTACACCCTCAGCAACACTTTGCTTACCGACTTCCGGTTTGGCTACATGCGTTACCACGTACAAACCGCTCCGGGTGGAGCAGGGACAACACCAGCCTCGGATGCTGGCATCCCTGGCTTGAATTTGGGCGATGCCTACAGCGGAGGCATGCCGGCATTCAATGTTAACGAGCCTAACGGCGCTTCCACTTTTAGTTTCGGGTACTCACTGGGCATCAATCAATGCAACTGCCCACTGCTGGAGAGCGAACACCAGTATCAATTTGTAAACAACTGGACCAAGATACGAGGTAACCACAGTTTCAAGTTTGGTGTTGACCTCCGTCACGCGTACAACTTGCGGGTGCCCAGCGACTCTCATCGTGCTGGCGAGCTTACCTTCAACAACGACACCACAGCTGGCTCACCCGGCAACTCAGGCTCAGGTTTAGCCTCGTTTCTACTCGGAACCACTAGCAGCTTCATTCGCTTCGTCAGCGCCTCGACGGATGCCTACGAAACCCAGGAGCGTTACTTCTTCTACGGGCAAGACACATGGCGGATCACGCCAAAATTAACGTTTAACTATGGGTTGCGCTGGGAAATTTATAGGCCGGAGTCGGCAAAAGGCACCGGCCAGGGCGGCTGGATTGATTTCGGTACGGGTGAAGTCAGAATCGCCGGCCAGGACGGCGTAAACCTGAGAGGAAACACCGATACCGACTACAAGCATTTTGCGCCTCGCCTGGGCATCGCATATCAGCTAAGGCCATCCACTGTGTTGCGCATGGGTTACGGCAGGAGTTTCGACATCGGCGTATTCGGCACGGTTTTCGGGCACACTATCACACAGACGCTGCCGGTCCTGGCCCAGCAATCGATAAATTTCGGTACGAACACAACCGCGTTTACCCTTGACCAAGGTCCGCCTTCTGGCGATCCCACCACAAATCTGCAACACAATTGCAATCCCATCAATGACCCAAATGGAGACCCCACCACCGACACCGGGTGCACCGGGCCTAACGGGCGACTCTTTTATCCGGGAGATAAGGTCGGCGGCGGCGCTCGACGGTTCAACAACGTCCTACCCTACGTGGACGCCTGGAACGCCTCTCTGCAGCATCAATTCACGCCATCGCTCTCGGCCACAGTCGCCTATGTAGGGAATAAGGCGACGCACACCTTCACCGACGATGGGCCAACCTACGGCGCGAACGACGCGTCTGTCGTCGGATACGTCAAAGGGTGCGGCTTCCTGGCTGGTTCCGTAACCCAGCCGGACCCGACAACGTGCGGCGCCAGTGGCCTTCCGCAGAATCTGCGTCGACCGTTCTACTTCAACGGTCCGGTAAGCACTGCAGGCTCCGGTAACTACGGCTGGACACAAGGAATTGGCATCTTCGGCAATGATGCCGATAGCCACTACAATTCTTTGCAGGTAACCGCCGAGAAGCGCTTCACAAGCGGTCTTCAGTTCCAGACCAGCTATAGTTTCCAACACTCAACCAACTACGACTCCAGTTATTTCAATATTGACCGCAGAGTCAGCTACGGCCCGCAGCCGAACTATCGCAACCACGTGTTCATCTTTACCGAGACCTACTCATTGCCGTTCGGGAAAGGGAAGAAGTGGCTAGGCGGGATAAGCCGAGGGGCCGACATGCTCATTGGTGGGTGGGCCATCACCAGCGCCACCAATTTCTCCAGCGGGTTGCCTTTCACTCCCAGCCTTAGCGACTGCTCTCCGAGCAGCGACACCGGCCCGTGCCGCCCCGATAAAGTGGGGTCTGTGAAGGACGGCGCACGCTCTGGCGATCCTCGAGTTGGTGGGTACTGGTTCGAGAACACTGGGGGTGTTGGACTGGGTAGCGCACCAGGCGCGACCGCCGGCCCTTGGGCTCAACCAGCGCTTGATGCCTTCGGAAACGTCGGACGCAACACGTTCCGCGGCCCGAAACTCTTTAACATTGATGCGTCGGTGTTCAAAGACTTCGCCGTTACGGAGAAAGTCAAGGCGCAGTTGCAGTTCCAGTTCTATAACGTGTTGAACCATCTGAACCTCGATCTGCCGAATACCCAGGTCGATTCATCCAGCGGCGGAGCTATTACCGCTAAGGCCTACGGCACGCAAATGCGGGCTCTGACCTTCGCGGCGAGGATAACCTTCTAAGCCTTGCCTCGACAGTAGTCCTCGGGAGGGAATCTTCGTGATTCCCTCCTTGATTTTTGTTCTCTGTTCGCTGATTTTGGAAATCGACTTCGGCGGACCTCGAAGAAACAGAATCGCCGGAGGAATTAGCCCTTGCGATATGATTTACGCACAGTTCGCGGCGCTTCTCTTCCTGAAACGTACTGTGTTTCATTTCACCTATCGTCGACCCGGTTGCGTCCTTGCTGTGTTGCTGACCTCAACTTCCGGAGTGTGGGGACAGGCACAATCTTCCGCCCGGCCGTCGGCGCGGTCCGTTTACGAGCACGGACAGGAGGCACTTCGGAAGGGTGATTTGGTTGCCGCCCGTACCGATTTCGAGCAGGCGGTGCGACGCGCTCCGGGTAATGCTCAATTCCATGCTTCCTTGGGGTGGGTGTTGTGGCGGCAGGGAGAGTTGGATAGCGCATTGAATCAGTTCAAAGCCGTACTTCAGATCAAGCCGGACTTTGCCGCAGCGCGCTTGAATCTGGCGGGCGTCCTTGCGCAACAGGGGAAACTTGCGGAGGCGGAAAGCGAGGCACGCACGGCCGTGAAGGCAACTCCTTTGGACCCGGAAGCTCATCGAACCCTTGGCCGCATTCTCAGCCAACGAAACTCACAGGTTGAGGCTACCTCTGAGTTGCGGCGGGCGGTGGAGATTGCTCCTCAGCGTGCCGACCTTCACAATGACTTGGGCTCCGTTCTCGCGCAGCAGGGCCAATCTTCCGATGCAGCCCTGGAATTCATCGAAGCGGTGCGCCTTCAGCCCACGATGGCGTCCGCCCACATGCATCTGGGAGTAATCCGCTCGCAACAGCATCAGTTGGACGATGCCGCTAGCGAACTTCGGAAGGCAATCGAACTATCGCCTCGCGATGCCGCGTCTCACTACTATTTTGCCGAGGTTCTGCTCAATCAGGGTAAGGATCCGGAGGCGCTGCAGGAACTGCGTACGACCACCACGCTAAAGCCGGACTGGTTCGAAGCCCAGGTGGCTCTCGGCCGTAGATGCCAGCGTGCAGCCGATGTGGACTGCGCCGTAACCGCGTTTGACACCGCCGCGAAGTTACGGCCCGCGGACCCCGAGGCCTTGAACGATCTCGGCCTAGCTCTCCTGCAAAAGGGCGACGCCGAGGGCGCGATTGCAAGATTTCGTATGGCGATTCAGCTTCGCCCTCAGGACGCCACCTTTCGCGGAAACCTGGGCATCGCCTTCATGCAACGTGCGGATTTTGAGGCTGCTATCACCGAACTCGGAGCGGCAATCAAGCTTGCACCCGACAATGCGCCCTTACACTACAATCTCGGGCTCGCTTACAAACTCAAGGACCAGCTCGATCAGGCGGTCGTCGAATTGCAGAATGCTATCGCACTGCAACCCGATCTTGCCGATGCCCACTACACCCTTGGAGTGCTTTTCTGGCAGAGGGGTGAATTTGAGAAATCGACCGAGCAACTTCAGCAGGCAATCCAGGCGCAGCCGAATTATGCAGAGGCCTACTACACGCTGGGAACGGTCCTAAAACAGCAGGGCAAACTGCCCGAGGCCGCTGCCGCGTTGAGGGATGCCCTTCGTCTGCAACCGGACTTTGCCGGAGCTCACACGACTCTGGCCGGCGTCCTGCGCCAACTGGGCGACTCCGCAGGTGCAGCTGAGGAAGCTCGCGCGGCATCGAGGATTACTGCGGCGAGCAACAACCTTCAGGGAGCGACGTTTGCGACGAATTCCGGCAAACGAATGCTCTCCGCCGGAGACGTGGAGGGCGCGATTGCGCAGTTTCGTACAGCAATCAAGATGGCGGATCAGTACGCCCCCGCTCATTACCAACTGGCTCAGGCTCTAAAACAGCAGGGGAATACCCAGGAGGCAGCGCGCGAACTCAATCGCGCGGTGGAACTGGAATCCCGTCCCCAATGATGCGCAAAGGACGCAAAGTCGTCGGTCTGGGCGAAGTGCTCTGGGATCTGTTCCCGGGCCGCTCGTGTCTGGGAGGCGCTCCGGCAAATTTCGCTTACATCACCACGCTCATGGGCGACCAGGGAATTGTCGCCAGCCGCGTGGGCGAAGACTCGAGTGGAATCGAGGCCCTGCGGCGCCTGGAGGAGTTAGGGCTGAACATCGATCACGTGCAGACCGATCACGAGCATCCCACCGGAACGGTGAATGTGCAAGTGGATGGGAACGGACAGCCGCGGTTTGAGATTGCCCAGCCCGTCGCCTGGGATCATCTGCAATGGACGCTCGACTGGCAGCACCTCGCCGAGACCGCGGATGCGGTTTGTTTTGGATCCCTGGCGCAGCGCTCACCGATGAGTCGTGAAACCATCCGGCGCTTTTTGAAAGCCACCTCACCCGGCACCGTGAAAATCTTCGACGTCAATCTGCGACAGTCTTATTATTCCCAGGAGATTCTTGCTGACTCGATAAAGCTGGCTGACATCGTGAAACTCAATAACGATGAGCTGCCGAAGATCATGAGCCTGAGTCGGCTGCCGCACAAAGACGAGCTGTCTTCCGCGCACCGCTTGATCGAGGTGTATGAGCTGGAGTTGGTCTCCATCACTCGGGGCGGCCGGGGCAGCCTGCTCGTAGCCGCAAAGAACTCGAGCGAGCATCCAGGATTCAAAGTGCAAGTGGCGGATACCGTGGGTTCCGGCGACGCCTTTACCGCCGGTCTGGTCCACGAATACCTTCACGGCGCGTCACTCGATCTCATGAATGAGGTGGCGAACCTGGTTGGAGCATGGGTGGCCAGCGAGGTGGGTGCAATGCCCGCCCCGAAGCGCGGCGCGCTGGAACATTCTCTGGCCGAGATTCGATAAGAAAAATTTCAAACCACGAAGGTGACACGAAAGGACAACCTCCATGATACGTGGCCTTTGTGGTTATTGTTTTGTCTTAGGTCTGACGTAACCGTTCGATTCCAATTTATGTCTATTATATAGTTGCGAATGCTTAAGTTTCCTTCTCGGAGACGAAATCATGAAGCCCGGACGTAGCGGTATTGTTTGTCGGTCGCTTGCGTTGATATTCCTTCTCGCAGTCGGTCTCTCTTTTCTTTCATGCACGTCGAAGCCTGCCCCACAGCCCAAGGCTCCTCCTTACAAACCGTCGGACATCAATGTCGTAGTGAAGGACGGCGGCCCCGTCATCATCACTACGACCGCGGCCGAATTTCAGATTCTGCCCTCCGGCTTCCTGCAGGCTACTCTCCGACTCAGTGACAAGCGCCTAACTCTCGACGAACCCGTCGTGGGATCCACCGGCGGCAACGACTCGATCGTGAGCCAAGGCAAGGAACTTGATTTCGTGCCGGATTTCGGGCAGACGAAGGTTGTGGAGGCGAGCGGCAAACTGGGACGCGGGAAGAGAGTGGAGATACCGGCCCATCCGCTGGCGCCTGCCGGCGTTTTCATCGAACGCAGGCTGGTGGTCGAAGCGTACGACGATTTTCCCGGCATCGCCTTGGTCAGCGCCTCGTACAAAAATGTGGGCTCGAGCGATTTTCATATCGATCAGGTGCTCATGCAGCAGCATAGGTTCAATGCGCAGCAGGCAGACGCAAAGGTACAGCCCTACGACATGTGGTCCTTTCAAGGTTCGAGCTATGACTGGGGCAAGGACGACGTTCAGAAATTGGTCCGGACTTCTACCCAGCCGAATGTGATGGGCGAAGCCGTGAAAGGCGGCTATGGAGGCGGAATTCCGGTCGTCGCGGTGTGGACGGCATCGGTCGGCGAAGCAATCGGTCACGTGGAGACGTTGCCCTGGACCCTCTCGATGCCCTTGACAGTCGATCCGGATGGGCGCGTGAACGCGAGCATGAATATCCCGATCAATTCTGACTTGAAGCCAGGCGAGAGTTATTCCACCCCGCGCAGCTTTGTGGCTGTGTACAGCGGAGATTTCTACGAACCGCTGCGCATGTGGTCAAGCATTCTGCAAAGAGAAGGCTGGGACATTCCGAAGCCTTCCAACGAGGCCTACAACGTGAGTTGGTGCGGTTGGGGATACGAGTTCAATGTCACGCCCAAGCAGATGCTGGGTACGGTTCCCAAGTTGAAGGAGATGGGAATCAAGTGGGCCACGCTCGACGATCGCTGGTTCGATACCTACGGCGACTGGAATCCGCGCGCCGACACTTTTCCTGGTGGTTCGATCAAGCAGATGACGGATGACTTCCACAAGCAGGGAATCCTTGCGCAGCTCTGGTGGTTGCCGCTGGGAGCCGAAGACGGACAAGGGAAGTGGGAGTCGCACAAGTACATCGTGTCGAAGGTGGCGAAGGAACATCCCGACTGGTTCATTCTCGATAAGAATGGCAAGCATGGACGGATGACACGAGATCTGGCGGCGCTCTGTCCTGCGGTGCCTGAGGTGCAGAGCTACTTCAAGCAACTCACCGAGAAATTCATCCGCGACTGGGGCTTCGACGGATCGAAACTCGACAATATTTATAGCATGCCCGCATGCTACAACCCGGCGCATCATCATAAGTCACCGCAGGATTCCGTGAATGCGATGGCCGATGTGTACAAGATCATCTTCGAAACCACACGGGCCATCAAACCAGATAGCGTGACGCAAGCATGCCCGTGCGGCACGCCTCCGTCGCTGGCCTGGCTGCCATTCATTGACCAGGCTGTGACCGCCGATCCGGTTGGCGCGGTGCAGGTGCGGCGTCGCATCAAGATGTACAAGGCGCTCCTCGGGCCGCGGTCGGCAGTGTACGGAGATCACGTGGAACTCTCCGAGATGTCGCGCGTAGGCGCGAACGGTTGGAGCGAGCACGGTGCGGATTTCGCCTCGACTGTCGGGACCGGAGGCGTCCCTGGAACGAAATTCGTCTGGCCGGATCCCGGGCCGAAGTTCAAACCCGTTGCGCTGACCAGCCAGAAAGAAGAGCACTGGAAGAAATGGATTGGGCTGTACAACCAGAAAATGCTGTCGAAGGGAGAGTTCCGTAATCTCTACGTATATGGATATGACTCGCCCGAGGCCTACGCAATCGAAAAAGACGGAAAGATGTACTACGCGTTCTTCACCGATCCGGGGAAACCGTTCGCTGGAGAAATTGAATTGCGCGGATTGAGGCCCGGAACGTACAACGTGATGGACTACGTTGATGGGAACAATCTGGGGACAGTGCAGGCTGAGAGCGGGAAGGCTCCGCGACTCAAGGCGCAGTTCAAAGAGCATCTGCTGGTGGAAGTCGGTCTCAAATAGCAGCATTTGGCCAGATCACGTAAGATTCTGCTCTTCGCTTTGTCATCCTAAGCCGCAGCTCTTGCGGCGAAGGACCTATGCAATCCTAGCCATAGGGCAGCCGCCGCGTGCACTGATCCGTGGTGCAAAAGCAGTGCTGAGGATGACAACGCCTACGACGGCCCTTCACCGCTGGAGGAATTTCTTGCGGTGAGCAGCGTCCCTAAATGCTTCCGTGCCTCCCGGGCGGGTCGTGGAAAGCGCTCCTGCGAGATTTCCGGCGCTGAGACAGGTCTGCAGATCGGCGCCGCGAACATATTCGTGCAGGAATCCGGCGTCGAAACTGTCGCCTGCACCGACGGGATCGACCGGAACAACCTCTCTCGACGCGGCTATGAATCGCTCACTCCCCTTCTGCGCGAGAGCTCCTTTTCGGCCAAGTTTCACGACCAGCAGCGGAACCAGTTTTGAAAGTTTCCCGATCGCTTCTTCCAGATTCTCCCTGCCTGCTGCTTTACAGGCCTCGCGCTCGTTCGGCAGAAATACATCGACATGGCGAAGCACATCAAGCAGTCCACCCTCCCACCGATCGTCCGGATCATCGTTAGTGTCAAGAGAGATCGTGAGCCCCTTGGATTTCAGATGCTGAAAGAGTTCTGCCACTCTGAGCTGGAGCGATTTCTGTAGGTAGTACGAAGAGAAATGAAAGTGGCGCGAGTCGGAGAGGTAATCGAGATCGAGATCGTCCCACCTCAACTCCGCGATCGTTCCTGCATACGTAAGAATGTTGCGCCACTTCGTGTGATGGAGGATCACGGTGATGCCCGTTGTGGTTGCCCCTGGAACGACGCGGACCTTGGAGACATCGACTCCGCTATCCTGCAGCCGCTCCAGCGAAATCCGGCCCAACGGGTCGTCTCCAATGCACGATTGAAGTCCTACCCGGCTGCCGAGTGCCGAAAGATTATGCGCGACGATTGCTGACGATGAACCCAGCGTGAGCGTCATGCGGTCGGCAAGAAGCTCGCGTTCGGGTTCGAGTTGCTCAGGCAGTCCGTACAGGATGAGGTCGAGGTTCAGTTCGCCGGCGATGGTAACGTCGAAACGGGGCATGGGAAATCGGAATGAAGAAATCAGAATGCAAGAAGCGCATGTCAGATTTCAGATTGTATATTTCAGATTGAAACCCTACTCAAGTAAGAGGCATAGCACCCGGCTTTTAAGTCTGCAATCTAAAATCTGGAATCTGGAATCGCCTCTCAAACCAGCGTGACCTCGATCCCGCCCTGTTTCAGCACACGCAGATCTGACTTCGGTGCCGCGCGGTCCGTTATAACTTCCTGCAAAGCCGAGGTCGGGGCAATCAGCGACAGGCTGCGCCGCCCAAATTTGCTGGAATCACATACCGCAACCGTTTTCTTCGCCACCTCGACCATCACGCGGTTTACCTTGGCCTCGAGAAGGTTGGGCGTGCTTAGCCCAAAGTGAACATCGAACCCGTCCACGCCGAGGAACAAAATGTCGGCGCTCAAACGACGCAGGGTCTCCTCGGCGATGGGTCCAACCAGCGAGAATGAATTCTTTCGCAGGGTGCCCCCCGTAAGAATCACCTCCACTGCCGTGCCTGCAAGTTCGGCCGCGATGTTCACCGCATTCGTAATGATGGTGAGATTCTGGAAATTCCGTAGGCTGCGCGCAATCGCAGTCGTCGTCGTCCCCGAGTCCAGAATAAGAACCTGTCCTTCCTTCACTTTCCCGACGGCGCACTCCGCAATGCGCAACTTCTCTTGATGGTGCAGCTTTTCCTTTTCGCGGAGAGTCGGGTCTTCGAGCGCACCATCGCGCGACGGCAGTGCGCCTCCGTGCGTGCGATGTACGAGACCGTGCGCATGCAGAATTTCCAGGTCTTTGCGGATGGTGACTTGCGAAGTCTGGAACTGCTTGGAGAGTTCAGTGACCAGGACTCGTCCCTGGTGATTCAGTTGATCAAGGATAGCGCGGCGTCGTTCTTCGTTGAGCACGATTTGAGCCTGAATTGTGAGCGCGTTGGCAGATCGCAACGCCGTTTCAAAGCGCATTTCTTTTTATAGCGTTTTGTTTCGTTTGTCTAGAGGAAAGAACGGTCCTGCCACAATTTTCCGAAGATCGGCCCTCCCTGAATCCTCCGCTGTATCCGCTTCAGCGCGGCACTGCGCGTCAAGCTGTAAGCCTCTAATTTATCGACCCTTGGGAACCTCCGGCGGTGATAACCAACTCAGTACCTTCCCCCAGAGTCCGATTGCTTTCAGGGGGTGCAGTTGCCGTAATCTCAATTTGGGACGAAAGCGGTCCGGTTTCGAAGTTAGATGTGCAGTTCGGAATCCGAAACCCACGGAGCCATGTTTGAGAGAATCCCTCGGAGCAGAGCAGTTCATCCGATCCCGCTCAGTGGTTGCGCGAGTGGTCGGGGGCGAAACCCTGATTGTCCCGATTCGCGGAAAAGTCGGCGACTTGGCGTCGATCTACAGCTTCAACGGAACTGGCACGCTGATCTGGAAGTTGCTGGAGTCGCCGAAGACGGTGGCCCAGTTGGCGGAATCGGTGACGCAGGAGTATGACGTTGATCCCGCGGAAGCCGAGCATGATGTGGCGAGTTTTGTAGGTGAAATGAAGGCTGTTGGTCTGGTCGAGGTCCCGGCGCCTGTGGCGATGGCGGGCGACTGAAACCACTGGGGCGGGAAAGATAGCGAGAGTAGCGGGCGCGCGGATGGCACAAGAGTACGATCACGCCCGCTGCTTTCAGCATGGAGGGACATGGAGCAACTGAGCTACGGTGTGTTCAGCGCAGAGCTACATCAGCGCCAGGCTGGCGAGCGCGTGCCCCTGCAAGTCTCCATCGAAGTCACCCGCCGCTGCCCGCTCGAGTGCCTGCACTGCTATAACAACCTGCCCATGGGCGATATCGAAGCCAGGCAACACGAGATGACCAAGGAAGAACACTTCCGCGTGCTTGACGAACTGGTCGAGATGGGCTGCTTCTGGATTCTCTACACCGGCGGCGAAATCTTTGCTCGCAAAGACTTCCTTGAAATCTACACCTACGCCAAGAAAAAGGGATTTCTGATCACACTGTTCACCAATGGCACGATCATCAACGAACAGATCGCGGATCATCTAAAGGAGTGGCCTCCGTTCGCGATCGAGATCACGCTGTACGGCCGTACGCGAGAGACGTACGAGGCCCTGACGGCGATTCCAGGCTCGTACGACCGCTGCCTGCGAGGAATCAGGCTCCTGAAGGAGCGAGGCCTGCCCCTGAAGTTGAAAACAGTGGCAACCAGCATCAACAAGCACGAAGTAATGGCGATGCGCCGGTTCGCAGAAGACGAGTTGGGTGTGGAGTTCAAGATGGACGGGCAGATCAATCCAAGGATTGACTGTTCTCAGAGTCCGCTCGCCGTTCGGCTCACCCCGGAAGAAGTTGTGGCGCTGGATATGGCTGCCCCAAAAGGCAAGAGTGAATACTTGCGTTTGGCGAAGCATGATTTGGAAAATCCGCCGAACTTATCTCGCATCGACACCATTTATCACTGCGGGGGCGGGATGACTGGTTTTGCCTTGAACGCTTACGGTGAGATGGGGATCTGCGTGATCTCTCAGCAGGAAACATTCTCTGTCCGCGAATCTGGTGTCGGGGAGGTCTGGGAGAATGCGCTGCTCGGACTGCGCTCCCGCAAGCGAACCCAACTCACCAAATGCATTCAGTGTCAGATTCAGTCGCTATGCGGAATGTGCCCGGCCAACGGAGAAATGGAAACCGGGAATCGTGAGACGCCGGTCGAGTTCCTTTGCCACGTCGCCCACCTCCGCGCCGCCGCAGTCGGCGTTCAAGTCCCGGCTCATGGCGAGTGCGATTTCTGTGCGGGTGGAAGCAGGCAACTTGAAATTGAGGAGTCGTCACGCCGCATCACCTCGGGGGAGATCGATGTCGAGGGCTGGAGCGGACCGCAACAGCTGTTTCCGATTTTGAGCAATCTCCCGGCTGAATCCGGTTGCGGCGGTTGTAGTCATTGAGCGCAAACGCAGGAATGGAGATGGAATGAACCACGAGCCCAATCAGCAGGAAGGCAAGAAGCAACCATACCAGCCTCCGAAAATCGTGACCATCAGCCTGCGACCGGAGGAGGCTGTGCTTGGCCATTGCAAACTCTCCGGATCTGCTGGCCCCACGACTGGCAGCTGTCTCGTGCTCTTTTGCAGCAGCATTGGATCTTAACGGCACAACGATCAGGAAATCGGGCCAACAATGGATGTTGGATTGGAAAACCCGCTGTTGTGTGACAACGCACGGTCCAGCTTTGTCTCCCAGTTCCAGATTGGGGGAGTATCGGTTCAAGTCCGCGGGCAGAATGCCGCCGACGTTTCGTTGGTCCCTTCGCTGCAAGCCTTTCAGCGGGATAGTCGCGCGGCGGACATTTGTCTCCACGTTGAGTGGGCCGACAATCTGGCTCCGTCGAGCGGAGAAGAATCCTTTGATTCGGGCGCGGTCTGGCGTCTCTATGAAGACGGTTCCCAGTTTGTCTTTGACTTCAGTTCTGAAACGGTCGCGAAAGAACCCTACAAGAGACTGATCGTAGACAGGGAGTTCTGTAACGCGAAGCTCCAAATGAGCGCAGCGTGCCTTCCTCGTGGTGAGGAAGATGTCGCTCCTCTCGAGTATCCCCTCGACGAACTCTTGATCATGCACCGCCTCACGCAGGAGAAGGCGATCGAGTTGCATGGCTCGGGCATCGTCAGGGCGAACGGAGTTGGCAACCTCTTTATTGGCCACTCCGGTGCGGGGAAGAGCACCACCACGCGCCTCTGGACCGAGCGCGAGGGCGTCGAGGTCCTGAGCGACGACCGCATCATCGTTCGCCACGACCCATCCAGTCCCACAGGAATGCGCATGTACGGCACTCCCTGGCACGGTGAGGCAATGTACGCGTCTCCCAACAGCGCATCGCTGGCCCGCATCTTCGTGCTTGAGCATGGCCAAGGCAACGTCATCACGCCGCTGACTCCCAGCCAGGCCGTCGCCGAGTTGTTCGCCAGAAGCTTCGTGCCCTTTCACCGGCACGAATATGTCGATTCAGCGCTGGTTTTTCTCGAGGAACTCGCGAATGCAGTCCCGGTCTATCACTACGCATTCGAACCCGACCAGCGCGCAGTAGAGAAGATTCGCAACTTCCATGATTGAGAGCGGAGCCGACTCGAAGGTCTTTGCTGATTCGAAGCTCTTTGAAGAGGTCGTCCGTCCATTGCTGAAGCAGGGTTTGACCGTGCGTTTTCAGGCGCGCGGAGCCAGCATGTCTCCCGCAATACGGGATGGAGAAGTGGTCGAAGTTACGCCCGTAATGGTTACCAAATTACGAAAGGACGATATCGTCTT
>AR_comb_assmDRAFT_10231114_pt1 | contig 16140 bp, 11 predicted proteins | sample ArasoioldDNA_FD_10543 | JGI IMG/M metagenome (IMG submission 10543) | reverse complement strand
ACGCTATGCTCTCGGCAACCGCGCAGAGGCGCTCATGGACTACGACCTCGGCATCCTGTTCGTGCACGGCATCGGTCAGCAGCGGCGCGGTGAGACGCTGGTCAATTTCGGCGAGCCCTTGCAGGAATGGCTGCGCCGCTGGCTCACGCGGGACGAGGGCGAAGACTCGATTGTCGAATGGCAGGATGCGAGGCTGAGTGCCGCCGCAGAAACGTCCGGCGCGCCCCCGTACACCCGCGGCATCTGGAAACTGCCCAATCGTCGCTGCCGCGTGCTGATGGCCGAGTGCTGGTGGGCCGACGCATTCGGGGCGCCCAGCTTCGGCGAACTCTTCGTGTGGCTGCGCGAGGCTGCTCTCGTCACGCTGTCACAGCACTTCAGCGCGCGACTGCGACGCCAATGGAGGAGGACGGTCGACCCCGCCAGTGCCGGGATGCGCCGGCTCTGGGAGGCGTCGAAAGTAGGCCGTGAAATCATCTATTTTCTGGTCGGGTGGCCACTGCTCGCGACCATGCTCTTAGCCTTCCTGGTTCTGATGTTCGTGGTGAATCTCGTTCCCGGGACCGGCCGCGTAGTGAAACGCATTCAATTCATCATGGCTGCGACGGTCGGCGACAGCTACGCGTTTCTCAAGCGGCCCATTCAGCGCGTCGCCGTGACGGGGCAGTTTCACCGTGACCTTCGCTGGGTCGCGGATCAGTGTGATCGCGTGGCCGTCGTGGCACATTCGCAGGGCGCCGCGGTCACGCACGTCGCGCTCCGTCAGGGCTTGCCGGATGGGCTGAATGAAGAGAATTGTCTGCTCATTACACTCGGGTCCGGCCTGAAGAAACTCGAGGAACTGGCAGAGATCCGCGACAAGCGCGAGTCGATGGGCCGTGCCACGCTCGGTGGCCTGCTGCTCATGCTCGCGGGCGCCTGGTTGAAGGGCTGGCTGCCCTTTCCGGCGCCGAGACAGGAGTGGGTCGAGGGCTGGTGGGGATGGCTGCTGGGAGTCGGTGGCTTCTTCTGGTTGACCGACGTTCTGCGAACACTCCAAGGCATCGAGCTGCCCGTTGACCGACTCGCACCGCTCACCGCGTTCGGGAAGGCGATTCTGTGGCTCGATTACTACGGCCTCGCTGATCCCGTGTCGAACGGGCCGCTACTGACCAAGCAGCCCACGTTCATGCGCTCGCAGTGCGTGAACAATCGCAACTCCAATTTCTCCGACCACACGAGCTACTGGCAAAACATGGAGCAGTTTACCGGCTCGATCGCTCTTGCGGTCGGCGGCCTGGTCGACGCCGAGTTGAGATCGGAGGTCGAGCAACAGTGGATGGACCTCGCCTCGAAGCTGCGGTTCCGGCGTGTGACGGCGTTGGCCTGGACTCGCGCCCTTGTGACGATGTCCTCGATTGCACTGCTGGCCGTCTTGTGGCTGCAGGACCGGCTGACTCCACTTGGTGAATTGGCGTTCAGCAAGGCAACAGCCTTGGGGACGCCACCAGGGAAGTTCGTCGCTGGAGAATTCAAGGATTTGACGATTTGGCTCCACCCCGCTCTGTTCGGCATGGCCGTAATCGCGGTGACCACCATCGTCGTTTTTCAAGCGCTCCGTGTGGGCCTCTGGGCATCCTGGCAGAAACACGACATCGATCACTATTTCAGCCGCCGAGCGTACGAGCCCTTCAGTGTCACCGCCGGCCTGTATCTCGGCTCGATCTTCGCTCTTGTCGGGATCTTGCTGGCGCTGGGCCTTCGGCTCCTTCCGCTGCCAGGAGAGGCGCCGCAGTGGACAGTAGCGCGGGTCGTGACCTACGCGACTGTTCCAGGCTTTGTGTCGGCCGGCTGTCTGTTCTGGTGGGGGATCTGGAGGGTCAGCTACGTCACGGGATGCGGCCTGGGTCTGACGTCGTTTGGAGTCGGCGTGCCGTTGATGTTGCTGCTAATCCGATCTCCGTTGCTCGACCGCAATGTCGATCTCGTGTCGAGCTGGGCATTGGTGTTCCTCGCGGCAATCATTGTGGCGTCATTCGCCGCGACGCGTCTCATGACCGCGCCGTTCCTCGCAATCGCCCGCGACTCCAGAGATCTCGCTTCGCGCCTAGCGGCGAACCGAGGAACGGAAGCGCCAGGCGTGTAATCGTCCGCATAGACCTTTTCGAGGGGCTAGCGCGGCCAACAATGCCTCCCTCTTGAGGTCCATGACGTCCTGTCCTATTGTGCTACCACTCAACGTCGCGAACTGGCCCACGAGAAATCATGGACGAGCGCCAAGCGTCGATCAATCGGCGGCGATTCATCGAATGCTTTTCTTCAGCCGGTGTCGGATCGGCGCTCATGCCCGGCGCCCTTGCGGCGGTCGCCCAAGATGCCAGAATCATCACGATCGAAATACTGCAGTCGGCGCAGCGGATCGCGGGCGTCTCGTTTACGCCTGAGGAACAGCGCAGGCTTCTCGAAAAATTGAACGGCGGGCAAGGCTATCTCGCGGGCTTTGCGCGGCTCAGGGGCGCGGGCCTCGGCAACAGCACCCAGCCGGCCCTTGTCTTCAATCCGGTCCTGCCCGGGAAGACACTTCCAGTCGAGCGACGACCCTTGCGGCGACAGAAGATCGACGTGACGAGGCCCGGCTCGGACGAGGATCTGGCGTTCCTGCCTGTGACGCACCTCGCCCGACTCGTGGAGAGCCGCCAGGTCACACCCACCGAGCTCACGAAGCTGTATCTCGCCCGTCTCAAACAGCACGACCCTCAGCTTCACTGCGTCGTCACGCTCACCGAGGATCTCGCGCTTCGCCAGGCAACGCAGGCCGACCAGGAGATTGCGTCAGGTACGTATAAGGGACCGCTGCATGGCATACCGTGGGGCCTGAAGGATCTGCTTGCGGTCCGCGGGATCAGAACGACATGGGGGATGTCGCCGTTCAGGGATCGAGTCATCGATACCGACGCGACGGTATACAGTCGATTGACGCAGGCTGGTGCCATCCTTGTGGCCAAGTTGTCGACCGGCGCGCTCGCCGTGACGGCACAGTGGTTCGGCGGACTCACACGAAATCCGTGGAACGTTCAGCAGGACGCGGCTGGATCCTCTGCGGGGCCTGGCGCAGCGACGGCCGCGGGGCTCGTGGGCTTCTCGATCGGGACGGACACCGGCGGCTCGATCATTCAGCCGTCGACCAGGAATGGCGTCAGCGGCCTGCGTCCCACGTTCGGACGCGTCAGTCGTCACGGCGCGATGACACTGGCGTGGACGCAGGACACCGTCGGCCCAATGTGCCGCTCCGCCGAGGACTGCGCGCTGGTGTTGGACGCGATTAACGGCCCAGACGGAAGGGACAACACGGTTGTCGACGTACCCTTCAATTGGGACGCCTCCTCCGACGTGACCGGATTGCGCGTGGGCTACCTGCCGTCGGCGACTGATACGGCGATCGACGATCAGACCCGCCGCAACGAGGAGAACGCGTTGCGGGTCATCCGTTCGCTGGGCGTCACCGTCGTACCGTTCTCGCTGCCTCAGGTGCCGATCGAGGCGATCGACTTCATCCGATACGCCGAAACGGCGGCGGCGTTCGACGAGGTGACGCGGGCCGGCCTTCTGACTGAAACGGAGACGGGGCCGGAGCAGAGCCGGCGGCCCGACGAGATTCGCAGCGCGTACTTCATCCCGGCCGTCGAATACATCCAGGCGAACCGTCTTCGGATGCGTGTGATGGAACAGGTCGATGAGGCGCTCGGTGATCTCGATATGTTCATCGGCAGCCGGCAGGCACTGACGAACCGGACCGGTCATCCGGTCGTCAGCGTGCCCAACGGTTTCGCACACGGCTCACCGACTGCGCTGCACCTGACGGGCAAGCTGTTCGGCGAGCAGGGGATTCTCCGGCTCGCGCATGCGTTCCAGGCGAAGACCGACTTCCACCTACAGCATCCCAAGCTGTGAAGCAGCCGTACAACCTTACCGGTGCCTTCCACGCGCCGCCGAAACCTACCCGGTGATGGATCAGTCAGCGCCATTACCGTCAAGGACCGCCAGCTGGATATAGTTGCTACTGATCGACTCCTTTTTGTGAGAGGACCTGCTATGCATTTCATTTCCGGTACGGCACTCGCCGTCGCGATCGTTTCCCTTGCCCCCGCGGTCGTCGGCGCTCAGGGCCAGGAGGGTGCCCGCGCCATCGCAGGCGGCGGTATCTCCGTCCCAGGCTGGACCGGGAAGATCGACGCCAGCGAAGAGAAGGCCGGGCAGGTTCTGAACAACTCGAAACTCGCACAGAGCGGCAACGTTCTTCACGTGACTACTGGCCCGGCGGTGACCTATTGGAACCCGGCCAACAAGGCCACCGGCAATTACACCGTGAAGGCCACGTTTACCGAGCCGAAGTACATGAGCATCAACGACCACCCGCACCCCTACGGCATCGTCATCGCGGGCAATGACCTTGGCAGTTCCCAACAAAGCTATCTGTATTGCGCCGCGTACGGAGACGGGACATTTATCGTGCGCGGATTCGGTCCCGAGGCGTTTCAGATGGGCGGCAGGAATCCGCAGGCGAACGCCGCTGTGCACAAGGCAGCAGGCCGTGGACAACCGGTGACACAAGAAATCGCGGTGTCCGTAAAAGGCAATCGCGTCGAATGCGCGATCAACGGCACGGTCGTGGCCGGATACGACAAAGCATCGCTGGTCACGGCGGGAAAGCTCAAGTCCACGGACGGCGTCTACGGCATCCGTTTTTCCCACAACACCGACGCGACCGTCACAGGGCTCAGCCTGACGAAAGAGTAGGGTGTCTTTCGATCCGGCCTGGCTCTTTCTGTCGCTCATCCCCAGCGGGGTCGGGTTCGTGCTCTTCGTCTACGGTAAGAAACAGGCGCGATGGCCGCATCTCGCCGCCGGCCTCGCACTCATGGTGTATCCGTACTTCGCGACAAGCATCGCGTCGCTGACGATCGCCGGCGGCGCGATAGGCGTGGCGCTGTGGCTCGCCGTTCGCGCCGGATGGTGACGACGGCGCGCGTGATTGGCTGTCACCTTGAGCTCAGATAAGCGTCGATCTCGTCAGGTGCTATACAGTCAATTGCCCGACAGTAGCGGTCTCATCGTCCAGTCGGGGTCGGTACGTAGGCTGTCGTACTCCTCTGGAGTCATCGACCGTTTTGGATAGTGGCAAACCACCACAAAGCGATTCTTGTCGTCGTGCCAATCCAGCCGTTTCACCGTGGCCTGAAACGCCCAGGTGCGGCTCGATAATTCGAGGGTGTCGCCGACTTTCGGAAGTTCCGATAGATCGATGACTTTCCAGAAGCGCGAGTCGCTATTCGTAATGCGCCGAGGCGGTTCCTGTGGAGATCGAATGCTGATATCCGGTACGCGGAGGTTGATTTCGAGAGTGATGGACATGGTCTGGGTTCAGAGTAGCCCATCATCCCTCATTGGACCCGCTGCCGTCGAATGCGGGCTCGCCGCTCCACCGGCGTGACGATGGGCACCACGCTCCATGACGTCGTCGCTCGTTACTGGGGGTACAAGACGTTTCGGCCGCTACAGCACGAAGCCATGAGCACCGTGCTCGCCGGCCGCGATTCGATCGTCGTCCTTCCCACTGGCGGCGGAAAATCGCTCTGTTTTCAGGCGCCGGCCATGGTCCGCGACGGCCTCGCAGTCGTCGTGTCTCCGCTCATCTCGCTGATGAAAGACCAAGTCGACACGCTCGTCGGGAACGGCGTGCCCGCGGTCCTGTATAACAGCTCGCTGACTCCCGAAGACAAATCAGCGGTCATCTCGGGGCTGCGGCAGAGACGCTATCGGTTGCTCTACGTTTCGCCGGAACGGCTCGTCGGCGATGGCGGCGACGGATTTCTGGCGATGCTCGCATCGGGCGGCGTTAGCTTCGTCGCGGTGGACGAAGCGCACTGCATCAGTCAGTGGGGCCACGACTTCAGGCCCGAGTATCGTCAGTTGTCACGGCTACGCAAGCTGCTGCCCGGCAGCAGCCTTCATGCGTTCACGGCCACAGCGACCGCGCGCGTCCGTTCTGACATTGCCGCGCAGCTCGCGCTGAACGATCCGCTCGAGCTGGTGGGCTCGTTCGATCGGCCGAATCTCGTCTACCGCGTGCTACCGCGCGCGACGCTGAAAAAGCAGCTGAGCGAGATCCTGGAACGCCATCGCCGCGAGGCGGGCATTATCTACTGCGCTTCACGGCGCGAAGTCGGCGCGCTCGCGGATTGGCTCGGCACGATCGGCGTCAGGGCACTGCCGTATCATGCCGGCCTGTCAGATACGGAACGGGCACGCAACCAGGATGCGTTCCTCAGTGAACGCGCGGACGTGATCGTGGCCACCGTGGCGTTCGGCATGGGCATCGACCGATCGGACGTACGGTTCGTCGTGCACGCCGGCTCGCCGCGGTCGCTCGAGCACTATCAGCAGGAATCTGGACGTGCGGGCCGCGACGGACTCGAGGCGGAGTGCGTGTTGATCTCATCCGCGGCCGATTTCGTCCGGTGGCGCGTGATGCTCGAGCGCAACGGAGAGTTGAACGACGGCGCCCGCACGTTGATGCGCGGGATGGAGCGCTACTCGACTGGCATCGGCTGCCGCCATCGCCATCTCTCCGAGTACTTCGGCGATCGCTACGATAAGGGCGGCCAGGGCTGCGGGGCATGCGACTACTGCCTCGACGAGCTCGAGACGATCGCGTCGCCTGTCGTGCACGCGCGCCAGATTCTCTCGTGCGTCGCCCGCGTCGGTCAGCGCTTCGGCGCGGCCCACATCGCGAGCGTGCTGCGTGGCCAGGCGTCGGATCAGGTGCGTTCTAAAAGCCATCATCGGCTCAGCACGTTCGGTCTCCTCCCGAATGCATCGGTCAGCGAAATCCGCGGCTACATCGACCAACTGACCGGGCGCGGCTTGCTCCAGCAAGTCGGCGAGGACTATCCGGTGCTCGCGCTGACCGCCGACGGCGTCGCGCTGCTGAAGGACCCAAACGCCTGTCCCGGCCTGACGCTCGCGCGCCTCCGGCCGCCGCGAACGGGCAAGTTCCGCACGCAGTCGCGTGTCGAGACGGAGTCGTGGCACGACGTCGATCGCAGTCTCTTCGAGCGCCTGCGCACAGTGCGTCTGGAAATCGCGCGAGCGCGCAGCGTCCCGCCGTACGTCATCTTTCATGACGCCACGCTTCGTGAGATGGCGCGGGTGCGTCCGAGATCCGTCGACGAGCTGTTGTCGGTGAAAGGCGTCGGCGCGCGCAAGGCCGACGATCTCGGCGAGACGTTTCTCGCCGCCATTCGCGAGCATTCGGCGGGCTAGCAACCCTCGATGCCGCTCGTTCGCTGGGGCGAGCTCGGCGCGAGAGGAACGTGCAATCATAGTGTCGCGATGTCAGCCCCGCGCACCTATCGAGCTGGCGAAACGGTCGAGGACCTCTGTCGCGCGTGTAAAGCGGACCGCCTGCATACAGTGATCGTGGTGGACGCTGAGGGCAGGCCGATCCGCGTGGTCTGTGGCTTTTGCCACAGCGAGCACAATTATCGCGGCGGACCCAGGCCAGACGTGTCCCGATCGTCGGGTCCGCCCGCGGCTTCATCGGATCCGCGGCGTGCGACGTCGAGCCGGGTGCCGTTCCCCATCGTCAGCGATCGCGAGAGGACATCCCCAATGTCGGTGAGCGAGACGCCAATTGATCTCGAAGGACTGCTGCGCCGGATCATCCGCGAGGAGAGCGGCGTCACCCCGGTCGTGCCGTCTGACAAGTGGCGCGGCGGCCTGCTCGTGCTGCGGCCTGGCACGGCTGGGCTGCAGGAGAAGACGTGGCCTATCGAGACGTTCTTCCACAAGGTCGTCATGCTGCGAAATCGACTTCGTACGCTCGAGCAGCACGTCAACGCCTCGGACCTGCCCGAGGATGCGAAAGTGAAGCTCCAGAGTTACGTCAGCGGTTGCTACGGCACGCTGACCAGCTTCAACGTGCTCTTCGCGGACGAGGGCGATCAGTTCAAGGGCAGCGGCGGCGAGTAGGTCTTCGCCGTGCCACGCTCGCGAAACCTTCTTGCTACTTTGCGGGTGTCGCCTTTGGCTTCGGTGGCACCGTCGTGAGCTGCGCGTACTGATAGATGGCGGCAGCGGCGTTCTTCTCGGCGTTCGCCAGCCCGCCAGTCTTCCCGATTGATTCGACCGTGTAGAACTCGTTGGCGGCGTGAGCGCGTCCGCCACCGCCCCCGCCGCTGCCGCGGCCGCCCATCGGGATGGACACGCTGCCGATCTTCTGTCCGACTTCGCCGTCGGCGAACAAATAGGACGGCCAATATCCGCCCGCGACTGTCGCCGTGTCCGACACCAGCACATCGGGATCGGTCAGCTTGGCCGACGTCGGAAGCACGGGCCCGCCGCCACGGCCACCGCCACCACCCAGACCGATCGACGTCATGAGCTCGCCGGCTTTCTGGTGCGCGTGTGCGATGTCCGTGTCAGGCGACGAGCCCCTGGACCAGGGCACGTCGCCGATCAGTTTCACGTCGACGTCCTTGTAGGCGTTGGCGTCGAGCTGCGCCCGCAGCTTCTTGACGAGGTCGAGACCATTCATGCGGGGAACGTACCGGAAGTTGTGTTTCGTCGTGAACTTGTTCGGGAGAATCGCCCCGGCGCCGCCCGCGTACATATTGCCGCCCCATCCGCCGTCCAGGTTGAACGACACGCCAAACCGACCGTCCTTCAGCACCTGAAACGGATCGTCGGACATGAACCGCGCGACGCCGGCGTTCTTGGCCATGACAGCCAGGTCCATGCGAGCCGCTTGCGCCTTCATCTGCTCGACCTCCGCCTTGGTCGGCGGGTCCATGTTTTCAAAGAAGCCCTTGATGAGCGGCGTGTTGCCGTCCTTGGACGTCAAGGACGCCAACATCTGAATATGGCGCCACGCCGGACTGTCCGTCGTCCGCTTCATGACCCCGTGAACATCGGATTGCACCGGACCGCGGCCCCAGCTCTTTCCGCTCGTCGTCAACTCGACATAGACGCAGCCTTCGGACGGACCGCCGACGAACAGCGCATCCGCCTCCGCAAAGAGATCCGAGTGTTCGCCGATGAACTTGCGCAGACCGATGTCCATCCGCTCTTCATCGCCCTCGGCGACGAAGATGAGATTCACGGGCAGACTGCCTGTCGCCGCCTTCATCGACTCGATAGCGTTCAGCACGGCCATCTCGGGTCCCTTGGAGTTGGTGGCGCCCCGGCCGATGATCACCCGGGACGCACCATCCACGTTCGCCGTCGGGCCGTCGACGATCCTCCCTTCGAACGGCGGAGCGATCCAGACGTCTGGCTGCGTCACAGGCATCGTGTCGTACTGCCAGTAGATCGCGAGCGTCTTCGCAGCGCCTTCGTCGCACTTGGCATAGACGACCGGGTTGCCCTGGCTGCCGTATTCGGTCAGTCCGGTGTCAAAAACCCGGGCGGTCTGGCAGCCGAGCTTCTCGAAGAAGCCCTTCACCATCTCGGCGCTCTCGGGAATGCCTTCTCCACTGTTCGAGATGCTCGGTTGCCGGATCCATTTCTGGATGTTTTGAGCGTGCTCGTCGATGTTCGTGTCGATGTAGGTAAAGACTTTTTGAAGGTCGGGGGACAGCGTGGAGTAATCCGGCTTGAAGTCCGGCTCGCCCGTGCCGAACGGGTGAATCCCGATCTTCGGCGTTGCCGGGGCGGCCGCGACCACCTGTCCGGACTTCTGGCTACAGCCAGACACGGCGAGCAACGCACCCACGAGACACGCCGACATCACTTTGAGAGTCACGTGGCGACCTCCTCGAGCAAGCGAAAGGCTTGCAGTTACCTGATTCCCACTCAATCGGGTGCACTTATATACCGTCGACGGTCCGCATGCGATGTCTTTTCTCGTCTCCAAGAAGTTCTCGAACTTGCAGCGTCATCGTTCGCGAAGCCGATCGATATGCGGATACCAGCACTGACCGGCGGACGCGAACGGAGTGTGCAAGAATCGGCCGGGAGCAACCGACGTGCGTCTACTGATCACCATCCTCGCGTTGAGCCTTTGCCAATCCGCCGCCGCACAATCGCCCGACAGCTCGCTCGAGCGGGCGAAGGCGCTTCACCGGGCGGTCCCGATGATCGACACCCACAACGATCTCGCCGAAATGATCCGCGAACGGGCCCACAACGATCTCGCCTTGATGGATCCGGATCGGCCGCTGGAGAACATCGACACCGATCTGCCTCGGATGAAGGAGGGACGGGTCGGCGGTCAGTTCTGGGCCGCCTATGTGCCGGCGTCGTTTGTTGACAAAGGAGGCGCCACGTACGCGCTCGAACAAATCGATGTGATCCGCCGCATGGTGGCTCGGTCTCCGTCGCTTCGGTGGGCAACCACGGCGGATGACATCGTTCGGGCCCACGGCGAAGGCAAGATCGCCTCACTCATCGGGATCGAGGGCGGCTACGCGATCGAGAACTCGCTCGCCAATCTCCGCATGTTCTACACGCTGGGCGTCCGTTACATGACATTGACCCACGGTGGCAACACTGCCTGGGCCGATGCCGCCACCGACTCGCCGAAGCATGGCGGCCTCACCGCATTCGGCAAGGAAGTCGTGCGGGAGATGAACCGCGTCGGCATGATGGTCGATCTGTCGCACGTCTCCGACGGCACCATGCGCGCCGCCATCAGTGTCTCGGAAGCGCCAGTGATTTTCAGCCACTCCTCGGCGCGGGCGCTTGCGGACCATCCACGGAACGTGCCGGACGACATTCTCGCGCTGACCGCAAAGAATGGCGGGATCGTGATGGTCAACATCTTTCCCGGTTTCGTCAACCCGCGCGCTGCCAAACAGGCCGCCGGTTTCCTCGACAAAGAACGCGAATACGCCGCCCGGTATCCCGACGACCCCAAACGGGCGTCGACGGAATACCTCAAATGGCTCGAGCAGTCGATGACGGAAATGGAACCAGGAACACTCGCGGAGGTCGCCGATCACATCGACCACATCGTCAAAGTGGCGGGGATCGATCACGTGGGCTACGGCGCGGACTTCGGATCGCTGACCAATCACCCGAAAGGGCTGGAGGATGTCTCCCGTTACCCGTATCTCACGGCGGAACTCCTGCGGCGCGGTTACACCGACGAGCAAGTCAAGAAGATCATCGGCGGCAATTTCTTGCGCGTCATGCGACGAGTGGAACAAGTGTCAGCGCGACTCAAGCGGCAGCGGCCGCCGAGCGCCGCGCGGATCGAGGATCTCGATCAATAGCGATTGCCAACTCATGGAGTGTGGAAATATCGCGATCGCGTCAGACGATTGAGCCTCGGTACGTACGGCCGAGGCTGTGCCCCCTCCCGCCATCAGCTGAGCCAACTGTGGCAATCCGTTTGATCGTCATCCCACGGTGGAGGTTCGAGATGACACGCGCAGTCCTGATCCTCGTGATCCTAGTCGTCCTCGCCGTGATGTGGCGCTCTGGCGCGTTGGCTCCGTTCGCAGCCAAGGCACCGGCGGGTGATGCTCCAGTCGGAACGTCTGGCGCAGTCGATGTCGAAAAGGCGCGAGAGCGCGGCGCGGCAATTGCCGGGAAGGCGGCCGAGATGGTCTCCGGCATTGAAGAAACTGTGAGTGAGGCCGCGATCTCGTCGAAGATCAAGGCCAAGATGGCGCTCGACGATTCAGTTCGCGCGTCGAGGATTAGCGTGAGGACGCAAGGCTCGACCGTCACGCTCTCTGGACGGACGACGTCGAGTGCGGAGCGCGAACGCGCCGTGCAGCTGGCTCGCGAAACCGACGGCGTGACTCGCGTCGTGGATCACATCGAAGTGAAGTGAGCAGCGGCAACGGTGAATCGGGCTAGCGCGGGGCACTGATTTCGCCCGCCGGCCCGACAGGCATGCCTGCCGCCCGCCATGCTCGGAGACCGCCGACAACGTCGGTCGCCCGACGCAATCCGAGCACTTGCAGGACGGCTGCGGCAAGCGAGGAGGCATAGCCTTCTTCACAGAGCACGATCCACTGAACGTCAGCACTGGTCGCTTCCGGGATGCGGGCGTCGCTGTTCGGATGAAGTCGCCACTCGAGATGATTGCGCTCGACAATAATCGATCCGGGTACTTCCCCATCGCGGCGTCGCTGAAACTCGGGCCGGATATCGACAAGAAGCGCGCCTAGCTGGGTGGCCGCATAGGCTTCTGCGGGACTGAGCCGCGTCAACGTGGAGCGCGCCTTCGCGAGGTGCCGGTCCAGCGTGTTGGGTTTCGCTTTCAATTCAAGTTTCTGCTTCCTACGGCTTGAAACCCACGCTCTCCCAAAGCTTCGCCGTCGGGTACATCACGCCGTTCGCCACCACGTATCGGACCGTGCGGATGTTGTGGATGTCATCGAGCGGGTTCGCGTCGAGCAGGATTAAGTCCGCTCGTTTGCCGGCCTCGACCGTGCCGACCTCTTTGTCGATGCCCATCACCTGCGCCGGCACGAGGGTCGCTGCCTGGATCGCCTCGAGCGGAGTGAAGCCTGCCTGCCCGTACAATTCGAGTTCGCGGTACAACGAGTGCCCTGGAACGCTCTGGTCGGTTCCGGCGACGATGCGCACACCGGCTCTGTGCAGCGCGCCGACAAGAGCAACCGAGTTCGCGAGGATTTTCTTTGCTGTCGCCGCAAAGTCGCGTCCCGTCCCCATATTCGTGAGCGGTTCAGCCAATTCCGGAGCCACTTTGCCGAGACCCGGTTCGAGCTTGTCGAACGGCTCGGCCGCATCGTGCAAATTCAATTCGTAGAGCGCGAGCGTTGGATCGATAACCGTTCTGTGTTCCTTCAGAAACGCGATTTCTTTTTGCGCATCCGCCGAATTCGGATCGACCGCGGCTTGAGCTTCCCTCACTTGCCGGCGAGTCAGCGTCTGTCCTTCGGGCGGCTTCACAAGGGCCTCGAGAGCGGGCTGGATGTGGTTGACCTGGTCCATGCCAGCCTGGACGCCCTGGTAGATATTGAGCCCATTCGGAATGTGCCCCGTACACGTCATTCCCGCCTTGTGCGCTTCGTCGCAAATTGCCTTCACGTTTTCCAGCGTCACCGAGCTGTAGATCTTCATCTGGTCGAAGCCGTGCTTTTTGTATTCGCTGACCCAGTGCTTGGCATCGGCGGCCGAATCGACGCGTTCTACGCCACCGATGGCGAACGGTCCGCTCCCATCGACAATACCCGCCAGCAGCAACTGCGGTCCGAGCCCGCGGCCACTCTTGACCGCATCGCGCACCGCTTCGATGAACTCGAGTTCATTCCCGACGTCCCGTACCGTCGTCACACCCGCAGCCAGGTAAATGGGCCCCCACTCCGCCTGCTCGAAGTGGGCGTGCATGTCCCAAAGGCCTGGCAGCAACGTCTTCCCCTTCGCGTCGAAGATGGCCGCATCTTTCGGCACCTTCACCGATGCGCGCGGGCCGGCGGCAACGATTCGTCCGTTCTCGACGACCACTGCCGAATCTGCCACCGCTGGTTTTCCCGTCCCGTCCACCAGCCTCGCGCCCAGGATCGCGAACCGTCCGGTCTGTCCGGCCCGGATTCCTGTCGAGAGATCCGCCAGCACGGCCATGCCGTCCGCTGCGGCTTCGCCAACAAATTGCGGCAGCAGCGATTCGTATTCGTCCAGGGTCGCTTCGAAGTGGTCGAACTCGGCGTCGGTCGTGACCGCTGCCACCAGGCGCTTGTCGGAATCCAGCCACAACACCTCGCGCCCCCAGATGAGCCCCGCGACGTTGTAACGCGTCACGGTCACCTGCTTGCCGTTCACGCTCACCTGCTGCATTCCGCGCGGCTGGATCTGGACATTCGTGCCCTGCGGCAGGATATGCAGCGACGCTGGAGAGCCGTGCGAGAGCCAGTAGCGCAGCATCAACATCTGCTGCGCGATGGGCGAGTATCCCGATATCGTGAAGAACGGTGCGGTCTCGGTCTCGTCGCGACTGCTCTTCGTCTGCCGGATCTTCGCCATGCCGTTCGCGACCTCGACGCTGTTGTCCAGCGTCGACAGACGGGAGCTCTTGCCTTTGGTAGTGAACGAGACCGGCGTCAGATCGAGCGACGAGCGGAACGTCGTGTCCAACGGAACGGTGGTACCGCGGTCCGTGAACTCAAAATGATCGGTCATCACCAGCGACCCGCCATCGCGCTGGATTGCGTACGTCTCTTGTCCGATCGCCTGCCCGAACTTGTAGAGCTTCCACTTGCCCGCCTCGACCGCATCGGCGGCGGGCGTCTGCGGCTGCTGTCCGCTAACAAGACAGGCAAATGAAATGGCGATCACAGCACGATCGAGAAATGCGGCGCTCAAGACACCTCGCACCATTCGGCTGCGCTCATCCGCAGTGACTCGTCACTATAGTCTGTGTCACTCGAAGTGTCGCGGGCAGGTCTGATTAGGACGAGCAGGTCGCCGCGGACTAGATCCGGCGAGCGCGAGTGAGCTAGTAAAGCGTACGTCACTTCGCGTGCTGAGCTTGACACACAGAATCGTCGAAGGGTAAAAGGCCAGCCCACACATCCAGACTTCCGCTGAACTCACCCGACGGACCGAAGTCCGCCGGCAAACGGAGTCGTCATGAAGCGCTGCGCTTGGCCTCCTGCCGCGGCACTGATGCTCGTCACTTGTGCCTGCGGCGGCAGCACGCCCTCTGCTCCAGCCCAGTCTGTGACGTCACCTCAGTCCGAGGCACAGGGCTGGAGCCTCAATCTCCAACTTGTCTCCATTACAGGCGACAGCAGTTGTTTGGTCAGTTTGCGGTTGGCAGAGCTGACGGGAACCGCTTTCTCGAACGTCACCACGACGATCGAGCGCTCTGGCAGCTCATTGAAGATCTCCAGTCCACTTTTCCGTGACTTTTTCGGATTTTCAACGGCGATCATGGGCACCGTAATGGGCTCGGACTTCACCGCATCCGGCGCTATACCCGGCGAGGGTGCTTGGACATGTCCAGACGGCGCCGAGGTTCGGCAGCGTTCCGGAACGGCCCGTATCACGGGTAGCTTCTCCACGGACGGGCAGCAGCTGGCGGCGACAGACGTTCACACGTACCCCCTCGAGTCTGGTGGGCAGATGAACTATACGTGGAGCTGGGTGGGGACGCGAAAGTAGGCAAACCCGAACCCGCTACGGTGCGCTGCAGCTGAAATTCGCAGCGTCGTCTATGCTGCCCGTGCCCTTGTACTTCGCAACCTGCGGGTAGGGGCACAACGGGCGCGTGCGATCGACGTTGCCGTTCGTCACATGTGACGCGATCAATACGTCGGGCGCCTTCCCCTGCTCCACCCATCGCTCGAGCGCACCGATCTTATCGAACGCGTTCGGTCCTTCGCCGCCGGCGCAATGCCCCATCCCCGGCGCCAGGAACAAGCGCACGCTGTTGGTAGCATTCGAAGCGCCTCCGACGTTCTGCACGACGCTGTCGTAGTACTTGATTGTGTTCAATGTCGGCACCAGCGGGTCGCTCCAACCGTGGTAGAGAAGCAGTTTGCCGCCGTGCGAGAAGAACCGCTTCATGTCCGGATCGCTGGCGTTCATGATCAGGTTCTCGGGCTGATCGCCGCGCACGACGTCCTTGTCGAAATCGAACGTCTTCCAATCCCAATCGGGATCCTTGAAGACGACGTACCGATACTGATCGTAGATGAGCGGTGATGGGCTCGGGCCTGCCGCCTGGGCACCCCAACCTAGTTCGGTACCTGGAACGAGAGAGTTGAATAAGTGTTGTCCGGTGCGCGGGTTGATCGCTGGCGAATAAATCTGCCTCACTGCCGTGACCTGTGGCGCAGTCAGGCACGAGGGACCGTCGCCATCCTTGCACAGCAGGGCGTTCGGGTCGAATGTGCATTTCCTCGGATCGTCGATGAGTCCGTCCTTAACGCCGTCGATCGCATCGCACGCGGCGACAACGGCCCGATGAACGAGCGGGTACTTCGCCGGAGGGATGTAGCTGTCGGGATGCTTCAGGACGGCGTGCGCGATCCACAATGAGATCGCGGTTCGATTGGCAGGCGCTCCTGCGATGATCCCATCGTAGTCGTCGGGGAACTTCTGAGCTTCCTTGAGACCCTGGCGGCCGCCCGTCGAACAGCCATTCCAGTACGAGAGTCGTGCCGCACGGCCGTAAAACTCTCG
>AR_comb_assmDRAFT_10098512_pt1 | contig 16140 bp, 17 predicted proteins | sample ArasoioldDNA_FD_10543 | JGI IMG/M metagenome (IMG submission 10543) | reverse complement strand
GATGTCAGAGACTGAATTTTAAAGCTCGAGTCCCGTTCATATAATAAGCCTTTTGCTTTTGTCAAATCCTGCTAATTTTATTGAAACAGTGCAGCCGCCCAACTAAAGCAGTGGTCTTATTACCTTAACTACTATAGCTTGCAGCATGAGTCCCTTCTTTCGTACCATAACTGAGGAGAATAAAATAAGTCTGAATAAACCGGTGAATTCAGATGTGGTGTATTATTCTGAACTGAGGGAGTGGTTTACGGTAAATGCCTTCCGCAGTTTTAGTCTCAAATATGTTGTCGATAAATGTATCTATTACAAAATTGGTAATAAGGAATTCCCTATTAATTCAGGTAATCTGCTCCTTGGCTGTAAGCAACCTCATGTTAAAGCGTATTTCGACGGTAGGGATATCGTAAAAAGTATTTGTGTTGATATTTGTCCAGACACCGTTGCTGAAGCGTTCAGCATATTAACCGCTAAGGAAGATCTTGAATTTGATAATTACCTGGCAGGTTATTTCCAGCATCCAGTATTTTTTGAATCTGTTGCACCTGTCAACAGCACGCAGTTTAGTGCTAAGCTCAATCACCTGGTTCATTCAATCCATCAAGGCGAAGCGGAGGAACTCATCAACAGGGAATGGTTTCTCGATTTGGTTGAGAAGATCATTTTTCATGAATATGCCAATTATACCGCATTGAATAGTATTAGTTCGGTTAAATGGGCAACGAGAAAGGAATTGTTGCAGCGATTAAATGTTGCCAAACAATACATGAACGAATCTTTTCTGCAGATAAATGAAATTGCTGAAGTAGCCACGGTCTGCAATCTTTCGGAATTTCATTTCTATCGTTCCTTCAAGGAGGCGTTTGGAATTACTCCCTATCAATATATCCTGAACTGTAGGCTCAACTTCGCGAAGGAGCTGATGCAACTCAACAATCAATCACTTTCTTCCATTGCCCTCGCCTGTAATTTCCCCGACCTGTTCACGTTTAGTAAAGCCTTTAAGCGCCATTTTGGAGTTTCCCCTTCCACTTATTTACCTCGCACAAGTCAATAGGGAAGTTGCTTCAATGACAATTACTTGATACTCCCTTGCCGTTTATCCAGCAATGTTTGCATTCAGCAAACGGGCAGTTTATGACAAACCATTTCGATGGCTGTTTTCTAATTTGTGTAAAATCAATTTATATGATAGAAGGAAACACATTTTTATCTAACGGGTTTCAACCTCCTCCCTCAGATGGATTTTTTGCTGCGATCGGGGGAACCAAGAAGCGATCGCGATTAATTGTTCAAAAAGGATTAGAGTACATCCCCCTTTTTTTAAAGGATGTAGTGCTTATCTATACAGAAAACAAGCTTACCTATGTTTTAGACCGCCAGGGCAGAAAGTATATTTCGGAAAGAAACCTGGCCGACCTCATTTCATCCCTTGATAAGGAAAGATTTTTCAGAGCGAACAGGCAGTACATTATTAATATGGAATTTATAAAATCGTATCGCACGTTTGGGAAATCAAAGCTACAAGTGGAAGTTGCACTTAATGATAACCATCATTCCATAATTATCAGCCAGGAGAATGCACCACATTTCCGGAATTGGATTAGCGAGGCATAAATCAGGAAACAGTTCAGCCATGAAAAAATTAATGAACTTATTTTTATTGACCCTGGTTTTTTTTACTGCCGTTTCTCAATCCAATTCAGTGAAAATGTTTAGGGACAATCCTGAGCATGTTTCCAATGTTGCATCCGGCAACGGATTGGTGTATGATACAAAATCGTGGGAATTTGAAGCCTCTGCACCTATAAGATCAACCCCTTTAATAGTTGGAAATGCCATTTATTTCGGAAGTACCGGAGGGGAATTCTACGCCTTAAACAAGAAAACGGGGAATGTGATATGGAACAAGAAAATCGGGTCCCCGGTCAATTCTTCTGCAGCTTACGCGAAAGGAAAAATTTTCTTTTCCGACAATCAGCAAAAACTCTATGCATTGAATGAATCAAACGGGCAAGTGGCATGGACAGTGAATATGGGCCCGAAGCTTGACTACCCGTGGAGGTTTGATTACTATTATTCATCTCCCGCACTTTACAATGGAAAATTGATTGTGGGAGGTGATGATGGTTTTTTGTATGTACTTGATCAGGCCAATGGCAAACTTACCTGGAAATTTAATGCGGGAGCGGTTATAAGGGCAACGCCAACTATATTCAATAATCATGTTTACTTCGGTGATGTGAATGGAAAATTTCATGCGCTTGATCTAAAAACTGGGAAAGAGGCCTGGGTTTTCAAAACAGTTGGCGATACATTGAAGAATGAAGAGTGGGGATTTGATCGGCGGGCAATTCTTTCCAGCGCGGTTGTTTACCGGAATAAAATCTTTTTCGGTTGTAGAGCCGGATTCCTTTACTGCTTAGACGTCAGCAATGGAAATCTTGTTTGGAAGATGAATCACAATATTTCCTGGGTGATTTCAACTCCGGCAGTAAAGGATTCCATCGTTGTTACCGGTACTTCAGACGGCAGATTTGTACAGGCTATTAATATTGAAACAGGGAAAGAGATATGGAAATTCAGAACCACCCAGGTAGTTTGGTCATCGCCCGTGATAGTTGATGATGTGGTATATGCGGCCGATTTTGATGGTCAACTGTTTTGCATCGATTTAAAAACCGGCAAACGACTCTCACAATTTTGGACAGCCGATAAAATTATGTCGTCACCTGTTTACGATGATCAATTGCTCTTTGTTGGAAGTGACGATGGTCACCTTTACGCATTAAAAGGCCGAAATAAGCCTTCTGGAAAATATGAAGACCTGAAGCGCTTCGTTTTTTATGATGCTACCGCGAAGAATTATTTTCAAAGCGGAAGCGAGACGAGAATAAGAGATTACCTGGCAGGTAATGGCTATAAAACCTTGGGGACAGATACGGTTGCTGCAGTTTTGTCAAGTAATGGAAAAAACACAACCATAGTGTTTGCTTCAAATTATTTTCCCGAAAGTCTTATTCAGCCGGCAATGAATTCTATCATTCGAAAATTTTTGGATGGGGGCGGGAGAGTTGTTGTTTTAGGTACAAATTCTCTAACCTACAAACTGGAGGAGAAAACAAAGCAGCCGATTGCATTCAATGTTCCGTTTGCAGATTCTGTTCTTGGAATTAATTATGGTCCGAATGATACCCGGTCATTTGGTGGCCTATTCGCCAGTTTTGCCACCGAAGAAGGAAAGAAATATGGACTGCCCGATTTCTGGACGGCCTCACTTTTTTTAAAACCCGAGCAGGTGGATATCATTCTTGGAAAAAATGAAAATGGATTGGTGTCTTCCTTTGTGAAGAAGTATAATAATGGTGGCGCGTTTGTCCAATTGATGCTTCATCCTAAAATGCCACAACATCTCGACTGCATCATTAAGTTGGCTGAAGCTAGTTTTTAATTTAAACACAAGCTGTCCCACTTACGCGGAGTTGACACATAATTCACACAATAGATTTTACAGAGGAGAAGGGTTTTGCTAGTAAAATAGTTCTTCTATGTGATCCTATGTGCCCCTATGTTCCTATGTGCTTAAAGTACCGAAAGCCCAATAGGTATTCCTACTCTTCAGAAATAGAATGCATACACCCTACAAGTCCCTTTTGAGTCCCAGGAGATGGTGGGAGCCGGGACTTTGATGGAATTGACGATAAAGAAAACTGACCTGAGGAATTTGCTTTTCGTCTTGATCTTGGTAAGATCGATGTCCGGCGCAAAATAGAATTGTCTCAGTCTCTCCACATCATACCTTGTTATTTCGGTTCCGTCCTTATCCGTCCATTTGTTTTCAAACCCTCCCAGCATTCCCTCCGCTCCGTAGCCTACAGCAATATTCAACCACGCTGGTAGTATACTCTGCTTAAAAAATGATTTGAGGTTCACGCTAGCCCAGTAAGTTTGTGAATTGTAATCTTTGAAGACGCGTTCGAGAGTACCTGTACCGAAAAGTTGGTTGCGCCTTTCAATTTGATCAGGCGGGTAATCGTAAGCGTTATAACTGAATTTGATTTGGATCCTTTGATCCTTCCAGCCTAGTTCCTGGAACGCGAAGGCTCCTGTGCCCACAACGTTGGCTGCCATATCACCCCAGCTAAATCCCCATTCGGTAGAGAACCCATCATTTATTTCGATTATGCTTTGATAGGTGAGGGCACTAAGACTGCCAAGAAGAATACTTTTCTTTTCATTCAAGCCCGCCCATTTCCAGGTTGCTGTTGAGGCACGGCTCAATTGATAAGAGGTCCATATATGGCCTGCCTTATCCATCTGGTTCCATTCTTTCATATCATTGAAGAGATGGAACGATTCGCGCTCATAATCTGCATACCAAATATTATTGAGACCAACAGCAGAACCCGCGAGAAATACAATATGTGTTCCACCCACAATCCATTTTCTTGTTTTAAGTGTTGAGGCGGATACAGAATCCCTTTGAGCGCTAGATTGCTGAGTAGGCGCAATGACAATTAAAAGCAGCAATGTAATTGCCAGGAGTAATCTTTTTGCTGTTGCAGAGGTCATAAATGAATGCTTCAAGCTTTTAGCTCTACGCTATAACAGGTCCGACCTTTCTTGAAAGGCGGACCTGTTAAAATAATGTAGCTATTCCAATTTCTCAAGCCAACACTTTCTCAGTAATCTTCCCGTCTTTTTTATTCTTCAATATGACTTTCTTTGCTCCGTAGTGAGTGACTTCTTCTTTAACGAGATAATGATCTGCATCGTATTCTGTGAGGTGACTGTCTTTGCCTACTCCCGTTCTGCCTCTCCAGATCTCTAATTTCACGGGCTCCCAAAGTTTAGTTTTCGCGGAGCGATATGCTGCATCAAGCACAGCGTTCACCACATATCCATCATAAAAAGTTTCTTTCGCCGGCTTTCCCTGCTCGATGGAGTTGAACATATCCATGAACATGTGATTGTATCCAAGTTCATTCAATTCGTCGCCCACGGGAAATAACCATCCACTATTACTCTCTGCTTTTTCAGCAACGTAGTCGGACCCTTTTCCACTAACAAACATTTCAAACCCTGTCCGCAGAAAACTATTGATCCATATTGTTCCTTCGGTGCCCATTACTTCATCCCTAAGATCCAGCCCGCCTCTAAAGGTCCAGCTCACCTCAAATTGCCCGATGGAACCATTTTCATATTTCACCAACCCAATTGCGTGGTCTTCCGCATCAATTGGCTTTACTTGCGTGTCGGCCCAACACATCACTTCAATGGGCTTGATGTCTTTGCCAATATAACTCCTGGCAATCTCAACACAATGACAGCCCAGGTCCAGAATGCAACCGCCACCTGCTTGTTCCTTATCCCAGAACCACTCACTGTGGGGGCCTGGATGGGTTTCCCTCGACTTCGCCCAAAGGATTCTTCCTAATTCCCCTTTTTTAACGGATTCATGTGCCTTGATGAACTTGGGCGTGTACACCAGGTCTTCCAGGTAGCCATGAAAAATTCCAGCTTTTTCAACGGCCTCAAGCATACGCTTGGCTTCTGCTGCAGTTCGACCAAGAGGTTTTGTACACATCACGTCTTTCTTGTGTTTGCAACAAAGCAACACTGCTTCTTCGTGAAGATTATTAGGCAGCGATATGCAAACCACATCAACATCAGGACGAGCAATCGATTCTTCCATATTGGTTGTCCAATGATCACAATTGTAATCCGCAGCGAATTTCTTAGCTGATACTTCCCTTCTGCTATAAATACTGGTGATCTTGTCTCTACTCCTGTAGCCTTGTAGCGAGTCTGCATAAAAACGACCTATGAATCCGGAACCAAGCATTGAAATTCTTTTCATATGGAGTTGTTTAGATGTTCAAAATTCATTGTAGGTTTGAAGTCCTGCACATTTGCAGGCAGGCAGGCCTCAATTTAAACCAAAAAATAGTATGGATACCTTGATAAAAGAAAAAGTAAATCTCTGGTTGAGCGGAAACTTTGATTCAGGTACCAAGGAGCAGCTCACAAAGCTTCAAAATGAAAATCCGTCGGAAGTAGCAGACGCCTTTTATCGGAATCTTGAATTTGGAACAGGAGGACTCAGAGGAATAATGGGAGTTGGCACCAACCGTATGAATAAATATACCGTGGGTATGGCTACGCAGGGCTTCGCAAACTACCTCAGTAAAAATTTTACGAACCAGGAAATAAGTGTGGCCATTGCGCACGACAGTCGCAACAACAGCAGGCAATTCGCTGAGATCGCGGCCAACGTTTTTGCTGCTAATGGTATCAAGGTTTTCTTATTTGATTCATTGCGACCCACGCCGGAACTTTCTTTTACCATTCGAACTTTGAAATGTAAGGGCGGGGTAGTGGTTACAGCTTCTCACAATCCAAAAGAGTATAATGGATATAAAGCCTATTGGGATGATGGAGGCCAGTTGGTACCTCCTCATGATAAAAATGTTATCAAGGAAGTAGAAAAAATTGCAACGGTGGATGAAGTGAAATGGAGCGGAGGAGAAAAGAATATTACGATCATCGGAAAGGAGATGGATGAGAAATATCTGGAGATGATCAAGGGCCTGAGTGTTTATCCTGAGGTGATTCAACGGCAAAGTGATTTGAAGATAGTTTATACTCCTATTCATGGTACAGGTATAAAGACTGTTCCCGATGTATTGAAAAAGTTCGGGTTTACGAATGTGAATCTTGTGCAAGAACAGATTGAACCAAATGGAAATTTTCCGACCGTGGTTTATCCCAATCCTGAGGAAGCAGAGGCCATGAGCTTCGGACTAAAGAAAGCCAAGGCAATTGACGCAGATATCCTGGCAGGTACTGATCCCGACAGCGATCGTGTAGGCATTGGCGTGAAGGACAAACATGGTAATTGGGTGTTGATGAATGGCAATCAAACTGCGGTGCTGGCATTCAACTATATGATAGAAGCCCGAAAGGCCAAGGGTATTGCCCGCCCGAATGATATGGTGGTGAAGACAATTGTGACTACTGATATGATCGACAAATTCGCCGAAGGCAATGGAGTGAAATGTTATAATGTACTTACCGGCTTCAAATGGATTGCTGAATTGATCAAAGAAAAGGAAGGAAAGGAGAATTTTATAATTGGTGGCGAAGAAAGTTATGGTATGTTGATAGGAGATAAGGTTCGTGATAAAGACGCCATCAGTGCAGTGGCATTGCTTTGCGAAATGGCAGCCTATGAAAAAGACAAAGGAAGAACACTGTACGAAAAACTAATTGATCTGTACGTGCAATGGGGATTCTACAAAGAACATCTTATTTCCATCACCAAGAAAGGAATGGATGGACAAAAACAGATCGCTGCAATGATGGAGCGTTTTCGTTCTAATCCGCCAAAGACTTTGAATGGCTCCCCGGTGGTTCAATTATTGGATTATGAAAGGAGGGAGGGAAAAAATCTGCAAACAGGAGAAGCCTGGGAAATCAAATTGCCGAAGAGCAACGTACTGCAATTCATATTGGCCGATGAAACAAAGATCTCTGCTCGCCCCAGTGGGACCGAACCAAAAATCAAATTCTATTTCAGTGTAAATACGAAACTGGAAAAAGCTGAAGACTTCGATAAGAAGAATGCTGAACTAGACGCGAAAATTAAAAAAGTAATTGAAGATTTAAAATTGTAGTGCTTAAGGCATCGAACCTACATCACAAGGCCATTCTGTAGCGGATGAAACCTCACTTCTCCTTTGAGGGCCAATAAATGTTCCTACAAGTTTCAGTGTCGGGGGGGCGGGGCTTATTTACTCGCCTCAAAAACCCAAGCCTTCAGTGGACTTTTGAGTGGACGATCTCCATACGCTTCCGCAATCTTTTGTTCTACCGCGTCTCTGATTATATCAACGAGCTTAGGATCCTTTTCAACTATTCGCCCGTAAATTGGATTGCCTTCAATAATACCAATAGCGGCGTCCTTTGCCGAAGGGCTTACTCCTTCTTTCTCTACAGCATGCACTTTTATATTTTTGAATCCCGAGGCTACCAATAAAGTTTCTATTTGATCGGGTTGTGGTAGTGAAAATGGAACGCGATAAAAAGTCGGAGGGTTCTCCGGGAAATAGCTGCAGATGATTTGGTTTCCCACGTACACCACCCCGTTATTTTCAATTTTATCCCACGTGTTAAATAAAAATTTACCTCCTTTTCTAAGCACTCTGAATACTTCGGAAGCAGCTTTCATCTTATCGGGGATGAACATTAGTCCAAATTGACAGACTACCAGGTCGAAGTTTTCATCAGGAAAAATCAGTTGCTGCGCGTCTGCTGTCTGCCAATTGATGGTTTCACCTGGCATGGAATCCGCAGCCACCTTGATCATCTCGGGGTGCGAATCAGTGGCAACAAGTTTGGTATTGGCAGGTAAAGCCTTCATAAGATGACGTGTCACACTTCCTGTACCGCACGCGATTTCTAATACGTCGTGATAGTTCTTTCCTTTTATTCGTGAAACAATGTCTTCTGCAAAAGGTTCAAACAATAATGGTCGCAGGTAGCGATCATATTTTTCAGCAACCGATCTTGCGGTAAATGCAGTTGATTCAGATGTCATGTTTAGTTTATTGCTTCCACTTATAATTTCGGAATCAATGAAGGTACTTTTTTCCGGTATTGAATATAATCGTTTCCATATTCCTGGATGAGTTTCTGCTCTTCGTACTTCAATGCAATCAAGGTATAGAGCGTAATAACGCTACAGCTGATTAAGAATGAAAGAGAGGGATAGAAAATAAACCATCCCCATATAAAAATAAAGGTTCCCGAATACAGGGGATGCCGTACAAATCGATGTAAGCCGGTTACCTGTAGCTTCGATTTAATTACTTCCTGGGTTAGCCATCTTATGCCACTCAATTGCATAAAGTATTTCCAGATCATGCTGAACATTACTGCTGCTCCAGTTGCCATCATGAGCATGCCTGCTACCTGCGTAAGAATACCCGGAAGGAACAACAGTGTTGATTTCACGGAGAATTGGAAAATGAGAATAGCCACCAGCCCAAGGAAAGAAAATATTGAGTATGCAATGCGGTAATAGCGAAACCTAGTTTTTAGTTTTTGTTGCGCCCACAGCTTTACTGAAACGGCTGCCAGCACGCTGTGAACCACGCAGTATGCAATCCAAATAATTGATAATATAAGGTGGGCTTGAAGCATTTTGTAAGATATAAAGTTCCGGCCTTTTAAATAATGGCATCTGACCTTTATATTTCAAAAGGTTGGATCCATTACATATGGAATAAAACTTGAGGACTTTCTTTGGAAGATATGCTATTTCCTAACTTGCAGTCCGCATGCGACAATTTGAAGATTCATACCGGTACAAAGGGCTCAGAAAAAAACTAGTAGATGGCGTCAGGGATAAAGGCATAACAGATGAGCGCGTTCTGAAAGCGCTGGAAGATATCCCCAGGCATTTTTTTATGGATTCCGCTTTTGATGAAAAAGCCTACGAAGACAAAGCCTTTCCTATAGGAGAGGGTCAAACCATTTCACAACCTTACACGGTTGCCTACCAATCACAGTTACTCCAGGTCAAACCTTTTGAAAAGGTCTTAGAGATTGGCACTGGTAGTGCTTACCAGGCCGCGGTACTTGCTGCGATGGGGGCATTGGTATATACCATAGAGCGGCAGAAGAAACTATTCGACCTCACTCGACAATTTACTTTCCTTAAAAAATATCCCAATATCAAATTCTTTTATGGCGACGGATATGAGGGACTTCCTACTTATGCGCCGTTCGATAAAGTGTTGATTACGGCTGCAGCTCCCGCCATTCCACCGAAATTGATGGATCAGCTGAAACCAGGGGGTATGATGGTGGTACCCGTTGGCGAAGGTGAGATCCAGCAGATGATGCGTATTACCAAACAATCCAACGGTTCAATTAAGGAAGAAGTCTTCGATAATTTTTCGTTTGTGCCGATGTTGGAGGGGAAGAAATCGTGAGTGGTGAGTAGTGAGTGGTGAGTGGCGGACATAGTGAAGGTTGATATGACGTGTGGGGGATGTAAGTTTCGAAGTATCAGGAAAGGAACTCGAATATTTTTTTCATGACCTGGTTTTCGCGATAAATTCTGCGATGGCCAAATCCCTTGGTGATCATGAATTCAATATTTGGATGGTTGTCGTCACGAATTTTTATGGCATCGCTCAATGGAGTCATTTCGTCTTCTTCATCATGAATCCATAGGATGGACGCATCAATGTGATGCATGGCTCTCCTGATAGAATATTCGCCCGGGTGTTTCCCGCCTTTTTTATAAATCAATTCATCAAAATTCTTCCTGATTTCTCCATCCAGGTGTAAAAACTTGAAAAACGAATCAATGGCTGTTGTGGTTTCCGTAGCAGGCGCAATCAGCACTACTTTTGCATTTTCGGTGGGTATCGTTTCCAGGAAATGGGTAAGCGCAAGTCCGCCAAATGAATGCGCGAGATAAGCATTGACCGGTCCAAACTTGTCGAAAATTTTTTTAATCGTGGCAACATAGAGAGGTAAAGTGATTTGTTTTCCATCCGATTTGCCATGTGCGGGACCATCGAACGCAAGTACTTCATATCCCTTTTTTATAAGCTGACCAATATACCGGTCAAAATTGTAGGAAGTAGATTCAAACCCGTGGACAATCAGGCATTTCTTTTCCTGCAAAGCGTTCCAGCGATGACCGGTGATGGATAATCCATCGATTTTAAATTGCACTTTTTCTCCTCTCTTGAAGATGTGGGGTTTCTTTTTCTTCGCTCTTCGCATCGGCGTGCAAAAAAGCTTAAACGCAAGGGCGGCTGCCTTTTTCTTTGAAATGAGTGCTACAACATTCAGTTTGGCCCGCAGATAATTGACTGCAATTTTTTGTGCTAATTTCATGCGCTGCAAACTTCGGGAAAGAAATTACGCTCGCAGCTTTATTTATTCATTTTATTTCGATGGATATAGTAATTATAGGCACAGGGAACGCTGCATATACATTGGCAGGTCTGGTTAAAAAATCTGGTCACATTCTGTTGGAAGTATCAGGCCGCAATGAGTCGGAATTAAAAAAATTTGCGGCGAGTTTTGACGTTCCTGCTTCGTCGATTCCAAATCTTACTAAAGACGCGGACCTGTATATTGTTGCGATAACCGATGATGCGTTGTATGATATTGGTGATTGGTTACGTTTGGACAAAAAACTTGTAGTCCACACGGCCGGGTCGGTTTCGAAAGAGGTATTGCAAAAGGTGTCACGGAACTATGGAGTTTTGTATCCTTTGCAAACACTAAAGAAAGGAATGAAATCAATTCCAGAGATTCCCTTCCTGGTAGATGGCAATACGGCCGACGACCTTGCATTGATCAGAGATTTTGCGCTCTCGCTTTCCAATAAAGTTGAAGTTGCTGGCGATGAAGGCAGGAGGAAACTGCACCTTGCTGCGGTGGTTGTAAACAATTTCACGAACCACTTATATTCCCTGGCAGAAGCATACTGTGAGAAAGAAGGATTATCATTTGATCTTTTGCAGCCATTGATAATGGAGACGTCTCAACGAATTAAGTGGATGTCGCCAAAAACTGCTCAAACAGGTCCGGCTATCAGAAACGATCTCTCAACCATTGAAAAGCAGTTGGACATGTTAAAGAACCATCCTGAATTGAGGAGAGTGTATGAGGTGTTGACTGAGAGTATTGTGCACGGAATCAGTAATGCGGGGTGAGTTTTATCGAATCGCAGATTCGGGGTACATAAACAAAGCCAGCCTTACGGGGCTGGCTTGGTTGTGAGCCACTTTTTATGGCAAGCTACACAAGAATTTATGGTATATCCATGGCTTCGGTTTGATCTTCACCAATGGTACCGGATGAAATTTTGTTTTCTGGATTTGGAGTTCTTGATGCTTCGTCTTCGTAATAGGTGAGATCGGAATAGATTATTGAAATCAGCACAAACATTACCAGCATAAATCTCCATGAGCTGAAGCGAAAATGTCTCATAGCAGTTCGTTAGATTTTTGGGCTGGAATATCTATAAGTAAGTTAAGTAAAGGGGTTGAGAATGGCAAGTAAAATTTTTTCTTCAGTTGTTAATTTTCATTTTAAGGCAATGGGATGATCACCCTTCAAGAAATCTTTTCTAAGGGTACCATATCATTCCCACAGCTACCGGCACTATAATAGCCGATTCACACTCGTCCGTGTTCATTTGAACCTTAATTTTGCCGCCAACTTAGAGGACATGTATAGCATCACTTACAAATTTGAGCAGAAGAACCTGGAGCCGATCACTATTGATAATCTGGATCCTAATCAGAGTATATTGGAAGTGGCATTGAAGAATGATATCGATCTTCACCACAACTGCGGAGGAGTTTGCGCCTGCAGCACGTGCCATATTTATATTGAAATGGGAGAGGACGTTGTGGAAGAGATCAGCGATAAGGAAGAAGACTTTATTGACAGGGCAAGAAATCCCAGACTGAATTCCCGCCTCAGTTGCCAATGTGTTTTGTTGAAGGAACCTGGTAGCGGCAAGCTGCAGGTGTTGGTGCCAGATCAGTCTGTAATATTAGGAGAAGAATAATTTACATTTGCGGCCGCCCGGTAAGTATTCTTTCGGATATCAAAATAAAAAAGATGAGTTTTGAACCACCGATTAAATGGTCAGATTACGAGGATATCGCTATGAAATTGTATGAGCGCTTCGGGGATCAATTTGATGAAGGTAAAATCTATCGCGTCAGGTTCACCGAGCTTATAGAATGGGTGCTCCAGCTTCCACATTTTGAAGGCAAGCGGGAAGAATGCAATGAGGGGCACCTGGAAATGATACAGAGTAACTGGGTGTATGAGTGGAGAGACAACCAGAAGTAGGGCACAAGAGACAAGGCACAAGGCACAAGACTCGACAATTTGGATGACCCATGCAACCTGCACTTTGTAACATCTAGATAGGTATCATTCGAAATTAAAAGGCGACCATGACTCTTCTCGAGCGTTTCCAAAAAATAAGATTGTTTGTTTTTGATGTTGACGGCGTGTTGACTGATGGTTCCTTGTATGTGTTTGCGAACGGCGAGCAGGTGAGGAAAATGAATATCAAAGACGGCTTTGCACTGCAATTGGCGGTAAAGAAAGGTTATCGCATGTTGGTCATCTCTGGATCTTTTTCAGAAGGAGTGGCCCAACGCATGGAAAAGCTTGGGATTACCGAGGTGTTTATGAAAGTGGGAAATAAAAAACAATTGCTTCAGAATTATATCCAGGAAAAAGGAATTCCTGCAGAACAGGTACTGTTCATGGGAGACGACATACCTGACTATAGTGTTATGAAAACTGCGGGCCTTGCATGTGCTCCTGCTGACGCTATGCCCGAGATCAAATCAGTTGCACATTATATATGCAGTAAAAATGGCGGCGAAGGCTGTGTTCGGGAAGTGATTGAAAAAGTACTGAAATTAAATGCGCACTGGGAAACAGAAACCGATGTGCGGAGTACATAGCACAGTGCAATGGTAAGTAGCGCATCGCATATAGAATCTCTTACAAAGCAAAAAAGTAGTAACTCATTTCCATAGCCTGTGGCAACCATGAAACTCATATTAGCTTTTCTTAAACTAGTACGCTCCCTCAATCTTTTTTTCATCGTACTAACGCAAGTACTTTTTTATTACTGCGTGCTGCCATTTGTATTCAGGCATGCAGACTACTTACCGAGGCTTGTACTCCAACCTCAATTGTTTTGGTTGCTTTGCCTTGCCTCTCTTCTTATTGCCGCCGCGGGCTATATCATTAACGACTATTTTGATCTGAATATCGATCAGGTCAACAAGCCCGAAAAATTGGTGGTGGATACTATTATCAAACGCAGATGGGCGATACTCTGGCATTGGTTATTTTCTTTTTCGGGAGTACTCATAAGCTTTTATATCAGTTGGAAATTGAACAATTGGCTAATTGGAATTGCCAATGCCGGTTGTGTTTTTTTGTTGATGCTCTACTCCACAACGTTTAAGAAGAAACTCCTAATTGGCAATCTCATTATTTCCATTCTCACCGCATGGGTAATTCTGGTATTATTTGTGGCAGAGGTAGAACTGAACCTTTCACCGCTTGCAGCAACTCAACTGGCCATGGGAAGATTGTTCAAACTAACTGTTGTGTATTCGGGATTTGCTTTTATAATATCCCTTGTCAGAGAGGTAGTAAAGGATGTAGAAGATATGGAAGGGGACGAACGATATGGTTGCCGTACTATGCCCATTGTATGGGGAGTCAACGTGTCAAAAATGTTTGGAGCAGTATGGATGGTGGTCTTGCTTTCTGCAGTAATCATCTTACAGTTTTATGTGTTACAATATCGTTGGTGGTGGGTTATACTCTACAGTCTTCTGTTCATCATTGTTCCATCTGTTTGGATACTCTTGAATTTATATAAGGCAGTAATCAAGCAGGATTTTCACCGGCTGAGTAGTGTAATAAAGTTCGTTATGTTGACAGGTATATTGTCCATGATCTTCTTCAAACTCTATAATTGATGCAACGAATAGTACTCGCATCACAATCGCCCAGGAGGAAACAATTACTTGAATGGGCAGAAATTGAATTCGATATTATCGTGCCACGTACCGATGAGACCTATCCCCCGGGAATTGCCCTGGATCAATTACCAATACATATTGCCAGGGAAAAAGCATTATCCATTCAGGCAGAATTAAGTCATGAACGAATTATTCTTGCTGCTGACACAGTGGTTGTACTACATGGTGAAGTAATTGGCAAACCAATTGATCGTGGAAACGCTCTGGAAATCTTGCAGAGACTATCAGGCAACCAACACCAGGTAATTACCGGTGTTGTGATCCTAAATGGGAAAAAAGAAATCGCCTTTTCAGATACCACCAATGTTACTTTTCATGAGCTCTCTACAGAGCAGATAATTTTCTATGTTGACAAGTACAAACCGTACGATAAGGCAGGAGCTTACGCTATACAGGAATGGATTGGCGTGACCGGAATTAAAAGCATATCGGGAGATTTTTATAACGTGATGGGTTTACCCGTGAGTAGGGTGGTGAAGGAGCTGGAAGGTTTATGAATTACAGATCCGATCTTTTAATAGGACTTTCCCTTACTAAAAGGTTCCCAAAAAAGGTCGGATCTTTAAGAAAAAACACATCATTTGATGTGTTTTTTCACTTCTTAGGGTTTGGAACTCATCCTACCTTTCCCACCTTGATTACAATAACTTCTCAACCACATGACAGAAAGATTGCTTCAGTATATCTGGCAATTCCAGTTTTTCAATCTCTCAGATCTTCGCCTGGTTACAGGTGAAATATTGCAAATCATTTCACCCGGGAAATTCAATACCAACCAGGGACCAGATTTTCTGGAAGCAAAAATCAGGATTGATCAAACCACATGGGCAGGAAACATTGAATTGCACCTGGATGAAGATGATTGGATTCGACACGATCATGAACATGATCCAAACTACCAGAATATTATACTTCACGTAATCTGGAACCAGGCTGCCAGGTCACTTCAATTGCCGACATTGAATCTTGGCGACAAAGTTTCCAAGCTGTTACTACACCGATACGAAGAATTGATGTTGAATGCCGGATTTGTACCTTGTGCCGATTCAGTATTGCAGGTTCCCGATATTGTTTGGCAAGCGTGGAAAGAAAGAATGCTGGTAGAACGATTGGAACGAAAATCAAAAAACATTATCGATTGCCTGCATCAATCCAATGAACATTGGGAAGAAGTTTTCTGGTGGATGATCGCGAGAAATTTCGGAATGAAGGTGAATGCGGAGGCATTTGAAGCATTGGCTCGAAGTATTCCTTTAAATCTTTTGTCGAAACACAAAAACCAGATCCACCAGCTCGAAGCATTTTTATTTGGCCAGGCGGGTCTGTTGAACAGGGAGTTCAAGGAAGATTATCCTGCCATGTTGAAAAAAGAATACAAATTTTATAAGAAAAAATACAGGATTCGTGCCATAGATATTCCCATTCACTTACTGAGAATGCGTCCGGGAAATTTTCCTACCATCAGATTAGCTCAGTTGGCAATGCTGATTCAACGTTCTCTCCATTTATTTTCCGTGAT
>AR_comb_assmDRAFT_10071757_pt1 | contig 16141 bp, 21 predicted proteins | sample ArasoioldDNA_FD_10543 | JGI IMG/M metagenome (IMG submission 10543) | reverse complement strand
TGGATCACAAGATACTCTTAAGCGCAAGCCCCTCAAATCGAGATACAGTACAAAGAATGAGTAAAGAAGAAGACATAGAGATAACGACCATCAACGGCTTTGACGTCATTCGTGGCAGGCGCAAAATCAGCAACATCACAAACATCAGACAGCCAGCCTCATGCAAGCGTGACGACCAGAAACGCTTCCGCTATTCCAGATATGCAGGCCAAAAGAGTAACAAGGTCATCATAACCTCAGACATGCCCTTTGAAGGATATGATGATATTCGAAAACTCCGTGACAAGGTGACAATCAAAGACGAGTATGAAGTCCTCCCAACATAAAAAAAAGAAGTCGACTGTCGGGAAGAAAGATCTTGAGATTCTCAAGATCGGCGATGAAATCAACGTCGATATCCCTGTTCTGATGGATGGTAAGGAAATAGGGAGAACGTTGAAGATACGCCGACTCGACTAAAAATCGATAGTTTTTACTTCTGTTAACACAAACTCAGCTTTTTTCTGCTGTAATATAACTAACATGGCTCATCGCTATTCTCACTTTGGTTCAAATCGCGTATTCCGAAACAACGGCAGGAATGAGGGCACCGGTGCAGAGGGGCGAGTCGGCAATAATAATAATCTTCAACCTGACTTAATCCCGGAGCTGGAGCTGGATGAGAGATGGAAACAAGCAACAATATCAGACTATATGAACTTGAGACCTATCAATCTGATGGAGAGACGTGTCCCACGCGCATCTTATGACGGAGTTCATAGACAGTTTACCTCTGGCAAAGAATACCGAAACGCAGTTGCACAACTTCAGACACTCACAACCACTGGCAACCTTACTGTCCTCAACGGCAAACAGGTCATAGCCCTTACAGATCCATATGCCAACCCGTCATTTCAGAAAGCGAGATTAGAAGATGCTTACCGCCTAGATCCAATTATTAGAAGAGGCATCAACCTGATTGTCAAGTTCCTGCTTGGTAGACGAACCAAAACCATAGTTAGCACGATAGCGGAATTTATCAATACATCCACTACCGAGACGTCCCCAGCGGAACAAATCACAGCACTCACGTTACAACAAAATAACGCTAATCCATTTGGTGCGGGCCCTGTTGATGGGACCGACCCCGCGCAGGCTTTGGAGCAGATTGATGCACAGATTCCACAGACAAAGCCACAACCAAAAGAGGGCATGCTTTCAGACAAAGAAGCAGACGACCTCAAGGAAAAGATCGAGCAAGTGAATAGGCGTTGCAAATTCCACCAGAAGCTGAAGGGGGCATTAGTTCAGGCCCTCGTGGGAGGCCGTGCCTGTTTGCTTATCGAAGGCACCAATCCCGATGACAATATGCCGCAGGATCTGAAGCTTCTGAACTGGAAAAGGCTTGGCAGAGTCTTCATTGATCCCGATGACTGGTCATTAGTTGGCGTCGAATATCTTGATCATAGAGGGTTGCGCGTGCTCATGGCTGATGACATTATCTATCTGACCATGCAGGACTTCCACGTTTCACCCGACACTTTGTTTTATGGCCTTTCGCTCATCGAGCCAGTCATCGACATCAGCGAAGCGAACCGCTTGCTGGATCAGATGGACTTCAAAGAGGCGAATCGTAGTGCATGGGCGGGTCATGGTGTCCTTCGAGTGCCTCCGAATCTGACAGCGGAGCAGATAGATGCAATCCTTGCAGACTTCCAACCTGGGACATGGAATGCAATCTTGCAAGACATCTTGGTAGAAACCTACGAGCTACAATTACACCTTGACCAACTGAGCGAAGAACGGCGCGCTAACGATATGCGCATCTTACAATGCATTGGCCTGCCTTCTGTTCTGGTCAATTTCGAAGATGCTGCTAATCGTGCTACAAGCGTAACGGCACTTCATGGCTGGCGTGAGAGTGACATCTATGACTATCGTACTGCATTGCAGGATGCACTCGAGCCACAATGGTATGACAAACTAGGCAAGATCATACTCCCTGACAGAGAAGATGAATGGGATACTCTGAAGATGAAGCCCCAAATGGACTTCGAAGATATCGCTTTCGAAGGCATGAAAGAGATGGTCGAGGCTTTGCTCCCACTATACCAAGCCCAGGTCATCACGAAGCGCAAGGTCTTGAAATCTCTCAACTTTGACGATGAGATCCAATACCTTGATTCACAGGATGCTGTCGAGATGGCCCTGAGAATGCAACAATTGCAGCTGCAACAGCAAGAACTCAAGAGGCAGCAGAACATTGCAAACCTACCCAATTTTGATCAAAGTCGTAGTCAAATAGGTGGAAATGGCAAACAGATAACAGACCAAAAGACTCCTGCAGTACCCGCTGGGCGTCATGATGAAAATATGACACTGAAAACCTCTAGCGACCTACAGCGCCAGATCTTCCAAGCAGCTGAACATCAAAGGATGGAATCCGAAAGAGCAGCAGAGCGCTACAAGTCAGACATGGAATTGCGCGAGATGAAGAAGCGCATCATGGACAAGATCGACAGAAAGATTCAAGAGCTAGCTTAAAGATTCAAACTCATCTATGAAGCCGCTCGAAGATGCAAGGTTGGCATACAATACGCATAAAATCATCCGCAGGATAAAGAGCAAGTTTAAGACGCCCGGAGAACCAATCGGTGATCCTATAAGTGGCAATGGCGACGGACATTGTCTAATATGTGGCCAGGAATCACATAACTGGTACACCGCCTACAAAACTGTCCGCTATTTTGGGGAGGATACCGGAATGTTATATCGTGAGGCTAGGGTAAAAATCACGAATGCCATGCCGGTTTGTGATAAGCATGCGGATCTACTCTCTTCTGAAATTGACGAACTGATTAAGAAGAGCGGCGGCCGTTTCACTGAAGGGGAATACAGTGCTGACTTATGATCGAAGAGCAACAAGAAGAACAACAGCAGCAGAAACAGGAAACCATCTTCATTCCCACTTCCTACGACCAGATTGAGCGGGTCATGCATGAACTTGAACCCTATGTTTTACCTTATGACATATTCTGCGACTTTGGTTCTGGAGATGGAAGAGTGTGTAGGGCATTCGCATCTCACTTCCGTGATATGTTTCCGAAGGTCTTTGGATTCGAAAACGATCGCAATCTGAATGCCATCGCGGAACAGAACATCGTCCAAAATGGACAGTACATCCTGCATGATGTATACTTTCATCTACGGGATTTCCTCAAGCAGAAATCCACCATAGTCGACATCTTGCGCCGTGCACATGCTCTAGAACCAAGGAATAAGCAGATCATAGCCTTCGCGTCACTGGGAGATCCCGAGTCACAGATGAAGCTCATGTCTATGCTGCTCGGAGATCTGGGTGATTTGGTCAACGTCATCATAATCAATTTTCGCTACGAGCCAATAGAGCACCGAATAGTACAAGTTATTCAGCCACCAGGACTGTCCGAACATCTGTTGATCATGCACGGGAACATTGAAACTCTCAAGAAACACACGGTCGAGGAGCTGATGCTAGATTATCACAGAATGCACTATGGAGCAATCAGCAATGAGGTGTATTTCGATCCAGATATCTATATCTATCATAAGCCCAAGCAGGCAGCAAGCGGAGGAGGAGGGAATCCTGTACCCTAACAACTCACCAATAAGCCTATAAATCCCCAAAGCTTTACCTTGATTATGGCTGAAGAAAGAAAGAAAGTAACCATTCATCAGACCGTCATCCATCTCAAAGATGGCAAAACTCTACTCGTGGAACCACTGCCTTACAATGTGAGTCTCCGCTGTCCAGTCTGTGATGTCGAGATCATGAAGGTGCCGACAATGGTCAACATCCAGAGACTGTTTTCGTATCTCGAATGTCCAAGCTGTGGCGAGGTTTTGGCGGGAGAATGAAAGTCTACATCTGTACCGTTGAATGGAATTGGGGAGCTGAAGCGGATCACGAAATACTCAAGGTATATTCAAACAAAGAAGCCGCTCAGAGATGGAAAGATAACGCAATTCCTCTGATCAAGGAGATGCACAAGAGGCATGAGGCAATTGAAAAGCAAGTCCGAGCACCAGAAAAGTACAAGTATCTTGTTGATAGCGATTACCAAAAAGCATTAGATCAATACTATCTTGACCTGGGAAAGGCGGATGACGAATTCGAGGAGTGGCGAAAACCCTTTGAAGATGATTACATCGGATCTCATCTTGGTTACAATCCCGATTTTGAAGAATACGAGGTGTTAGACGAGTGAAAAACTGCGTCATGTGTGCAGGTAGGGGCAGGACAATACCATGTATGGTTCAGGGTCCTGCAATGCAAGGCGAGGACAAAATGATGCACGCACTTTGTCATCATTGCTACAAAGTCTTTCTAACCGTAAAAGCAGACCTTGAAGAAGAGGATGACGGCTTTCGAGAAGTGCCTTGTTCGCTCTGTCAAAATCCGATTGACACCGAGCTTGGCAATTACTGGATAGATACCGAGAGAGAACAAGGGTCAACGGGTCGACAGTTCGCTATTTACATCTGCGAACAATGCGACGAAAGTTACAGGAGGTCTAAGGACAATTGGCGATAATCTTACCTTTGCTATCGGTCATTGTTATGCAGATCCTTGCACCTCCTAGCACAACATTCACACCAACAGCTCCAATTGTCATTCCATCTCTTGACGATGTACACAGCTGGCTATTTCCGCCAAAGATTATTTTCGATATCGCAAAAAACGATCTGCCTCATCAGCAGAAATCTCTCCAGTACTCACAAACGAATAGCTCCTATCAAAATGGGCAAGCAACGACTCAAAATCAGAATCAGACACTTTTGGAAGACGTGAAAACGCAATATGCGTCACCGTCCCCCCTGCAATCACTTTTGGAACTTCCGAGATCGACACAACCCGTGCAGATATTTGCTCCCATTCCGAATCATGTTCCTTCTTCTTCATCGTATGTCGTCACAGTGACACACGAGAAAGTCGTATATAAGGATAAGATTGTCTACGTGCCTAAATCTGAATATGTTCCATACCCTCAAATCAAGGTGGTGGAGAAGCCAATCTATATTGCTGTTCCAATGGCTGCGGATCCCGCTCCTCATGTTGGCAGCAATGACAACAATAACAGGAACCAGACAAAGCCATCAGCTGCTGATGACAATACTGCCAAGAACGACAAAGTCTCGGATGTCGTAGGAAATCCTGCATTGGCTCAACTGGTAGATTGGCTTCTGCCAGTGGTCGCAGCAATGGCAACCTTGATAGGATTCAAAAATAGGATATCAAGGAGGAGTAGGCGAGCAAACAGATGAACGGCAAGGAAATCGAATGGGTGGAATTTGAGCGCAAGGTCGCAAAGGAGTATCATTATAGCGGTAATGCTCTTCATCGCATGAGATCCCATGAAATGCAGACAAGAGCAGGACATAAACGCTGTATGTTCTGCGGCCTGAAATTTGAGGCGAGTGAGAAAGACATCATCTGAGAGAGAGTAAGACAGATGCCCTCGTTACTTCCTTTCTTGTTTTTACAGAACTTGTGTCTACGTTACAAATAGTATGGTGCAAATAGTCGAGGCATATTCTTACGAACAAAACTTAGAACGCATGTATTCCTACTTTGATCATGTGCCGCTTTACCTCAAGAGAGGGGTTTATTCGAACTATAACATCGGTGACAACGTTATCATGGTCTTCACAAAACCCGAGGGTTCATACCTCTTAAAGTGGACTCGATTTGCGGCCAATCTCGTCACAAATGACGGTAAGATTTATTATGCCAAGAAAACGGCTGGTGAGACTCCAGCTACCAACGAGAACTTTTTTGGTGGACGTATGGAACTACGAACGGGCAGCGCAACACCCGCGGCAACTGATACTTATCAGCAAGTCACGACTCCAGTAACAGCTTCTAGAAAAACTTTCGATAGCACTTATCCGAAGACAAACGACACCGGAGATACAGATAATTTAGGAGATTCTACTAGTACAATTTCATATAGAGTATCTTGGGGTACTGGCGATTTCACAGCAACTGCTATTTTGGGCGGTTGTGTTCATGACAATAGTTCCCCCGTTAATGCAACAAAACTGCTCTGTCACTGGTCAGATGCAACAGGTGACAAAGACGGAAGCACAACCCTTAAGTTTTTCGTGAATCATACACAAGCATGACAGACAAGGAAGCCGTTGAGCCTTTACGTCCAAAGAACGAAGAAGTTCTGAATGCATCTGAGAAGAAAGAGGGGCGACCGATGGACGACAAGATCAAGGTGACTGAAAATGTTCATCATATAGTAAAGAAGGCCGTCCCGAAGGATCAAGATCCTGATGGGTTGGGTTCTGATGAGAAAATGCGCCAGAATCATGAAGAAGGCGCTAACTGGTAATCAAACAACTAACCAAACATCGGAAGAATAGGTCACATTATCCTTTTTCAGTGCAGTCATATTCAGAAAAATGTCTGAAGAAATACCCATTCAAGTTCAAGTTTCTACTGATGACGGTGAAACGTGGCAAACCTTTGTGAAGCAAACGCCAGAACCGACACCAAGCCCGACTGCAACTCCTACCGAAACACCGACTCCAACTCCGACGCCTACAAACGGTTCAGAACCAAAAGCGTTTCTCGCAACATTCTTGAGTTATGTAAATCCAGATCAACAAGTCGCATGTTATGCGCCTTTTCTCACTGATCACGATTTTGTGAGAGTGAGACAGGAAAGCAACAATCTCACTGGAACAGAATTCGCTTCCCTATTCAAGGACGCTACGATGGTGGCAGTCAATAAGATTCGAGGCATCAAGGGTGCAGATTTCAAGACAGCAAAACAGCTTATCGCACTCGCTCCACGTCTTCCAAAAGAAGGCTTTTCTTTCGTTGAGCTAAATATCGAAAACGGTTCAGGCTTTGATGGCTCGGAATACAACAATCTCATGGCAAACTACAAGGCCGCAGCTGATGCAGCGCACAAAGCAGGGCTGAAATTCAAGGCAGCACCCATGTATGCAGACTTACGCACCAATTGTGTCGAGATGTCCAAGTTCTCCGACATGCTTCATGTGCAAACGCAAGCGGTACAGTCACAAGGCACACAAGCATTCAAAGATAGATTGATGGCAATCATCAACAAGGTGAAGTCGGGCAATCCCGCAAAGAACATCAGATACACATGCCAGCTCTCGACGGGCCAGGGCAACATAAACGGCAGAACTTTGCTTCAAACATTCCAAGATTGCACGCTTGCAGTGATGGGCACGCCAGAACTGGATGCAATAACGATCTGGTTTGGAAGTGCGGATGTTGCAGCTGGAAAGGATTCTATCATATACAAGTATGTGCAATGGTTCAAGAGTCAGTTCCCCTAAAAAGCTTCAGCATCCAAATTCCGAAGCAATGAAGAATTAATGTTTGACAAACATTATATTCAAAGCTTTCATTGCTTAAATACCGACATGAACAAAAGCATAAATCTTAAACAAGTGCTCACCATTTCAGGCGCACTTGTTGCGGCGCTGATGCTCGTCGCAGCTCCTTCTTTAACTATGAGCGCACTCGCGTTCAAGGATCTGCGCGGTATTTGGTTGCCCTACGTTTCAACAAGCACACAGAAAGATATCTATTGTGACCAAGAAGTAAGCAGCGACCAGAACGTTTTGCACCTTGGTGCTGGAGTGACATCTATTCCAGACGGAACCTCTGACGGACTATTTACCTGTCCAGCAAGCCTTCAAGTAGTCGAAGTATTCTCAATCGCTGACGCGAAGGCAATAGGTGCAGATGCAAAGGCACGAGGATACGACGTTATCAGCTATGACCTAGAATCTGGAAACAGTCCATCAAACGAGACTTCAGATCCAGTCGCAGCATTCACAGCGATGGCTAACTACGTCCACAACACACTACACCTAAAACTCCAAGCAACACCATCGAAGGCTATCACTGATGCACATGCTACGGAAATTGCAAAAGTTGTAGACAGATATCACATACAAAGCCAATCACAACAAGACAACACCAGCACATTCGGCAGTTACGTTCACGACAGAGTTGCAGACATCAAGAAGGGCAAGTCCACACTAGCAAGCAAGATTACTTTCCAAGTCAGCTTAACAAGAAGTCCTCCAAGCGGAGTTAACTTTGTTCAGTTGCTGAAGAATGACCTAACTGCGGGCGTGAATAACGGCGGAGCAGGCGCAAGTGTCTTCTTTGCAAACAATGACAATAGCACAGGCGACCTTAACACATTGGTCACTTGGTGGCACTGTACCTACACTGGCGGAAGCTGCTAAACTTCCTGCCTTCCTTTCTTTTTTCTGTTTTTGCTCTTGCTTTTTAAATGAGAAGATGCCTATAGAGCCTCAAGAAGAGGCTTAATGACCCTAAATATTCCAGGTCCCGATAATTTTCTATCACCTACGCTCTGGCATCCGGACGTTTGCAATTGCGTTATCGAATATCATAATGAACGCCAAGCTGACGGCTCCATCGCCGAGCATTGCCACAAGGTCGGAACAAACTGTCCAGAACATGCGCACGTCATGAAGAATAACACCCGCGACCTGCAAGGAAACAGAGATGCACTACACAATGTCATACGGCAAGAATGCAAACTCAAAACATGGGCAATAATGGAGGCCATGAAAGCAGCGACAGACCCCCTCAAGATAGCCGAAGTCACAGACATTGATGAAAACACGGGTGATGATGTTTATACGATACGTGATGGCGTCGAGCTAACATGGCAATTCCTTCCACATCCAGATCCTGCTGTGGAGAGTAGGATGATTAAGGTCAAATACAAACCATGCATGAAAGTTGCGGTCAAGTGGGCTAGAGGCAAAGGTCTCAAGGCCCGAACAATGGCCCAACGTCAGAAACATCTCATGGATGTGCATCTGAATGGTGAGGATATTGCTGCCATAAATGCAGCTGCAGAGAAATCATTTGGAAAAGGGCATTTTCAGGTAGACGATAGCCGTGGGTAATTGGTGCCCTTATATCACCAGCCGGGGTGCTGCTCAGAGCACAACAGCAGGTGCAACTGAATACATAGCAGTTGGCACAGGTTCCGATTTAATCATCTCCGCAACAGAAGCACAGCGTCAGGTGCCCATTAGACAAGGTGGTACCTTCGGTACGCTCTGGGTTCACATAGGGACAAACGCCACTAGTGCGTCTTCAACACTGACGGTCAGAAAGAATGGTGCAGATGGCAACCAAACAGTCACCATCACATCGGGCGGAACAGGTGACTTCTCCGATAATACCCATACAGACAGCTGCACCGCAGGCGATAAATTCAATTACAAAACCGTGACTGGCACGGGGGGTGCTCTGGGTGTTGTGACCGTGAAGATGGATTTTCAATCTTCTGGTTCTGGAGCATATGGCACGTTTTGTACAGGCTCAGCAGTCACATATACTACAGCGAGCGCTACACGTTTCAATTGTCCCGCAGGCGTCTCAGTGAATACTGGCGGCACAAATGAGACCCTGTTTGAGTTCTATGTGCGTTCTGCCGCAACACTCAAGAATATTGCGGCTTATGTTTCCGCTAACAGTTGGGCAACAAATGCCAGCTACATCAGTAGAAAGAACGGAGCGAACGGCAATCTCACGGTCACAATTACGGCAGGCGGTACAGGATTATTTGAATCTACAGCCAATAGTGACACACTTGCATCAGGTGACAGATTTTGCACTGCATTTGTGACAAGCACAGGCACCTCAAAGAGCATGACCGTGGAGTTCAACACAATAGGAATAGAAAATACTGCCACGACTGGCGTCGGCTTTCTACCTTGTATGCGTGGCGGAGCCATCACCACCACGGCCTCAACAACAAGATACTGCCAGACTAGCGGCGCAATCCCTGGAGGTTACGCAACAGCTGAAACGGATATCCAGACAGCAAACCGCGTCAATTATGATTATAGCGGACTAAATTTGAACATGACTGCCAATACTACTACCTCAGGATCCTCTACCGTGACGGTTAGGAAGAATGCCACAACGAATACGGCATTAACTGTCAGCATTACATCTGCGGGCACCGGGCAATTTAGCGATACCACTCACACCGTGACAGGGAATTCCGCTAGCGATCAGCTGGACTACGAAATCGTGACGAGTGCGGGCGGTGTGCTGACCATGAGGAACATATCCTTCCAGCAAGTGCAGGCAATCACCGCAGTCATTCGTAACGTGAACGAATCCGTCACAGTTACGGAGGCAGTAAACAAACTCCGTGCAGTCGTCAGGAACATCAATGAGACTATAACAGTAGCTGAGCAGGTGAACAAGCTAGCAAAGAAGTTCAGAAACATCAATGAAACTGTCACCCTCACAGAACAGGTCAACAAGCTAGCCAAAAAGGTGAGGAACATCAACGAATCGATCACTCTTGCCGAAGCCGTTAATCGGGTGCGAGGACTCATCAGAGTAATCAACGAGCAGGTAACAGTCTCTGAGCAACTGAATCACATCCTCGGCAAGATTCGGAACATAAACGAAAGTGTGACCCTTCTCGAATCGGTGAATCATCACGGCGACAAGGTTCGTGTAGTAAACGAGGCGATCACACTCGTAGAAGCCGTTAATCACGCTATTTCAAAGTTCAGAGTCATAAATGAGACCGTGGATGTTACGGAACTTGTCAACCACGCCATTGCAAAGACTCGCAACATCAACGAGTCCGTGACAATCAATGAAACAGTGCAGGCCATCCTCACCAACATCACGAATCAGGTCGTTAGGAACATAGCCGACGACGTAACAGTTACCGAGGCTGTCAACTTTGTCAAGACAAAGATACGGAACATAAATGAAGACGTTACTCTAGTCGAGCAGCTGAACAAGCTTGCCGCAAAGGTCAGGAACATAACCGAGCCTGTCATAGTGGATGAGCAGATTAACCACATCCGCGGTCTGACTCGCAACATAAGCGAATCTGTCACCGTTGACGAACTTGTCAACCACATCAGAGGACTCATTAGACAGGTGAATGAGACAATCACCCTTTCTGAGGCAGTAATTTCGATTCCTGGTAAAGTTAGAGTCATAAACGAGGTTATCAATGTAACAGAAAACATTGTCAGCGTGCTAACAACCGGTGTCGAGACTCCGAGTGGAGGAGTTACACATTATGACAGAGGACGACTCAGACCATTCACTACCACACAACCTCGGAAGCTGTTCACCGACATCACAAAGGAGATCATGGCTCTCCGAGATTATGAGGATAGAAAGATTCTCAAGGAGCTATTACGACAGCCCCAGAAGCAAACTCTGACGGTAACATGGACTCACAGATACAACATTGAAGCGGCAGAAATCCCTGCTTTGCGAGTGGCAAAGGCACTGACGCCTGCGGTAATTGTAGAGTCTGTGATTCAAGACGAGCAAAGAGAGGAAGAAGAGGAAAAAGAAGAAATACCACAGCTTACGAAGTTGCATTATGAGCAACAAGAAGAGCCCACTCCACGAGCTGCCTTTGCCCGGCCAACCAATGACCAAAGACTCGATCCAAGAGGAGGCAGAATCCTATCTGAGAGAATGGAAGAGACGCAAGAACATAGCTCAAGAGATGAGACAGCGCGGGGACGCGTTGCTGAAAGGCCTGTCAGAGTCGAAGAAGGAGATTTCGACTACTACAACGCCGTCAACATCCGAGAAGAAGCATCATTTCCAGTCGATGAGCGACGAGGATGGCCTAGAACTTTATCAGGCAATAATGGAGATGTCGAAGGAATTGCACAGGATCGCAGACTGTCACAGCCTCGAATTACAGAAGGCACTGAACAAGAGACAACTAGACGCGATTTCTTCTCTGCCCTCTGGGACCAAAAAGACGAAACAGAACACGAAGAAAAGCAAAAGAAAGTCATCTGGGACAAGCTGATCTCAATCGAAGAATCCTTATCCCTCGAACCAAATGAGCCACAGTCAACAACAACAACAACACAAAAAGAAGATCACGAAAAGGAGCACAAAATCTCGGTAATTCAGCGGCTGAATAAACTAAGGAACGCACTTCTAACGCTTGATGCACTATTCGAAGACGAGGCAGGGATGATGATTTAGAAGATGGCTATGGCATCACTGATCAAGGCCCTCGGTCGCAACCTAGAGGACACACGCGATTCAGAAAGAGGCAGGCGCCATTTTAGGCGAAGAACCTCGAACGCTGGTGAGCGTGTCGGTGGATTCGTTCCTCCAGTGCCCACTCCAACGCCTGGAACAAGACCCAGAGTATTACGAGCCATCTTTCTACCTTATGTCAATACCACAACCCAGGTCAACCTATATACTCCACACCTGAAATCATCAAGTGATCAGGTGCTTTATCATATGGGCAAAGGTGCGACTCCCACGAACGCACAATATACTACCCTCTTGAACGCTCCAGCACTCCACCGAGGTATCGAGTTCTTCCAGCTGGCAGACATCAGTGCCAATGCTGCAACGATTAAGGCAAAAGGACTAGACTTCATATCATATGACATGGAGGGGGGAGCCAATGGTACTCCAGCCGCAGAAATGGCGGATCCAGTCGGGAGCATGCAATCCGCGAAGAATATCTGTACTGCAAACGGGTTGCTTTTGCAAGGCGCCGCTGCTAGGGCTACAAGCGACGCATCCGCTATCAACTTTTCCCAATACTGCGACCTCTTTCACTACCAGATTCAGGGATATCAGGAAGTGCCTTCTACATCACCGCCACCAAACTACTACCAGGAGACAACTGATATGGTCACAAAGGTAAGGACTCATAACGCGACCTCACCTATTACCGTCCAGGTTTCTACAGGGAGAGCAGCAGAAGCTGGATTGACGATGGTTGATACTTTCATCAAGCGATGGAATGAGGTTCAGCCTCTTGATGTCGCAGGAATAAGCACATGGTTCAGCAACGACGCAACTTCGCTGGGATTCCTCAACGATTTCGTGGTCTGGTTCGATACAAACTGGCATTAGTCAGTGGGCTATGTCACTGTCACAAATGGTTCTCACTTGGAATCTCGAGGACATGTCTTTCGCATTAATCGGATTTGACAGAGACAACAAAGAAGATCACTAGGGGTGCAGATGGCTACGGCTTATCGCTACCAAACTCTTTTGACGATTATGATACCGCTTACACAACGACAAGCAGTTATGTCGATGTATTAACTATTGATAATCGCACGACCTATCTCCTTCTCATAGCGATAGTCAACAATCACGCCTCAGCCAGTCTATATTACAAAATCTGGGGAACCATAGCGAATAGCGGTAGTTTACCTGACACAATTCCTGCCGACGGGGATGACTCGTGGGTTGAATTGCAAGCAGAGACAAGTTTGCCAGCAGTCACAAACAACAAGGCCAGATGGGCATTAAGCGAACCTTGGAAATGGGTAAAGGTCAAAATTAAACAGAATTCTGGTGCAGGAACAGCAAAAGTGTATGCTCGGGGATTGAGAAATTAAAAGATGCCATCATTAAACAAATTCTACAGCCTGGACAAAATCCCTCCTGACCTTGTCGTTTCAGGGGGAGGGGGTCCCAATGTGAACTCTCTTTTTTCCAGTCAGACGGGCCTGAGATGGGGACTGTATGCGGGAAACAGTGCAGCTGCTGGAGATGGATTATTTGCAGCAGGTCTGACGACTTCCACAGGACAGACAACCGCTGGTGTTAATGATGCGACGCATGGCAGAGGACAGCGTTATACATCTGCTGGCGCATCTGGAGACAATGCAGGACAAAGACCCAATGCTGGGTTTGTGACACGGCAGTGGAACCCGACAATCCGCATGAAATTCAAGCTAGGACAGACGAACCTCGTGCGGTTCTATTTTGGCTTCACGTCGAATACCTCCACAGAACCCACTGGCGATGACGAGCTAAATGCCAAGAGTGGGGTACTGTTTTATCTCAGATCAGGCGATACGAATTGGCAAGTCGGGCGTAATTCGGGAAGCGGAGCAACTACTTTTGCGGACACTGGGATAGCAGTCGACACGAGTATGCATGTTGTCGAGATTACTGCTATTAACGCAACTCCTGCTTTCACTGTCACGTTGGATACCACGACTTACACTAATTCATTCACAACGACAATTCCCGCTGCAACGACAGCGATGGGTCCAGTATGGAGTATCGAGGCTAATGAAGCAGCGACTAAGAACTTTGAATATTATTATGTGGAAATGGTGCAATCTGGATAATGTCAAATAACAATTCTGAAGGAGGAATATAGAAGAATATGCCTACTGATAATTATATACAAGTAGCTCCAGATTCAACGGGTAAAAAAGTCAGGTCTGTGAATGAGACGGTCGGTGGTAATGATGTCCACACGATGCTTACTCAGTTTATCACTTATCCAAGTTACACTTACATCGCAGACGTCACGCCTACCGCAAGCCGCAGATATCTCTGCATTCTCAACACAACTGGGAGTGGCAAGACTGTCAGAATATTGCGAGCCTATATTGTCAACATGCAGACCACCGAATTGTTGACTGGAGCGGGTGATATTACTCTGAAATGGAGTAAGATCACCGCAAGGTCGGGAGGAACAAACGTTCTAGCCGTCCCAATGTCAAGTGCAAACTCTGCTGTGCCCTCACAGGTGCAAGTTACGACGTTAGATACCGCTGCAACACTAGATTCATCTCCAAACGAGATTTTCACGATGACAATGAGCACTTTTGAGACTTCCTCATTCTCGTCCGGTGCTCACCAGACGCTCATGGCACTCCAGAACATTGCCAATCCTTTGAACCGCATTGTTACAACAGATCAGCCATACCAGATGCCCGAGGGCAAAGGCATTATGCTTCAGCAAGGGACAGAGACGATCACAGCAGGCGCTGTTAGAGTGATAGTCACATTCGAACTCTATTGAATGGCTTGAATAACATTAGTTATCTCAGAGGTCTCATAACATTATCTACTATATCTATGCCGCAGAAAGGAAAAGATTTCAAGGTTATCAGGATTCATGAGGACACCTATCAAAGATTGATTGGTAGAATACACAGCTATGGTGTAAGTTTGGATGATATCGTCAGTAATTTGTTAGACGAAGTAGAAAAACAAAGAAGTTAAGATAAAATGTCGATAGTCGTCCTCTTTCCCATCACTGGCGGAAGCGGCACAATCACGACCGATCTTGTCATAGTACCTGCTGATTTTGTCATACGCCTCTCAGGCGGAAGTGCGAACACCTCGCCTAACAGCAGTTTAGGGGGCGGCAAGAGTAACACCACGGTCATAGACAATGCAATGGACAATTTTTTTGATGACGTCTCTGGGGCGGAGGCAGCAGCTTCCGATGTGGAGTATCGCTGCGGATATTTGCATAATGCTAATGCTACAGGGACAATGTATAGTACAAAGATGTGGATAGCCGCAAATACTCCGGGCTTCGATGATGTAGCGATAGGCCTCGGCACATCGGCGATAGGAGGAACAGAACAGACGATAGCAGATGAGAATACTGCGCCGACCTCAGTAACATTCAGCACACCATCTGGTTTTGCGACGGGTCTACTCATGGGCGACATACCAGCAGGTTCGCATAAGGCTTTCTGGATTCGTCGTAATGTTATCTTTGACAGTCCTTCATTTCCAAACGATTTCTATCAATTACAATTCAGGTGTTCAAGTGACCACACCTAGACCGCTTTATCTGAATGGTATACGCGCAACTTTTACCCTCTTACCGCAGAATGGGCAGTATCTAATCTTTTTGTATTGATAGAGATCGGCATAGGCAGTCTCATCAGGAGGAACAGTCATATCGAGCCTCTTGTCCGCAAATTTGGCTTCTTCTAAGGGCTTCCACACCTGGAGATAATAGGCATTTTTCTCTTCCTTATATTCAAAATTTTCATAGAGTGCCAGCTGATAGAAAGTTTTGCAACAACAAGTTTCGCCAAATATTGTGTGAAGTACATCATCAGATATTTTCATGGTCATCTTTTTTATTCACCTCTCTATTATTGATTCTGAAGACTTTTTATAATTATCCTCCTTACTTTCAGATACGTCTACTATCACCACAAGCTCAACCCCTCGAATTCGAAATGCTCCACAACCACACGAGAACACCGCCACCAGCAAGAACGTCAGAAAGATCGAGGACGATCTAACCAGCGCACTGAAACAGGCATACGA
>AR_comb_assmDRAFT_10802882_pt1 | contig 16142 bp, 11 predicted proteins | sample ArasoioldDNA_FD_10543 | JGI IMG/M metagenome (IMG submission 10543) | reverse complement strand
AAAACACGCTCACGCGCACGGCAATCCAGAGTATGGTCACGGCTGCGTACGCAGCCACGATCAACCGACGCTGCATCCACCGATCCTAGCCGAATTCGCAGCAGACCGAACTCGACGGAGCGGTCACCCGTGACGGCCGGCGTTTCGCATTATCGATTAGAATTCAATTGCGAACCCCTCGATACATGCCACTCCGTGATTGGATCCACTCGGCGGGCCGAATTCTCACGCGAGCGCTGTTACATCCGCACGTCAGAGACTTCCCGCTCGTGGCTGGGACGTACTGCCAGCTGTACCTGATTGGAAAACGGCTGACGGAACGCCGTGAGTTAGCCACGATACGGTCGCTGATTCAGCCGGGCATGGTGATCGCCGAAGTCGGTGCGAATGTCGGCTTCTACACATTGGAGATGGCGAGGTCTGTAGGCCCGCACGGCCGCATCCTCGCCTTCGAACCCGATCCGCTGACCTTTCGACTCCTCCACGAGCGAATTCACCATCGCGCCGTGGAGAATGTCGAACCATATCAGCTCGGAGTCTCCGACAGATCGGGTCGGGCACGCCTCTACTGCAGCGCCTACAACCGATCCGACAACCGGCTGACCGCGTCGCATAACGAGTCCCATGTCGAAGTCTGCGAAGTCGACGTCTGCCGGCTTGACGACTTCTTGTCCGGACGGAATATCCATATAGACGCGCTTAAGATCGACGTTCAAGGAAATGAAGACCAGGTCCTCCGCGGCGCCGAGGCAACGCTACGAGGTGGTGTCCGCTGGATATGGATCGAGTTCTCGCCGATTCATTTACGAGGATCCGGTACTGACCCGGAGCGTTTTCTGAAGAAACTCAACGGGCTTGGGATGGATCTTTTCGAGGTCAAGCAGCACGGAGAACTCGAACCGCTCACCAACATGCTCGCGCACACGAGCAAAATTGGTTCGAGCTATGGCGATCTCGTCCTGATGCAAAGAATGTCAGCAGCCACGTGAGTAGCCAGCGGAAGGGTGGGTTCACTTCGGCGACGGTGATAGCCACGTGGGTTGTTCTCGTCGCGGCGTTCGTGACGGTTGTGGCCGGCGAAATTTTGAACTTCGGTTTCTTCGAGCGGACAGAATCCTTCCATGGGCCGTTCGATCAGGAATCATCTGACACCCCACCCTGCTTCGTCATCACACTGGGCACGAAGTCGCGGCCGCCGATACTGTTCGCGACGTCTGGAGATACGTCGAGCGATCCTTATCGATCAAATCTGAAACTCTGGATCAACGGGCAGTTGGTAGGCCCTCCGCACACGATGCATAGGGAAATCCGCGAGCACGGCAGTGGACGTTACAGCCATTGGGGGGACGTCGTGCTGTTCTCCCTGCCGGCAGGTATCACAAACGGGCCCGGTACGACTGCTGTCGTGGAATATTCCCCAGGGCTCCGGACCCCAATCTACCGTTTCGGATGGCTGCTGCTTGTTTTCAGCACTTCGCTCCTGGTCCTTCGCGCGTGGCGGTTTGATCCTCAGAGCCTCCGACAAATGCAAGCCTTTTCGGCGTGGTTGGCTGGCGCGCTCGGTTTCGGATTTCTCGGTGCCGCCAGCGTTGCGACGGTGAGCTACCTTCTCACCATTGCCGTCGGACTGTTCCAAGGTTACGCGCTGCCCAATACGGCCGCCTTCAGGCTGCTTCCATGGACGCGTGACCTGGCGAGTCACGAACCGGCGGCGCAATATGTGATCGTCTTCGTTGCGATGATCGGGTCGGTTCTGTCTTCGCTGTCATCACCGGCGTCTCGGAATAGCGAAGCAACCCTCATTCGGTACTGGAACCGGTATGGTCTATTGGCGATCGCTGCTCTGTTTCTTTTCTCGATAGGAGCGGTCTGGAGTGGAATCGCAAGGCCGGAGGATTTGCAGAGCAATGCGGTCGGCGGCCTCGTCCCTTTCCACGATGGACGTGGCTACTTCGACATGACATTTCGCCAGGTCATCACCGGCCATTGGGAGCCGCTTATCGAACAACGGCCGTTCGCCGCGGCCCATCGCGGCGTGTTGATGTTTCTGGCTGGTTATTCTGATGTTCGCTTTGTGTTCTTGCAGGCTTTGGCGGTCGCCGCGGTTACTTACTCGGCCACGAGAGCGGTCATGCTCTGGCGCGGCCTGTGGTCTGGCTTGACCTTTCTGGGTTTGACCGTCGCTGTGGTGCGACCCTACTTGATTACTCACCTCACAGAACCTCTTGGACAATTCTGGGCCCTTCTCTCCATCCCGTTCGCCATACGCCTTCTGCGGGGCGGCGCCCTCGTTGATGGAGCGATGAGCTTCCTGGCGATCACGATTTCATTGCTGACGCGGATGGGAAGTATGTTCACGATTCCGGCATTCGGAATCTGGCTTGCCTGGACGCAGTCCGGCGATGCCGAACGGCTCAAGCGCGCGCTCCTGACCGTGACAGCGGTCTTGCTCGGCTGTGCACTGGTCACCGCGGCGCTTGTTCGTCTCTACGGCTCCGGACGGGGACTTGTGGGTTCCGATTTTTCATTCGGCGTTTGCGGTGCGACTCACGGTGGGAATTGGACGAAGTGCCAATCGTTATATGAGAAGGAGCTGGCGCAGGCCGGACCTGATTTCGGTGTGGCTCAGACGCGTCTTCTCTATGCCAAGGCGTGGGAAGCATTTCGTCACAAGCCCTCCGTGATGCTTGGCCGGCTGCTCGACGGGGAAAAGATATTCGCGAACAACGTGGTGACCCGAATGCTCGCTGGCTATACGATGCCGATTCCGCCACGGTGGTTTCCGCAAGAGACGTGGACGGTCATTGCTGTCATCGGGTTGACGATCACCTTGACGCGCCGACGAGAACAGCGGGAACTGAGTTTCTGGCTGTTCATGTGGCTCGGGCTGTTTGCGTCGGTGCCGTTCGTCATTTTCGATGATGGCTGGCGTGTCCTGTCGAGCATCTTCCCGTTTATTGCGCTCTTCCTCGCCTGCGGTTTTTCGACGCCAGCGGCGGTTCCGGTCGGCGTCGCACTCCCGGGAAGCCGGGCGCCCAGACTCGCACTCGGGGGCCTCTTCGTCACCATGGCACTATGGATTGTGATCCCCGGGCTGGCACATTGGCTCGATCCGCTGAACGCGCACAGCTTCGAAACAGCGACGTCGAACCCTGGGGAGCGAATCGTACTCGGCCGCACACACATGGCCGGTTTCGTGGTGGTTCCAGACGATCAACCGGTCCCGACGGATGTTCCAGCGATGCGACGAACCGAATTCACGACGGCGTTTGCGTACTCGGGCAACGAGGCATATCAGAAACTGACGCTTCCGCCTCCTTCGACCGCTTTTGCGTTCGTCGCCGCCCCGAATGTAAATGGTGCTCAGGGATCCGTGTATCTCGCGCCTGCCGAAGTCCTCACTCGGCGAGATGTGCGCGCCTGGCGATTCACAGTCGAGGACCCCATCGATGAGGGGCGCGCGCGCTGGTCGCGCATAACTGCGGCAACTCCTGCCGCAGTTACACCGCGGTGACAATCGACCCGTCGCGTAGAGGCCTGCAATGATCGGCTTCAATACATGCTCGACCGCGACCAAAGTCGCCGTCGCACGCATGATTTCGACGACCCTGATTCGTCTCGGCGTCCGAACTCCGCGGCGGATTCGCCGTCATGGTCTGGCCTTCGAGGTCGACATCCGAGAGGGAATTGACCTCTCGTTGTTTCTGTTCGGCTCGTTCGAGCGCGACGTACTCACGACGATCAAGGCTCTCGTTTCGCCCGATGGCATCGTCATCGATGTCGGCGCCAACATCGGTGCGCTGACGCTTCCTATCGCTGCGTACCTCGAAGGAGGACACATCTACGCCGTAGAGCCTACGGACTTTGGCTTCGCCAAGCTACGGAACAATCTGACATTGAACCCGGAGATCTCACGGCGGGTCACCGCGATTCACTCCTTTATTGCGTCGGAGACGGCGCCGATGTCCGAGCTCGTGGCTTACAGCAGCTGGCCCATCAACAGCAACGACGATGTGCGACGGCATCCCGTGCATAAAGGAGTTCAGCAAACCGCCCACTGCGGACAAGTGACATTGGACGCCCTGATCGAGGTGCAAGGCATCAAGAAGACATCTCTCATTAAGATTGACACCGATGGTCACGAGTTTTCGGTCTTGAGCGGAGCGACCCGGTGTTTGAAAGAACTGCGTCCTGCGGTCATCTTCGAGGCATGCGAATACCTACTCGTACCGCCGCGGCCGACCTTTGATGACTTCGCGGCGCTCTTCAGTTCATACGACTATACGATCTGCGAGCGCACCGGCTTGCAGCCGATCAGTCAGAAGGAGTTCCTGCAAACGTGCCCGTCTGGCGGAGGGTTGGACTTGTTGGCATTGCCAAACGAACGCTTGACACAGTCCCGCCGCTGAAATCGGGTCACTTGAGCTCGCCGATACTCTGCCATCGGCTCAGGTTCCGTTCGTATATCTCGGTCACAAGATCGCGCGGACTGTATTGAAGACGCCAGTCAGGATAGTGGGACCTGAACTTGTCGAGATTAGTGATATACCACATGTGATCGCCGACGCGTGGCCGATCGTCATAGCTCCACTCGAGGCGGACTCCGGTTACCTCCTCGCATAAGTCGATAGCCTCGACCACCGAACAGTTGCACTCGCGTCCGCCACCCAGGTTGTACACCTCTCCTGAGCGCGGCTCCCTGAAGAACGCATCGACGCCGGTCAGGAAGTCAGCGCTGTGGATATGATCCCGGACCTGTTTTCCCTTATATCCAAAGATCGTATACGGCGTATGTGTCGCGACGCAACGCAGCAGGTAAGCGAGGAAGCCGTGCAACACCGCGCCGGAGTGGTTCGGGCCCGTCATGCATCCGGCTCTGAAGCACACGGTCTTCATCCCAAAATAGCGACCGTACTCCTGCACCAGCAGGTCGGCCGAAGTCTTCGACACTCCAAACAACGAGTGCGTCGTCGCGTCGATGCTCATCGCCTCGGTGATACCCCGGTACGTGGGGTGGGACGGTTCGAGCTCCCAACGCGTTTCCAGTTCGACCAGCGGGAGGCGATTGGGCGTATCGCCGTACACTTTGTTCGTCGACGTGAACACGAACACTGCCTCGGGACAATGCTGACGCGCGCACTCGAGAAGCGTGAGCGTGCCGGTTGCGTTGACCGAGAAGTCAGTGTGTGGATCTTGCGCAGCCCAATCGTGAGAGGGCTGTGCCGCGGTGTGAATGACGAGCGCAATGTCGCGGCCGAGACCCGCGAACACTTGTTGAAGCGCGTCCCGGTCTCGAATGTCGAGCGAGAGATGTTGGTAGCGACGATACCGCCGCTCGAGCGTTTCCCGGATCCACGCCGTAGAAGACTGGTCGCCGAAGAACACGCTTCGGAGGTCGTTATCGATGCCGATGATGTCGTAACCCTGATCGGCAAAGTGCGACACGCTTTCGGAGCCAATCAGCCCACACGATCCGGTGACCACAACAACCGACATCCGTTTTCCTCCAGAAAATCATATACGCGGCGACATTTGCTCGAAAGGCGGACTGCCCGGACGGATTCTCGTCAGCGGTGAAGGGCATCCGAATAGATCACCTCCAGACGGTCCAGTACGGGACCCCATCCAAAGTGGTCGCGCGCCAGGACGTAGGCGCGCTCTTTTGACTTGGCCAGCATCGCGGGATCGTCGAGAAACCTGCAAATCGCATCCGCGAATTCGCCGGCAGTCCGATTGACTACCGCGCCGGCGGCCGCTTCCGCCACGATCGGCAGGTTGCATTCCCTGGAGATGATCGCCGGCGTGCCGCTCGCGAGCGCTTCCAGAACCGCCATCGACAACCCCTCAGCGGCCGAAGGCAGCACGAACAAGTCAGCCCTGGCAAGGAGGTCGAGCTTTCGCTGGCCGGTCACAATTCCGGGAACGATGAATCGCGCGGTGAGATTTCGATCAGCAATCCGTCTGCGAAGGGTTGACATCAGCCCTTGCTCGTCGCTGCCGGCGAGGACGAGAACGGCATCCGGATGATGCCCAGCGATGGCGATGAAGGCGTCTACCAGCAAGTCGGGCCCCTTCAGCGTGTGCACGCGGCCCATGAAAACGATGACCTTCTGACTATCCGAGATTCCCATATCCGCCAGCGCGCCGGCTGCCGCAGAACGCCGGAACCGCGTCGCGTCGATACCGTTCGGAACCAGGTGAATGGGAGTCTTCACACCGAATGCTTGGAAGCTTCTGACTTCCTCTGGCGTCAGCGCGACGAGTCCCGTGGCGCGGCGCATGATCGGTCGCTCGACCAGGCGAATGTAGATTGATTTTTTCAACGCGCGGAAGCGAAGGTGAGAGGGGCCAAACACACCCCGCTGGCTGTAGAAAAGCGGTGTCCGCTGCGCGAACGCAAGCCGCGCCGCAGCCTGCGTTGGATATACGAATGGCATTTGAGTATGGACGATATCGATGCCCGGCAGCACGCCACGCAGAACGGGAATTAAGTCAGGCGTGTAGAGATACCCGATCGACTGACTCAGATACTTGATACCCGGCAAGTACCGCTTGAACGGTTCTTCGCGCCGAAAATACCGGACCGCGACACCGTCGACGAATACCACTCGATCCGTCGGCACGTCGAGATCTTCGTCGCCATTGCCGTTGGGCGCGAACACCGTCACCTGATGCCCCCGCGCGGCCATCCCTTCGGCCAACGCCGCGACCGACCAAATCGGCCCGCCGAGACGATACGCGGGCTTGTACCCAGGAGCAACGTAGAGAATGCGCATGAACCAGGATCACGTGGCAGCAGGTCGACGCCCGCGCCCGATGATTCCGTTCGCGCCGTACTCGACGGTCACCCCCACGAATCCCGCTTCTTTGAACCAGCGACAGACGGTGTTTAAGCGCTGCGGATGATCGTGGGCGGGGGCGTACATGTCGAACGTGTCGAGAATAGCCCACTCGCGGTTCAACGCGGCGGGCAATCCAAGATGTGCGTATTGCACGATCGGAAGGAGGCGCGCCCCGAGGCGGCCTGCCCGGCGGTGAAGCCACGCAGAAACAGGAACAAGCGGCGGCGTTCCGGCGGCGATGATCCGATAGAGACGTCGCCGGTCAGCGCGCTTGGTCAGCGGGCGCAACGCGTACTTCCAGCAAATCAGCGAGCGCATGTGTGCGGAATAGACATCAACCACGAGTTCACCGCCTGGCCGAACGTGCTCCGTCAAGCGACCGAACGCGGTCGCGGGGTCCGGCGTGTGCTGTAGCACGCCAAGGCAGATCACCTTGTCCACCGATAGCGGTCGCACCGGTATGCCGAATATGTCCGCCTGAAAGATCGCCACGTTGGGATGGCCGCCATTGTTGGCATGATTGGCCTCGACGGCGGTCGAGAGGTCGAATGACAATACTTGCGCGCCTGTGCTGAGCAGCACTTCCGTGAAACGGCCGGCACCACACCCCGCCTCAAGTATCGTTTGGCCACGCAGATCCTCCGACCATCGCGAGACTTCAAAGAGCCGATTGCGAGAAAGCGGAAGCCCCGTGTAGCTATCCAGCTGCGTTTTCCGATGAACGTTCCATTGCAGGCCGAACGAACCCGCATAGTGCTCGCGCTGCACGAAACGCGCGACACCATTCACGATGGGGTAGTCGGCGCCGCAAGTCATGCACGTCAGCCGGGCCGCTCCGCCCTCGATGCGCAACGCCCCGTCTCGGCAGCTGAGACATCGGAGGAAGCGGACGTGCTGCTCGGTCATGAGTCGCTTGGCGCTTTCAACGATAAGCACCAGACGTGAAGACTACGCCGGTCGGCTGAAGACGAACTCGTTGCATCCCAGCCGCCCGCCACACGTGGTGAGTTTCTCAAGCGAGAATCCCCGACTATGGCAGAACTCGAATATCTCTTCCGGTTTCGCAACTTCGAATGGGTACCCGCCAAGCCAATCCTTCCAGTCATGTATCAGCGACATGCCCCGGCTCATTCGATACTGTGTATACCGCGCGGCTGGACTCCGTCCTTGCATGAGATCCACGATCAAGCCCCGACCCGCAAAATACGGAACGAACACCAACATCACGGATGCCCTTCCGACAGGCCCGCTGTTGTAAAGACGCTTGACCACGCGCCAGCCAGTCGAGATTGGTCCTTGATCGTTGTAGATACTGATGAAGAGGAGTCCGGGCCGCTTGACGGTGCACATAACCCCCGCCAGTCCCTTCCACATGCGGCCAGTGTGATGAAGGACGCCCCACGAATACACGATGTCCCAATGACCCAACCGATCCATGTACTCGGCATCGAGCACGCTGGCCTGTTCGACCGTCCAGTTCTCGGCATCGGGAAAGTACCGTCGCCGCAACTCGCGCGCGCAGGCTACGCTCTCGGCATCGTAATCAAACGAATGCACCCGTCTGGCGCCAAGCCTCATCGCGGCAAGCGAAAAGAGGCCACTCCCCGACCCTGCGTCGAGGAATGCTGATCCGGCCACTCTCTCCGCGCCCAGCATCTCTCGCAACGATCTCTCAGCTTCCTGAATGCGGGCCTCTGTAACAACGCCAAGAAAGCTCGCCCAGTTGCGTCCGAACGGGAACCTCGCCCTATCCGTCGTCCGATCGTCTGCGACCGTCATTTCCATGCGAGTCTCTTCATGCAGCGACACATCGACAGGCGGCTACGATACAGGCTCAAGTTCGCCGGCCGGGTGGGCTGGCGCCGCCACATTGGTGATGCGGTACTCGCGCCGCCACAACTCGATCATCGTCAACGCGAACAGGCGTTGCATGTTCGAGAAACCGCCTCGCTGTCCCGCGAGCAACTGGCGGACGACCCGTCGATCGAAGAGATCGGCCTCTCCTCCAGTCAGCACCTCTTCGATATAGCGGCCCCAATCTCCCTTCAACCACTTCCGCAGTGGCAGCGCAAACCCCTGCTTGCGCCTGAGATCGAGCGTTGGCGGCAGCAGCCGCTCGGCAAGCCGCCGCGAAAGAATCTTCCGCTCATGAGCGGTGGCGCGCAGTCGATCCGGCACCTTGCGAAACGCGAATTCAATGAGACGGGGATCGAGGAAAGGCGCTCGCACCTCGAGCGAGCACAGCATGCTCGCGCGATCGACTTTCACGAGAATGTCATCAACCAGATAGGTGCGGAAATCGAGCGCCGTCGACTGCTGGAGCGGACTGTCGCGGTCGGCACACAGTCCGGCCTTGTACGTTTCCGGGGCCCCTCGCCGAGTTCGCGCGGCGCCAAACCGCGCGAGCAGGCGGTAACGTGCATCTTCGTCGAAGTACACATTGAACTGAACGATGTTCATCGGCGCGTCGGCAGTAAGCCCGAACAGGTAGTTGCGGCCCATTGTGCCGACGGGCAGCAGCCGGGTGACCGCCGAGCGCGCAAGACGTTTCGCTGGCCCGGGGATCCATCCGCCCATGCGCGCCTGTTGCTGCACCCATGAGTGTTGCCAGTATCCACCGAACAACTCGTCACCGCCGTCGCCACCGAGCGCGACAGTTGCTTCGCGTCGAATGAGACGCGAGACAAGATAGGTCGGCACCATGGACGAATCGGCGATCGGTTCGTCGTACTGTCGCGCGAGTTCAGGGAGAAGATCCAAGGTCGCCATCTCGGCGGCAAGCTCGACGTGTTCGGTATCGAAATGGCGAGCGACCTCGCGCGCGTAAGGTGCCTCGTCGAAGGTCCCGTGTCCCGGGAATGAAATGTTGAAAGTCTTGACGCGACGCGACGACACGCGCGCAGCCATCGCCACGACCAGACTCGAATCGATGCCGCCACTCAACATGATTCCCACCGGGACGTCCGCGATCAGCCGGAGCCGCACCGAGTCGAGCAGTATTTCTTCCAGCTCGGCAAGCAACTCGTCGTCGTGCTGGACCGTCTCGAAGGCAGGTTGTGGCAGCTCCCAATAACTGAACGTCCGAGCTTCACCGGATGAGAGATCGAAGACGAGAGCATGCCCCTGAGGCAACTTGTGAATCCCGGCGAGCAAACACTTGTTGCCGGGAACGTACCCAAAAGCCAAGTAGAAATCGAGAGCCTCGAGATCCATCGTGCGCGGGCAGGACGGATCGGCCAGTAACGCTTTGAGCTCCGAGGCGAACACAAGAGTGCCGTTCTCATGTCGGTAGAAGAGTGGCTTCTCGCCTGCCCGATCGCGCGCTAACAGTAAGCGCCGCCGCGTCCGGTCGTGCAGCGCGAACGCAAACATTCCGTTGAAGTGACGCAAACAATCATCACCCCACTCCAGATAGGCCTCGAGAATAACCTCCGTGTCGGTTGCAGTACGAAAGACGTGGCCGCGCGTCTCGAGTTCACGCCGAACTTCCTGATAGTTGTAGATCTCGCCGTTGAAGACAATTTGAAGTCGGCCCGACGAGTCCGTCATGGGCTGTCGGCCGGCGGACGACAGGTCGATAATCGCGAGGCGGCGATGCCCCAGCGCAACAAGGCCGTCCTCCGACCACCACGCACCCTCATCGTCTGGACCCCTATGGCGAAGCGTGTCCCGCATCTGAACGAGCAACGGACGGGGCACCTGTTTGTTGATACTGACGTAACCGACGATGCCGCACATGATCAATTACTCCGAGGGCTGCGCCCCTCGGAATCCCTTACGCGTTCGCTCGCGGGGCGATTGCGCAGCGCTAGTTCGCGATACAGATCCGCGTACTCCTTGGCGACCGTCGAAAGCGAGTAACGTTGCACATGATCCTGGGCAATGCGCGCCCGCTGCTGGGCCTTTTCCGGATCGCCCAGCGATCTGATGATACCGTCGGCGACCCGCTGAGGGTTTGCCGGATCGACGAAGACAGCCGCGTCCTCGTCGAGGATCTCGCGATGAGTCGGGATATCCGAGACAACGAGCGGACACCCACAGGCCATGGCCTCTAGGACGACGTTGGGGCTGCCTTCGAACCAGGACACCGAAACCGTGACATCCGCACGTTTCATCAAACTCCAGAGATTCGAAACATATCCAACAACGCGCACGCGGTTCGCGAGACCGTTCTGTTCGACGAGCCGTTCGACCAACCCGCGGAGCGAGCCTTCGCCACACAGAACGGCCTGAACCGGACGACTTGCCATAACCAACCGGAGCGCCCGAATGAGCGTCTCGAAATTCTTCTGCGGCTCCATGCGTCCGGCAATCAGCAGAACCGGGTCACCTGTCGTCACACCAATTTCGGCAAGATTGACAGGCAACGTGGCGACGATCTCCTCAAAAGGCACACAGTTTGGGATGACCCTCCGTTTCACGCCCTCGCGCGTTCGTGCGGCCCAGTATCGGTCACCGGTTTGAGAATTGGACACGATGGCGGTAGCGAGCCGTCCGACCTTGACGCGGAGCCACATCTTCAAACTGCTCGGATACGCCTCTTCGGAGGCGCGTTCGCAGAACACCCAGGGAATCCTGCTCAGAAGCGACGCGAGGCCACCCATCACTTCCATTTGCAACAGCCAGCACTGGGCAACATCGGGTTTGATTCGCCTGATGGTGCCGAGGAGCTGGTACAGGATCCGCGGGTCGTAGTTGCTTATTCCGTGCAGCCGATGAATCGTCGCACCAGTACGTTCGAGCCTGGTCAGATTCGGACCACCTTGAACAATGGCGACGTGAACGTCCCAGCCCATTTCGACGAACGCTTGTGCGAGGTATGTCAGTTGCCGTTCCGCGCCGCCCCCGCCCAACGAAGGTACACAATGGAGGACTCTCACTTAAGCCGGAGCCTTGATGAAGCGGCCAGGCAACCGGATTCTGACGTGACGCGCTGCGCGATTGAGTAAGGTGATCAAAACCTTAACCGTAATCATCACCGGAACAAAACGGTACAGGAAGAGGAGCAGCAGGACAAAGGTTCGATTGCGAAACGATTGATAGCTCAACGTAGCGAACCAGGCATAAGCAGCAAGGGCCCAATAGCTATCGGAATGGTGGACATAGAACCGGTGAATTTTCGCGAAGCAGAACCCAAGGGCGGCGCCACGGGCAGATGCACTCAGCCACCCGCCAGTAAGGACGGCCTCTGCTATCGTGCCGAAGGCCAATCCCCCTCCTTGAGCGGCGTAGGCCGGGTAGAACGTATTCACGTACCAATCCGCCGGATCGACCTTCCGGTACGGGGCGATCTGCTGCGGCACGAGGCCGGTGAGATCCGCCAAATGAAATCCGTCAGGCAATACCCCCAAGCTTCCGGTCAATTGTTTCTGCGCAAGGTCGATCGCGTTCCCCATCAGTATTTCGAATTCGCTCGCGTACGCGAAAGGGTTGAACCCGGAAGAAAGCAAGGCACTTCTCAGGATGCCAAACGCGATGAATCCTGTCAGGCCAACCGCTGCCACCCCCAACACGAAACGAAGGGAGAGAGGTTTGACAACTGACTGATACATCAGCGCCGCGGCCATGATCAGCAAGACAAGATCTGTACGGCTTGCGAGCCTGGTGACGGTGACGAGAGCCGTCGCAACGATCCAACCGATGATGATCGATCGAGTTCGCGGATAGCGGCTGAAGAGCGCAGCCAGCAGCACCATGGCAAGCGCGTGCTTCATCCCATTCAGGTGGTTGAACACCTGCGCGACGAGAAGCGGCAATCGGCGGGAGACGAGATATGTCTCGAGGTAGGTTCTCGCCGACGTGTCAAAGAAGAGGCCGACGAATATCGTGAATGCCTGGATGAGCAGATAGAGTGCACCCACGGCGATAAAAAGCGCGAGCGTCGGACAACGAAGCGGCCGTTGAATGAGCGGCAACTTGCCGCGCACAAGCAGGTAAGCGGCCACGAACGATCCCAGATGAAACACGTACAACCATGCGATCTCCCCTACCTGTTGGGCGCTCGGCTGCATGATATACAGACGTATATCGTTGGTAATCGCATAACGGCCGCCGAGGGCGAGAAATCCGACGAGTGGATACGCAGCGTACAGAGTAAGGGCAGCGACGTACACAGCGCCGATCTCGAACCATGGGACGACCTGTCGTCGCCTTCGCCACAGCACCCAGTAGAAGAAAGTGCTCACCAACAGCGTGGCCGTCAACGGTGCGGTCACGGACAACGTCGTGGCGTTGGTCGCCGCCGCGCAACTCGCGACCACGAGCAAGAAGACGAACGGCCATAAGTACTTTGATACGACCGGCACGATTTAGCTTACCCCGCGCGGTGTCTCCGGTCGGATGCCGACCCTCGCGACGATGATTGTTGTGCAGCCGAGTGTGATCAGGGACGCGATCAAATAGGCCCAGGCGAGCCCTGAAGCGCCGGCGATCGGCGTCAGCAGCCAGGCGATCACCACGAGCGTCCCGAAGCCGGGAATGGTGACGCCCCGTAAAGCCCTCCAACTCTGTTCGCGTGAGTGAACGAGTTGCAGTAGAGCGTTGGCGAGGCTCTCTGGTACGGTCGCAGCCATCAACACGAGAAGGACCCGATATCCGGCAACGAAGTCGTGTCCGAAGACTCTTAGAAGCACTGGGCCCGCCAAGGTAATCGCAGTGGCTGCTGAAACCGCGACGACACCCGCGGCGCCAACGTTGAACCAGAAGATACGGCGAAATCGTCGCTCGTCACCCAGCGCTCGCTGATTATTGAGTAATGACAAGCTGACGCTGTTGACGATGCTCGGCAAAAAAACCACCATGATTCGAAAACTGTTCGCGGCCGCAAAAACTGCCATCGCATCGTATCCGCCTGGTTGCCGTGCGAGGAACGTATTTCCGAGCCAGATGGCAGGCAGCGTGACCAAACCACTCAATGCGACTGGAACGGAATATCTGATCAGTAGACTCGATTCGGTTCGTATCCCCGCGAACTCCATCGTAATCCCATGACGGGCGGTTTCACTGGTCACAAGTTTCGCCAGAGTGGTTGATTGAATCATTCCGCCGACAACCAATCCGACAACAGCCCCACCAAGACCAGCAAGCCTGGCACCGATGACGCACGTGATGATCGTGGATGTGCCAGCGATTAAGCCCGCTCTGCCGAATGCCGGATAGCTTTCGAGTCCTGCCAGTGCACCGATGAGAAAAACGTTGGCCACGCCAAAGAACACGGCCGCTGATGCAATCATCAGCGGGGCCGAGAGCTCCGGATTGTTCAGGACATGGCTGGCGAGGCCTCCCGCGCTGACCAGTAAAACCAACGAGAGGACGCCGCCTAACAGTCCGGACAATCCCGCCAGCATTCCGAGCAATCGCCCCGCTCGTGGTGGATCGATGGCCCTGAACTCGGCCAAGTACTTGGTTGTCGTGTAGCCAGTCGCCCACTGCACCAAAGAGATCAAAAGCGCAACCGTACTTTGGACGATGGCGTACTCACCGAACACACGACGTCCGAGCAGGTTCGCCAGGGCGACATTGACGATGAATGTGCTGCCTTGGAGCGCGGCCGTGCCGATGAGGTTCCAGAGAATCCCGCGCGCCATTCGCTCGCGAAGGCTGTCTGCGGCGATACCGGAAGCGATCACTTCCGTGGCAGGCTTCACCGACTGTTACGGACGACGTTCTTCGCGCCGTTGACGGCTGTCGAGCGCGAGCGCGAAAAGAGCCGCAACCACGAATCCGACCGCCAATCCAAGTGCGGTCGATCTAGCAGCTTGCCGCGAGAGCGGTCGATCCGGCGGAATGGCATCGTCTACCACCTGCGACACGGCGCTGCTGCCGACTTCTTCGCTTCGTGTTCCTTCGTAGCGAACCCGGACATCGCTGTATACACGCTTCGCGAGATCATAGTTGGTCTGGAACCGCGCCAGTTCGATCTGTCGGCTGTACAGCTCGCTCAGCTCCTTCACTTGGGCCCCTCCCAGTTTCTTCACGTCAACCAGTTGGCGACGCTGCTGCTGGAGAGCGGCGAGTCGGGCGCGGCTGCTTGCGATTTGGAACGCGAGCGTTTGATAGACCGGGTTGACGAAAGGGTTGCTCAAATCGAGTGCCTGCGCGTCTTTGATCGCGGCGTTGGCGGGATTCTCGCGATCGCCCTCAGCGGCGCGCCGCAACGCATCCTCGGCCCCGACCGACCGGCCCACTGACAGAAGTCGCGGCTGCTTGCTGATTTCCGCTTCCGACGCGCTCAGCCGCGCCTTTTCGCTCTCGATGTCAATGGTCAAGCTCAGTAATTCTCCCCTCTCGTACGTCACCGCGTCAGCGTCTCTTTGCAGCAGCTCAACCTGTGCGCTGCGCTGAAACGTGAGCAGCTGCGTCTCCGCCGCCTTGAGCTGCGCAGACGCTTCGTCCAGGTGCGTTTTCAACAAATCCCGTATCGATGATCCTTCGCGCCGGCTGATCTCGGTGTTCAACGAAACTGCCTTCTGCGTTAGACGTCGCGAGGCCTCCATCGCGCGCGTCGGATCGGTGAGTTTCACTCGCACCTTTACCAGATTGGTCCCAGCTATCTCGTCGACCTGGAGCGCCTCGTCATGGAACCGCTGCGGCGTAAATGAAAAGGGCGGCTTGTCCAGACCGAGTTCGGTGACGACTTGGAAGGAGTGCGTGAGGTTCTCAAGCAACGCTCTGAAGTTCGCGGTGCTCGCGGTCCGGGCGTCTGACTTGGAAGGTGGCAGCACCAGAACGGTTGTCACACCCTCATAGAGAACAGGCTTCGTCCGGCTGACGGCAAAGCCGGCAGCTGCCCCGACGATAGCGCCCACCACTAGCAAGAGCCAGTGTCGCGCGACGAATCGGAAGTATCGGCTGAAATCGATCTCGTCTTCGAGAGTGTCGTCGGGGCGAGGCGGTACGGGTCCGGCTGGCAAATCCCTCACGCCAGGCCCCGGGGTCGAAGGTCTGTGAGCTTCTGGAACAACCTGCATATCAGCGTTTCCGGGCCGATGTCGCGCCGCGGACGAGGTCTGGACCGAATTCGGGGACACGCGGCAGTGTATCAGCGCGTTCCTTGGCGGTGCAAGGACGCGAGACGCCAGACGAAGTATCCGATTACCTCGTCTGCTCGCCGTATTAGTAATCGAGTTCTCACGATTCACCCCGGCAGTTCGTTCTTCCGGCGACCGGTTCAGGCATTCACATTGCTCAACCGTTCCGCCCGGGAGGCGGGGAGAAGCTATGAGAAGTATTTCTTGTGTCCTGACCGCCGGGACATGTTTGGTGGGCAGCGCATCTGCGAACGCGCAGTCCATCGATCTC
>AR_comb_assmDRAFT_10234628_pt1 | contig 16143 bp, 10 predicted proteins | sample ArasoioldDNA_FD_10543 | JGI IMG/M metagenome (IMG submission 10543) | reverse complement strand
GGCAGAGGATTCATCATCTATGGTGATAAAGGAACCTTAGTGAATGGTGGCTCCGACGACTTTAAAATTTTTGACACCGATAATAAACTGGTAAGAGAAATGAAATCAGATGTGAAGGCAGATCCCAATAACCCGGTAAGTGCAAACGGTAATCTTGATTTCTTTCACTTTGACAATTTCATTAAGGCTGTAAAGGGCGAAGCAAAACTAAATTCGCCAATGGATGACGCCCATAAAAGCATCTTGCTGTGTCATCTCGCCAATATTGCACAACGTACTGGCACAACTTTGCACTGTGATCCTGCAAACGGACACATAAAAAATAATAATGAAGCTGCAACATTGTGGCGAAGGAGTTATGAAAAAGGGTGGGAGCCGAAAGTGTAGATAAGTGACCTACGAACCTCGGACCTCAAACTTCAAACCTCGAACTCACTCCGGCATCGTTATCGTAAAAAAAATTTACTGAATGCTTGTAAGGTCGTAGACTTGCAACAATTTTTTCAAATGAGCAATTCAATGTTTGATCTTTCCGGTAAAACAGCCCTGGTTACAGGTGCCAACAAAGGTATTGGTAAGGGAATGGCGATCGGCCTTGCCGAGGCAGGTGCTGACATTATTGGAGTTTCCGGATCAATGCCATTGCAGGGAAGCGAAACTGAAAAAGAAGTGATTCAGCTCGGGAGAAAATTTAAGGCTTATCAATCCGACTTTTCAGACAGGGAAAGTTTATACTTATTTATTGAAAAGCTATTGCAGGAAAATTCGTCCATAGATATCCTGGTTAACAATGCGGGGATGATCTTGCGTAAACCAGCTGCAGAACATCCTGATGACTATTGGGACAAGGTGCTTGCGGTGAACCTTGATGCGCAGTTTATCCTTGCGAGAGAAATAGGTAAGCAAATGTTGCAGCGCGGACGCGGAAAAATCATTTTCACAGCCTCCTTGTTAAGCTTCCAGGGTGGTATAACTGTGCCGGGATATGCGGCGAGCAAGGGAGCGATTGCAAGTCTCGTAAAGGCTTTGTCAAATGAGTGGGCTTCAAAGGGTATCAATGTAAATGCAATTGCACCGGGTTATATCGCAACCGACAATACGGAGGCTTTGCGTAATGATGTTGAAAGGAGCGCTTCTATATTGGGTCGCATTCCTGCGGGTCGCTGGGGAGAGCCCCAGGACTTCAAGGGTGCTGTTGTTTTTCTTGCATCTTCGGCTGCTGATTATGTGCATGGAACTATACTTACAGTGGATGGTGGATGGATGGGGAGATAAACCCCTGTTCCCTAAAAGGGAGTCCTAGATCGAGTCTGTTGTAGTCTGTTGCAGTTGCTATAAATGTGTCAGGTGGTTGTGTAACCAGCATTAGTGCCCTGATTAAACTTTTGTTGCGTCGCACACTTCGGCTTCAACTCTTCAATCATCGCTTAATCGAACCGACGGCAGTTATCAGGGCTGCGAGTTGGTGTCTCCCGCTTCAGGGGAAAATTGGAGGAGTATGCAAGTACGATTCGCAAATAGTGCAAAAGAGACCGCATCGATGAACACGCTGGAATTGCGCAACAATTTTCTTGTAGAAAATTTAATGGTGAATGATGAAGTGAAACTCGTCTACTCGCATTATGATCGGGTAATTGTTGGTGGAGCAAAACCTGTCAGGAAAACGTTGGAATTGCCAAATCACTCTGAATTAAAGGCCGAGTATTTTTTAGAAAGAAGGGAAATGGGCATTATCAATGTAGGAGATCCGGGCATCATAGAAGCAGACGGCGAAAGTTTTTCATTGGAGAAACTTGATTGCGTTTACATCGGCAGGGGAGCCCGAAAGGTCTCTTTCAAGTCGGGCGATTCATCACCTGCGATTTTCTATTTTTTGTCTGCGCCTGCACATGCAACCTATTCAAATCACCTGATGAAAAAGGAGCAGGCATCGCCCAGTACAATTGGTGACCCTAAAACAGCCAATCGCCGCACCATTTATAAATATATTCATGCTGAAGGGATAAGGAGTTGCCAACTTGTAATGGGTCTCACCGTGTTGGGTGAAGGAAGTGTGTGGAACACCATGCCGGCGCACACCCACACGCGCAGAATGGAAGCCTATTTTTATTTTGATGTTCAGCCTGATCATCGCGTCGTCCACCTAATGGGACAGCCACAGGAAACACGGCATTTGATAGTCGCTAACCACGAAGCCATCATTTCTCCGCCCTGGTCAATTCACGCTGGGTGCGGCACAGCGAATTACTCATTTATTTGGGGGATGGGAGGGGAGAACTATACGTATACGGATATGGATGCAGTCGCGATTGGCGAGCTGCGGTGATGAATAAATGAGTTTGAGTAATGCTGGACCAGGGAATCGGAATAGTGAATAATTAATAACGGTATCGACGCCTCTATCGATTGAGCCAATATTATTGCTTTCGTAATGGTTGTTTCAACACGATAACCGAAAAACCTTCCACTTTGACTCTTGCGTTTGGTTTATAAATTTCACCACCTTCTTCCGATACAAAATTTGTGTTGGTATCAAGAATCTTAATCCAATGATCACCATACCTTTTGGTCGGCAGTTTGTATCCTACTGGTTCATTGTGCGCATTAAAAATCACATAGAAACTGTCATCCACTATAGGCTTGCCATCATAATCTTTTGAGTGAATACCGTGTCCGTCGAGATAAATTCCAAGGCATTTTGCAAAATCCTGTTTCCAGTTTTCCTCGTTCATTCTTTTGCCGTCAGGGGCAAACCACGCAATGTCCATAAGCCCTCTGCCCTTAATTGGTTGGCCTTTGAACCAATCCCTTCTTGAAAAAATATTGTGATCCTTATACAAATGGATCAACTTTTTGGTAAACTCCAATAAATCCTGGTCTGCCTTGTCCCAATTGATCCAGGAGATTTCATTATCATGACAGTACGCGTTGTTATTCCCATTTTGCGTCTTACCCAGTTCATCACCGGCCACGAGCATGGGGACGCCTTGTGAAAGAAAGAGAGTTGTCAAAAAATTTCTTTTTTGCCGATTTCTCAAGTGAAGAACTGCAGCATCTTGCGTTGGCCCTTCTATGCCACAGTTCCAGGAGCGGTTATGATTTTCCCCATCATTGTTATTTTCTTCGTTTTCCAGGTTGTGCTTTTCATTATATGATACGAGATCATGCAGCGTAAAACCATCATGAGCGGTGATAAAATTTATACTTGCGGTGGGATGTCTGTAATCATTTTTATACAGGTCAGAGCTGCCCGTAAACCGCTGCGCAAATTCGGATAACATACTGTTAGCACCGCGCCAGTAATCACGCATACAATCGCGATACTTACCGTTCCATTCGGCCCAACCTGGTGGAAAATTGCCCACCATGTACCCACCCTCGCCGATGTCCCACGGCTCCGCGATAAGTTTTGTTTGGGATATAACCGGGTCCTGGTGAATGATATCAAAAAACGCCCCCAGGCGATCCACTTCATGAAGCTCTCTCGCAAGTGCAGAGGCAAGATCAAACCGAAAACCGTCCACGTGCATTTCCAGTATCCAATATCGCAGGCTATCCATGATCAACCGTAACACATTTGGAAGATTTGCATTGAGTGTATTGCCGGTTCCCGTGTAGTCCATGTAGTATCTCCTATCGCGAGCAAGCCGGTAGTAGGATGCGTTATCAATTCCCCGAAAGGAAAGCGTTGGACCTAATTGATTTCCTTCAGCAGTGTGGTTGTAAACAACATCAAGGATCACCTCAATACCTGCCTTATGTAGCTGCTTCACCATGGACTTAAACTCAAAGACTTGTTCGCCCAGCGTGCCTTTACTTGCATAGCGTGTATCGGGTGCGAAAAAGCCAATGGTATTATAACCCCAGTAATTTGTTTTGCCCATATCGATGAGTCTCCTCTCGGAAATGAAATAATGGACCGGCATCAACTCAACGGCAGTGATGCCCAGGTCTTTTAAGTAATTGATCACATCGGGATGAGCAATTGCAGAATAAGTTCCTCTTATATTTTCTGGAATTTGAGGATGAAGTGTTGTAAAACCTTTCACATGTGTTTCGTAAATGATCGTTTTGTGATAAGGAATCAGTGGAAATTTATCTCCCTCCCAATCAAAGTTTGGATTGATGACCACTGACCGTGGCATGAAGGGCGCGCTATCACTGCTGTTATAGGTTAAGTCGACCTCGGGTTGTCCGATTTCATATCCAAACATTGAATCATCCCAGGCCAGCGTATCGGAAATTGCCTTTGCATACGGATCGATCAGAAACTTGTTTGGGTTAAATCGGCTCCCGTTTTGTGGTTCAAACGGCCCATATATTCTGTAGCCATATAATTGACCTGGCATTAACCCTGGAATGCAACTATGCCAGACGTGATTGGTTCGCTCTTCAATTTTTATTCTTGCGGACTCAGTTTTATCTTCCTTTGTGTTGAATAGACAAAGTTCTACAGCGGCGGCATTCTCGGCATAAATAGCAAAATTAACTCCTTGCCCATCCCAGGTAGCCCCTAGTGGAAACGGGCTTCCCGGGTAAACTGTAAAATCCATTACCTAAATTAAATTTTTGTTGCGATAAACAACTTGACTCACAACATTCTTGCCAGCCCATTCACAACCACTCAGTGAGCAACTTTGAAATTTTTGCTGCCTCTGTGATGAATCCATCATGGCCGTAAGGTGAATCTATCTTTATCAGCGTAGAATTGGGAATATTTTCCGCAAGAAACTCTTGCTCATGCAGCGGGCAAAGGATATCGCTGTCGATCCCGATGATCAGCGTTTTTTGTCTAAACTTTTGCAACACGGGTTCTGTCTTACCTCCGCGTCCACGGCCCAGGTGATGCGAGTCCATTGATTTTGTCAGCAACCAGTAACTATAGGCATTGAAACGGTTGACCAATTTATCTCCCTGGTAATTGATGTAAGATGAAGCCCTGTAATTATCTAATTTTTCCGGATCTTGATCTGTTTGCTTTTCTACCAGTATTCCGTAGTTGCGATAGGTGATCACCCCGATAGCCCTGGCAGCTCTCAATCCTTTTTGTCCCGCATTTTCATTTTCGAATTTCCAAGTCGCATCCGCTTCAATCGCCAGACGTTGCGAGGTGTGCACTGCAATACCCCAGGCACTTTCCGTGGCCGATGTCCCAATTAGGAATAGGTTATCGATCACATCATTCTCCATCGCGCACCATTCGAGTGCCTGGTAACCACCCATGCTTCCACCCATCAACAAATGAATCTTATCGATCCCCAAATGCTTGCGTAAGAGAATATGCGCCCTTACCATGTCCCTGATCGTCACCATTGGAAAATTGCTAAAGTAGGTTTGACGGGTCAAGGGATCGGTTGTTAATGGACCGGTAGAGCCATAACAACTGCCCAATATGTTGGCGCAAATGATGAAATATTTTGAAGGATCAACAAAGCCATTTTTCCCCACGACACCAGGCCACCAGCTCATTGCATCGGAATTGGCTGTCAGGGCATGACACACCCACACGACGTTGCTTTTATTGCTATTTAATTCACCATAAATATGATACGCAATAGTGACACCTGGAAGAATATCTCCATTCTCTAATTCGAAAGGTTCATTGTGGTTGAATAATTCCATCTAATACAGTTCAAAGTTGAATACGATTCAAAGGCTCATAAGCTATCATCGGCGGAGCAAACTCATAAAACTTTTATAACTCATGGAACCCTGTAACAAAGTAAAGGCTTACATCAATTAAATTTGTAAAAACTTGACAAAAAATAATGGAACAACATCCGATAACAAAGGTCATCCGCAATCAAACAGATCGAACTAGCGAAATGGAGCACTCGGCGCCGCTTTTCCTCACTAGCAGTTTTTGTTTTGACAACGCCGAAGATATGCGCGCGGCATTTGCTGATGAAACAGATGATAATATTTACAGCCGTTTCAGCAATCCAAACGTGAAAGAGTTCGTAGATAGGATTTGTTTATTGGAAGGAGCAGAAGCGGGTTATGCAACCGCTTCAGGCATGAGCGCGGTGTTTGCTTCTTTTATGGCTTTGATGAGAAAAGGTGATCACCTACTTTCGTGCAGCGCAATCTTTGGCAGCACCCATACAGTAATCACAAAATTTTTACCTCGCTATGGAATTGACTATTCTTACGTCAATGCCACCAGGCCTGAGGAATGGGAAGCTGCGATCAGGCCAAACACTAAAATGATTTATATAGAAACGCCCACAAATCCGGGACTTGATATCATTGATTTGGAATTTGCATCAGCGCTGGCTAAAAAGCATAACCTCATCCTAAATGTCGACAATTGCTTTGCAACTCCCGTCAGCCAGCGGCCCGTGGAATTCGGCGCTGATCTTGTTGTTCATTCAGCCACAAAATGGATTGACGGACAGGGAAGAGTACTGGGCGGAGTGATCGTCGGTAAAAAAGATTTAATCCATGATATTTATTTGTTTTGCCGCAGTACGGGCCCGGCATTATCACCGTTCAATGCGTGGTTACTCAGCAAGAGCCTCGAAACATTGGATGTTAGAATGGAACGACATGCGGCTAATGCATTAAAAATTGCGGAGGCACTGAAAGACCATTCAAAAATTTCCTGTGTCAAATACCCTTTTCTGACCAATCATCCTCAATACAAAATTGCAAAAAAACAAATGAAAGATGGAGGTGGAATCGTGTGTTTTGAACTAAAGGGAGGGATTGAAAGTGGAAAGAAATTCTTGAACCGCCTTAAAATGCTTTCTCTTACCGCCAATCTTGGAGACACAAGAAGCATAGCTACGCACCCAGCGAGTACGACGCATGCAAAGTTAACAGAAGATGAAAGACAGGCGGTAAACATTACGCCAGGCCTGATACGAATTTCGGTAGGCCTTGAACATGCCGATGATATACTCAATGATATCCTGCAGGCACTAGACTAAAATTCGAGGCATGAGTCCCGATGCTATCGGATTTTGGTTGCTGTTAATTTGGAATTTATTTAAGCAAGCTCCAGTCGTTGTAAACTTTCAATAATGCGGTCATAGGTTTCTTCCTGCGAGAGTGGTTCCGGCACGAAGGTTGACCCGGTCACCCGCTCGTACAGTTCAATGTATCGTTGTGAAATGGTGTTCACCCATTCGTCGCTCATCTCGGGAACTGTTTGCCCCTCTTTCCCCATAAAATTGTTTGCAATCAGCCATTCCCTCACAAATTCCTTACTCAGTTGCCTTTGTTTTTCTCCCCTAGTTTGTCTTTCTTCAAATCCTTCGGAATAAAAATATCTTGACGAATCTGGTGTATGAATTTCATCCATTAAATAAATCGTATCGTCAATCCTTCCAAACTCATATTTCGTATCCACTAATATTAATCCGCGCTTTGCAGCAATCTCCTTTCCTCTTTCAAATAATTTTAAAGCATAGTCTTCAATTATCTCCCAATCTTCTCTAGTGACGAGATTTCTTTTTATGATTTCTTCTTTTGAAATGTCTTCATCATGCCCTTCTTCGGCTTTTGTCGATGGGGTTATAATGGGTGAATGGAAGTAGTCATTTTCTTTCATCTCTGGTTGCATTTTTACGCCACATAATTCGCGTTTACCAGAGGAATACGTTCGCCATGCGTGACCCGTGAGGTTTCCTCTTACCACCATTTCAATTTTGAAGGGAATGCATTTTTTACCAATGGAAGCGGTCGGTGCAGGTACATCCATTAACCAATTAGGGCAGATATCGCTGGTGGCATTCAGCATGTACGCGGCAATCTGATTCAAGACCTGTCCCTTGTACGGAATTAGTTTTGGCAAAATGACATCAAATGCAGAAATCCTGTTACTGGCAATCATTACCAGCCACCTGCTATCAATGGTGTATACATCGCGAACCTTGCCTTGGTAAAATTTTGTCTGGTTTGGAAAAATGAATGAGCCCATAATCGAATATAGTAAACACCCGAAGAAAAGACTTCAAGATTTAAACAAGTTATTCCTGCGAGCCATTTAGTGATAAATTAAATTTTCAGATAAAAGAATCAATGCTTATTTTTCCGTTAGATTAACCATTCTTCAGGGTTACTTCGTAAAGACGAAACCATTTTATAGTTACATAAGTAATAAGTGAATGGTTAATGATTACTCAAAGCTAACGATCCTCCATTCGCAAAACCTAAACCTCCAATTATGAGAAAAAATTCCCGCTATTTGGCGCTACTGCTAATGGCTGGCATGTTTTGGATTGCTGCCCTTGCACAGAACTCTACAATTTCCGGAACTATTCAAAACACTTCTACAAAAGAATCGGTACCTGCTGTTTCCGTCACCGTAAAAGGCACAAGTCAGGGGACCTATAGTGACGACAAGGGACTTTTCAAACTTACGGTAGCTAAGCTTCCCGTAACTCTTGTTTTTAGTTCAGTAGGATACGAGGATAAAGAGATTTCTGTTACGGCACCAACCGCTGACTTAATGGTTGATTTCAGTCCCTCAAGCGCCCTGGGGCAGGAAGTTGTGGTTGCAGCTACACGTACTCCTCAACGAATCCTGGAATCACCGGTTTCAATTGAACGTATGAGCAGCCAGGCGATTCGAAATGCCGCTGTTCCCAACCCCTACGATGCAGTAGCAAACCTGAAGGGCGTTGATCTTACTACTTCAAGTTTGACATTTCGCACACCAAGTACTCGGGGTTTTAACGGCAGTGGGAATCTTCGATTTAACCAATTAGTGGATGGAATAGACAACCAGGCACCAGGACTAAATTTTGCAGTTGGAAGTATTGTCGGTCCCACGCCACTGGACTACGATAATATGGAATTATTGTCAGGGGCATCGTCCGCTCTTTATGGCTCCGGCGGCATGAACGGCACATTACTTATGACAAGCAAAAGTCCATTCAAATACCAGGGACTTAGTTTTGAAATAAAGCAAGGCATCATGCATACAGATAGCCGCCAACGGTCGCCGTCTCCTTACTACGACTGGGCTTTTCGGTGGGGTAAAAAAGTAAATGACAGACTTGCTTTCAAAATAGGTGCTCAAATGATTTACGCCAATGATTGGCAGGCCCAGGATTACAGCAATTTGGAAAGGAATAACGTGTTTAGCTCTCCAAAGGGCGGTGATCGAAACTCAGATCCTAATTATGATGGGGTAAACGTATTTGGAGATGAAGTGAGCACAAGCATGACTGCTTTTGCACAGGCAGTGCAATTCCAGGTGCCCGCTGCGGGAGTGGCTGCAATTAATCAATTGATTGCCGCTGGACTCAGTTATACGCAAATCGCAACCGCATTGGCAAGTAATCCACAAACAGCTCCATTAGTTCCTACTCTGCCTTTTATCTATGGACTGAATAAGAGCTACTTCGGTACTCAGTTTGTAAGCCGCACGGGCTACGAGGAGAAATACCTGGTTGACTACAATGCATACAATGTTAAGTTAACCGGCGGCATCAACTATAAGATCAATGACAACGTTGAGGCATCGCTGGTTGGTTATTGGGGCACAGGGACGACTGTCTACACAGGGGCCGACCGCTATGCTATCAAGAATTTGAAAATGGGACAATATAAATTGGAATTCAGGGGAAGGAACTGGTTTGCGCGTGCATATACTATCCAGGAGAATAGTGGTGATGCATACACAGCAACGACCGCTGCCATTTTTATAAATCGGGCGTGGAAACCTGACCAAACCTGGTTTCAGACTTATATAGGCACTTATGGAAATGCAGTCGCATTAGGCACTCCTCCGATCCAGGCTCATTCAACGGCAAGGGCGGCGGCAGACGCGGGAAGGTTTTTACCCGGTACGTCGCAGTACAACACTGCCTTTGAGAACGCAAAGCATACAACGATTGGAAAAGGGGGAGCTAAGTTTGACGACAAGACAGATATGTATCATGTCGAAGGACAGGTGAATCTTACAGAATATGTGAAGTTTGCCGAAACGTTAGTAGGTGCCAGTTTTCGTGAGTTCAGTCTCAATTCCCATGGTAGCATATTCGCGGATACTGCGGGAGTAATTCACATCACTGAAATTGGAGCTTATGTCCAATTGCAACGTTGGATTCTGGAAGACAGATTGAAACTCACTGTCTCTGGCCGATATGATAAAAATGAAAACTTCGAGGGGCGATTTACACCCCGTGCTACTTTGCTTATCAAAGTTGCAAAGGATAATAATTTCAGGTTGTCGTACCAACAAGCTTATCGCTTTCCTTCAACACAAGACCAATATATCAACCTGCTTACCGGTGGTGCAAATCGGTTGATTGGCATGGGCCAGGTTTTCAGAAGTTATTTTCAATTTGATACGAAACCCGGGAAGACGGCAGAAAGTGTAACTGCATATAGGCAAAGCCTAAATCCTGGCGTTTTAGTAAATGCGAGTTACCCAGATCTGAAACCTGAAACGGCAAATTCCTATGAAGTTGGATATCGCGGGCTTGTTACAAGAAAATTCCTGGTTGACGCTTATTTATATTACAGCGAGTATAAAGACTTTATAGCAAGAGTAGCGGTTGGAAGAGGTCAGTCTGCAAGTACCAATCCAGTCGTGGAATTAACGGAGCTGGCTAGTCCTTATACTACTTCCAATTATTCCTTCGTTGTTAACTCCACATCAGGTGTCAATGCTATTGGATGGGGAATAAGCGGTGACCTGGAAATGGCAATGGGCTACCATTTGACTGCAAATGTTTCCGGGGATAAGTTAAATGATGTACCTGAAGGGTTTTTTGCATTTTTCAATACACCCAAGGTGAGGTATAACATTGGTCTGAGTAATACGAATATTTATAAGAATGTCGGATTTAATATAGTTTGGAGATGGCAGGACGAGTTATTGTGGCAGGGAACGTTTGGAACAGGTACCATTCCGTCGTATGGCACGCTCGATGCACAAGTCGGGTGGAGAATTCCCAAAACGAAAAGCCAGCTAAAGATTGGTGCTTCCAACCTGTTGAATAAGTATTACCGGAGTGCGTTTGGCAATCCGGAGGTAGGAGGGTTGTATTATGTAAGCTTTGGTTACAATTTATAGAGACTGCCAATAGAGAATAAAGTGCGGGATGAGAGTCCCGCATTTTTTTATCCTGTTACAGTTCTTTCGCTCAACGCGGTTGTGTACTCCAATATGCACTTTTTCTCCTTTAAGTGATTTGGTCTCAACATAGTCAACCTGCCTTGTGCGGTACATTTTGAGGTGCTAGGATTCTATTCGTCAACTTCGAGTAGCAAACTGTACGGACATTGCCCGCACAGTTGTTTAGTTCAAAAGTTTCGTCGTTTCCCCGATTGAAATCCCGTTTTGGTAGACCTTCATTGTGTAAGTACCCGAAAGGAAGATATCTGGCTGAAGGGTATAAACTATTTTTTTTCTTTCTCCGCGATTATATTCAAAATGAATTTTAGCGGTGTAAGGTTTTGTACCTTCTGTTTTTGATTCAAAGTAATCAGCTCCCCAGATGTCAGTTTGTAATGTCTTATTTCCAGGTTGGGTGATCACAACATACACGTCGTAAAAAGAGTTTTTTGCGATATTGTTTTGCAGAGTAAAAGAGAAAATTAACTTATTGGCCTTCCTGGCTGTTAGAGCTTCCACTTCCCTGGTGTCTGGTTTTGTAGTCACCGCTGAAAGTCGCATGTCGGAAGCAATAAAAGTTGAAGCTTCGTTAATTGTTTCAGTGAGTGCTTTGTTTTCTTCCGTCATCTTTTGAATACTTTGCTGCAGGCCTTTCATTTCATCGTTTAAGTCCGTAAGCACGCCGTTTAACCGGGTTCGCTCAGCTTCCAGGTCGTTGTTTTGTGCTTTCATTTCTTCTACTCTGATTTTGTACTCAGCAATCAGATCTCTTGCTACTTTCAAATCACTTTTCGTAGCATTCCGGTTTCTTAAAATATCAGTTATTTGTTTCCGGAGGTCATAGATTTTTGATCTTGTTGAATCCAGGCTGCCCTTCAAAGAATCAGCTTGAACTCTAATTGTATCCAGCTCAAATGTTTTTTCATTAAACAGTTTTTGCAGCGAATCTCTGATCGCCTCCTGGGTAGCAAGGGTGTCTTTGACTAAAACCGCCTGCTGGTGATTAGCATACAGAGATTTGTCATATAGATGATAAACCCACGTTCCAATTAAACCAACAGATACCAAAAGAAGTAAAAGATTTTTCGAGTCTCTCATCAAACTAAATTGCGATCAAATTTTGAGAGAAAAATTATGCTATTTGTACCGAAGATTTGGAGATTCTGATTGTGCGTCTGAATTCCATTATTTGTCACTGTTCTGATCTACATAGGCAGAAATCCATCCCACCTGGCCATTTTTGACAAGATAGAATTGCTTTCCTTCATAGATGGACTGGAACTGCCGCATAACCTTTAGTAAGAGTCCGGTACCAGCCATCAGCGACTTTTGATCAAACACCTGGTGGACCCTTTTGATCTCTTTAGAAATGGCTTCTTTATCCAGGCTTTTATCAATTACATTTTTCATAAGAGACGCATCGGACACCGATTCAAAATTGTTGTACAGCCTTTCGTTGAATTTCACCACCTGATCGAAGGTAACTCCCACCACAGAATTGTCAATGAGTTCAGGAAACATAAGTGTTGCAACTGACCAGGCAATGCCGCCGCTAAAAGCGACGTTGTCACTTTTAGGATAGGAGCCGCTTTCGTTAACTGCATAAATGATTTCTGAATTTTCCGCTTCAGAAAGTACCCGGTACAGTTGTTTACTAAAATTGGACAGGCCGTTGTCGCTGCCACATCTCTTTTCCGTCGCGTTGGCTACACTCTTGGTTCCCCAGTTTAATTGAAACAATTTAAAATCCCTTGTGTTGCCACTAGGAAAATATCCACCTTTGGAATTGCCACTCCCGATATCAATCAAAAAAGTATTATAACGTCGTGTTTCGGGAACAATACCGAGATGAGAAAGTCGTGCCTCCAGCAATACATCGACGACGGTAACCTGGCGCTCCGGTTCTTTTACTTTTAACTTGAACGAGTCAATGAGATTGGTTATCCATACAGTTTTTTCTTCTTTTTCAGCCTGCATTTTTACGCCGCTGCTGACGACGGTAAACACGAGCTTCGGTTGAATTTTATACTGCTTTATCACCGTGGTGTATAAACCGTACATGCCGGCCAATGTGGCCTGGAATGTTGGTTCAGAAAAAGAAATGAAATCCGTGTTCACCGCGCTGTCTTTTAAAATATTAAAAGCGCCGCGGCTTTGAGCATTTTTGCCGATTTCAATTATGCTCATTTTTACTCCTTTTGACCCTACCTCAATCCCAGCATAAACAGCCGAGTTATTATATTTCAATTTGAAACTGCTTTGCGCTTCCAGCGAAAAAACGGAGAGCAACAAAAAAGATATAAAATGAAGAGGCCTTAGTATGAGTTGCATGGGAGAATGTTTTGCTTGACGCATAAAATTAATGAATGACGCCTCACCCTATCGCGCCAGGTGAAGACTGTGAAAAAAATGTGGCTAAATAATTTGCTCGATTCTCTCTGGACGACGTCAGAGAAGAAACAACCATTTCTTTAATATGAATTGCATTAAGCAGTTGGGTGTTTCATTTGGCATTTTACTGTATTCAAATATTTTTTACAGGCTTTATCTAAATGGCCTAATTTGGCGCAGCAAAAAAGGATTTCGTATGAAACGGCTTGCACTTTGTTTACTATTGTTCGTTCCCGGGACATTACTCGCGCAGATTAAATACCCTGAAACCAAAAAGGAAAATGTAACAGACGATTACAATGGAATGAGAGTAGTAGATCCATACCGATGGCTTGAGGATGACAACAGTGAAGAAACAAGAGCCTGGGTGCAGGAACAAAATAAAGTAACCTTCGATTATCTCTCGAAAATTCCATATCGTGATAAAATTAGAAAGCGGGTTGAGGAGATTTGGAATTATCCCAAGTACACTGCGCCGGTTCGCAAAGGCGATTTCTATTATTTTACGAAGAACAATGGTTTGCAAAATCAAAACGTCTGGTACATCCAAAAAGGCTTAACAGGGAAAGTAGAGGTATTCATTGATCCAAATAAATTGTCGGAGGACGGAACTGTCTCATTGGGAGGAACGAGCTTTTCTCTGAATGGTAAGTACTTGGCGTATGCTCTTCAAAGGTCCGGCAGTGACTGGCGGGAGGGACATGTAATAGAGGTCGCGACGAAAAAAGAATTAAACGATAAATTGAACTGGCTCAAGTTTACAGGCTTCAATTGGAAAGGAGATGAAGGGTTTTATTACAGTCGATATCCGGAGCCAAAGCAAGGAGATTCATTGAAAGGAAGGAACATAAATCAACAGGTTTATTATCACAAACTGGGGACCCCGCAGGCAGAAGACAAACTGATTTATGAAAACAAGGAGCATCCTCAGCGGTTTGGAGGAGTTGATTTAACAGAGGACGAACGATTCCTGGTGCTCGGAACATCAGAAGGAACCAGTGGACGGGAAATTTGGATTTGGGATACAAAGGACGTTTCCCAAAAGAACTTCACTTTACTGATACCTGGCTTTGCCACACAGCCTTCTGTTGTGGACAACATTGGAGATAAATTGTTGGTTCGCACTAATGACAACGCTTCCAATTATAAAGTTGTTTTGATTGATCCTAAAAATCCGACTAAGGACAACTGGAAAATGATCATTCCTGAACAAAAAGAAGTTCTCGAAGATATTAGGACGGGTGGAGGCTACCTTTTCGTTTCGTATCTAAAGGATGCCGCCACGAAAGTCTACCAGTATACTTATGATGGTAAGTTGGTGCGTGAAATACGATTGCCAGGCATTGGAAAAGCCGATGGCTTTGGAACAGAAAAAAAGTATAAGGAATTCTACTACACATTTACTTCTTTCAATTATCCACCGACAATTTTTAAATATAATATCAGCACAGGGGAGTCTTCGTTATTCAGAAAGACAGAAGTGAAATTTAAACCGGAGGATTATGAAGTGAGGCAAGTTTTTGTTCCAAGCAGGGACGGAACGAAGGTGCCCGTATTTCTCACTTACAAGAAGGGATTGCCGTTGAATGGAAGTAATCCCACGCTAATGTATGGATACGGCGGTTTTAATATCCCTACCACTCCTGAGTTCAATCCCTCTACAATTTTTTTCCTTGAGCAGGGAGGATTATACGCAAGTGTGTGCATGCGTGGCGGCAGCGAGTACGGTGAAGATTGGCATAAAGGCGGCATGCTGGAGAAAAAACAAAATGTCTTTGATGATTTTATAAGCACTGCAGAATGGCTCATTCACAATAAGTACACGAACAGTGGGAAGTTGGCGATAAAAGGTGGATCAAACGGCGGATTGTTAATCGGTGCTTGTATGACGCAGCGTCCGGATCTTTTCAAAGTAGCAATTCCGCAAGTGGGGGTGATGGACATGTTGCGGTATCAGAAATTTACCATTGGTTATGCATGGGCGGTAGAATATGGAAATAGTGACAATGCTGATCAATTTAAATATTTATACAAATATTCTCCTCTCCACAACTTAAAACCAGGAGTAAAATATCCCGCAACGTTGATTACCACCGCTGACCATGATGACAGGGTAGTGCCTGCGCATTCATTTAAGTATGCGGCAACCTTGCAGGCCGACAACGCCAGTGACAATCCAACACTAATCAGGATTGAAACGAAAGCTGGTCACGGAGGGGGAATGCCAACCAGCAAAAGAATTGAACTGGAATCGGATATCTGGAGCTTTGTGATGTACAATTTAGGAATGAATTACAGAGAGCACGGGCAGGCAGCGGCTGAAAAGAAAGCTTTTTAAATACCTGTTTCAGCAGCTCGCTACTCGGATTTTTTTTCGTATTTCTCCTCACCCGCTCTGATGGCCACTGGTATGTTATTTTCTTTTGGGGGAATCGGGCAATTATAGCCCTTCGCGTAAGCGCAATAAGGATTATAGGCTTTATTGAAATCGATGACCACTTTATTATTTTTAATGTCATTGAAAGTAAAGTCCAGATAGCGGCCCACCTCATAGGATTCAATGCCAGAAGTCCCATCAGTGAACATTAACACCAGGTAATCTTTGTATTTCGGATCTGCCATCAGGTTTTGCGATTGATAGAAGTTAAGTTTTATCAGTGTATCATGAAGTTTAAACG
>AR_comb_assmDRAFT_10096783_pt1 | contig 16143 bp, 15 predicted proteins | sample ArasoioldDNA_FD_10543 | JGI IMG/M metagenome (IMG submission 10543) | reverse complement strand
GGCGGCGGCGGTTACGGCGGCAACCGCGGCGGCGGTGGTGGCGGCGGTGGACGTCGCGAGCCTCGCTGGTAAGACCTCTTCAAGACCGCCTGGTGCCAGGTACCGTGACATTCGGGCCGGTGCCAGGCACCGTTACAAATCGAGGCGTCGCGTTCGAGCAACAGGAGTCCGATGAAGAACTGGTCCAAAGGCGACCGCGTCACCCAGCCGAACTACGGCGCGGGAACCCTGGTCGAAGTGAACGAGCACCACACCGTCATCGATTTCGACGAGCACGGCCGCCGCACGTTCGCGACGCGGCTCGTCGTGCTCCAGGCCACGAACGAACCCGCCCCGCACAAGGCTGCCGCCAAGAAACGCGCGCCAAAGAAGAAGAAGGAAGCGTAACACCAGCCTCCGCGTCTACCTCGACGTTGAACTTCGGGATCCAGCTCCAATTCTGAGTACTATGGGCGCCGGGAGGGGCGGGGTGCGAAGGACGCGTCGGGTGCTGGGTTCTAGGTGCTGGGTGCTGGGTGCGTTCAGGGTTCGGCGTGCCGGGTTCAGGGTGCTCTGCTCGCTGACGGCGCTTTCGGCCGTTGCCATCCTGACCGCGCAGCCACTCCCGACCGATGAGCGGACGCCGAAACTGCTCGTGCTACTCGTCGTCGATCAGTTCCGCGCCGACTACATCGACAAGCTGCATACACAATGGACGGGTGGGCTGAAACGGTTCGTCGAAGATGGCGCCTGGTTCCGCTCGGCCGAGTATCCCTACTACAACACCGTCACGTGTCCCGGACATAGCAGCATCAGCACAGGCACGATTCCGTCCGTGCATGGCGTCATCCTGAACGGTTGGTGGGATCGCGACGCGAAAAAAATGGTCACGTGCACCGAAGATCCGACGGCGCACGTCATCAGCTACGGTCGTCCTGTGAAGGACGAGGGCGAGAGCCTCGCTCGCCTTCGCGTGCCGACGCTCGCCGACGAGCTCCGGACGCAGCTCAGTCCGTCTGCGCACGTCGCCGCGTTCTCGCTGAAGGCGCGGTCCGCGGCCACGCTCGGCGGCCGGCGTCCGGATGCCGTGGCGTGGTTCGACGACAGCGGATCGTGGGTGACGTCGACCGCGTTTTCCACGGGACCAGTCCCGCAGGTGGCAGACTTCATCAAGCGCCATCCTGTGGAGGCGGATCTCGACAAAGTCTGGGAGCGCGCGCTCCCGAACGACCGGTATCTGTACGAGGATCCCGCGATTGGCATTTCTGCGATCAAGGGCGACATGACGCCGAGCTTTCCGCACGCGCTGAAGGGCGCCTCGGCCACCGCGGACGCAGGGTTCTACGATCGCTGGCAGAGCAGCCCGTTCGCCGACGAGTACCTCACGAAGATGGCGCTTGACGTCGCCGAGAAGCTTCAGCTGGGGAAAAGTGGATCGACGAACCTTCTCGCGATCAGCTATTCGACGCTCGATAAGGTCGGCCACGACTACGGACCCAACAGTCACGAGGTGCAGGACGTCCTGATTCGCCTGGATCGAACGCTCGCCGATCTGTTTAGCGGACTCGATCGCATCGCGGGGCCGGGCCAGTACACCGTCGCGATGACGGCGGACCACGGTGTTGCGCCGCTGCCCGAGCGCGTCCGCCAGTTCGGCCTCGACGGAGGGCGAGTCGACACGAGAAAAATCGCCGATGCCGTCCACCAGGCCGTGGCCAGGCACCTCGGCCCCGCCGCGGCGGGTACCTACGTGAACCGCGTCATTTATACGGACATTTACTTTCAGCCCGGCGTGTACGCGAAGCTGCGTCAGCAGCCGGCGGCGCTCGAGGACGTGCGCGCCACGCTGCGAGCCACCGACGGCGTCCTCGACGTCTACACGTCGGATCAACTGGAAGCGAACGATTTCGACGACGACTTGATGGGGCGGCGGCTGGCCCGCAGCCACTTCCGGGATCGCAGCGGCGATTTGTGCTTCACGCTCCGTCCGTACTGGATCATTCAGGCGGCCGGGACGACGCACGGTACGGGGAACGAGTACGACACGCACGTGCCCGTGCTGCTGATGGGCAAGGGCATCGCGAAAGGCGAGTACCTCACGGGCGCGGCGCCAATCGACGTCGCGCCGACGCTCGCGTTTCTCGCCAACGTGACGTTGCCGCGCGCGTCGGGCCGCGTGCTGACCGAGGCACTGACGCGCGTGGCGCCGGCAGCGGACAAACGGTCGCAGGGTGACCGCTGACCGCTATTCGTAGCGCAGGGCCTTCAGCGGGTCCACGCGGGTCGCGCGCAGAGCGGGAACGTAGCACGCGAGCAGCGCCACGACCGCGAGAAGCGCGACCGCGCCAGCCGATGCACCATCCGCGGCCGTCACGCCGAAGAGCAGCGACTCCACCAGGCGCTGCAGCGCGAACGCGGCGGCGACGCCGATGACGATTCCCGCCACGATCAGGCGCACGCCGTTCCCCACGACCAGCCGCAGGATGTCGCGGCCGTCGGCGCCGAGCGCGAGCCGAATGCCGATTTCGCGCGTCCGCTGGGTCACGAGGTACGACATCACGCCGTAGATGCCGATGACCGCCAGCGACAGGGCCACGGCGGCGAACACGCCCATCAGCCACATGGTGAACCGCGACTGCGACGTTTGTCCCGCGACGAGCGATTCGAGTGAGGCAACCGAGTAGATCGGAATGGATGGATCGAGGCCGCGGATGGCAGCCCGCACGGGTGCAGCAATGGACGCCGGCGGCACCGAGCTTCGCACGACGAGGCCTACCTGAAGGCTGCGATCGGCAAACGGCAGGTAGATGTCCGGATCGGCCGTGGGATTGTCGGGCAGCCCGCGATACTTCACCTCGCCGACGACGCCGACGATCGACAACCAGGGCTCGTCACTCTGCACCGGTCCGAACTTGATCCGCTTGCCGATCGGATCCTGTCCGGCCCAGAAGCGCTTCGTCACGCGCTCGCTCACGATCACCACCGGTGATCCCGGAACGGATTCGGCCTGCGTGAAGCTGCGGCCGTGTACGATCGGAATTCGGAGCGTCGAGAAGAACTCGCGCGAGATTCGGTGAATGTACGCGCGCGGGACGTTCTGCGCAGTCACCGGCGGCATGCCTTCCGCGGCGTAGAAACCGGCGTTGGCATTGCCGTCGAGCGGAAGATCCGTCGCCAGGCTTGCGGCAGTGATGCCGGGCACCGTGCGCAGCCGATCGAGCAGCACCCTGCCCTCGACGACCGGCGGAGGCGGCGACCCCGCCTGCGGCACGGCCGCCGGCGCCGAGATCGATGGCGTCGGTGCCATTCGCGGAATGCTGACGCGCAGCGTCAGCACCGAGTCGGCGTCAAAGCCCGGGTCGAGCGCGATCAGATTGCGGACCGATCGAATCATCAGGCCTGCGCCCACGAGCAGCACGACCGCCAGTGCAACTTCGACGACCACGAGGCCGCTCCGCAGGCGCTGAGATCGACGACTGTCGCTGCCACGACCGCTTTCCTTGAGCGCCGGGTTGAGATCGAGATCGCGCGCCTGCAGGCCCGGCGCAATGCCGACCAGGATTCCGCAGACGAGCGATACGAGGATCGTAAAGCCGGCGACACGCAGGTCGAGGCCGGGCGCGACGAAGCTGGGAAACGTCACGGGGCTTTGCGCGAGTAGCGTCGCGACTGCGCCGCGTGCCAGCACGAGCCCGACGCCGGCGCCGATCATCGTGAGCACGCAGCTTTCTGTGATCATCTGGCGCATGAGCCGCCCGCGGCCGGCGCCGAGTGCAGTCCGGACCGCGATTTCGCGGCGGCGCGCCTCGGACCGCGCGATCAGCAGGTTGGCGACGTTTGCGCACGCGATGGCGAGGACGAATCCGACGGCCGCCAGGAGTGTCAGGAGCGATCCACGCAGCGGCCCCACCAGTTCGACGTCGAGCGGGCTCAGCTCGACCGCGCGTTTTTCATTGGTGTCCGGATATGCGCGTTCCAGCTGCCGCGAGATGCCGTCCATTTCGACCTGCGCGGCCGCAAGTGTCACCCCAGGCTTCAAGCGTGCCAGCGCCGCGAAGCCGTGATTACCGCGATTCATGACCGCCTGCGGCGGGCCGTACAGCGCGAACGGGACCCAGAGCTCGGCGGCATCCGTGAGTCCTGCGAAGCCGGGCGGCATCAGACCGACAACGGTGTACGGTTCGGGACGCGCGGCCGGCGACGTGCGCGGCGTCAGCGTGACCGTGCGACCAACGATTCCCGGGTCGGACCCGAAGCGTCGCTTCCACAGGCCGTCACTGAGAATCACCACTCGCACCGGTTTTGCCACATCGTCTTCGTCCGCACGGAACGTCCGGCCGACGGACGGCGAGACGCCAAGCAGCGAAAAGTACGGCGCGGAGACGAACTCGACCTGGATGCGCTCGGGTTCGTCGTTGACCCCAGCGCCCCCGGCACCGACGACCGTCAGCGTCACTCCGTCGAACGCCGCCATGTCATCGAAGCTCTTCGACTGCGCGCGCCAGTCGAGGAAGTCCGGATAGGATGCGCCGCGCCGCTCCACTTGCGCGCGCATGACGTTGCCCCACAGCTCGACGAGCCGATCCGAGTGCGCGTACGGCATGGCGCGCGTTCGCATCGCGTCCACCATGCTGAAGATCGCGGTATTGCCGCCGATGCCGACGGCCAGCGCCGCAATCGCGACTATCGCAAAGCCCGGCGATTTTCGCAGGGTGCGGCCGGCGAAGCGGGCATCCTGACGCAGATTCTCGAATCCTGCGAACGTCCACATGTCGTGTGTCTGCTCCTTGACGTGCGTCACGTTGCCGAATCGCCTGCGGGCGGCGTCGCGCGCGGAGTCGGGCGCGAGACCCTCGCGTGCGTAATCCGCCTCGCGCATGGCCAGGTGGAACGCGACCTCTTCGTCCAGATCCCGTTCGAGCCGCCGGCGGTGGAGGATCGCGGTCAGGCGCTTCCACGCGGCGATGGCGGTGCCCTTCATGTCGTCTGCATCACCCGCGTGACGGCGGCGGCCACGCGATTCCAGAATGCCGATTCGTGTTCGAGCTCACGGCGTCCGCCCGCAGTCAGCCTGTAGAACTTGGCGCGGCGGTTGTTGTCCGACGAGCCCCACTCGGCTTTGAGCAATCCACGGACTTCGAGGCGATGCAGCGCCGGATAGAGCGCGCCTTCTTCGACCTTCAGCACCTCGTCCGAGGCCTGCTGGATGAACTGGGCAATCGCGTATCCATGCAGCGGACCGCGCGCCAGTGTCTTCAGGATGAGCATGTCGAGTGTGCCCGGCAGAAACACGGGTTCCTTTGCGTCTCCCATAAGTCAGTTAGGGGAGATCGTGCTCTTAGACGGCCGGTTTGTCAAAAAGGTTCTGGAGAGCCCGTGCGGCGACGAAGCCCGACGACCAGGCCCACTGGAAGTTGAAGCCGCCGATGCGGCCGTCGACGTCCAGGACTTCGCCCACGAGGAACAGGCCCGGGCACCGGCGTGACGCCATCGTTCCCGGATCAATTTCGTCAAGCGCCACCCCGCCTGCGGTCGCCTCCGCGAAGTTGTAGCCGCGCGTGGCGACGATCGGGAGCGGCCATTCGACCAGCGCGTGGGCCAAACGGCGGCGCTCGTCGCGTTCAAGCTGTGCAGCTCGGCCCGAGTCGTCGACGCCAATCCGTTGAAGGATGGCAGACGCGACGGAAGCGGTGATGAACCGCGCGAGAAGGGACTGCGTGGACGCGCGCGGTGACGCCAACGCGTGCCGCTGCAGCCGCTGATCGATCTCATCGAACGCTGCCGGCGGACAGAAGTTGACGGTGACTCGGACCGGATGGCCCTCGAGCGTCGCGCGAAGCCAGTGGCGCGATGCGTTCATCGCTGCCGGCCCGCTTGCGCCGGTGTGCGTCCACAGGAGCGAGCCGTCGATCCGGCAGTCCACGGCGCCGTCAATCCACACGGAGAGACTGACGTCCTGAGACACGCCCGTCACCTCGCGATGAATGGAGGTCTGCTCGTCGAGCACGAGCGGCACCAGCGCAGGTGTCATCTCGACGATCGTGTGGCCGAGTCGACGTGCGAATTCGTAGCCTCCGCCGTCGCTTCCGGTTTTCGGGAGAGACTGACCGCCGGTCGCGACGACGACCGCGCCACCGCTGAAGACACCGCGGCGGGTCTCGACGAGAAAGCGACCGTCGTTCACGCCAATGTCGACGACTCGATGGTCGGCCAGCAGGGCGACGCCGCGCGCGTCCGCTTCGCGCACGAGCGCGTCCAGAACATCGCGCGAACGATTGGAATCCGGAAACATCTTGCCGCCCGGTTCCTCGTGCAGCGGCACGCCGAGTTCCTGAAACCAGGCGATCGCGTCAGCCGACGTGAACGCGCGAAGCACCCGCCGGATGGCGGTGCGGCGTCCGCCCCAGAAGTCCTGCTCTCCAACCGCGCGGTTGGTGACGTTGCACCTGGAGCCGCCGCTGACGAGGATTTTCGCGCCCGGCTTTCTGGCGCCGTCGAGCAGGAGCACGCGGAGAGTCGGATGAAAGCGGCGCGCGAAAATTGCGGTTGCGAAGCCGGCCGCCCCGGCGCCGACGACGATGACGTCGAAGGCGCCCGGAGCAGCCGGCTGTGAGGACACGATGCCGGTGAGTATCTCCCGAGCCCGTTAGGCCGTGACCGTGGTATCGGTGTCGCCCGCTACCGGCAGCGGTGCCGCCTCGCCCGTCGGGACGCTGATGCGCGAACGCTCGCCGCAGGCGTTGCAGCGAACGACGAGTGTCTCGCCGTCCGCTGACCGGCCGACTATCTCCGTACGATGACTGCCACACTTCGGGCAGAGAGGAGGCGGGACTTGAGCGAAAACGAATGGAGCGCGATAGTGAACCATAATGTCATATATAGTTCAAATGACGATCCAAACGCTGAATCGGTGATTTAGTTGTTTGTTATTAGGTATTTAGATGCCGTCCCAGAAGTGAAAGACGCCGAAATCGTGTGCCGTTTGGAGACACGGCGTCACCGACCTGGTAACTGGCAGCGCATCGCGCAAGTCTCAACGCTCAATTCTCAGGATTTGCGATGTCCTGAGCCTTGAGAGTTGTGCGCTTCGGAGTCGGCGTCAGTCGTCGTCGGGCTCTTGTCGCGGAGGCCGCGGTGGCCTCGGAGCCTGCGCTGCAGGCGCGCCCCAGAGCCAGCGCGCCGCCGCAATCGCGGCAAGTCCACCGGCGGCGCCCGTCAACCAGCGCGAACGATTCGACATCATGGGGGCCGCGGATGGAGGCCGCCGTGTCCGCACGCGACGCTCGTTGGCAGGAATCCAGCGCGTCACAAACGCGAACGCGTCCGACGCACAGCGGGGACATGTGTCGTCCGTGTGCAGTTCCTCACAATCCAGACACAGCCGAGCTTCCTGCAAGTGCATATCAGTAGTCTAGCGAACCAATGGCAGCACGGTGGGGCTACTTTGCGATCGCAAACTTCTGCACGCGTTTTCCTTCGTACGTTTCCGTGATGTACAGATTCCCCTTCGAATCGATCGCGAGGTTGTGCGCGCCGTAGAACTGGCCGGCCCAGTGCCCCGCGCCGCCGAACGTGCTCACCACGCGCAATGACTTCCGGTCGAGGACATAGACCTGCTGGTTGGTCCCGTCGATCACCACGAGCCACGTCTGCTCCGGATCGGTCGAGAACCCGGCATCCCAGACCGATCCACTGCCGAAGGTCTCGCGCGCGATGAAGGCCTCCTGGACGAACGTTCCGTCCTTTCGGAACACCTGCAGCCGATTGTTCGTTCGGTCGCAGACGTACACGAGGCCGTCACGCGAAATCCGCACGGCGTGTACGATGCGGAACTGCGGCGGTGGTGGCGCGTTCGGATCGTACTGGCTTGGCTTGTTTTCGTTCTGCACCGTGCCACTGAACGGCCCCGGCAGCCGTTCGCCGATCCTGGCGAAATACCCATCGTCCGGCGGCCGGCCGAATGCGCCCCAGTGCCGTTTGTAGGCGCCCGTGTCGGCGTCGAACACGATCACGCGGTGGTTGACGTAGCCGTCCGCCACGTACAGCTCGTTTGCCGCGCGGTCCACGATCATGTGTGCGGCGGCACCGAGGTTCGCCGTGTCCTGGCTGCCCTGACCCTTGCCCTGGTGCCCGATCTGCATCAGAAATTTCCCCGATCGCGTGAACTTGAGAATCTGCGCGTCCTTGTCGCCTCCGCCGCCGAGCCAGACGTTGTCGTGATCGTCGACGTGAATGCCGTGTTCGAGCTGCGGCCATTCGAAGCCGGGCCCGGGCCCACCCCAGGACGAGACGAGCGTTCCGTCGGCGTCGAACTCGAGGACGGGCGGTGCGGCGCGCCAGATCGATCGCGTCTCGTTCGGCTGCAGCGTCGACGGACGATGGACGATCCACACGTGATCGCGATTGTCGACCGCGACGCCGACGACCGCGCCGACGATCCAGTGGTTCGGCAGCGGACGAGGCCAGAACGGATCCACGCGATACGACGGGGGCGGGTGCGTAGCGGACTGGACGACGCTTTCCATGGCTCTAGGATTCGTGACAGCGAGCGCGCAGACGATGCCCGCAAAACTGAGAAAGGCCGTCCGCCAGGCGCTCATGGAGTGGCGGCCACGAGAACGAATTCGTTGTAGGTGAACAGACCGCCCACGAATCGCGGGAACGGAAAGGAATACGCGCGCTCGACACGCAGGTCGACTGCGTCGCACAGCCGGCGCAGTTTCGCCTCGTCCATGAACTCGAGATGTGTCGCGTCGGATCGATATCCCGCTTCCTGCGGCGCGATCAACACCACGCGGCCGCCCGGCTTCAGATATCGCAGGTAGCTCCGAACCAGCGGCACGCTTGCCTCCAACCCAACGTGCTCGAGGACATGCGCCACCAGCATCGTGTCGAACTGCCAGGCCTCGGCCGCGGCAGCCAGTTCGAATTCTTGTGGTACGTACGCGCGAAGCCCGCGGTGTTTCGCGGCCTCGACGCAGTCGGGGTTGGGATCGACTCCAACGCCGTGGCCGTCGAGATGTGCCAGGTTGCGGCCGACGCCGCAGCCGACGTCGAGCACGAACCCCGGATTCAGCCGCCGGATGTTCCAGCGATAGGGCAATTGGACGCCGAAGTACTTGCGCCAGCGCGAGACGACACGCGATTCCAACCGGTCGGCGTACGCGTGGGTCAGGGAACTCTGCGGCTGGCTCGCCATCCGGGCCCCTGATTTTGGGCCTTTTCGGGGCCCGTCACCAGCGCTTTCACTTTGCGCTTGACACGCGAGGGCAGATACGGCAAGAGTGATAGTGTATTAGTTCAGTAGCACAGTGATGCTCTTCCGCACGAACCCGTCGTCCGGCGTGCCCATCTACCTCCAGCTGATGGAGCAGGTGAAGCACGCCATCGAAACAGGCGCGTTGAAGCCGGGCGATCAGTTGCCAGGCATCCGCCCGCTGGCGGAGGAGCTCGTGATGAATCCGAACACGGTGGCCAAGGCGTACCGCGAGCTCGAACACGAGGGCGTCATCGAGCTCCGCCACGGCGCCGGCGCGTTCGTCGCCGGGCAGGCGCGCGGCCGGAAGGTCACGGAAGCCATCCGCGCCGGGCAAGGCATCGTTGCCACGGCGGTCGAACGGCTGCGCGCGCGAGGTGTGAGCGACGAAGAGATCCGGCGGCTGTTCGAGGCGGAGCTCGCAGGCCTGGCGAAGGCCGCGCGAAGTGGAGGACTAGGTGAGTGAACCGCTCGTCGTCGAAGCCGTGGATCTCCGCAAGCAATACGACGGCACGCACGCGCTGCGCGGGTTGTCGTTCGCTGTGCCCGCCGGTTCCATTTGCGGGTTCCTCGGCCGGAACGGCGCCGGTAAGACGACGACCATCAAGGTGCTGCTGGGGATGACACGGGCCTCCAGCGGACAGGCACGCGTCTTCGGCCTCGCGTCGGACGACGCGAATGCCGGCGTCGAGATCCGCCGCCGGACCGGCTTCGTCAGCGACGAAAAGGATCTCTACGACTACATGACCGTCGCCGACATCATTCGTTTTACCGCGTCGTTCTATCCGCGCTGGCGTGCGGATCTCGAGCAGCACTACATCCGGCGCTTCGAGCTTCCGCTCTATCGCGTTGTCAAGGCGCTCTCGCGCGGGATGCGGACGCGAGTGGCCGTCCTGCTTGCGCTCTGCCGCGGAGCGGAGCTGCTCGTTCTCGACGAACCGACGTCCGGTCTCGACCCGGCCGCGGCCGAGGACGTCCTGCAGACGATCGTCTCGCACGTCGCCGCCGAGCAGGCGACGGTGTTTTTTTCGACTCACCAGATCGCGGAAGTCGACCAGATTGCGGATCGCGTGGTGATCATCGACAGCGGCCGCGCCGTCGTGTCGGGCGCGCTCGATGACGTGCGCGCGCGGTTCCGGCGCGTCCAGCTGGTCTTCGAGGGCGAAGCGCCTGACGTCACGGCTGCCGCGTTTCGGTCGCCGGGCATCGAGCGCATCGACCGCCGCGGCCGCGTGCTGACCGTGTTATCCAGCGCGGGCGTCGAAGCCGTCGTCGAGGAAGCGCGATCGCTCAACCCCGTCTCCGTGGACGTCGTTCCCGTCACCCTCAAGGAAATCTTTCTCGAATCGGTGAAGGTGGAGAACTGACATGCTCTGGTACAAGTCCTGGCTCGAAACGCGATGGCGCTTCCTCATCGGCTTCGCCGTGCTGGCGATCATGGCGTGCGGCACGATCTACGACTACCTGGCCGTCCAGAAACTGCTGCCGCTGGCCCCGGCGATCGAGCCCACGGGGGAGCTCGGCCGACGGCTCAAGGAAGCGGTGGAAATCGAGCGCGAATTCCGCGGCTTCGTGTGGCTGCAATGGTTCCGCCAGAACCTGACACAGACCGGCACGCTGTTCGCGGTGCTGCTTGGCAGTGGAGGGCTGCTCTCGCGATCGTCGGGCGGCGCGCTGTTCACGCTGTCACTGCCGGTCACGCGCCGCGATCTCCTGACGACGAGAGCGGCCGTTGGGCTTACTGAGTTCTTCGCGCTCGCGCTGGTCCCCTCACTGTTGATTCCACTGCTCGCGCCATCGATCGGCCAGACCTACAGCATCGTCGACGCGCTGATTCACGCGCTGTGCATTTTCCTCGGCGGTTCGGTCTTCTTCAGCCTCGCGTTTCTTTTGTCCACCGCGTTCGACGATTTGTGGCGGCCGTTGGTCGTCGCATGCGGCATCGGTCTCGTCCTCGCGGTCGTCGAGACCGCCGCTGGTAGTGCCGGGCGGGTCGGGCTGTTTCATGTGATGAGCGGCGAATCGTACTTCCGGTCGGGCGCGATTCCGTGGATCGGGATGCTGGTAGCGACGGCGCTGTCAGCCGGGATGCTGTACGCATCAACCGTCAACATCGCACGTCGGGACTTTTGATCAGGAAGGACACTGTCATGAAATCTTCAATCATCGCCATCGTCTCCTCAGTCGTGCTCGTGGCTCTCGCTTCACCGATTCGCGCGCAGGCGGCGCTCGATCCGTCTGGCCATTGGAACGGCGTTCTCGAAGCGCAGGGGCAGCAGTTCTCCTTCGAGATCGATTTCGCGCGGAACGCGCAGGGCGAGCTGGCCGGCGCCGTCACGATCCCCGTGCAGCACATAAAGGGTCTGCCGCTGCACGTCTCAGTCGATGGGAACTCCATCCAGTTCTACGCGCGGCGCGACCAGGTGTTTCGCGGCGAGGCGTCGCCCGACGGGAAGTCCATCTCAGGCGAGTTCTCGGCCGAGATGATGACGTTGACGTACACGCTGACCCGCACCGGCGAATCCAGGCTGGAAGGCCCAGCGCGCAGCCCCTCTGTCACCAAGTCACTCGAAGGCGACTGGAACGGCCTCGTGGATCCGGCAGGGAAGGCGACCACCGTGGCGCTCAAGATTGCGAATCACGCGGACGGCACCTCCACGGGGAGTCTCATCAACGTTGATCAGGGCGGACTGGAGCTGCCTGTGACGATCGTGCAGCAGGCCTCGAACGTCGTCCTCAAGGTGACGGTCCTCGACGCGTCGTTCACCGGCGAGCTGACTTCAGCCGGCGAACTGGCCGGCACGTGGAAAGAAGGTGAGCGCTCCATTCCAGTGACGTTCAGACGACAATAGGCGGCATGAAACGGACCGTGCGGTCGTCGGTCGTCCACCGCGCCGGCGCCCTGGCCATTCTGGCAACCGTTTACGGCACCGCCGCGGGCCTCCGAGACGCCCGCGCGGGGAACATGAGCCAGGCGCCGGGGCCCGCGCTCCATTGGTACAAGGGCAACACGCACACGCATACGTTGAACAGCGACGGGGATTCGACGCCCGACGATGTCGCACGCTGGTACCGGGAGCACGGGTATCGATTTCTCGTGCTGAGCGATCACAACTTTCTGACGAGCGTGGACGGGCTGAATGCGTTGCACGGCGCGGACGAACGGTTCCTGCTCGTCCGCGGTGAGGAGATCTCTGATCGCTTCGGCGACAAGCCGATTCACATCAACGGCCTCGGCCTTGCCGAGAAAGTCGATCCGCAGCACGGATCGTCGGTCGTGGACGTCGTCCAGCGCGACGTCGACGCGATTCGGAAGGCGGGCGGCCTGCCGCACGTCAACCACCCGAATTACATGTGGGCCATCTCGGGCGGAGATCTTCAGCAAATCGAACGGCTCCGCCTGTTCGAGATCTTCAACGGACATCACCTCGTCAACAACCTTGGCGGAGGCGGCGTACCCGGCATGGAAGAGGTCTGGGATCGGCTTCTCTCCAGCGGAAAGCTGATGTACGGCATTGCCGACGACGACGCGCACACTTTCAAGGACCCGGGGAATCCGGATGTCGCCGGTCCAGGGAGAGGCTGGGTGTACGTTCGCGCGGAACGACTGGCGGCGCGGCCGATCGTCGAAGCGCTGGAGCGCGGCGATTTCTACGCGTCCACGGGCGTGGAGTTGACCGAGTACCAGGTGACCGACAAGGCGATGACGATCGCCATCAAGGAGAAAGAAACGAGTAAGTACCGCGTGCAGTTCATCGGCAAGGGCGGTCGCGTGCTGAAGGAAGTGATTTCGAATCCCGCCTCCTATCCGTTTTCCGGGGGCGAGGGCTACGTTCGCGCGAAGGTCATCGAATCCAACGGCCGCCTCGCGTGGACGCAGCCGGTCATGCGTTAGCGAAACAGGACACTCATCATGCGCAAAACGACTTTTTTCGTTCTCGCGTTCACGCCGCTCGCGTGGAGTGCGAAGACTTCAGCGGAGCGACCAGAACGGAGCGCGATGGCATTAGCCGAGCGTGCGATGCCCTGCACCACCGCGACCGCGGCGTGCACCGAATGGGTGGCGATCGGGAGTGGCCCCGCGCGGTCGCTCATCTACCGCACGCGATCGCTCGCCACACGCGACGACAACCTGCGCCGCGCGCTGATCATGGTCCACGGGACGAACCGGAACGCCGATCACTACTTCACGACGGCCACGACGGCGGCATTCATCGCCGGGGCGCTCGACGACACCGTCGTCATCGCGCCGCGTATTGCGTCGAGCGCCGGCAGCTGCAAGGACACACTCGCGGAGAATGAAGTCAGCTGGAGCTGTACCGGCGACAGCTGGCGATCGGGCGGTTCGGCGGTCAGTCATCCCGACGTGACGTCGTTCGATTTTGCCGACCAGATCCTTCGGAAGCTCGCGAACAAGAGCGTTTTTCCGAACTTGCACGCGATCGTCGTCGCGGGGCATTCAGCGGGCGGTCAGTTCGTCGCGCGCTACCAGATGGCGAATCGGGTCCACGACACGCTTGGCGTGCCCGTCACCTACGTCGTCGCCAATCCGTCGAGCTACGCGTGGCCGGACGCGAGCAGGCCGCTGCCCGCGGGCGACGCCGCGTCCGACAAGGCGAAGGGCGCGTGGGAAACGGAAAAGGTCCACACGGACTTCACCTACGGTCCGTTCGATGGGGCCGGCTGTCCGGCCTACAACCAGTGGCCCGCCGGCCTCCAGAATCGAACCAGCGGCTACACGCTCAAGATCAGTGACGATCAGCTGAAGCGTCAGCTCGTCACCCGTCCCGCGACGTTTCTCTTCGGGCAGGTGGATACGTTGCCGCTTGGCGGGTTCGATTCGTCATGTCCCGCGATGGCGCAGGGCGCCACGCGACGGGCGCGCGGCGAAGCCTACGTCAAGTACATCAACGAGAAGCTCGGGGCGAAGCACCAGGTGCAGATCGTTCCCGAATGCGGGCACAACGACCGCTGCGTTTACACGACAGACGCCGTGCTGGGCGTTATCTTTCCGAAGTGAAAAGTAAAAATCTGCAATCTGCAATCTGCAATCTGAAATGAGAAGACCTCATGTCGATTGGAACGACGGGCCGTCAGTTGGAGGCTGACGGTCCGCGCCGGGGGGCGCCATGAGGTCCTCGATCGCACACGCGTGAGCCGCCCGAATACTGGCTCAGGCGCTGTGCCAGGGTTGCTACTTCAACTCGAACACGTAGGCGCGCGGCGGACCTTCGATCGCTTCCTCGCTGTGGACGATCCCGCGCTTCGCGTACGTCACCGTAAGTCTCTTCATTTCCGTGACGGTCGGCGCTCCCGCCTGGGGTGTCGCTCGCAGTTTGCCATCCGCCATCCACACGGCGACGACGTCACGCACGTGGCGATGGACGGGTCCCGCTTGACCGACGGGCCAGATGTTGTCCCACACGCGGACGCGCTCGTTTTCCAGGAGCGGCTTGGCCGTCTCGCGCGGAAACGCCGGAGGGAGGTCGCCCGATGGATCGGTGCCGATCGGACCCGCTTCCTTCAACTCGATCATGATCGCGTGCAGCGGCGGGTCGCTCGTGCCCTCCTCGATGTGCGTCAGTCCCTTGAACTGCCAGATGATGCCGCCGGACGCCGTTTTGACCGGACGCTTCGCGCCGTCGACTGCGGTGATCACGCGATCCCCCGGCGCGATGTAGACGCCGGTCATGTCGTACGGATGGCGGTGCATGCCGGTCGAGACGCCTTTCGGCCACGTCACGTCCCACACGACGACGCGCTCGTTGTCGAGCAGCTTGGTGGCGCCGTCACGCGGGAACGGTGGCGGCAGGGTCTGCGTCACGCCCGTCGCGACGACGACGGACGCAGCGAGGAGGGCGATCACCAGTCGGCGCATCGAAGCGAGGATATCGTAACTTTGAACTTCGAACGAAGAACTTAAAAGAAATCGTCAAATATCGACTTCCAGCAATTCTTGTGAGTTCAGAGTTTCAAGTTCAGAGTTATCGGCGTGAGCCGAGCCTCGGTTCTTCATCAGCGCGATCGTGCTGATCAGAACGAGCGCCGAGCCCACGATGGCGCGCGCGCTGATGACTTCGCCGCCGAGAAAGTGCCCGATCATCAACGCGACGACGGGGTTGACGTACGCGTAGCTCGTCACGACGGTTGTCGGCATCTGTGTGAGCAGCCACTGGAATGCGGTGAACGCGATGAGCGAACCGGCGACAATCAGATAGGCCAGCGCGAGCCAGGCCTGCGTCGAGATGTGCGGCAGAGGCGGGAATTCGCGGACAAGCATGGACAGCGCGAGCAGCATCACACCGCCCAGCATCATCTGTGCGCCGGCGCTCGAGGCCTTCGAGGCAGGCAGCCGCAGCGTCGTCGTCACGATCGTTCCGAGCGACCAGGCGACTTCGCTCGTGAGAATAGCCAGGCACGGCAGGAGGTTGACGCTACCGACGCTCGTCGGGTCGAAGGCCAGCGTTACGACGCCGCCAAGGCCAAGCGCGATCGAGACGCCGAGCGTCCAGTGCAGACGCTGTCGCTTCCAGACCACGATTTCGAGCAGCGCGGTCCACACGGGAATGGTGGCCACAAGCACCGACGCGATGCCGGACGGCAGCGTGCGCTCCGCCCAGAAGAGACCGCTGTAGGACGCCAGGAACATGAGCGCGCCGAGGATCGTCAGGTTGCGCCACTCGAGCCTCGACGGCCACGGTTCGCCCGCGAGCTGCGACCATCCGAACAGCGCGACGCCGGCGATGAGGAAGCGGATCCCGGCCGCGAACATCGGCGGCACCGTATCTACGGCGACCCGGATCGCGATGTAGGTGGACCCCCACAGGACGTAGATGGCGAAGAAGGCGAGCCAGAGTTGCAAGGTGCGTTTTGTCATACCATCAAAACCAGTTTAGATGGTAACAAAC
>AR_comb_assmDRAFT_10051757_pt1 | contig 16152 bp, 11 predicted proteins | sample ArasoioldDNA_FD_10543 | JGI IMG/M metagenome (IMG submission 10543) | reverse complement strand
GGGCAGGCTCGGACATGGAAACCGATGCGTCGGGGATCACTAGGCGGAGCGCACTGTTCCGGCGCCTGAGGAGTAGTAAGACTCGCGTGGAGTTTCGAGTTTGCGGCCATTCTCACTAAAGCGTGGCAGATGAATCAGGCCCCACTGCTGCGCCGCGAATTGCAGCGTGGTGGCGAGCACGCCGAATCCGTATTTCACGCTGCGCCGGAAATTGATCGATGAGGCCTCTTCGAAGTACTTCGTGGGACAGGAGACCTCCCCGATGCGAAAACCAAAGTGAACGCATTGCGCCAACGTCTGATTGTCAAAAACAAAATCATCCGAGTTCTCGAGCAGTGGCAGTTCCGTAAGCGCCTTTCGGCCGAACGCCCGATACCCGGTGTGGTATTCCGACAGTTTCACTCGCAAGAACAGGTTCTCGAATGCGGTCAGCAACCGATTGGAAATGTACTTATACAACGGCATCCCGCCCATCAATGCCCTGCCACCGAGGATCCGAGATCCCAGCACAACATCGTAAACATCGTACGCGACCATACTCGCCATAGCGGTAATGAGAAGCGGCGTGTACTGATAATCCGGATGCAGCATGATCACGACATCGGCACCCGCGGCTAATGCCTCACGGTAGCAGGTTTGCTGATTTCGGCCGTAACCGTAATTGCGATCATGCTGGAAGACATAAAGACCCAGGCGATGAGCGACATCGACGGTCTGATCCCGGCTGTGATCGTCCACGAGAATGCGGATATCGACAAGTTCGGGCAGTTCCCCCACCGTCGCTTCGAGTGTCTTCTCCGCGTTGTATGCGGGCATGACGACCGCGATGCGCTTGCCGTTAATCATGTATATGCCAGTTTACCCAAGTCATAAGGCCGGGTCCGGTCATTATTCCAGACGATCTACCTCATGTTGTCGAGAATCGAGCCAACAATTCCTCCCACCACGCCGCCTTCTGTAGCCTGCCGCGTGTTTTCCCTGGGAAGGTAGCGCTCGATGGCGTGCGCCAACTTGGAGATCGGCAACGTTTGGAGCCAGACTCTTCCAGGGCCCGTCAGGGCGGCAAGGAAAATTCCATCGCCGCCAAAGATCATGTTCTTGATACCTGGGACAGTGGTGATCTGGAACGAGACACTCCCTTGAAATGCTCCGACGTGACCGGGATGAACACGCAGAGTTTCTCCCGGCAGCAGGTCGCGTACGACCAACTCGCCCGAAAGTTCGAGCCAGGCGATTCCCTGCCCGCTGATTTTCTGAAGAAGGAAACCTTCTCCGCCGAAGATGCCGGCGCCGAGCGATTGCTGGAATCCAAGTCCGATTTGAATCTCTTGGGTGGCGCAAAGAAAGCCGTGCCGTTGCACCATGAACTCGTGTCCCGCTGAAACCTCAACCGGAACGATGTGGCCTGGCAGTTTGGTGGCAAATGCAAGTTCTCCCGGCGCTCCAACGGCCCGATACTCGGTCATGAACAGAGATCCACCCCCAGCCACCCGCTTCAGCACACCGAAGACGCCGCCTCCGCCCGCAAACTGCGTGTGCGTGGTCATCTGAATCGAACTGCTCATCCATGACAGTTCGCCCGCTTCGGAGATGACCGCTTCATTGGGTTCAAGGCGGAACTCCAGCACGGGCATCGTGGTGCCGTTAATTCGACTCTGCATGTCGTTTCTCCTGGAGTGAGGTGGCGTGAGAAATCAGAGTATAAATCAGTTCTCGGCTTCGAGCCTTGGTCATCAGGCGAGTCCGTTTGGAAATCTTGTCTGCTGTGCTAGAGTACGTCCCTCGGACGGTCATGTGGTAGTGATTCAGAAGGGAACATGATGGAGATTTCGCGCAGAAAAGTACTTCAGGGAATCGGAGTGGGCGCTGTTTCGACGATCGGGGCATTGGGATGGGCAGAGCGGGCTTCTTGTTACCGCCCGACGAAGAATGATGGAAACGTAGTGCCGATTCACTTGGACCGTAACGAGAACCCTTACGGGCCGCCCGAATCCGCAGTCCGCGCAATGCGGGAAAGTCTGACGGCTCAAAATCGTTATCCCGATGGCTCGGATGAGATGCGAAAGAAGATTGCAGAACATCACAAAGTTGCAGCGGAGCAAGTCGTTCTTGGGTGTGGTTCGACCGAAGTCTTGCGCATGGCTGTTGATGCATTTCTTACGCCGGGTACGAAACTCGTGGTCGCAGTACCTACTTGTCCTATCCTGACGTCTTTTGCCCGTCATAAGAGCGTGGAGGTTGTGGAGGTCCCGCTAACTCGCGACTATGCCCACGATCTTCCCAAGATGCTTGCTCAATGCGACAACTCCACGAGCCTCGTCTACATTTGTAACCCGAATAACCCGACTGGTACGCTGACACCCCGCCCGGATCTGGAAGACTTTCTGCACAAGTTACCTGCCAACATTCCCGTGGTTATTGATGAGGCGTATCACCACTACGTGATACCGACATCCTCTTACTCGTCGTTTCTGGACCAGCCTGTCACAGAAGAACGCACGATCATCACTCGGACATTTTCAAAGATTTATGGCCTGGCGGGAACACGAGTCGGGTATGCAGTCGCGCCAGCCAATCTGGCGAAACGAATAGCTGAGTTCAGTCTGCCGTTCGGTGAGAATGCAACTGGAATCGCAGGTGCAATGGCGGCTGTCGACGACGACGAACATGTGCACCGCGCGGCGCAGCAGAACCTCAACGACCGGCAAAGCTTTTTCAACAGCGCTGATGTGCGCTACGTACGAGTCGTTGATTCACAAACGAACTTTGCACTATTGAAACTCGATCATCCCGTCGACGAAGTGATTGCTCATTTTCGCAGCAATGGAGTGTTCGTTGGTCCACGATTTCCACAGTTGGATGGTTTTCTGCGAGTCTCGATCGGAAATGCTGACGACAACAAGGCATTCTGGCGCGTTTGGGATATGTTGCCGCACAAACCGGTGCATGGAATGAGCCACAACGCTCATCACGCATAAGAATCGGTCAGTAAGTGTGCAGGTTTTTGCAGACTTCGTTAAGTTTTGTAAGTTAGGGACTTTAGTACACCGTTCGAGTTGTTGACCCTCGAAATTCCTCGTGATATATAAAGCTGCGCTTGCACGGCCTCGAATGCCGGAATCAGGCTCTCCACGCCTGTTTGTAAGCCTATGGGGAACCCCTGCATGTTCATCAGTGCCAAGTCGTATCGCTACGTGTCTACTTCCCATAAGCAAACTTCCCGCCTGAACCGGTGCTTGATGTTCAGCCTCGTGGCCTTCCTGCTCGTGGCACCATGGCTCACGGCCCAATCCAAGAACAGTCCAGCCGTTGTCGGACAATGGCAAGTGTTGTCGAACACTCTGCCGTTGAATCCAGTCCATGCCGCGGTGATGCGAACCGGCAAAGTACTGATGATTGACTCCAGCGACACGACGAATCCCCTAGCCGCAGTGTGGGATCCCGCGACACAAAAGGCCACAACGTCTAAGGCAAGCTACATCATGTTTTGCAACGGCATGGTCGTACTGCCCGACGGCAGGCCGTTCGTCATTGGCGGCACCAAACACTTCGGCGAGCCCTGGACAGGTGTGAATCAAGCCGCGGTGTACGATCCGATTTCTGGAGCTTTTACAAATCAGGTCAACATGGTGCGCGGACGCTGGTACCCGACCGGAACTGTGCTACCCGACGGAACGGTATTTGTTTTTTCTGGCCAGGACGAAAACGATGTGACCAACAACACCATCGAGATTTTCACGGCCAACTCCACAACCGGCTCGTGGACCACGCCCTTGACCGCCAGTTGGGTTCCGCCGCTTTATCCGCGCATCCATTTACTGCCGGACGGCAGGCTTTTCTATTCGGGTCCGGGGTTGACTGCAAAATTCTACGACCTGAACACCAAAATATGGACAGACTGCTGCACCACCAACTTCGGGCAGAAAAGAACGCAAAGCACTTCGGTGATGCTGCCACTGCGGCCGGGAAACAGCTATAAGCCGCGAATCGTCATTATGGGTGGAAGCAGTTCTGAGGATACAACCCCGGCGACAAATACGACGGAGACGGTTGATCCCTGGGTCGCCAAACCGAAATGGTCGTGGGGACCGAATATGTCGCAGCCGCGGATTCATCCGAACGCGACGATTCTGCCAACGGGTGACGTACTCGTAACAGGAGGAGAACAGTGGAGCGAAAACACATCCACCGCGAGCCTGGCTGCTGAGCTTTACCACGGCAATGGCAGCGATGCCTTGTACAACACGTTCACCTCTGCGGGTACAACTTCTGTCCCGCGCGCGTATCACTCGAACGCCATTTTGCTTCCCGATGCCACGGTAATCACGACCGGCAGCAATCCCCCGAATGTCCCCTACGAGACACGCGTTGAACTCTACCAACCGGCTTATCTCTTCACGTCAACTGGAGCTTTGGCCAAGAGGCCAACCATCTCCAGCGTGCCGACCACGAGTGTCGGCTACAACGCGCAATTCAGCGTCGGTACTCCAAACGCTGCCAATATTCAGAAAGTGGTTCTCGTTCGGCCAGGTGCGCCGACTCATGCTTTTGATATGGAGCAACGCCTCGTAGGGCTTTCTTTCACCATTGGTGCTAACACTCTGACGGTGACGTCGCCGCCGAACGCGAACATCGCGCCTCCCGGGTATTACATGTTGTTCATTCTGAACAAAGCGGGTGTTCCGTCGGTAGCGCAGTTCGTGCAAATTTGCCCATCGACTGGTTGCCTGTAAAGAGAGGACTGAACCTTCTTGTGCGCGAATCCGTCTATGGGTTCGCGCACTTTTCTTGCTTGCCGCTCGATGCTTCGCTCATCAGCAACGCAACAGGAAAGTTTCGGAACAGTGTAGACGCAGGCAACTGGTATGAACTATTTGTCGTGACCGGAATGCACTCTCCGGTAAACGCGTTGTGATAGCACGATGCGGCACTAGCTGGCACTTCAATTTGGGTATCGCGCCAGACGCCCCCATCATTGATTGAGTTCTTATCCTCTCCCAACAACTTGGCGCTGAGTCTGGGCACAGCCGTGATAGCAGTGCGTCCCTCGTGCTGTCGCGCGAACGCAACCAGGTGTTCGGACTTCTCACCAGTTGCCCGTAGGGGAACATAACTTCCCCGTTGAAACAAGGCAGCCTCCGAACGTCGCAGAGAGAGCGCCTTCCAGGTCAGATACATTTTCAAAGCAGCGATGTCCGGATCAGCAAGCAAATCTTTGGCACAGCTCCGCAGATCGACACAGGACGCTGTGAGTTTCTTGAACATCAATCTTCGGCGCTCGTAGTCTACCGGGTGCCGGTTGTCAGGATCGACCAGTGCAAATTCAAATAGCTCATTTCCCTGGTAGATGTCAGGCACTCCAGGGGCCGTCATTTTCAGCAGAGTCTGAGACAAGCTGTTGAAAACGGCATAACGTGAGATGCTGCGTTGAAAGTCTTCGATATCGGCAAGAAAACGATTCTTGCTGTTCCGCTCAAGAATCGCCCGTACGAACTCGACGAGTGCGTCTTCGTATTCGGCATTGGTGTTAGCCCAACTGGTGTGTTCCTTCGCTTCCCGTACTGCCTTGAGCATGTATTGCTCGATGCGCTCCGTGAATCCCTTCCACGGCGCATCGTCGAGTTGACCTGTAGGCCAAGCGCCGATAAGGGTTTGATACAAGAGGTATTCATCGTTTCGCGTCGGAGCGTACTCTCCATCTAACTCATGCTTCTTTCCGCGGTTCCAGTCGCGCCAGCGGCGAAGATGCAAGCGCCACAAAACAGGAATCTCCGACAACACGTTTATCCGCGCGCGCACATCCTCCGACCTTTTAGAGTCGTGGGTCGAAGAGGCCAGCATGGAATCCGGCCAGGAGGAAAGACGCTCCTGATTCGCGCGATGAAATTCCTCCACGGCGGTTCCAAAGCGGCTGGGATTGCCTCCCACCTCATTCAACGAGACCAGGCGGTTGTAGCGGTAGAACGAAGTATCCTCGAGACCCTTTGCCATCACTGCAGCGGTTACCTGCTGAAACTTCATAGCGAAGCGCAGGACTGCCTGCTTGTACCAGCCAGTTTCGGTGCCATTCACCTCTACCAAAAGGATGCGTTGAACAAAATCGAAAACGCTGAGATCGGCGGCGTTACTCCACTTTCGTGCTGCAGCTACTGCCTGCACAACGTACCGGCGATCCTCCAAAGAAACTTCGCAGCAATTTACATAGGTTCGATACACCGGGAAACACGAGATGATCTCGGCGAGCGCACTGCGAAGGCTGTTGAGTGTGAAGTCGCAGGTGTATCGGCTGGCAAGGGCGATTCGGCTCAAGAGATTGGCAAGGACGTTCAGTTCACTCGCCAGCACCACCTTCAGGATCAACTTCTTGCACGTGTAAACTAGATCGCGAAAGTCCTGTGATACCCCTGTGAAGGCGCGATAGATCCTTTCCATCTTGTCTGCAGACGAAGAGTCAACGAACAATCCGTTCACCAGATTGCAGAATTCGTAACCCGTTGTTCCATCGACCGGCCATTCTTTCCGCAACTGCTCCTTGCCAGTAAGAATCTTCTCAGCTACGAGATAGGCCTCACGACCTTGCGGCTCAAGCACCGACTTAAGCCGTTCCCTCAATCGCTCAAAATATTGCGCTGGATCGTAAAGCCCATCCGGATGGTCAATGCGCAAGCCATCCAACTTCCCTTCCGCCACAAGAGCAAGCACGAATTTGTGGGTTTCGTCGAATACCGTCTCATTTTCGGTACGCAGTGCGGCCAACTCATTAATGTCAAAGAAACGCCGGTAATTAATGTCATCGGCAGCGACACGCCACTGAGCGAAACGGTACGCTTGCGCCTTGATCAATTCGTGGAGGGCGTCGAAGCTTCGCGGGTCGTCAGGAGTTCCGTTGATCTTCTCGACATTCGTGAATACGAACGCTCGAACCGTTTCAGACTTTGCGCACAGAACGGCCAGTCTGCGTTTTTGCACTTCCTTTTCACGATTACGTTCGGCACGCTGTTCAGGCGTCAACCCGCGGCGTTCCGGAAGATGACTGAACGCGGTAATGATGCTCTGCAATTCAAGAAAGTCTTCGGCAGTAGATCCGAGTTTCTCCTGCAGGCTCTCGAGTTGGAAACCCAGGATGCGCGGATATTCGCGCGGATCAATCGGAAAGCGGTGTTGATGATAGAAAACACTAAACTCTCCACGCTCCGAATCGAAGGCAGCTCTCAACTCTCCTTGTTCGAGAATATTTCCGTACTGATCGGCAAGTACCGGTATCAGCACCTTTCCCTGGAGTTCATCTTTGATTGGATCCCAATCGATGTCGAAGAAGTCGACGAATTCCGAGGCTTCCCCGTTCTCGAGCACATCGAGCCACCAGGAGTTGTCGCTCCCCATCACTCCCATGTGATTAGGAACGATATCGAGGACCTGCTTCATTCCGTGACGATGCAGTTCTGCTACAAACGCATCGTATTCGTCCTGAGTGCCGATCTCGGGATTCAGCGCGCTGTGTTCGATGATGTCGTAGCCATGCAGGCTTCCCGGCCGGGCTCGGAGGTAAGGGGAGGCGTAACAGTGACTGATTCCGAGGGCGCTCAGATAAGGCACAATCGCCGCGGCATCGCGGAAAGTAAAGTTCGGATTCAGCTGCAGGCGGTAGGTTGCCGTCGGAATCTGATCTTGCTGCTTCATAGATTTCGGGAGGGTCCCTCGTCGGGAGGCTGCGAGTGGGCGAAAATGTACAGTTAAACGTTATGTCAAAACATCGGAAGCCTCCATACAGGGTTCCGTGCAGCCATCTGCAGGAAAACCCCTAATCGCCTTCGGATCTAAATCGACCAGACAACTGACCAGGGAGGAAACTCGCCACTTTCCGCCGCTGCATAGGCGCTTTTACTACTTGCATAGAAAGTGCCGCGCACCGGATCGACAATGCGGATCGAGTGCCAGCCAAGATTGGCACGGAGACTGAGAGTCAAACCGTCGCTAAACGTCCAGCTTGCCGACAGTCCGTACCCGGAAACTGTTTCGCAGTGCGTTTCGGACGTGCGACCCAAATGAGGCACTATCACGCGCTGTCGCACGGCTAGTAGTTCGCGATAGAAATGGAGCGTATTCGCGTGCGCTCCGTCATTAAGGCACTCCCAATCCAGTTTTGAACGCAGAAAAGTTCGTTCATCATTTGGATCTGGAATCGAATCTCTCGATGTTTCGGAATTGAACCTTTCAAAGCGCGCGAATTCGTCCCTTCTGCCATTGGTCACGGCCGCAGCCAAGTTGCCCTCGAGATCACAGAAGAATAGAAAAGGAGTCACGGCTCCAAATTCTTCTCCCATAAAAAGCAGAGGCGGAGCAGGAGCGAGCAGCAGAATCTCCATGGCGACTCGAATCGCTTCAGGAGATGCCAAGCGCGAGATGCGCTCTCCTAACGCCCGATTTCCGACCTGGTCGTGGTTCTGCAGAAAGGAGACGAACGCAGACGGGGGCAATTCGTCAGTAGGTTCACCGCGTTTGGCTCCGTGATAGGGAGAGTATTCGCCCTGGAAATCGAAACCCTCACGCAAGCAGTGACACAGATGTCGAATTGGCTCGGACGAGTATTCTGCGTAGTAGCCGTCCTTCTCACCAGTCAGCAGCACATGGACGGCGTGATGAATGTCATCATTCCACTGAGCGTTGTATAACTGAACCGCGCCTGCCGGATCACGTGACAGATAGCGAGACTGGTTATCGGCATTCTCCAGGATCAGATGCATGTGACGTTCGCTGCCGAATCGTTCGCGCACAGTTTGGGCTAGCTCGGTCAGGAAGTTGGGATTCGAATCGTCCACAATGGCATGAACCGCATCCAGGCGTAGTCCGTCCAGGTGATATTCCTCAAGCCAGTACAAAGCGTTGTGAATGAAATAGTCGCGCACGACCCTGCTGTCGGATCCATCGAAGTTGATTGCGTCACCCCAGGGCGTGGAGTGCCGGTTCGTAAAAAACTGCGGCGAGTACAGGTGAAGGTAGTTTCCGTCAGGGCCGAAGTGGTTATAGACGACATCAAGGAAGACCATCAGATCTTTTGCGTGGGCGGCTTGCACGAGTTGCTTGAGGTCTTCGGGCCTTCCGTAGGTGCTGTCGGGGGCGTAAGGCAGAACACCGTCGTATCCCCAATTTCTTGCGCCGGGAAAATCGGCAACGGGCATGAGTTCGACGGCTGTGATCCCCAGTGCGCGGAGGTAGTCGAGTTTCTCTTCTACCCCCCGAAATGTTCCTTCCGGCGTGAAGGCTCCGATGTGCAGCTCATAAATGACGGCTTCCTCCCAGGGACGCCCGCGCCAGCGATCGTCTTTCCATTCGAAGGCTGCGGGATCCAGAACTTCGCTGGGACCGTGAACATCGGCAGGCTGGAAGCGTGAGGCTGGATCCGGCACTTTCGTTTCACCGTTGATCAGAAATCGATAGCGAGCGCCGGGCGTGGCTTCGCGAGTAATGAGTTCAAACCAGCCTTGTTCCAACTGCGTAAGTGAGATTTGTCTCTTGGTCTCGTCTTCGAGGCAGAGACTGACTTTTTTCGCCGCAGGCGCCCAGAGCCGGAAACGCACGCTCCCGTCGGGCAATACGTCTGCCCCGAACGGCATTGTGTGTTTACGCTTCACGACGATCCTGGCGAATTCGATGACGCTGGCGCTCCACCATAAGTGCCAGCGAACGGGGTTGCAGCGGGTAGATCGACATCGCCTCGTACGCAGTTCCAGGGCTGCGGGGACACTCCATGAAGGTATCGATCAGCGACATCCACATCATCCCTGAAGCGGCAGTGGGGAGGGTGAATGGAACTGTTTCATGATGTGCGTTCATGAGAAGGATAAAGTTTTCGTCGGTAATCAAATGGCCGCGCTCATCCACCTCGTCGACCGCAGATCCGGACAGAAAGACCCCCAATGTTCGGGCGTGATCCTGATTCCACTCCTCGTCGGTCATTTCACCGCCATCTGGCCGGAGCCACAAAATGTCCTTTACTCCGGCTCCCTTGATGGCGCGGCCAAGAAAGAAGTTCCGCCTCCGAAAGACTGCGTGATTCAGGCGTAGCGCAATGACTTTTCGAACGAGTGTGAGCAAATCCTGTTCGGCCTGAATGTTGTCCCAATTGATCCAGCTGATCTCATTATCCTGGCAATACGCGTTGTTATTGCCTTGCTGCGTGCGACTCATGGCATCACCGGCCAGGATCATTGGGACTCCCTGCGACAGCAATAGAGTCACCAGGAAATTACGTTTCTGCCGTGCTCTCAGTTTGTTGATCTCAGGGTCGGCCGTAGGTCCTTCGGCTCCACAGTTCCAGCTGCGGTTATTGTCGGTGCCGTCGCGGTTTTCCTCTCCGTTGGCTTCATTGTGCTTATGGTCGTAGGTCACAAGGTCCTGGAGCGTAAATCCATCGTGTGCCGTCACGAAATTGATGCTGGCATAAGGCCGGCGGCCGCTGCGGGCGTAGAGATCGCTGGACCCGGTAATCCGATAAGCCAGTTCGCCCATCTGTCCGCCATCACCTTTCCAGTAAGAACGCAGGGCGTCGCGGTACCGATCATTCCATTCCGCCCAGCCCACTGGGAATTTCCCAACCTGATAGCCGCCTTCGCCCAGATCCCAAGGTTCGGCAATCAGCTTGACCTGTGACAAGACCGGGTCCTGGTGAATGATGTCAAGAAATGCACCGAGTTTGTCCACTTCGTGCAGTTCCCGGGCGAGCGTGGCTGCGAGATCAAAGCGAAAACCATCCACGTGCATGTCCAGCACCCAATAGCGCAGGCTGTCCATGATGAGCTGCAGCACGCGGGGGTGGCGCACATTTAGAGTGTTCCCGGTCCCGGTGTAATCCATGTAGTAGCGTGGATTGTCCGGAACGGCCCTGTAATAAACAGAATTATCGATGCCTCGGAAGGACAGAGTCGGCCCCAGTTGATTTCCTTCCGCCGTGTGGTTGTATACGACGTCGAGGATTACTTCGATGCCAGCCGAGTGCATCGTCTTGACCATGGTCTTGAATTCGCTGATGGAACTGGTGGCGAGATAGCGCGACATCGGAGCGAAGAAGCCAATGGTGTTGTATCCCCAGTAATTGCGAAGGCCCTTTTCGATTAATTGCCGGTCATCGACAAAGTAGTGGACCGGCATGAGTTCAATCGCGGTGACACCCAGTTTCAAGAGATAGTCGATCACCGGAGCGGTCGCCAGTCCAGCATAAGTACCGCGAAGAGCTGCAGGAACGTGCGGATGATTGATGGTGTATCCGCGAACATGCATCTCGTAGATGACGCTCTTGTGCCAGGGCGTGCGTGGTGGACGATCCATGCCCCATGTGAAAGCCGGATCAACGACCATCGCTTTGAGCATGCCAGGAGCGCTGTCTCGCCGGTCGAGCGAAAGATCCTCATTGCGATGACCGATCCGATATCCAAAGTGCGAGTCACTCCACTTCAGATCACCGACAATTTGTTTAGCGTACGTATCAAGCAGCAACTTGTGAGGATTGAAGCGGTGCCCCTTGGCGGGATCGTACGGCCCATGAATACGGTAGCCATAGATTAGCCCGGGCCGAGCCTCGGGCAGGTAGCAGTGCCATACCTGATCGGTGTGCTCCTTCAGACGGACTCGATGCAACTCGCGGCGGCCCGCCTGGTCGAACAGGCAAAGCTCTACCGCCTCAGCATGCTCTGAGAAGAGAGCAAAGTTCACTCCCTCGCCATCCCATGTGGACCCTAGAGGATAGGGCCTGCCCGGCCACACGATTGGTTGATTTTGAATGACCATGCCTTCCTTGACGGCTAGCGTTTGTTGCCGCTTGGTTGATCAATGACTTGAACACCAGAGCGGCGCGCCCGCGTCTTGCCAAGTCAGGAGAGTATCGACGTGAAGATGAATTCGCTGATGAAAATGTTGCTAAAATTTGTTGTCTAACGGGTCTTGATCGAGTCTCCCAGCCAACATCCGAGCCCCTGCAGAGCATCGATGTGATCGCAGACAATCTTGAACGCCCCCAACAAGGGAATCGCCAGGATCAATCCAGGCGCGCCCCATATCCAGGCCCAAAACAGAAGAGACAAGCTCACGGCCAAAGGGTTCAATTGCAGTCTTGCACCAATCACTCTCGGGTAAACAACATTCATGGTTACCACGTGCATCCCTATGACAGTGACAATGATTGCGAGGAGTCCCGAACTGTGTAGGTTTCCGAGACCGCTGGCGAGCGGCGGCAGCAACGCAACGAATACACCAACGTAAGGAATTAACGTAGCGAAACCGCTGATGATAGCGACAAAGTAAAAATACTGGATGCCCAGGTACCAGAACACCGCGCCGCAAACTACCGCGTTCCCCAGACCAACCACCACATTCGCGAGGATGTAGCTGCGAATCATCACCGAGATATTGCCAACAGTACGATGAGCCAGTAAGCGGTGCTCCTTCGGAAACAATCGCACAGTGCTGACATGAACATGGTCCTTGGAAGCAAGCATGAAGTACACGAGAAAGGGCACGAAGCTGATCGCCATGAACAATTCAAGCAGCGTGCCGCTATTTTCTGAAATGAGCTGAGTCACTCCATGAGCCTGCTCGATACGCACCGGCAGCGGCTTCTGTCTTTCTTTAGGTGCCTCCACTACGGAGCGTGCTTGTTCCGCCAGTTTGTCGGCTCGTGAACGAACTTCGGCCAGAGTATTTCGCAGCTTGGTCGAGTACTGCGGCAGTTCATCGGCAAAGTCGAGCGCGCGATTGTAGGAAAAATATGTGAGACCCAACGCCAACAGGAGAGTCAGTGCCACGACCGTCAGTGCGCCGACCCAACGAGGGATCCTCCATCGCGCCAGCAGCGCGACCGGCGGTTCCAGCACATACGCGAGAAGCATCGAAACCAGCACCGTTACGAGGACCAATTTCAATAAATAGATCAGCCCGATGATGGCGATTACAGCCACGACGATTTGCGCAACAGTCCCGGCCTTGACCGATGCATGGAGAATCTCGACTTCTTCTGCGGCCTGTTCGACCACCTCAGCCGGGATGACTGATCCATTTAGGGTGGACTTCGTTTCGTCATCTGACAAAGTCCGGTTAAGCAGATTTGTTTTCACGCAGATTCCCCCTGCAAATCTTCAGGGAGCAACACCTGAGCCGCCATACAGCAGTTTCGTTAGTCCCGAGCGAGTCAGACCCGAGAGGTATCTAGCTCAAAATTTGGTTCCTTGAATTCGGGCACACCGTCATTTCGATTCGATGCATCCAACAGTTACTCACATTAAGGAGTGGTATATGGCTACGTGCGAAGTTTGCGGCAATGAATACGACAAGAGTTTCGAGATCAATATTGCTGGAGAACGACATGTATTCGACAGCTTCGAATGCGCGATTCAAGCGGTCGCGCCCCGCTGTTCGCATTGCTCGTGCCCGATCATCGGTCACGGCGTGGAGGTTGGTGAGCGAATGTTTTGCTGCGCGCATTGCGCCGAGGCGGTCGGCTTGAAGAAGGTGGTGCAGGATAGAGCCGCGTAGGAGAGAACTATGAAACCATCCTCCAAGAAAAGAATCCGCTATGCGGTAGTAGGACTTGGCCACATCGCGCAGGTGGCTGTTCTGCCAGCTTTCAAAACCGCGCGCAACTCCGAACTCTTCGCTCTCGTTTCCGGAGATCCACTCAAGCTGAACAAACTCGGGAAAAAATACGGAATTGAGCATCTATATCCTTACGAGGAGTACAGCCGCGCATTATCGAATGTAGACGCAGTCTTTGTTGCGGTGCCCAACCACCTGCATCGGGAATACACAGAAAAGGCAGCGGCGGCCGGGGTTCACGTACTGTGCGAGAAACCGATGGCTCCCACGGCTCAGGATTGCCGGGCCATGATAGACGCCGCAGACCAGAACCGAGTCAAGCTGATGATTGCGTATCGTCTCCATTTTGAGGCCGGCAATCTCGAGGCGATAAAGCTGGCGGGGGATGGCAAGCTGGGTGAATTGCGCATCTTTACTTCAGAATTTTCCCAACAGGTCGATGACGGCAATGTTCGAGTCACGGAGCCCGTGGCTCGCGGAGGTGGCCCCTTGTACGACATGGGGGTCTACTGCATCAACGCCGCACGATATCTATTCCGAGCAGAACCAATTGAAGTTTCCGCGCTGGCGGAATGCAAGCCGGAAGGGCGTTTCCAGAGAGTCGAGGAAATGGTATCGGTCGTTATGCGCTTTCCGGAAGAGAGGGTGGCAACACTCACCTGCAGTTTCGGGGCTGCGGATACAAGCCGATACACTCTCGTTGGAACGAAGGGCAGTTTGCGGGCCGATCCAGCATACGAATACGCCGAGGGAATCAAGCTCGAGATATCCACGGGAGGTCAGTCGAAGATCAGGACCTTCCCGAAGCGCGATCAGTTCGCCGCCGAACTTGCCTATTTTTCCGACTGCATTGTTCGCGACCGGGAGCCCGAACCGTCCGGCCTCGAGGGTCTCGCTGATGTTCGAATCATTGAAGCCATTTATCACTCTATTCGCACTCGGCGTACGGTACCGATCCAGCCGATCATCGCCAATAGGCAGAGACCGGATCATCATCAGAAGATCGATCGGCCAGCACACGGCAAGCCAGAGATTATCCATGCACATCCGGCATCGCGTGATGCGGCCTAAACACCTCGTCCAGAATTTCCTTCCACCAACGAAAAAGCCCAGCAATGAGCTGGGCTTTATTCGCAATTGACCAGGACCGAGTTAACTATTTGGACATGCCGGCGGATTTGCAGCTCTTCGAGACGTGCTTCAGAGAACTGACCTGCAAGGCTTGTCCGGCGCCAGCACTGCCGCTTGCAGTCTCCGCGCCAGCTCCCGACGAACCCGACACGCCAGTGACTTTCACTTCATGACCAACGTGCTCGCTCAACTTTGCGGTGTCTCCAGTCAGCTGATAGGACATGCCGTTCTTATCGGTGAGCGTGAAGTTACCGTTCGAGCCGCTCAAACAGCCTTCGACGGTCACTTGTCCGCCAGCACCCGAGCGGGAAGTCTGCGGTGCTCCCGCTGTTTCCGATTGTCCTGCGGAGCTAGGTTGGCTGGTTGTGTCCTGCGCAGCAGCCCAGGTTAGGCCGAGTAGCAGAATTGAAAGAAGAAAGAAAAGGTGTCGCATGTCGAACCTCCAGATGACCTTTGTGTCGATTCCCAAGCTTTTGGAATGGACGCGGCCAGTTCGCCACTCCTGGAGCGCGATCGATTTCAAGGAAATTGTGAATCGCCCAATGGAGACGACCAATACGGCAATCCCCTGATATGGCCCAGACTGTCACCGTACCTTTTGCCCGATGCGACAGACGGTCTAGTGGCTCGTACGATGTGGGAAATGACGATGCTTACGCAGCCTCATCTTTGAGATATCAGGGCGGTCCTTCGTCGGGACGCCATATTCCTTGTGGGCCGGCACACCTTACGGAGTAGCGACAGGCTTGATCCAGCACAGATCAGTTGATCGGAATCTGAACGTTGGAAACGATATTCGAATAGACGCTTTCCTGATCGCTAGAGTCCACGGCCGTTGCGGCATAGCAGTATGACGTTCCGTTCACTACGAGTGTATCGGTATATGTAGTACCCGCGTTCAGCAGAGAGTTGATCTTTGAGTACGAACCGCACGAATTCGTGAAGACCGCGCGATAAATATTGTAGCCCGAGATGCCGGACGAGGTACTCGCGTTCCAGGACAAGTCCACGCTATGTATGGGTGCTGCTGTTCCGGTTCCTGTCAGGGCCTCTGTTGTAGTCGAAGGCTGAGCGTTGCTGGTGAATGTGAGTGTGGCACTGGTCGATCCTGCAACCGTGGGACTGAATGTAACGGTAAATGGAATGCTCTGCCCCGCAGTGATTGTTACAGGAAGCGATAAACCGATAACGGCGAATACCGAATTGTTCGAACTGGCTGCAGTGACCGTAACGTTCGCGCCACTGGCACTCAGTGTGCCCGAAGCAGTGCCGCTGTCTCCAACTGTCACGCTTCCAAGGTCGAGGGTAGCGGGACTGACGGTTAACTGACCAACTGCCACGGATCCTGTACCCGTAAGCGAAATCGTCAGAGACGGATTGGTCGCCGTCGAAGTGATCGTGACTGTCCCGCTCGCGCTCCCGGATGCTGTCGGCGTG
>AR_comb_assmDRAFT_10195635_pt1 | contig 16162 bp, 9 predicted proteins | sample ArasoioldDNA_FD_10543 | JGI IMG/M metagenome (IMG submission 10543) | reverse complement strand
ATCTGTGCGGGGCTTTGGAACTTCGCTCTATCTTATTAAGGAACAACTCTAATATGGAACAGGTGCTGGCGGCCATTCCGTCGATTTTGATTGGCATTGACATGGCTACCAAGATCACCTGGTGGAATATGACAGCAGCGCAGACCTTTGGTCTCGCATCGTCCCAGGTGGTCGGACGTCCCCTGCAGGAGTGCGGTATCCCATGGGATACTCAGGCCATCCTGCATGGATTGGCTACCTGCCGCAGCACGCGAGTGCGGGTGAGTGTGGACGACGTGCGCTTCCATCCACCTGGCAAGAAGGAAGGGTTCCTGGGTATCTCCCTGACGTTGATGCAGAGTGCCTGCGGAGCGGATGTGGGTATCCTGCTCTTAGGAGCAAATATCACTGGACGTAAGCTCATGCGAAGCCAGCTTGCCCAGGCACAGAAACTCGAGTCCATCGGGCTGCTGGCTGCCGGTATCGGGCATGAAATCAATACGCCCATCCAATACATCGGGGATAACATACTCTTCCTGCAGGAGGCGTTCCATGATCTCAGCACGCTCCTGGAACACTATGCGGCCTTGTATCAGATGTGTAGAAACGGCTTGCCAACGACCTCGGTCTTGAGCCAGATAGATACAACCACTGCTGCCATTGATGTCGCCTATCTCACCGCGGAAATCCCCACGGCCATTCAGCAGTCCCTTGAGGGCGTCGAACGTGTTGCTACCATCGTCCGCGCCATGAAAGAGTTTTCCCATCCGAGCACGAAGGAAAAGGTCAGCGTCGATCTCAACAAGGCCATCGAGAGCACCATTACTGTGGCGCGCAATGAGTGGAAGTATGTGGCGCAGATGGTGACTGATCTCGCCCCTGACCTGCCCCTCGTGCCCTGTGTGCCAGGCGAACTCAATCAGGTGATCCTCAACATTCTCGTCAACGCCGCCCATGCTCTGGGTGACGTCGGTGGCGACGGCACGCCGGAGAAAGGCACCATTACCGTCAGTACACGCCAGGTGGGAGAGGGGGTGGAGATTCGCATCGCCGACACCGGGCCCGGTATTCCCGAGGCGATTCGGGACAAAATTTTCGACCCCTTCTTTACCACCAAAGAAGTCGGCAAGGGGACAGGGCAAGGGCTGGCTATAGCGCATACGGTGGTGGTAGAGCAACACGGCGGCCAGCTCACCTTCGAGACCGCCGAAGGCGAGGGCACCACGTTTATCATCCGCCTGCCCCTGACACTATCCAGGTCGTAGGCAGAGGGAAGGTCTATGCAGAAGCGCATTCTCTTTGTCGATGATGAAGTCAATGTCTTGCAGGGGCTGCGCCGCATGCTCAATGCGATGCGCCATGAGTGGGATATGGTCTTTGTGGAGAGTGGCCAGGAAGCTCTGGCCCTGCTCGCCCAGGCACCCTGCGACGTCATCGTGTCTGATATGCGCATGCCTGGCATGGATGGGACACAATTGTTGACTCAGGTTATGAAGCGCTTTCCGCTGACCGTCCGCATCATCCTCTCCGGCTATGCCGACAGCAGCATAATCCTGAAAGCCGTGGGACCCGTGCACCAGTATCTCGCCAAACCCTGCGACGCGGCGACATTACAGGTCACCGTGGCGCGGGCCTGTGCGCTCCGTTCGCTGCTTGCCGATCCCGCCCTCCAGGGCCTGATTGCCGGCATGCAAACGCTGCCCAGCCTGCCAACGCTCTACCTCGAAGTGCTCGAGGCCGTCCAGGATCCGCATGGCTCTCTGGAGCGGGTGGGTGACATCATGAGTCGTGATATCAGCATGACCGCCAAGATGCTGCAACTGGTGAACTCGGCGTTCTTTGGTCTGCGTCGTCACGTGGCGAGCCCTGGCGAAGCCGTGAAACTCCTCGGCCTTGATACGATCAAGGCGCTCGTCCTCTCCGTGCAGATTTTCTCGCACTTCGACCACCAGCAGAAGGGGGCATTTGCGCTCGATGTCCTCTGGCAGCACAGCCTGGCCACAGGTACCTGTGCCAAGCGCATTGCCCAGGAAGAGCAGCAGGACCGGCATGTGGTCGATCACGCGTTCATGGCCGGCCTGCTGCACGACATTGGCAAGCTGGTCCTCGCCGCGAACCTGCCGGATCGCTACAGTGCCGCCCTCGTACAGGCGCAGGCACAAGGCACAGCGGTGTGGGAAGCCGAGCGTGCCCTGCTGGGCACCACGCACGCCGAGGTCGGGGCATATCTGCTGGGGCTCTGGGGCTTGCCTGATGCGATTGTCGAAGCCCTGGCCTTCCATCATTGTCCCTCTGCCTGCCCGGAGCAACGCTTTAGTCCACTCACCGCGGTGCATATTGCCAATGCCCTGGTGCACACAGAAGACAGTACCGAGGCGGGAGGTATGCCCGCGACGCTCGATAGTGCGTATGTAGCCCAGCTTGGCCTCAGCGAGCGCCTGTCAACCTGGCGTCCGCAGCCCTGCCGAGCTGCCTAAGGAGGCCCCATGTCCTACAACGTACTGCTGGTTGACGATGAGCCCAACGTCCTGGCCGGGCTGCAGCGCGCGCTGCGTAAAGAGCCCTACCTGATCTTCAGCGCCACCTCGGCTGAGATGGCCCTGGTGGTGCTGCAGGCCAGAACCGTGGATGTGGTGATCTCAGATCAGGATATGCCCGGTATGCGTGGGACGGATTTCCTGGCGAAAGTCCGCCAGGAGTTCCCCGACACCGTGCGTTTCATGCTCACGGGCAAGGCCACCCTCGAAGTCGCCCTGCAGGCGATCAATGAAGGCGCTATCAGCCGCTTTTTCACCAAGCCCTGCAATCCATTAGACCTGGCCATTACCATCAAACAGGCGTTGTATCAGCGTGCCCTGAGGCTCGAAGCCAAACGCCTGTTGCGTGTGACCCGGAAGCAATCCGCTACCCTCGCGCACCTGGAACACCATCATCCGGGTATCACGCACGTCCGCCGTGACCAGTATGGCACCATCATTGCTGAACCCGGAGGATACGTCGATCGAGCAACTCCTGCAGGAGATGCGGTGCGAAGTGACCAGAAGTGAAGCGCAGCTCAACGCGTCCTGACCACCAATGTTGACTCCCCCCTGGGGCCCCCGTACAATCGCATCCACAGGGGAAAAGAGCGTATGTACGTTCATCCGCGTCAATCCGCAGCCCAGGGGGGAGTATGAAAACGCTTATCGAAGGCGGCTGGGTGGTGGCTTTTAACGGCACCAGCCATGAGGTGTATGAAAACGGCAGCGTCGTGTACGACAACGATCGCATTGTACACGCTGGTGGTCCCTATACAGGCACAGCCGACATACGCCTCTCCGCACACGGCAAGCTCGTGTCTCCCGGCTTTATCAACACGCATGTGCACACCACCGGCAATGGTGGGGACTACATGCTCCATGATATGGTGAAAAACAATTATCGTACCGCAAACTACCTGAGTTTTGCCGCCCCCCTCAAAGGCAAGATGGGAACCCCACCACCAGAGGCGGTCCTCGCCCTGCGCACCTATGTCTTCTTGCATGCCCTCAAGCACGGTTCGACGACCATCATTGACGTCGGGGGACAGCGCGGCGACTGGGAAGGCTACGTACGTCTCATAGAGACCCTGGGGGTGCGTGTCTACACCAGCCCACCCTTCCGCGACCGCAATACGTTTACGGATGCCCAGGGACGCATTTACTACGATACCGACACCGCCGCTGGCCAGCAGGGACTCGAAACCGCGGTCAACTTTATCCGCACCTACGATGGCGCCGCCCAGGGACGCCTGCGGGGTATGCTGAACCCGGCCCAGGTTGAGACCTGTAGCGAATCGCTGCTGCGCGCCTGCAAGGCCGCCGCCCGTGATTTGAACGTGCCCGTGCACACACATGCTGGCGGGAACCTTCTGGAATTCCAACGCATTATGGAGGAGTACTGCAAAACGCCGGTGCAGTTCCTCGCCGACATCGGTTTCCTCGATACACGCACTCTGCTTGGCCACGGCGTCTTCACCACCGCCCATCCCTGGAGCCATTACCCCTTTGGGGACGACCTGCGCGTGCTTGCGGAGACCGGCGCGACCATTGGGCACTGTCCTTACAAATACGCCAAAATGGCCATCACACTGCACTCCTTCCAGCGCTACCTCAACGCTGGCGTGCACATAGCGCTCGGTACTGATACGTTTCCTATGGATATGGTGGCGGAGCTACGCTGGGCTTCGATGCTCGCGAAAATTACCGATCAAAACTACCAGGGCGGCCTGCCGCGCGATGTCTACAACGCCGCCACGCTGGGGGCCTGCACCTTGCTGGGACGCGACGACCTGGGACGCCTGGCACTGGGGGCGAAAGCCGATATACTGCTCATCAATCTTGACCATCTTGGCTCCGCCTTCTACGCCGATCCTATCAAGGCCCTGGTAGATTTTGGCTGTGGGCGGGATGTGGACACCGTGATTGTTGATGGCAAAACCCTGGTCCAAGGGGGTGATGTCGTGCACGTCGACGAGGCAGAGGTATACGCCAACGCCCAGCAAGCCACACAGCGCTTCTGGAGCCAGCTTCCCACCTGGCACTGGGGAGGCTGCAACCTTGAGGAGATCGTGCCTCCAGCTTTTCCCATCCATCGGGCTGCTGTAGCCACGAGCTGACACCTGCCAGGCATTAGCCTACGCGATAGCGCTGCACGGCTGCCTCGTCCAATGCGAGGCCCAGGCCAGGACCCTTGGGCGCGACGAGGCAGCCTTCCTCCAGCGTCGGCATGCCCTGTAAAATCGCCTCGGAGCGTGGCACGTTCTCGACCATATAGCCATGCGGGATGGCGCTCAGCAGGTGCACGTGAATTTCTGGAATGACGTGCCCACACACCGGGATATGATACGCCTGGGCGAGCGCCGCCACGCGCCGCCAGGGGGTGATACCACCAATGCGGCCCAGGTCAATAATGGCGATATCGGCAGCACGCGCCTGCAAGAGCCGATGGAAGTCGGTCAGTTGATACAGGTGCTCTCCCGTCGCCACTGAAATGAGCAAGTCACTGGCAATGGCTGCCAGCCCGGTGACGTCTTCATGCTGGACCGGGTCTTCGAGCCAGGTGATGCCAGCCTCCTGCAAGACGCGCCCAGTCTGCATGGCCTGTGCGAGATGCCAGCTTTCAGTGGCGTCGACCAGGACGCGAATATCAGGCCCCACCGCCTGTCTGACCGCCTGGACGCGGCGGGCCTCAGCCTCTGGGCGCGCCTCATGGCCCAGGCGCATTTTGATGGCCGTATACCCGTGCGCCACATGGCCACTGGCGGATTCTGCCAGTTCGTCCAGCGATAGGCTATACCACAGCCCATCACTGGCATACGCTGGCAGGCGATCACGGTATCCCCCCAGCAGGCGATACAACGGCTGTCCCAGGGTTTTCCCGGCAGCATCCCACAGGGCAATATCGAGAGGGGCGATGGCGTAGTGCAATAAGCCACCTGGGCCAACCCAATCGCCCACACTGGCCAGGCGCTCCCATGCCGCCTCGACCTCCAGCACATGCATCCCCACTAGCTGGGAACTGAGTTCCCGCGTTGCCTGCGCCACTGCCGCGACTAACCCTTGTCTGAGCGCGACAATATAGCCATGCCCCTGTACTCCATCGCTGGTGGTGACGCGCGCCAGCACATGCCAGTTACCCGTCACCTGCCGTCCACCAGCACTGTACGGGCGTGTGACCGGCACGAACAAGACATCAACCTCAACACTGGTAACCTGCACGGCTCTCTCCTTCAGCATGATGCGGTGCACCCAGCCTGCTTGCGTACACGTCGCCCCTGAGGCAGCTGCCATGCTGTCAGCAGCACTCAAAGAGCCAAGCGTACCATCGTCGTCACTGCCATAACCTGGGTGTCCTGGGCCAGTGGTTCAAACTTCCAGGCCAACGTTGCTCCGTATGTATGGAGCATGGTGAGAAAACCCAAACCCGACTTTCCCTCCACGTGGCCTTCGATGCTCCGGGTTAAGCGCTCCAGATAGAGCGCCTCGGATTCCTCAGTTAAAAGTCGCTGAATGAAATGCTGAAAATCTTCGAGGGCACGCGGATCAATGCTGTTCGTGACATAGAGACTGATCGCGTCTTTTTCCAAATACATGGCAATACTGACGGAGTAGTCCGCGGGGGCGTGACTGAATTGCATGGCGTTTTCCAGGAGCTCGTTGGCAATGTAGCTCACGGCATCTTTGATCTCGGCCTGTTTCTCTGCCGATAACCTGTCTTCTCCTGGGAAGAACGTACAGAGGTAATCGGCAAGAAAATCAGCCGATAAGCCATTGTTGCGCCGGCGTTGCCGGAGCGGAGTCGCGGTGGCGGAAAAATGGATCTTCAGGTACTCGTACTCATGGCCCGACATCTCGACGAAAGCACCGAATATGCGTGTCATAAGGTATCTCTTTGCTCTTTGCGCTTCACCACGAGCAAAGTGATGTCATCGAACACTTCCTGGGTGCCGATGTGCTGGCGTACATCGGCAATCACCGCCTCTTTGATGGCCTCCGCCGACTGTGTCCAGTGCTGACGGACCACGGTGTACAGCCGCTCTAGTCCGTATTGCTCGCCGGCCAGGTTGTCAGCTTCAGTGATCCCGTCAGTGTAGAGTACCATCCCGTCACCGGGATGTAACGCTATGGTCTTCTGCGCGATAAAGGCGGTAATGTCGGTGTCGAGCCCAAGCGGAAATCCCAAATCACTGGTGTCTACTGCCTCCAGCTGTCCTCCACGCCGCACGACAAGCAACTCCTCGTGTTGGCCGCTCAACGTGACTTCGCCATTCCAGTAGTCCAGCAAAACTAAGGTCACGTGCTTGTCGGCTCCCATACGGCGCACATTGTCGAAGAGAGTACGGTTGACAATGGTCAGGAGACGCACGGGGTCAGTTTCACCGCTGTTGAGCAGCGTGCGTATGGCGGTCTGGGTCATGAGCATTACCATGCCGCTCTCCAGGCCATGACCAGAGACATCACCAATACCGATTTTGACGCGTCCGCGGTCTTGCAGAACGTCGTAGTAGTCACCACCAACTTCGTCCGCCGGCGCCATGTAGGCGGCGATCTCCAACCCTTCCACCTGCTCGAGTTCTTCAGGGGTGGGCAGGATCATTTTTTGCAGGCGTTGTGTCACTTCCAGCTCTGCACTCATGCGCAGGTTCTCTTCCTTGAGCTGTTCATTCAGCCCTGTAATCTCGGCATTTGCCGCCGCCAGTTGGGCCGTACTCTCAGCCAGTTGGGCCGTACGCTCGCTGACTCTTGCCTCCAAAGTAGTGTACAGAGTAGCGTTTTCAATCGAAATAGCCAGTTGTGCAGAGAGCAGGTTGAGTACTTCGAGGCGGTCTGGCGTAAACGCACCAGTCGCGAGGTTGTTTTCCAGATACAAGATGCCAGTAAGCTTGCCTTGATGCACCAGTGGCGTACAGAGGACAGACTTCGGTTGCTGTGCGACGATATACTGATCGCGTGTGAACTCCCCCCGGTGCGCAGCGTCGTCGAGGACGACAGGCTCCTGGGTGTGCGCCATGTAATTGATGATGGTCATGGGCAACCGCGGCGTGGTGTGATCGTCTGCACCATCGCCGTTATGAGGCGCTATGGCAAGCGCTGGTAAGACGGTCACGGCTTTGTGAGCGATCGTCGCTTCCGCCGCGATGCCCCAGTGGCCGCCTTGTGGCAGGAGCAGAACGCCACGTTCGGCCCCGGCGTTTTCAATGACGAGGTGCATCATCTTCGCTAACAGGGTCTCCAGCACAATCTCGCCAGAAATGGCTTGTGAGGCCTTCAGGACGCTGAGGACATCCAGGGCGTTGGGGCTACCTGTGCCTGCTGTGGCGTCAGTGCGGTGCGGTGTTGCGGCAGCGTGAGCTGTGGTCAAAGCCGTGGAGGGTGTTGCCGGTCGAGCCAGCAGGTGCGGATACTGCTCTTCCAGCCGTTTGACCTTCGCCAGTGCCCCCCACTGCACATAGCCGTAGTGGGCATCACGCACATAGGCCTGGGCCGCTTTGCGACGTCCGAGTTGCAAATAGAGCCTGGCGGCCAGTTCGTTCGCCAGCGCGGCATTTTGCGTGTACGCGGCTGCGGTCGCGGCCATGATCGCCTGATCATAGAGGTCAAGCGCTTCCAACAGGCGACCTGCGAGGCGGGCCATTTCCGCAGCAATTAACAAATGTTTATGGGTAAAGTTGTCTGGTGCATGGGCAGCCCAGACGTGCATCTGGGCTTGGTGCGTCGTCAAGAGATCCCAATACGTGGTCTGCTCTGCGACGGTGGCTTCAGGGTAGAGGGCGGCGAGCGTAAGGGCATAGTAGAAATAATGCTCCGCGACTTGCAAGAGACCAGCAGAGTAGTGCAGCAATGCGGCGGATTTCTGCGCCATCTCCAAGGCCGCGTGATAGTCTTCGAACAAGTAGAGCGAGCGCAATTTCATGATGTAATACCAGTGCAAAGGCAGCTTCATCAAAATCGCTTGCATGTGCGCCACATGGCTCTCTTCGTCATACTGCGCACTGCTAAAACTGGTCGGATGGACGGTTTTGCCCTGCAGATGCAGGATCGCCTGCTGGGAGACAATGAGATTGTCCGCCGTATCCTGGTCTTTAGCTCGTAAGACAAAATCAAGATAGCTCTGGCTCTGAGCATAGATATCGTCCAGCGGATGGCCAATGAGCAGCAGGTAATAGATGATGACATTGCCACAGTACCCCGCAAAGATGATATCGCCATTTTCGATACTGTATTGGTAGCCCTTGCGCAGGTAGTCAATACTCGTACGCGCATGGTGCCGGAAATGATTGATAAAGGTACCAAAGGCGTGATAGGAGCGGTGGACTAAATCGCGATTGCTAAACTTTTCATGCACTTGGAAGGCCAATTGGCCAAAGCTATAGGCGCGGTCAAACTGCCCCAGGGCCGCACATAGTATGATGCCATAGCTGCTATACACATAAGCCGAGTAGCGACAGTTCCCGTATTGGAGTGACAGATTCACCATATTGCAGACGATCAGCGCGAATAGCTCTGGATTGAGGAAGTAAGCGGGAGCCACGATATGAGGAAACGTCTTCAGGAGCGCTATCTTCTCCTGGTCGACCATTTCCGGCAGATGGATGAGGTCTGCGATCGGCCGCTCCCCCAGGTTGGTATGCAACGCCGTGAGCATAGACCCAATATCAATGGCGTTGGTATGGCTGGGCAGGTCAAGCCCGAGCAGTTGCAAGCTGGTGCGGCCAGCCGCCAGGCTCTCCACGAATTTGCCCTGCGTGGTGTACAAGTCGACACGGAGGATGCAGATTTCCACCTGGTCCAAAATACTGCGGGCGTTGGCGAAGGCTGCGTCAAAGTTGGCCTCGGCTACCTCAAAATGGCCAGTAAGATAGGCACATTCAGCATAGGCAATGTGCAGGGCCAAGATGAGCCTGTAATCGGTCTGCCAACTCTCGGGTGTCAGCAGGTGCAGGCCGGTGGCCAGATAGGTGGCGGCTGGCTCATAGGCGATGGACGCCTTGGCTTTGTGGCCAGCGACGAGATTGAGGCGGGCCAGCGCGTGTTTCTCAGCCGCATCGGTCAACAACGCCACCCCAACATTCAGCTGGTGCACTAGGTCGAAGATGTTTTCTTCCACCTCTTCCGGCGTGCTCGTGTGCCACAGCAGCCGGCCAATGCGCAGATGGAGGGCCTGTATATCGTTCTCCGGGATAAGCGAGTAGGCCGCTTGTTGGACCCGATCATGCAGAAACTTGTAGCGTACTGTTTTGGCGACACGCTCCTCCACTTCCACCAGCTTGTAGGCATCGCTCAGTGGTTGCACCAGGCCCTCATCGAGGGCAGGCCACAAGTCACGCGCTGTGATGTGGGATGGCTGTTCATGGACCACACTCAGTACTGCCAGATCAAACTGATTGCCGATACAAGCCGCCAGTTGCAGAACGTGTTGGGTCGGGAGCGGCAGATGCTGCAGTTTGCCAGCCATCAGTTCTACCACATTGTCGGTGATCCCCTGCCGTGCAATATGGTCGAGGTCCCAGTGCCAGGTACCGGTTTCGGGGCTGCAGGTGAACAGGTCTGCCTCCGCCAGGGAGACGAGAAATTGATTGACAAAGAAGGGGTTGCCCGCCGTCTTATGGTGGACTAAGGCGGCCAGGCCACTGACCTGCCGTGACGACGTATGTAAGGTGTCTGCTAGCAACTGTACCAGATCTGGCAAGGCCAAACCCTGCAACACCATGCGCTGCACCGGCGTGGCAGTTTGTGCCAGCTCGGCCAGGGTCAGCATGAGCGGATGGGAGGCCGTGACTTCGTTGTCGCGATAGGCCCCAAGAACGAGCAGATAGCGGGTCTCTGGAGCCGTGATTAACACCTGGAGCAGATTGAGCGTCGGTCCATCCGCCCATTGGAGATCATCGAGGAAGAGGACCAGGGGATGGGCCGCTTGCGCGAAAACTCGGATAAAGCTGAGAAAGACGAGATTGAAGCGGTTTTGTGCCTCAGTTGGACTCAGGTCAGGCACCGCCGATTGCGGGCCCATGACCAGCTCTAACTCGGGAATGACCTCGCTGATGACCCGTCCGTTGGGGCCTAGTGCCGCACACAACCGGTCGCGCCAGGCGGCAATCTCGGCTTCACCCTCGGTGAGCACCTGGCGCATCAAGGCCCGCAAGGCCTGGCTGAGCGAGGCGTAGGGGGTATTGCGCTGGAACTGGTCGAACTTCCCGGCCATGAAATAGCCCCGGCGCTGCGTAATGGGGGTGTACAGTTCTTGTACTAGCGCTGATTTACCGATGCCCGAATAGCCCGACACGAGCATAAGTTCCCGGCCGCCCTGACTAATGCGGTCAAAGCCGGCCAGCAAAGTAGCGATCTCCTGGGCCCGGCCATACAGCCGTTGCGGAATTTGAAACTGCTCGGAAATGTCCTGCTCCCCGAGGACGAAGCTGTGCCGGTGCAACTCTGTGGCATGGGCCATACACCGTTCCAAATCCGCTTTTAACCCATAGGCCGATTGATAGCGATCTGCGGCATTTTTGGCCAGCAGTTTGAGGACGAGCTGGGAGAGTATAGGCGGTATCGTGGGTTGGATGGTATGCGGTGGGAGCGGCTGCTTGGCAATGTGGCTATGGATCAATTCCAGCGCGTCCTGGCTCTGAAAGGGGAGCTGACCGGTCAACAACTCATACAAAGTCACGCCCAAGGAGTAAAAGTCGGTGCGATAATCCAGGATACGGTTCATGCGTCCCGTCTGTTCGGGGGAAATATAGCTCAGGGTGCCTTCCAACACCTGCGGATTGCGAAAGGTGGGATGCTCGCGGGACAGGGCCGTGGAGAGACTCAAATCCACCAGCTTGACTTGCTGCGTGGTGGGGTTGAAGACAATCGTAGCGGGGTTGAGGTTCTTATGGATAATCCGTCGGTGGTGGAGCTGGCCTAGAATCTCAGTGACCGCGATGGCCAGTCGCAGGAACACCACCAGGTCGAGTTGGCCGGCCACGCCCAGTCGCGCCAGCGGCTCCCCCCCCAGATCCTCCAGGCTCATCACCCACCATTGGTGGATGTACATTAAGTCATAGGCTGCGACGACACCAGGGAGCGCTAAGGTGCGGATGATGTCATACTCACGTTTGAACCAGGCCAGGCGTTCAGGAGAAGGATGGGACTCTTTGAGCATTTTCAGGATGACTGGCTGGCGATCCGTCTGCCGTATGGCGCGATAGACCACGGTATACGTGTCTTCGTACCAGGCTTCGCGCACGTCATATCCGGCCAGGGGTAGCATCGCTTGGCCCTCCACCTTGCGTTAGAGCGCGTGAGTCGCCGAACTCTCCAGCAATAGACCCCGGATAACCAGCCAGCGCGCGTGCGGCTTGTAAACCGGCAAGCACCGCCGGTTCGACGGCCCCCACATTTAAGACCCTGTTGTTGACCCAATCCCCGGTCAAGTAGAGGTTACGCAGCCCCGATGCGTCGGTCGTTAAGCGATACTGACTACTCCCCGCCACCGACAGGACGTAGCGTTCGGTTGGCTCGACATTGGCACGCCAGTATTGCCCCTGGAGGCGTTGCTCGCCGACACGGTTCTGGAGGTCAACGAGCATATCCCAGGTGAACTGGGGCCACAAACGCTTGACGTTGTCCCGCAACCAGGCGAGGGCCTGGTCATACACACGCGCTTGCTGTTTGGCTGGAAAGTCATGCTGGGAAAAGGGCGGGATGGGCACGCTTGGTTGCTCATCTGGCAGCGGACCGCAAAAATAGGCGACATCTTTGGGTTCGTGCGCGGCGGGCCATGCTTCATGGCCCAGGGTTTGGATCATATCCGCCCAGGTGTTGAAGGGTTGCGCGTAGCCCCCCAGGATCGGCGAGGGGCCTTGCCAACCCAGGCCGGCCAAATCTGGTGTGAGCCACAGTTGGATAGCCAGGGTCGCCACTGTTGGGAGCTGGGTGAGCATCTGTGACCAGGCCTGCCAGTGGCTGGGGTTATAGGCCTGGTCTGCCAATTTGGGGCACAGGGCTGGCAAGGCACCGAGCGAGATACCCAGGACGACAAGATCAAAGTCGGGCCCCTTGGTGAGCGTCACCGGCTCCCCTTGATCCCACGCGGTCCAGTAGGATTCGAGGTTGATCTGCTTGTCTTGTAACTCCCGAGCCTGATGCGGGTCAAGCTGCTCATACAAGGGCTGGCTCGGCCAGCAGGGCAATCCCCTGACGGTAAACAGGGGGTCATAGACGGCCAGATCCTGCCGTAGGCGCACCTGGCGGGTCAACCTGATCGTGTCAATAGTGCCTGTCTGCGGATTCGGGATGAGTTCTTCGACTTTATGGAAAAATTTGAACGTAACCCCACGCGCTTTGAGGATCTGATACAGGGGAGCAAACACCACGTCTCCCATGCCAGCCTGCATTTTCCACGCCACCTGGCCTTTGTAGCCAAACAGAATTAGGAGGAGACTGTGGAGAGCCGTCCCGGCACCGATATTGCCGGCCTGGCTGGGCTCGTGCGTACCGGTATCACCGCCGGGGTAGCCAAAGGGAAGGTCATAGATCATCCGCACGAGGGCACAATAGATCAGGATATCTGAAGCCCCATGCTGCTTGAGCCATTGCCGAAAGTCATACTGCTCGATAGCCTCGAACCCATGCGAGAACACTTCGTCCTCGATCATGCCAGCGAGCGTGACCATACCGAGTTCCAACAACAGCAGCATGTGGTGCAAGGCAAGGTCAATGTGTGCCTGGCTCTCGTGGAGCCTCTGTAAGAGCTTCATACCCTGGCGCAGCACCCATAGTGCCGCTTTCTGCCCTGCCTCCCCAACCTCCTCGAGCCCGTGGACCATGGCCGCGAGTGTGTGCAGCAGACCGCCAAGCACGAGTGCCCCCCTGGCCTCCTGGGGGGGCACATCAGGCTGCGCCAAGGCCTTGAAAAAATCGTCAGGATGCAATTCGTGGTCAATAAAAGCGTGCATCCTGGCCTCAAGGCCGGCCATAACGCTCGGCGCCCCCGGGCCGGCGACCTGGCCCAACCATGCGGCGCGTTGCGCCTTACCAACAAAGGCGAGTGGTTGCAAGCCTTCTGGAATATGGGCCTGCAGCGAGGCGTCGGCGCCGGCTCGGGCGGCCACAGGATACTGCGCAACAAAGCGCTCAAGTAGCCAGGTGGCAAGTTCCTTCATGAAATAGTGCACCCGCTGCCTGAGGTCCCAGAAATGATAGGTCGGTTGGCCATCGCCAGGCTCACCGGGGCGCGGTGGGAAGTAGTCGGCCAAGGGCCAGAGGGACCACTGGTTCTGAAAAAAATCTTCGAGGACAAAGCCATTATAGGGCTTAAAGGCGGCATCCCAGGTCGCTAAAGGGGCATTGGTCGGCCGTGCCAACTCTGCGTAGCATTGCCGGATCATGCTAAAGGCATTTTCGTAGAAGCCAAACCACAGGTGCAAACCGTGCTCTTCAATCCGCTGGCCAGTCTGCTGATCACGACCACTAGCCCCTTTGCCGCCTAACCGCCACCCCATCTGATAGACGGTAATATCAAATTTTTCCTGCCAGTCTGGCACACTTGTCAGCCCAAAAGCCGTACTGAGCGCTCCCACACCGCCGCCCAGGATGGCGACTTTTTGCCGTTTGGCGACGCTCTGCCACAGGACTTCCCCTTCCTGCATGGGAAAGTCGACCTGGAGCCAGAACGCCACCTCCGCCTCTTGTTGCCCAGCCTGCATCTGCAAGCCGAGTTCTGCAGCAATGGGATGGCTTTCCAGGGGTTCCACGGTCAGTTGATACGTATGTGGTATCAGGCCACCACCGTGAAAGGTTTGCATGATGGCTGGGGCCTTCACGATTGCCTGATAGGCCGCTTTGCTTGAGTCCTGGGCATCACGGAACTGTTTGAGAAAGACGATCGGCACCTGGACGTTGGCCAGCAAGTGACCAGCGACGAGGTTCCGCGACTCCTCGTCTTTGCCCCAGAGGAGATCGAGCATATGGTTGGCGGCTTCCGGGCCGTTCGACCACTCGAGAGGTCCATAGGCAGCGACCTGCACCCGCCGCACCGTCAGTAACCGTTGCATGACGCCTTCGGTCTCGGCGTTGAAGGTTTTGAAGGCGAGCGTGTCAACACAAAATTCAGGGTTTCGGATATCGGCTGGGTGCTGGAAAACACTGAAGATCTTGCGAAAACCGTAGACCTCGCGCCCGGTGGCAATGGCATAACCATTATCCACAAAGAGATGGGGTAAGAAAAAAGCGATGTGATCGACCAGATAGGCACCATTCCTCTGTCGCTTCAGACCGACGACGGGCACCCAAAACGACAGATCGACCTCGCGCATCCAACCAATATTGCGCTCGGTGGGGGCGAGGGAATAGATCTTCATATCCGCGTACACCAAAAGGGTATGCTCAGAAATGACCTCATACTTGTATGGTGCCTCGTCTCCCATGGGATGATTCAGAAATCTATCGCATAGCGCTTGCAAGTTCGTCTTGTCTGCCCGCAGGACAAAACAGGCCAACTGGGCATTCTCTTGCATGTACGGAGCCCGGAATACCGGTAACCCCACATCTGTATCACCGATACCGTTATTGATGTAATCAGGCAGGTATCCCGTCCTAGGCATGGTGGGCTCCCTTCTGTGGGGAAAAATTACCTTGGTAGCAATGTGGCGCAACCTCGTGTGTGCTCGTTACCGAACCTGTAGGCCCTGTTGTACTCGTTTCTGAGGGCTCTGTCCAGTGTCAGGATAGGCTTAGGTCATCTCTCGACACTTCAACAACGCCCCGGGCTCCTGGAGGTCAAAGGTCACATTGGTCCTGGGGATAGGATGGATACACAGGGTAAACGCATTTGAGCATGGCAAAAGCTCCTTGCTCGGAGTATCTATGGACCAACTCCTATCGCATCCTGACTCGCACAAGGCATGCCCAGGGAATCCCACGTTGCTGCGTGTCTGCTTGACTATTATGCGTCCCTACATTGAGGGCGCTGCCAACCACACGACCACAGAAGGAACGATGCTATGACTGCCCCACAACCCAAAGGAGGCCTCATGGCGATGGCAATCCAGCAACTCAGTCCCGCGGCTCACTGGCCTTTGGTGCTGGGGGTGATACGCAAGCGCAACGTGGCGGTGCTCATCGATACCTGCTGCCCGCCGCATCCGGCCAATGGGCTCTCGTGTGGCCGTGGGGTCGAGGCTCTCCTGCTAGCGCTCCTCGATGGCCATCATGCGCTCGACAAGGTGGGGGCACGGCTGGAGGAGCGCGGCATGTTGCCTCTCCTCCAGCCCGGCCTCCAGTCGGCGGCGCTCAACGATTATCGGTTAGGCCAGATCCTCGACGTCCTGTTTGGCGCCAATCTGAACCGGGCATTTGGCGCTGTCGCCCTCGAAGCCCTACAGGTCTAGGCGATCCCCACGCCTTGGCTCCATCAGGACACCACCACGATCACGCTCTTTGGGGCCTATGCGGAGGACATCCGCTTGGACGTGGGACCTCCCCCGTCCCACGCACCTGTGCGGTGCGACAGGAGTTGGAGACGTAGGGCCAGCAGCAGGGGACACTGCCCGTGTTGCTCGAAAAGCCAGGCCGGACATGGCAGGAGGCGCCACGTCGGTGGCACGGCCCAAGTGTCCTCCGCCCCGTCGAGGTGGAAGACGCTGACGGGCGACACGCTGTGGAAGTGCTGCGGTTTC
>AR_comb_assmDRAFT_10083023_pt1 | contig 16166 bp, 10 predicted proteins | sample ArasoioldDNA_FD_10543 | JGI IMG/M metagenome (IMG submission 10543) | reverse complement strand
TACTGCGGGCGGCACGCAAGGCCTCACCCTCGCCGACTACCTGGCTCACCAAGCCGACGGATTGCGCCTTGGTCGCGTTGAAACTGCGTCCGGTTAAAAGCAGATCGCGGACGACAGCGTTGCCGAGATCGCGCTTCAACCGTGGAATTCCGCCAAACCCGGGGATCAGTCCGAGCCGCAATTCGGGAAAGCAGAAGCGGGCCAGTTTGTCGGCGATAATCAGATCGCAGACCAGGGCAAGTTCGAAGCCGCCTCCGAAGGTGACGCCGTGCACGGCTGCAATGGTAGTGAGCGGCGCGGCATCGATCGTATTCATCACCCGGTGGATGCGTTCGAGGAACTCGCGAACCCCCGCTACCGCAGCCGCACGCTCCATCTCCTTGGCGCGGGCGTAGAGCTCGCGCAGATCGGCGCCGGCGCAGAAGCCACAATCAAGCGCGCTATAGAGGATCAAAGCGTGCGCGTTCCGAGCTAATGCCGGCAAAGCGCTAGTGAACTTTTCCAGTTCGGCGAGCGTGAGCGAGCCGATTTCGTTGCACGGCGCACGGCGAAGCGCCAGTTCAATGACGCCGTTCGACGTCTGCCACGACAACGCTTCTCCGTGAAATTGATCCATAAATATTGCGCAGCTGACCGGAGCCATTCAGTCGCAGCTCGCGGTTCCCTGCTTCTAGACCGCGACTTTCACCCGGTAAAGGTCTTCCAGCTCATTCTGCATGGCCTTCGCGATCGCATCACGCTTGAGTTTGCCGTTGGCTGTCAGCAATCCATTCTCGATGGAAAAGGGTTCGTTGCGTATCAAGGACGCACGAACCTGCTTATAGTGCGGCAACGTCGAATTTACCTGGTCAATGGCACCTTGCACCTGGTCAGCCTTCACGGAACCCGTGATGATCGCGCCAAGATACGACTTGCCATTGCCGACCAGTACGACCTGCACGGCACCCGGCAACAGTTGCAGTAATTGGTCTTCGATGGGCTCAGGTGCGATGTTGTGGCCGGAGTTGAGGATGATCAGGTTCTTGATGCGTCCGACGATCTTCCAGTTTCCCGACGAGTCGACCTCGCCCTGATCGCCAGTATGAAACCAGCCGTTGCGCAAAGCTTTCTCGGTTTCAGCCGGACGCTTCCAGTAGCCGGCAAAGATGTTGGGCCCACGGACGACGATTTCGTCGTTTTCTCCCAGACGCATCTCGATGCCTTCGATGGCCGGACCGACGCGACCGGGCGTCACGTTGTGCGGGTCATCCATCGTGCAGATGGCGGTCGTTTCGGTGAGGCCGTAGACCTGTAACACCGGGATGCCGAGCATCTGGTAGAAGAGCTGGGTCTCGACATTGAGCGGTGCGGATCCACAGATCAACGCGCGCAGGTTGCGGCCGATCATTTTCTTGCGAACCGTGGGGAAGATGGCCGAGTTCGCGAGCGACAACCAGGTTTTGTCGACAAGACCCAACTTCCCTTCCTGCTGGCGAAGCCATGCAGCTTTTGCATGGGAATAAATGGTCTGTACGAAACCGCCCGCTTGCCAAAGCTGTTCGTCGACTGCGCGACGCATCCGTTCGAGTAATGCTGGGACGTTTAGGATGTAATCGGGGGCGGCGACGCGCATGTCAATCGCAATTTTGCCGAGGTCGGTATTCAGGGTCAGCAGGCTGCCACGAAGCAACGAGGTGAGCAGCAACATCCACGAACCGGCGAACACGAAGGGCAAGTAGTGAAAGACGCGGTCGGGCTCCGGGCTTTTGTTCATGAGCATGTCGAGCCGGCCCTTGATGCAGTTCAACATGTGCGCGAGATTGCCCGAGGTCAACATCACACCTTTCGCTTCGCCGGACGTGCCCGATGTGTAAATGATCGCGACCACATCGGTGTCATCCGGCCGGGGGCGTGCCTCGAGGCCATGCTTGGTAGCAAAGACTTCATCGAAGAGAGCTTGGGGCGGGGCGTCGGGCCAGGCGGCAACGATGCCGTCGCGCAGAGCACTGTCGCCGCAACAGATCAGGCTGGGTGAGCAGTCTTTCATCATGGCAACGAGTTCGGCGGGCGCCTGACGCGAATAGAGCGGTACCACGATCAGACCTTCGGCCATGATGGCCAAATCCATCGCAGCCCAGCGAATGCCGTTGTTGGCCAGCAGACCGATCCGGTCGCCCTTCTGCAACCCTTGCGCGTTCAGGAAGGCACGCGCCCGCGCAATGTACTCAAGAAGCTCGCGCCCGCTCACCGAGGCGGTGATCCGCCCGTCGCTGATCTCCTGGAGCACGGTGCGCCCCAGGCTGGCGTCGAGCGAATCGAAAATGGAGACCAGACAACTCATGCGTTCCTTAAAGAGCTTTCGTTAGCGCAGCAACTAGACGGCGACTTCGGCAGTTTGCCCGCTTTGCGTCGGGCGGCTGGACGAACCGTCGAACTCCTCGATCAAATGACGCAAGCCGGCGTTCATCGGCGGCAGGTAGTCGTCCCAATTCCATGTTCCCTTGCGGGTCGGAAAATCCGGATAACGACGCTGCACCTCTTCTTCGAAATAGACGCCCATGCGCGCCATGACCTTGAGATTCTTGACGACCGTGCGAGCGATGCCATCCGCGATCCGCTCGCCATCGCGGTACAGAATTTCGAGGGCGGTGAGCAGCTTGGGCTCGAGGTCCGGATCTTCAACTGTCATCAATAAATCCTGATGCCCGCGCTCGTTCATCAGGTTGCGGATGCGCTCATCCATGGTGATGCCCGCCGAGGGCACCAGACCCGGCATGGAAGTCACGATGCCGTGGTAACGGGACGAAGCCATCATGTGGCACGCACGCAGAATACTGACGAGTTCGTACATGTTGTAGTCGTCGGAGCTGAGTACGGGCACGCCGCCGAGCTGTTGCGAGATCTGCCGCGCGGGCCGAGCGTCGAGGCGCTCAGTGGCGACCAGAATGACGAAGATCTCGTGACGCTGCCGGAAGGCATCGACGGCCTTGGCGATGGAATTGAGGTAGTGCGCGTAAGCACGGTCGGCTTGCGGGCCGGAGTTGTGGAAGTACACCGAGCGGTAATGGCTGTTCTTGTACGTGCCGGTTACGGAATTCACCAGGAACTTCCCCACTGAGGCGCGCACCGGCCACTCGAACGGATTGATGGGGCAAACCACCAGAACGGGTTTGCGGCCGTCCCAACCGGCGGAACGCAGTGCTTGCTGGCCATATTCGGGGGGCTTCGGCTCAAAGGTCCAGGCGGTGTCGGTGCCGAGTTCAGTGGGAACGTTGAGCTCGCGCAGAATCGAACGGGATTCCTCGTTGCGCGTGATGATCAGCGAATTCTGGCAGTAGCGCCCGCACATCTTCGCGATCATCGGATCCATGTGCCCGGCTTCGGCGCCGTATCCGACAGAGAGCTTGTTCTGTGCGGCGGCGATGCCAAGCGATCCGATCATCATCGTGGTGAGGGCATTGGCGAACTTCGATTTGAACATCGAGCCTTCACAGGCAACGACCCCGTGATGCTGCGGCACCTCTCGACCTAGAAATGGCGGAAAGATTTGCGGGAGCAATACTTGCCGCGTGCCTTCGAAGTATCCGGCAGAGCGCTCGAAGGTTTGCGTCATGACCGAGAACTCGACACGATCTGCACCCAGGATGTGCCGCAACTGGCGCAGCATCTCTTCCACGCGCACGTCGGATCCCATGTTGCGGGTGCCGTTGTATCCCGCGAAAAGCAGGCGGAGTTTTTCGCCCGGCTGCCAGGCCTTGCCTTTGCCCAGCATCCATTGGAGCTTGCGGGTCTCGATGATGCTGGCGACCCATGCTTCCAGCATGAGATCGGTCATGCCGCGGAACCTCCGGCCTTGGCCGCTGGCCACGGTTGGTACGGATAGGTGAAGTTGTTCTCCTTGCTGAACTCCAGCAGGGGGAAGGAGTACTTCGAGAATGGAACCGGCATCTTGCCGAGCTCAGTTGTCGCGCGGGTGTTATCGAACACGGTATTCCAGACCAAGTAAGGCATGAAAACTTTGAGTAGAGCAGCACCGTGCCCGACTGGACCCTTGCGGCTGGCGAGAGCATTGACGGTCTGCGAAAACGGCTTCTCCATCAGGGGAACGAAAATCGGTCCTCGCTTGCCCTGCGCGGACGCTAGAGCATCGGTCACTTCCTTGAAACTCTGCGAGCCGACGCCCGACGACAAGTGATACGTGTCGTGCAACGGAGCCTCTTTCTGGTGCAGAGTCGCGATCGCGTCGGCCACGAAATCCACATTCACGATGTCGATTTTGTCCGTGGGCCGAAACGGCAGGGCTTTGAGTCCGGCGAGGAACACAAACGCGCGAACCATGTCGAACTGGGTGGTCGCGGCGTAACGGCTATCCCCGAGCACAATACTGGGACGGAAGATGGTGAGCGGGACTTCCGGCAGTAACTCGCGAATCATGTGCTCGCAGAATTTCTTGGTGCGGGCATAGGGATCGTAGTCCGACCGATCCCAATCGATCGACTGATCTTCGCTGACAATTTCGTTGTGGCGCTTCCCTGCCACCGCGACCGTGCTCACGTTCGAGAAGCGGCGCAGGCCGTGGTAGTAGTGCGACTTGCGAGCCAACTGAATGACTTCCAGTGTTCCGCGCAAGTTCACGTTAAGGCAACTCTTCTCGGATTTGCGATTGAGGGAAGCCGCGCAGTGGAGTACGGAGTCGGTTGTATGAATCAGGCGATCGTAAGTGTCGCGATCTAAGCCGAACTGCGGCGTGGTGAGATCGCCGGTGAAGATCCGCATACGCGTCTGCAGGTGCTCGTAGAAGCGCGTGGAATCCATGTGCAGTTGCATGGACGCCCACAAACGCTCCGCCGCTTCCTTCGCGTCTTTGCCGCGCACGAGTAGGTTGAGCGAGGCGCCATGCGCATCCAGCAATTTCGCGGCTACGTGCGCGCCGATGTATCCGGTTGCCCCGGTCAGGAAAATCGCCACGTTACTCCATCCGTTCCGGTTTTCACCGTTTCGCCATTCGACTGAGTTCCGGCGGCCACTGGGGATGCATCGACCGGCTGCAGAATTCGCGCGGCGCGCACTTCCAAGGGACGTCCTTCGATCAGCGGGTAGGTCCACCGGCGCAGCGCCGGAATGTGAATGTCGATCCAATACTCCCACCAGTCGATCGACCGCGTGTCGTACCCAAACCTGTCGCGTTCCTCGGGAATCAGGGTATAGGAAAGCTTCTCGACGTTGTCAGCCACGAAGTCGTGCTCATTCTGCAGGATGAACGGCTCGAACAACTGGACCAGTTTCTCCACGCGCTCGAGGTTGCGCTCGGCCTTCGCCAACGGAGTCTTTTTGAGCGGGAGCGGCGCCATAATGCGCTGAATGGACTGTACGATTGCGCGCTGCGCGGGGGCCGACATGCGGTTGTAGCGCTCCTTCGAAACCGGTATGGCATCCATGCGCAGGCGCAGCCAGGACTCGAGGCCTTCCTGCGCGCGGTAATGCTTGCGGTGCGCGAGCGAAGTCAACTCGATCGAGCGGCCCATGTCGCAGGGATTGGTCACTGACGTCGCCAGTTGGTACATCGCATCATGACGGCGCTCCACCACGGCCGCAGCGATCAAAGTCATGCCCTGGCAGACCGAGTCAACCGGGATCACATCCAGACGCTTCCGTTCGTTCGATGGCAATTGTCGGAAACTTGTGCCCAGTAGATAGGACAGTGAGGCCGATGTGTTGATGCCTTCATTCCAACCAAGGAACGGCTTGCGTACGGAGGTCTCAACGATGGCCGGCCGCACGATCGCGATGGGCAAACCGTCGCCGTGCTTGGCGATCAAAGACTCGGCGAGGCTCTTCGTCAGCGTATAAGTATTCGGCCAGCCGAGTTCTTGAGCACGCTTGGCTCCCGCGTCGGTGAGGTAGTTGCGCAGCCAGCGTATCCGGTTTTTGCGGATTTGATTTTCGAGCGCGGCGCCCTGCAGATTTTGAGCCGCATGCTCCTTGCCAACTGCCTGCTGGCGCAATTCTTCTGTGACTTCCTTGGACTCCGCCTTCGCCTCCGCCGCATCCACCACTGCGTGCAACGAGCGCCATTCTTCCTCGGCGTCGAAGTCTTTCAACCCGACGGGCGTGTAATTCGGACGCAGGCGTTCGGCAACGCGGCCATCCCGTGCTCCCGCGACGTAGCAAGTTGAAAGGTGCACCAGGCCACAATGATCGGAGCTTCGCACGAAGTCAGCCACATGGATCGCAGCGTCGACGTTGGTCGCGAGGGCATCGCGAAGATCGGGATTGAAGTCCGTCAATCCGGAACTATTCACGATGACGTCGAGATCGTGGCGCAGGCGCGCGCCCAGTTCATCACTGAATCCCAGATTCGGCTGCGTCACATCCCCGTCGACAACTTCAACTTTTTCCTGAAGGAATCGTGCCAGACCCGCGCCATAACGGTCGTGGAGCGGATCAAACACTGGGGACTCTTCGACCATCCTGGCGAAGCGTGTCTCCGCCAGATTGGACTTTTGACGGCGAATCAGCAGATAGATCTTGCCAATCTCTGGCAAATCCATCAGCAGGTTGACCAGCCAGACCTTTCCGATGAAGCCGGTGACCCCGATCAGCATGAGGTGCTTTCCGGCCAACGCCTTGCGCACCGAAAACGGGCTGGAATGCAAGGGATGGTCAAACTCGACGATCGCGCGCTCAGCGGCCGGAATCTGCCGCTCGGCAGGAATTATTCCGGGAACGAGTGCAGCTTCACTCTTAAGCCCCAGTTCACGCACCAGGCGCCCAGGCTCGCGGCGTCCATTCGGTCCGCCACCGGTGATCCGGGCAAACAACCCGCGCGGGCGAATGATGGGATTGAGCAAACGACCGGTCGCGGTCCGGTCCCGGAATTCCAAACGGTTCGCCAATACCCAGCGAACGCCTAAATGTCTCGCCAGTGGCCGCATCACGTGTTCCAGGCCTTGGCTGACCAGCACGATGTCGGCACCTTCGGCTTGCAGCACCTTGAGCTTCGCGATGCCGTCGGGCTTCAAGTAAGGCTTTAACTTGTACTGGAAGTACTCATCTCCGAGTAGGTCGAGTCGATCGCGGCTGACGCCGCGCAGCACGCTGTGCACGACCCGCGTTGCAAAGACGCGATGGGTCGCGTAGAGCAGTGGGCGCAGCACAGCCATCAAGAATACGAGGCCGCGGCGAGCCATCCGCTCAGCGAAGGTTTGGGCATTCCAGGTGAAAAAAGCAACAGGCTGGACGGTAGTGAGGTCGAGCAAACTTCCTTCTACGCGCCAGTACACACTGGGGGACGGCGTCGAGCCGTAGTTGTGTTTTGGCTGATCCAATTCTTATCTAGTCCGTGCGAACAGGTACTGGGGCTCCTCCGTGGGGAGGTAAAAGACCTTTTATTTTAAACAATGAACGCCAATCTACGAAGTGGACAAGTAGCTGCCCCCGGCAAGTCGTGGAAACTCGACAGAGTTAGGGACAGTCGCGGGCGTTGACTCGTGCGGATTTTCAGGCTTTTGCAGGCTCTTTCACCAACAGCACGATCGCCCCGCTCACGAGCATCGTGGCCGCGACCAGCAGCAATCCGCCTCGAAAAGCGCCCGTCGAACTGCGAACCAGGCCGATGGTGTAAGGGCCAAAGAAGCCGCCGAGATTCCCGAAAGAATTGATGAAAGCGATGCCGGCGGCGGCGCTAGTCGACGATAGAAGAATCGTGGGCATCGCCCAGAACGGTCCCATCATCGAGAAGTAGCCCATCACCGTGATGCTCAGCAGGACCACGGCTAGCGTGAGAGAGTGCGTGTATGCCGCGACGCCGAGCGCACACGCGCCCGCAAAGGCCGGAAGAGCGACATGCCAACGGCGCTCTTGCGTGCGATCTGAATGAAGGCCGACGCGGACCATGGCAATGGCGGCTGCGAGGTAAGGGATCGCCGACACCATTCCGATGGTGAGGTTGCTTACGCTCGCAAGGCTCTTAATCACAGTCGGCAGCCACATGCTCATGCCATACATCGTGGTGGTCAGTCCAAAATAGACGACGGTGAGCATCCAGATCGGTCTGCTGCGCAACGCGGCGAACGTGTCGGAGTGTGCAGGCGCGGCAAGCGTGCCGGGGGCGTGAATATGGTTGCGATTTGCAGCGCCAGAGTTGGCGATGCTTCCAGCATGGCGCGAATGGACGGCGCGGTTTATCTGCTCATTCTGTAGAGTCTCGCGCAGCCAGGTTTTTTCTTGAGAATCGAGCCAGGCGGCGTCCCCGGGGCGATCGACGAGATATTTCCACGCGATCACACCAAGCAGGACGGCTGGGATACCCTCGAGCAGAAACATCCACTGCCAGCCTGCAAGTCCAGCGTGCAGGTGAAGCCCGAGAAGCGCGCCCGACAGCGGGCCGCCGATCACCCCGGAAATTGGCGCAGCAGTCACAAAGCGCGCGACTGTCCGTGCGCGGGCCGACGCGGGAAACCAATTTTTTAGATACAAGATCACGCCCGGGAAGAAGCCAGCCTCAGCTGCCCCGAGCAAAAATCGCAAGGCATAGAAACTCGTAGCATTTGTGATCAAGGCCGTTGACGCAGACACGATTCCCCACACCACGATCAGGAGCGCAATCCAGCGACGCGCGCCGACGCGTTCGAGAACCAGGTTGCTGGGAACTTGAAAGAAGAAGTAGCCAGCAAAAAACATGCCGGCGCCCAGACCGTAGACCTTATCGCTGAAACCGAGTTGCGACTGCATCTGCAGTGCGGCAAAACCGACGTTGATTCGATCCAGATAGGCGACTACATAAAGTACGAACAGGAAGGGCACCAGCCGCCAGGTGAGCGTCCGGATGACGCGTGCTTCAATTTGCGTCGCGTCTTGGGTGAGGTGTGGAATTCGGTCTCCTCATTGACCCGCTATCGAGTCGGCGTATTTGGTCCGCGAACCTGCATGAGTGCGACGCAAACAAATATTGATTCCTTAAGCAGTTTCGCTACTCGGGGCAGACTCTGACTTTCCGATGGCCTGAAGAATTGTACGAACCGTCTGCTCGATCGGCCCACTCACATCCACCACGATGGCATCCTTCGGCTCTTCGAGCGTCTCGAGTTGGCTCTCCAGCATGCCCGCCTTCATGTAATGGCCGGAGCGCGCTCGCAACCGTTTGCGCAGCAATTCCGGTGATGCTTTCAAATAGATGAACACGACCTGTGAATTCACTTTCAATTCATCGCGGTACCCTGCCTTCAGAGCCGAGCATGCAAGGACGCCGCCTTTTCCGGCAGCGAGCCACTCTTCGATGAGTCGCCGCAGAGCGGCCAGCCAAGGCGCCCGATCTTCATCGGTCAGAGCAATACCGTGCGCCATTTTTTCGATGTTCGCCGCGGAATGAAAGTTATCGCCGTCCGCAAACTCCCAAGCAAGGGTTTTTGCGACCCGCATGCCTAAGGTCGTTTTGCCGGAACCTGAGACACCCATCATGACGAGTACCACGGAGCCTCACTTCTTGTAGGTCTTGGAAAATCCGTTTCGCGAATTCGTAACCGTCACGGTTCCGTCGGCTTCGCCGGTTACCGTGATACTTTTTCCGGTGCAGTTTTCTTCGAGATTTGCGATGAAGTCCTTCGCTACGTTGTGATCGTCACCGGAGTTCATCGCGTAGTGCAGTTGCCACAGATCGGCAAGGCCAGGAGAGTCGTGTACGGTCTGCCAGGATTCCGGGCTGCCGCCCTTGCGGGCGCCGTTATCCATGATGGCCACACGCGGCGCGATTGCGTGCACAAAAGCTTTTGGGTTGGAACCCACCGATCCGTGATGGGTGACTACGAAGAGGTCCACCTTGCCGACAAGATTCTTTGGGCAGGCAAGACCCAACTCTTTTTTCTTCGTCAAATCGCCAATGTCTAACACACGGAGTTTGCCATAGGTGATCAGAACGCCCAGCGAGTGAGAGTTCTCGGACGGATCATCGGGTGGGGCCGGCTCCGATGCGCAGAGAGGATTCTCTTCTCCGGCGCCGGACAGCGGCTTAGTGATGAGATTTCCATCGGCACTCACAACCGTCACATCCAGTCCGTTGATAGGAATGCGGTCGCCAGGCTTGACCACCAGGTGCTTCGCGTCGCCGATGGCTTTCAGATATGCCGCGTAGTTGGCGCGGGTATCGTCGGCGTCCTCGCGGTTCGGTCCGTGATCCACGAACGTGCCAATCTTTATTTTTCCCGCAAGTTCAGGAACGCCGCCCACATGGTCCGCGTGGTAGTGCGTCACGATGAGGTAGTCGATCCGGTCGATACCTGCTGATTTTGCCGCTTCGAGGATGCGCTTGGCGTCGCGTCCGTCGAATCCGCGCCAGCCTGTATCGATGAGCATCGATGCACCGCTAGGGCTGACGATCAATGTGGACTGTCCACCCTCGACATCGATGAAGTACATGCGCAGGGGTGCGGCCCACGCCGTGACCGCGAAAAGGAAGAGCCATCCCAATACGAAGGCACGTTTCATTGGTTCAATCCTTGAACGTTATCTGGAGCCTTCAGCTTCGGCTCTCGGGATTGTACCCGTTAAAGATTTGAACCGCTTTGGCCGATACATTCAGTCAGGAGGACCGCCGCAAAGGCACAGCTTTCGCGGGCCTGGATTTTCCCAGACGTTATGGCTGCCACTCGGCTGGAGTATCGGCGCACGACAGTTGTTGCTCTGGCCTGCCTGTTTCTGCTGGGGATACACGCGCTCGTAGTTGCGCGGATCGCGCCGCCTCACGATGAAACTTTCTCCGCCCTGGTCACGTTGATCGAGAACTTATTGGCGGCAGGATGCCTGGCGTCGGTCGCCTGGCAAACGCGGGGTACTCTAAGAGCAGTCTGGGCGCTATGGAGCGCCTCCCTGCTTCTATGGGCGGTCGTCAACACATGTTGGCTGGTTCGATACGCGACCGATCCGGTTGAACCGATTTCAGCATTACTCGCGTTCAGTTACCGGCTTTACGCCGCGCCCTTATGTTTTGCGCTATTTCTGCGCAGGCATGGCCGCCTGCAGTCCTCAAGAAACCTGCCGCTGGATTTCCTGCAGATCGGGCTCATCGTCACCTTGGTGTTCGTGGGGATGTTCTACGTACCCACGCAACACATGTCGGACGGACAGCGCCTCGCCTTCGCCACTCAGATCGGAAACGTCATCAACGTAGTCTTATTCTTTGCCTATCTTCTGCGCTGGCGTTTTGAGGGAAATCGCGGCTTGCGGAGGGTGTACCTACGGATCCTGCTATTCGTCTTCGCCTATACCGCCGTGTCGTTCGTTGGCAACAAGCTCGACTTACCGCCCATTTCGGCGCAAGTTCGCTGGATCGATCTGATCTGGTCGCTTCCCTACTTGTCGGTCGGGCTAATGGCCATCCAGTGGAAGAAAAATACCGACGATGAAGTAACGCTGCCGATCCAGAATCCTTTTGGGTCTCTGCTGGTTGAGAACCTTGTACTTGCGCTTCTAGTGCTGACAGTCGATCTTCTGGCGGACTCGCTCGAAGGAGCATGGCATCAGTGGGGCAATGCCGCCGTCGCCTTGTCGGTACTCACATACGCGTTGCGGCTTACCTTGACCCAGAGATTCCTGGAGCTCGAGGTGCGGGATCGGCAAGATGCCGAACACTCTCTTCGTGGGGCGCATGATCAACTCGAGAGCCTCCTGGCCGACGCTCAGACCCGGGAAAGCGAACTGCAAAAAATGAGCGAATTGGTTCGACTCGTACAGTCGTGCGTCACGGAAGATGAGGCTTGTCGCGTGATTGCCGATGGCGTGCATCACCTGCTGCCCATGAGCTCGGGAGCCGTATACAGCGTTTCCATGCTGGAGTCGGCGCACGCGGTCGCGGCGTGGGGTTCGGAACCGCCGTCGGCATCCAGTTTTCTACTGGATCGGTGTTGGGCGGCTCGCACGACTCACGTACACGCCACGGTGCGCACCAATTCAGTTGTGCGCTGCCTGCACCTCATGCCCGAGCTGAGTCGTGCATCCATCTGTGTGCCTTTGCGAGCCCAGAGCGAACTGGTAGGAGTGGTGGTCCTTCTGTGTGATCACGAGCAAGCAGACGAAGGGCAGCCTGTACCTGCGGGGTTGAGGCGCGCCAAGGTCCTATTGGAAGCGGTTGCGGCTCATATCACGCCCGCCCTCACAAACCTGCGGCTTCGACAATCGCTGCGCGACCAGGCCGTTCGCGACTCTCTCACCGGGCTCTTCAACCGCCGTTACATGGAAGAGACCCTGGATCGCGAAGTGCGCCGTGCGATCCGGCGCAATCGTCCGCTCGCCGTCCTGATGCTCGACCTGGATCACTTTAAGCGCTACAACGACCGGTACGGACACGCTGCGGGCGATACCGTGCTGCGTCGCGTTGGGACATTCCTGCACAGCCGGATTCGAGCGGAGGATATCCCCTGCCGCTACGGCGGGGAGGAATTCGTGGTGATCCTTCCCGAGGCAACGCTCGAGGTTGCAGAGCAGCGGGCTGAAGAGATCCGGGCCGGAATCAAGCAGCTAGAAATCATCCACGATGCTCGCGCGCTCGACCACATCACGGCGTCGATTGGTCTGGTCTCGGCGTCTGCTGAAGTCTCCGAGGGCAGTTCCCTGTTGCGAGCCGCTGATGCCGCGCTTTACCAATCGAAGGAGAATGGACGAGATCGCGTCACGGTGGCGGGGCCAGGGTTAACGGAGATACATGCTTCGGACGCTTCGTCCTCGGCTTGACGAGCTATCTCCCAAAAATCAATCGCCTTCGCGCCACAGCCCGGCGGAAGCACCCACCCATTCCATATTTTTGTTGTGATCTACACCCATCATCAGGCCGCGGCCGGTCCGGAGAATCGTCATCACAGGCAAGAGTTCTTCATCCCAAACGTACATGATGCGCACTTCCATTTTTGTGGCGCCGAGAGGTGTTTCAATGACGGGAGCGAAATGAAGCCGCTCCTGCAGAATGTACTGGCTGCGGCGTTCAACGGGAACCGCATCGATGTCTGCGCGCGTTGGACCGATGATGACACCAAGCCCAGCAAACGAATACAGCGGCTTAAGAGCGAAGTTCTCAAGGTCGTCGGGAACCCGCTCCATCTGATCCAGGAACCACGTGCGCGGCACAGTCGCGTGCTTAAGGAACGGAATGGAGAATTTGCTGATGCGGAAGTACCAGTTTGGATGGCCTGCCCATTCGACGTCGAGGTCATCGCGAAAATCAAACGCCGGCTTCACTCCCTTCCGCTCGAGTTCGTCCACAATGGCGCGGTTATAGATCCGGCGAATCGGGATCTTCTTCCCTCCATCTTCCCAATAAAGCTCGCGACCGCTCTTCCGCACTTCGCGAATATCAACCGTGCGGAGGCCGAGCAATTTTTCAGTGGCAAGAAAATCCGGCAGCGTTTTCTGATGCTCGGGATCCACTTCCATCAGAATGACGTTCTTGGGGTCGCACTGTCCCATGATGGCCTGGCGCAGGACGTCTTGGTACGATGCTGGGTTCAGGCCGCCCAGGTGATATTTCCATTCCGCACCCAACTCATAGTTGTCGATATAGGTTTGTGCAAGCAGCGGTTGGTACGCATAGAGCGAAGGGAACGCCTGGAGTTCGACCAGCTTGGGTTGAAGCACGCCGTCCGAATCGCGCACTAAGCCGAAATCCACCTGCACAAACATGGGATGCGGCGCTTCGTTGGCGGCATGGAACTCGGGCGGAATCGATGCATCGGAGTGCTTGCGGTACTCCGGATTGTCTACCAACTGCCGGATCAATTCCTTGCCGGCGTCCGCCATCTGGTCAAGAAGCCGCGACGGCAGAAACACGGGGGTCTCGGATACCCGGAACTCGATCGGCACACCACAGCGCTGCTCCAGCCGTCGCAGCATTTCCGGATACTTCTCCGGCCTGTAGCTGGCATTGAAGGCATGTCGGACGGAAGGGATCATGAATCTGTTCGAACCGCGCTTGGCGACGGCCGGTTTTGAAACTAAGCCTCTACCAGGAACTGCCCGCCCCGCATGATCTGCTGGTCATCCACCCAAATATCGAAGTTGCGGCCGACCACATCGATGTGCGTCGATGAATACCAGTCCGCTCCCGTATGCGCCCCGTAGGGATTACCGAATGCAATATGAATCCCGGGATACTTCTCGTCCTGCAGGATCTGGCCGATCACGTCCTTCAACTCAATGTTCGTACCGATGGCGAACTCGCCGACGCGATCGCTGTTCTCATCCGTATGGGTATACGACCAGAAATCACTCTCCAGTTCACGGTTTTCGGAATAGGCCTCAGTCAGGCGGTTTCCCTTCACCTGGATGGTCAACGGATTCGCTTTCAGGTCGCCAAACTTCGCGCACAGGTAGTCGCCCACCACACCGTCAATCACGAACGTGCCGTTCACTTCGCCGGGTGTAGTGAAGATTTCTCCGCCGGGCAGGTTTCCCCACTTATCCGGACTGATAATTCCGGAAGTCTTGAGCCACTTGTAGTTCGGATTGAGATCGGCCACCAAATCAGTGCCGGCAGCGGTCCTGGCGCGCACTTGCCGGGCCTTGCGCACCATCTCGATCACTTTGGCGCTGATGCGATCGACTTTCAGGAAGTCCGCGCGCATCCCTTCCAACATGATTTGACGATTGATGTTGACCATGTGCGCATGCCGAATTTTTCGGCGGTTGACCACATCGGTCATTTCCATGCGCGACTTCAGCTCGTTGGTCTGCACCTGCACAGCAAAGATGCTTACCTGGCTGGTTTCAAGGTCGGCGAGAATTTCAGCGGGCAGATGCGCGAGCGGGCGCTCAGCAATATCTTCCAAGACCCAGGCTTGATAAGGCGCCCCTACTCTTTCGATTTCATTGACAAGGGCAGCAGCAATCTCGCGAGTGACTTCGTCCGTGATGACCGTCACCTTTTCGGCGGGTTGCACGCGAAGACAGACGTTGACGGCGTTGCGAGCACCGGGCGTCAATTCGGGGTCAAAGGGGATTTTCAACGAGTGGTTGGCTTGACTGATCGTATTCATTAACCTGCTTTTTGGTCGGATACCGGCGTTGCCTCTTCCGCTACGCCCACTTCCGTCTCCTCAATAATGTAGTCCACCACGGCTTTCAGATCGCCGGTCTTCTCGTAGACGCGCAGTTGGCGGTCGGCACCGCTCCCCATCTTCATCATCTCGCGGATGTATTCCACTTCCTCGCGCGAATCAAGCTCGTCGACGACATCATCGACGAACTCCAGATATTCCTCAATCAATTCACGCACCGGCAACTGCACCTGTTTGCCGAAGTCAATCAGCTTGCCCTCGAGCCCGTAGCGCGCAGCGCGCCACTTGTTTTCCATGATGAGCGCCCGCCGATAAAGACGGAATCCCTGGTTGGCGGCATGCAATTTGTACAGCTTGGCGACGGTCGCTTGAATCAACGCTGCCAGCGCGACGGTTTCATCCACTCGCAACGGAATGTCGCACACGCGAAACTCGATGGTGTTGAAGAACGGATGCGGGCGGATATCCCACCAGATCTTCTTCGCGTTATCGATGCACCCGGTCTTGATGAGCAGCTTGATGAAGTTTTCGTACTCGCCCCAGCTCGGAAAATAGTCGGGGATATTGGTGCGCGGAAACTTGTCAAACACCTTGCACCGGTACGACTTCAACCCGGTGTTCATGCCCAGCCAGAATGGCGAGTTGGTGGAGAGCGCCAGCATGTGGGGCACGAAGTACCGGGCATGGTTCATCAAGTGAATGCCGGTTTCGCGGTCCTCGACGCCGATGTGAACGTGCAGCCCGAAGATCAGATTGGCGCGTGCGACCAGCTGCATGTCTTCGACGATATTTTTGTAGCGCTCGTCCGGATAGATTTCCTGCACACGCCAGTCGGCAAATGGATGGGTGGCGGCGGACGCGAGGCGGAGCCCGTTCTCACGGGCCAAGGTGATCATGTCGCGCCGAAGCTTGCGGACTTCCAGCTTCGCTTCCTTGATGTTCTTGCAAACCGAGGTGCCGACCTCGACGACCGACTGGTGCATCTCGGCCTTCACCCGCTCCTGCAGGCGCAGCTTCCCTTTTTCAATGATCTCGGCGTGAATGTGGGAGCGAAGATCCCGAGTCACGGGATCGACCGTCTGATATTCCTCCTCGATCCCAATCGTGAACGTCGGCTTCATAAACAGGCTCTTCGAAGCGGATGCGCGG
>AR_comb_assmDRAFT_10062861_pt1 | contig 16175 bp, 14 predicted proteins | sample ArasoioldDNA_FD_10543 | JGI IMG/M metagenome (IMG submission 10543) | reverse complement strand
TTTCGCCCGCGGGCTCACACTATCCCGGCACGCACTGTGCGCTGCAAGTCGGAGCCGCGCGCGGCGCGCAACTGACTTGGCAGGCGCAGCCTGACACGCGCGTGCGGCCGCTTCTGCAAGCCGAACCACCCGCTTCCCTGTTGCTGACGAGCACCCAGCCGTGCTGGTACGTCGACGCGGATGCTGGTGAAGCCGGCATCCTGGCGATGCCTTGGCCCTCCGAACAGCTCGCCGATTTCCTGTCCATGCCGGCCATTACGCTGGACGAGGCCGCACTGGTTGGGAATGTGCTGCGTGACGTGGCGCCCGAACTCCCGATGCCGCCTGCGCATGAAACGGCGTCGGTGCGAAGCATCCACTGCGCGCCGGTGCCCGTCCTGGCCCTGGACACGTTGTCGACATGGGCCTCGGCGCAGGATTTTGCGACGGTCAGCTTTGATTACGCAGGACACAGCCTCCCGGCGCACAGCAGCACCACTCTCCTTCAAACCACCGGTGGCGAGGTCGTCCAGATCAAACGGGACGCCGATCTCGAGCGCAAGCGTCTGACAGAACTGCAACAGGCCGGGTTCCGGAAGATTCGGGCCGACCATGTCTTTGGGCCAGCCCCGTTTCCGGCCGACATGCTCGGCCCCGAGGACCATGCCAGCTGGCCAAGCCTCGTGAAGGTGCTGCTTCCGATCCTTCGCGCAAGTGGCTGGCGCGTCGTCATGACGGACGCGTTTCGGCACAACGTGATTGAGATCGAGGCCATTGACGGCCGCCTGCGTCAGACCGGTGATGGCTGGTTCGACGTCGAGATGGGCATCACTGTCAACGGCCGTACGGTGCGTCTGGAGCCGCTGCTGGCTGACCTCTTTCGCCGGGATTCGCGCTGGTTGTCAGGCAGGCTGGATGGCATCCCCGACGACGAAGCGATTGATCTGAAGACCGAGCGCAACGAGCGGCTGCGCCTGGGTGCCGACCGGCTGAAACCCGTCGTGCGCGTGCTGATCGACCTGTTCGACGCGCTCAACACCGGCATGCGCATTTCCGAGTGGGATGCAGCCCGGCTCCATGCCCTGGATCAGACCGGGCGCTGGCAGTTTGACGGCGCGGCATCGATCCGGCAGCTCGCGCAGCGGCTGATGGCGGGTCCCGGGATGGCAGACGTGCCCGTGCCGCGCGGCCTGACGGCCGAACTGCGTGCTTACCAGCGCCAGGGGCTCGCCTGGATGCAGTTCCTGCGCGAGCACGGGTTGTCTGGGGTACTGGCCGACGACATGGGACTGGGCAAGACGATCCAGGCCCTTGCGCACGTCCTCACGGAAAAGGAACGGGGCCGGCTGGACCGGCCTGCGCTGATCGTCGTGCCGACGACCCTCGTGCACAACTGGCGCGAGGAAGCCCAGCGCTTCACGCCGACGCTGCGCGTGCTGGATCTGCACGGCCCCCAGCGTCACGATCGCTTTGACCAGATCGGCGAGCACGACCTGATCCTGACCACATACGCCTTGCTGTGGCGTGACGAGGCAATCCTTGCCGGCCACGACTATCACCTGCTGCTTCTGGATGAGGCCCAATACGTCAAGAATGCCGCCACCAAGTCCGCCGCAACCATCCGAACACTGCGTGCGCGACACCGCCTCTGCCTGACAGGCACGCCGCTCGAAAACCATCTCGGTGAATTGTGGGCGCAGTTTGACTTCCTGCTGCCCGGCTTTCTCGGTACCCGCCAGGACTTCACGCGACGCTGGCGCACTCCCATCGAAAAGGGCGGCGATGCCGTTCGACGCGACCTGCTCGCGCGGCGCATCCGGCCATTCATGCTGCGCCGGCGCAAGGATGAGGTGGCCACCGAGCTGCCCCCGAAGACGACGATCGTGCGCACGGTGGAACTCGAAGGCGCACAACGCGATCTGTACGAAACAGTGCGCGCTGCCATGCAGGAAAAGGTGCGGGCGGCCGTCGCTGCCAAGGGCCTCGCGCGCAGCCACATCATCGTGCTGGAGGCGTTGCTCAAACTGCGCCAGGTCTGCTGCGATCCGCGGCTCGTCAAGATCAAAGAGGCGGCCCGGATCAAGGAGTCGGCAAAGCTTGACCTGTTGCTGCACATGCTGCCCGAACTTATCGAGGAAGGCCGTCGGATCCTGCTGTTCTCGCAGTTCACTAGCATGCTGGATCTCATTGCGGCAGCCCTGCGAAACGCCGGCATTCCCTACGTCATGCTGACCGGGGATACCACGGACCGCATCACCCCGGTCGAACGCTTCCAGCAAGGCGAGGTACCGCTTTTCCTGATCAGCTTGAAGGCCGGTGGCGTTGGCCTGAACCTGACAGCGGCCGACACTGTCATTCACTACGATCCCTGGTGGAATCCTGCTGTGGAAAATCAGGCTACTGACCGCGCACACCGCCTTGGCCAGGATAAGCCCGTGTTCGTCTACAAGCTGATCACCGGTGGCAGTGTCGAGGAGAAAATCGTCGCGATGCAAGCGCAGAAAGCCGCGCTGGCCGAGGCGATCCTGTCGGAGGATGCCGCCGGCGCCGTCAAATTCTCCGCCGAAGACATCGAGGCCCTTTTTGAGCCGATCCCGGCGGCACCGGCCGTCGCCGCGACGACAAAATCCCGGTCCCGCATTCGGACAGGAACCTGACGATGCCGTGTGCTCGGGCAAATCGCGACGGCACTGCACGACGCCCGGGCAGGCAAAGCGACCGCACCACTCAAGTCGTTTGGGATGCTCGACGCGGCAGACGCACCTCAAACGCCGTCTCTGCCTGGTCGGAGCGGGCGTCGATTGACCCGTGATGGGCCCTGGCAATTTCGCTCGCGATATACAGCCCGAGCCCGTGCGCGTGCTTGTCTTCCGGATCCGGACCTCTGCTTAGCGGGTCAAACATTCGCGCCAGCGTCAGTTGGTCAATAGCGGGGCCGCTGTTCCTCACCGCGAGATGAACTTCGGTGTCGTCACCAGTGAGTACAACACGGACCGGGGCGTCTGGTGCGCCATACCTGATCGCGTTGAGCACCAGATTGGAAACCACTTGCTGCAGCCGCAAACCATCCCAAACGCCCAGCGCGTTACCGTTCATCTCAAGGTCGATGCGGCGGTCCGGATGCGCTGCCCGCAACTGATCCACGGTATCGCCAACGACGTGAGCTAGGCCGACCTCAATGGGAGCGATGTTGATACCCAAGCTGAGTTTCGTTCGGTTGAAATCGCACAGATCATCCAGCAGGGAATTCATGCTGGCCCCGCTGCGAATGAGCCGTGCTGCCGCCTCCGACACCTTCTCCCCGGCGTTCAGCGCCGCCAGATAGGAGGCGGTCATCTGGATGGTCTGCAGAGGACTGCGCAGATCGTGCCCAAGCATTCCCAACAACAGATTGTGAGACTGCTCGACTTCCGCGTTGAAAAAATCCACCGATTCCGCGACGGCCTGATCGATCGCCTCGTTGAATCGCATCACGTCATCCAGATCCCCGGCGACCAACTCAAACTCGTCCATCCACAAACGCAGCACGCTCGCGCGTAGCGCCCGGTACTCGGCGACCAACTGGTTGATGTTGAAGCCACCGCGCGCCCGGATGACGGCGTGAATTTGGGCTGCAGTGTCCGGCGCACCGGGCACCTTCGGGGCTCGTCCCAAGGATTTTTCGCGCTGCGCCTCGCTCGTTTGCGGGGGTCCTAAGATCTTTGGCAATGGCTTGGAAGATCTGCGGTGCGTGGGTCGCGCAGGGCGAGAGAATCCAGATTCCGTGCGGCAGGCAGCTGGGTGGCCACAAACGCCTCCCATTCCCCCAAAATGTGCTTCATATCGCGCAAGATAAAGTCAGCTAGCCGCATGTCTGCCCCTTGAGCTTTGGGAGCCCCAACGCACTTCTGAAGAATAGGATGTTATGTCAGCGATGATGGGTAAAGTATTGCATAAGGCGCTTTGAGCGCTCGGAAGTCTCGTGCTGTCGATTGTTACGTGACAACTGACGGCTGACTTCTTCGAGGCGGTTGCCGCATGCGTTCCGTACAGATGACCGCAACGACTCACTGAACGTAGCGTGGCGCTTGCGGACAAGGTCCTGCGCTTACCTTGGTTATATCGCAATTGAGATACATAATGTCGGTCAATGCATAGGAGATTTTCATGGCGCATACTTCAATGCTGCACATCCGGGTGGACGACGACCTGAAAGCCCGCGCCACGCAAAACCTCGCCAGGGTCGGCCTAACCGTTTCCGACGCAGTGCGCATTCTGTTGACACGGATCGCCAAGGAAGGCGGGCTGCCGCCCGGTCTGACGACGAGTCCCGAGACCTATGATGCTTGGTTCCGCGCAAAGGTCCAGCAAGCGCTGACCGACCCGGCCCCGCCGCCCCCACATGACCAGATCATGGACGACGCTCAGGCGCTGATCGACCGGAAACGCCGTGCGCGCGGTTGAATGGATGTTGCGCCGCGCAAATATGTGACTGCCGAACTCAGGGGATAAGCACGAGGCCATCGCCAAGCTTGGTCGCCAGCGTCGTCCAGCCCCGCCCGCGTGCGACCGGCGGACCGCCCGGATCGTGCTGGGCTCACGCGGCGCGATCTGACGTATCGCACGCCGAGTCTTGCCTTCGGGATCCCAAGAACTCGTCCCCCGCATAGGCGGAAAGCCAACCATCCATCTTGTCGTCTATACTTGACACATGTTTGGAGATTATCGCCATGAATCCCGCTCTCTTGGGCAACGCGATCCAGCGCAAGCGGGTTGCCTTGGGGCTGACCCAACAGCAGCTGGCCGACATGGCAGGGCTGTCGCGCCAGTCGCTGAACGGCATTGAACACGGCAGCGTCAACGCTACGCTCCAGTCGCTCGGGCGACTGATGGATGTGCTCGGCTTAGCACTTGATATAAACGATCCCGATGAGCGCCGCCTGGCTAGCGGGTCGCCAATGCGGGCGCTGTGGATGGCCGCGAAGGGCGCCAACGTGAGCTACACCGGCGAGCTCACGCCAGACGAGCTCGAGCGCGCCCTCGCCACCGGCGAGGTGCCGTCGGAGTATCGTCCACAGGTGGCCCATGTCTTGGACGAGGCGCCTCTGCAACTCGTCACCAAGGTGGTCGCGGAGGTAGCGGCGAAGCAACATCGGAATCCAGCCGACATCTGGAAGAACCTCAGGCGGCTTGCGCAGACCTTGATGGTCACGCGCGGAGGCCTGTGGGCATGAAAGTTGAACTAAAGGGCGACATCTGGGAAAGCCTGTTCCCTCATGCCTTTACGCTGATGGAGGAGGTCAGAAAGCACGGGGGCATTGAGCCGTTCTGGACCTTCGGCGGCGGGACGGTCCTGATGCTTCGGTACCGCCATCGTTTTTCCCGCGATATCGACCTCTTTGTCCCGGATCCGCAATGCCTGGGATTCGTGTCGCCGCGTTTGAGCGAGGCCGCGGAAAGCATCACGAGCGACTACGTTGAGCAAGGGGATTTCGTGAAGCTGGTGCTCGACGCTGGGGAAATCGACGTCGTGGCCTCGCCCAACCTGACCGACAAGCCATTCGAAATCTGGGAGATCATGGGGCAATCCGTCAAGGTGGAGACCGCGGCCGAGATCGTTGCCAAAAAGCTTTACCATCGTGGCGACCGTGCCACTGCGCGGGATCTCTTTGACCTGGCCGTCGTGGTCGAGCATGAACCGACGGCACTCACACACGCTGCGCCGTTTCTGCTTCGACACGCCTCCGCCTTCCGGGGCCAGGTCGAGGCCGGCCCGCCGATCATGCGTGAGCAGTTCGACAGGATCCAGCGGATTAATTTCAACAGATGCTTTGACGAGTGTGTCGCACTGGTGGGAGATTTTCTTCATTCCCTGCAGGAAACCGACGACACTGCGCAGAAGTCGCGGGAAAGGCAGCGTCCATAGGATTCAACGCCGGCACCCTCCCTCGCTTTTTACGTCCGCGCGCGTGTGAGTTCTCCGGCGAGCAGTGCATCCGACTCAATGCGTCACGCCGAGCGCTCCAACAGCATCGAGGCGGCCCTGCAAGGTCGGAGGCTCCACCCATCGTTCCATTGTCTGCCCGCTACATGACAATTTTTTCGCTGGCAAAAGAACTGCCGGGAAAAAAGCCTCCTAATCCTGTGTTGCGCGATGTTTATATCGCCGTATCCTGCTCCGGTAGGTCCTGCTACCACCCGCGCCCGTCCCCTGATGAGCGCGGGTTCTTTTTTCGCGAACCGGTGAACTGCGCGGCGCCAGGCTGGATTGCCGTCCACGGCAACCTGGTGGGTACTGAATGTGGGTGGCGCCGCAAGGTGTTTCCCGATTTCTTCTTGGACGTTTCTGCGGCTCTCCTCCATCGGATCGAGGGCTGTTTTTTTGGTCGCACTCACCATCTGGCAACCGGCGCGTCCAACTTGCCGACGGCCGCCGCCGCTGCGCGATCGATCACCGGATCTGCCGGTGTCATGTTGACCTGCGGGCGGTCTGACCATCGTGCACAATTCGCAAACGCGCCAGTCGTTTGCCCGGCCCGCTGGCGCCCCACAGCGTTGCCCGTGAACCTCAACCGTTGGTCTAGCCTCCTTCGACTTGATCCGGACAAGTCAGGACGCTGGGCAAGAACTCGCCCTCGATCGTGGCCACCGCGCACGCACCGAGACCGAAGATGCGGCACGGTCCTGCGGTCGGATAAGCCGTGGATTCGTGGTGATGGCCGTGGAAAGCTCGTTTCACTCGCATTGCTTCGATGAGCATGTCAATCGCCTCGAACCCGTGTGGGTGACAAGCCGGAGCCTCATGGCTGACCAGGACATCCGCATGCTGACTCAATAACGCGTTGTAGGTCTGCGGGAAGATCGTGCTGCGATGGCGCGGCGGCAGACCACCCCGCCAGTAATTCCCCTTCCCACATTTGGCCAGATAGTCAGACTCGCTCTCCATGCGCGCTGGTTCGGGCGGCATCCAGACTTGGCCGCGAAAAATCCCCCCTAGCCCGGCAATCCGAAGGCCTGCGATGGTGACCACCCTCCCATCCAGGTTCCGGTCGGCCAGGGCCGAGCCGAAAAGATTGTCGTAGTCGGCATCGCTGTCGGTGTCGTGATTGCCAGGAATCCACCACACCTGCGTCAGAGGAAGGATGCTGGCGAGCTCTTCATCCAGTGGGCGCCTGGCCTGGATGTCGCCTGCGAGCACCACTGCTTCGGGGCGGTGACGGTGGACGCTTTCAATCAGCGGGCCGAACTCGCCATGGGGGTCGCCGCAAATGAATACGTGGCCTTCAGACATCGGTCTTTGGGATAGGTGACGTGGTTTGATGGAATCGACGGCGGTGAATCTGAACGGCCGGCAGGTGTAGGCCCGCCATGCGTCTCGGCCACGGTCTGGGTAAAAGCGCCCTGCATGACCTCGTGCAACTGTGCATGACCTATCGAGCGCGCTCCGTTTGCAAAGTGGCAGTCCGCTGTCACCCGATTATCTCTGAATGATCACCAATCTACCTGATCACAAATCTGTCGAAGGCGTAATCGCGACTTGCGCCCGCAAGGTTACTGCCTCGACCGGTACAGGTGCTTAAGTCAAAGTGGTACGCGAGACGACAAGACCTGACGAAATAGACCGTTCCCCGCTTACAATGTTGCTATGCAATATGAATCTGGGCCGTCGAAGCGCGCGAATCGCCACAGGTCCTACGAGCAGGGGAGGCGGCAATGGCGACAGATCTGGCTGCGACCAAAGGCGAAGCACTAAAGCTCCTGGAAACAGTGGGCGTCACGGTCGTGGAATTGGACTACGAATCAGGATGGCAGGATGCGATTGAGCTGGGCAGGCTGGGCGAAAAGCTTGGCATACGTGTCCAGTATCGCGGCCATGAGAGCATTGCCGTCAGCTCGCCCGCCGCACTCGTTGCGGGACTGAGTCGTCCAAAGTTGACGTTCCGTCAGCGCAATCTTTACTGCCAATTTGAGCTCAGCATGCTACCAGCGGCTGACTTGGAGCGCCTGGAGGGAAAAGCGGAGAAGCTCGGAGACTACATCCTCGCTGGACATCTATCGAGAGATGTCGATGCTGTATGGGCGGAGTCCTGAAGTCCAAGGCAGAATCAGCGCCACGCGTCGCGCCTTGATTTGCCTGGCCGCCCTCGGGTAGCGCTTGTCTCGTCGAGATCTGGTTGGCCGGTTGCGGATTGCCCGTAGTCGCGGCAGCAGCTACCATCCCTGAAGACTTGTTGTGCCCGGCGATGTCGGGCCGGTCCTGCAGGGGCGCAATCTGACTACCAACGGGAACGCCGTGACGAATCAGCTCGATCTTTTTGAAGATGGCCGCGATGTCATGCTTCGCAACGACGTGCTCACAGCGCTTGAGCAACGCAATGCCGCCGCCGGGCGTGAAGCACTGCAGCGCCTGGTCGCGGAATATCCGGACGACACGCTTGTGCCGACCCTGGAGACACTTGTCTGTGTGCTGGAGGCTCCCGTCCACGAACACTTCGCGACTCAGACGGCACTGCGCGACACCTGCGAAGGGTGGTGTTTGCCGTGCATGCCGGCAGCGCGCCGAGCATTCGGCGACGCAGCGGGCATGGCTTGGTGCCTACCGCTGTGGCGTGCTGTTGCCCGAGCCGCCTCTCAATTGCCGTTTCACCGGGAGATGCCCGAATGGCATGCGGCACCCCTATGGATGCGCGCTGCGGAGTGGACTGCAGCATCTGACAGCATCAAGCGAATTGGGTCATGGCGACGAATTCCAACTCCCCTCGCCTGGATGGCCGAGACGGTCTACCGGCTACAGGGGCTTGACCCGGCATGGCCGCTCTTGGCCGAGCTTGCTTGGCTATCCCCGAAGAAGCTCGGCGCGCTCATACAAACGCTCGGTGATTCGTCATTGCTGGCGCTGCGCCGGCGGTTCGATGCGAAATTCGATGGTGACGGTACGCTAGATGATCTCGCGTGGCTCCCAGCCTGGTCCTTGACCGAAAAACCCGGACTTGCTGTCCTCTTACGCGCGTCCGAGCCCTCGACGGGCACATTACCCGAAAAGGGATTGCGGATCATGCTGGAGTTGTTGAACCTTGAGCGCCAGGGCCGCCAGCATGATTTGCTGGAACGGCGAAAGGACTTACGCGGCCTGCACGCGGGTCTCTTCGAGGCCTACATCCGTACGCGGTAACGTTTCGGGTTTTTTCGCGTTTGCACGCACTCACAGGGTACAAAAAAATGCTCTCTACCTCTCGGACGAGAGCGCGCGCCGCGTCGACATCCATGTCCTGGGAACGGCAGTAATCGGCAAGTTCAAGCTCCCGCGCAGCCACCACGTGTTGTCACATGACCACGCTGAAGTTGCTCCCGACACCAGTAACGTACAGAGCAGCGCCGGCGGCGCCTGCCGGTGCGAGCCGCGTAGTAGGGGCTATGTGATCGTGACGGGCAAGCCCTTCCCAATTTTGACTCGGCGGCTTGGTTGGTGTGCCAAGACACAGTTGGTTCTTGTGGCAGCGCCTCGTCATGCTTCGCCGTAACAAAACCAAACTGCCGTACGCTGAAACAGGTACGCTCGGTCGCTGGCGAGTGTCGTTGGCGCAACGATAGTGGTGTGGAATTGGGCGCCCCGTGAGTCGAGCACCGACCAATGGATTATGAGGCTCTCGCGCTGCATTTGCTTTCCCCTTGGCGGGGGCGACGGCCAAGGTGCAATGAATTGGGCCGCAATGGGCGACCTGCATCTACGATCCCAGCAATCGATCGGTCGAAGCCCAGCCTCGTAGGCTCTTCTGCTGTAGTCACAAGGTCTTTGGGGGCCAAAATTCCGTCTTGCGGCCCAATCTGTTACACCCTCAGGCCCTTCACTTCGACCCGAGAGCGTCCTCGCTGGTCGACATGGCGCCAATTCTACGAAACTGAAGCGGCACGGCGGCCGCGTGGATCGGAACGTACCGCCCTGCTTCTCGTGGGCGGCCTGGTCTTGGCCAGCAAACCTATGAACCAGGCTTCGATACCAAGCGCTCATCCTTGCAAAGGATGTCGATCTCTTCGTCAATAATGGCTATCAGCTCGGCTATGGACCCGGAAAACCGTTGACGTATTTTCTGACGCGTTCTGCGCTCGCTGGCCGCACGCACCAACTCATAGCTGTCGCCAGACTGGTGCGAAAGGCGGATCACTCTGAGTTCCTTGCTGGGCGGAAGCCGGAGCCAGTAGGAATAGCCGTTCCGTATCCCCCGCTCGGTACGTTCACGAGGAACCAAGTTTGGCCGGGCGAGCATGATATCGGCATGAATCACTTCAAATGACATGGCGATTGCTCTCAAAAAGAAAACCCCTGCATGCAGGGGTTGGACACTATTCTGGCGGGACGTGCTGCGCCTATTTACGCCTCTTCTGCAATCAGGAACTTGTTAGGGTTCTTGCCAAGCCAGGACGGCGCACGACCGCGGCCAGACCAGGTCTTGCCCGTCTTCGGATCCTGGTATTTCGGGGGCAATCCCGCTTTCGCCTTACCAGCGCCGCTGCCGGCAGGACGACCACGACGGCGTTTGGTAACGTCTTCGACAGTCAGCCCGTATTCCGCCATCAGGTTCTGAATCTGCTCGATGACAGAGGCGACTTCATTCGCACGTGCCTCTTCCAAGTGCGCCTCCAGAGCTGCCTTCTGCGCCATCAGTTCTTTGTAAGTTGCCATCTTCTGGTTTCCTTTCCGATCGAGAGATCCAGATAGGTAGTTTAGAGCCAATTTGATCTTCAGGGCATAAAAACTTTAACCTTCTGGGTAATGAGCAGTCCAATGATTCGCTTGGCGGCTCCGAATCATGACCAAAAAAGCTGAGCGAGAAAGTATGACAGCGACTGAGTACCACCGCCGCGCCACAGTGAGGCTCCATGCGGTAAGGGCAGCGAGAACTGCATTAAAGGGAGCGCCGTAAAACAATGCGCGTGATTCGGGTGCAAAGTCCCCTCGGTTTGAACTGATAAGAACCAGCCTCAGGCTTGTGGCCCTGACCGTGACACTCACGGCAATCGGCCGGTCCAAAAAATTTCGACCGAGTACTCGAGGCTGCATTTGTCTAACAATCCTTGGTTAGAACGTTCGCAGAAACGGGTACGCCGCAGCCTTGACGTGGGGAAAACTTCCGAGCTCGGCAGTTTTCGCATAGTGTCCCGGCACGCGCCACGATGGCGGGACTGAAGCTTTTGTAATGCCGTTGTGCGACGTTGAGCAGTGAACTTCGCGCGAACTGCACTCAGGCAAGGAGGCCAGTGATCGCTTGAAGCGTGCCGAGAGGCGTTGGTCCGTAATTGGCCCGTTTTGGAAAAGCGCGGGTCTTGAAAGGTTCACGACGACCTTCGGGCCACACTGACGCAAGCCGCCTGCCGGGCCGCTATCCCAATCGGGGATTGGACTTCTCCGCTGCCCCGCAGCATATTCCTCACTTGCTTTCCACGACTGAAGGATTTACCGTAAACGTTCGGTGTAGCGCTCCCGGCGCGTTCCTTGCACCGACATCATCCAATTGCGGTTCCTAACTCCCCCGTGGAGCACGGTACACAGATCAGCCGTCGCAGTTCCCTTTTGACTCGATCAAGGAGACCGACATGCTAAGTCCGCATGAAATCGCAGCACTGCTGCTGCTTGGCGATGCACCGGACGTTCACGACGTCGATCCCGATCGGTTGGACGCATTGTTGGAACAGAAACTGGTCACGATGGAGCATGGTCATGACAGCGGCGCCCATCCGCGTCTGACCAGCCGGGGGCATTCTCTGCTCGACGCCGTACGCCGCATTCGCTAGGCGTTAAACTTGGGCGCAAACGGAGCCGCCGGCTCCACGGCAGAAAACGGTCGTCTCCGCTTGAAGTTGGCGACCTCAACGTGGCTTCAGGGCAGCGTCTTTAGCGTTCTGCTGACCGCCGTGAGTGCCACGCACCTTGACAATGCGCTTTGCGGTAGCGCGTCAACGTCCGCAATTTCGGAGTGATGGCGCTCTTTCTCCTGACGCATTCGTTGGTTTGGAGTCCGCATGCTCTATCAGATTTTTGAATATCAGCGGACCCTGATGAAGGCGTGGGCGGATGAATCTGCCCGAGCCTTGGTCAGCCCTCTAGTCCACTTGCATATCTTCCGGGGGCCGGGAACTTGGCCGCCTGCTGGGAAAACCTGTATCGCTTGAGCACGGCCAGCGAGGAACCGACGTTTGGCGTTACCGCTATCCTTCGTGACGGCCGTGTTGTTCCCGTGGTCGAGCAACTCGTATCGGAAAGCCCTTTTTGCCGCCTGCTGCGCTTTGAAGCTGCCCCAGCGGTTGGGCATGATAACGGGCAGCAAGGGATTCCCGCGGTACTCGTCTGTGCGCCGCTTGCCGGGCATCACGCCGTCATGCTTCGCGACGTGGTGCAATCGCTACTGCAAGAGCACATTGTCTATGTCACTGACTGGAGCAATGGCGCCATCGCGCTGTTGGCAAGCCGCGATGAGGCGACGCCAACCAGCCTGACTCTCATCGGCGGTCCGATTGACGCGCGTCGCAGCCCCACTGCAATTGGGCGCCTCGCCTCGAGCCGCTCTATCCAGTGGTTCCGACGCAATCTGGTTTACCCAGTGCCGCATCCCTATGCAGGTGCTGGACGTCAGGTCTGTCCGAGTTTTGTGCAACTTTCCGGTCTCGCCGCTGCGCAGTCATCACCGCTATGGGGCCCATGTGAAGGGTACTGGGCAAACCTTGCTCGTGGCGATGCCGAGCGAGCCAATGTTCACTGGCAAGCATTGCTGGACTACAGCGCGGTGCTCGACATGGCCGCCGAGTTTTATCTCGACACGGTTCGGACCGTGTTTCAGGAGTTTCAGATCGCCTTTGGCACCTGGCGAGTGCGAGGTCAGTTGGTGCGTCCCCAGGACATCCGTTCCACCGCCTTGCTTACCATCGAAGGCGAGCTCGACGACATATCCGGCCGCGGGCAGACCCACGCCGCGCATGACCTGTGCCGAGGCCTATCCGCGCACGACAGGCGACTGGTCACGATTGCCGGTTGTACTCACTATGACTTGTTCCGTGGACCTGTCTGGCATACTGAAGTCTTCCCTTGGATTTGCGATATGACACGAGACGACATGTAAGACGCTGGCGTCTCGCCCAATCAGCGCATTTCAGGTAGGCGAGGCGTAGGCGCCCTTCCACTCCAGCCTACCTTCGACCGGCGAACTTCAGTCGATCGATGTCGTCGATGACCTACGCCAGCCCACGTTGGCGTAGAGACCAGCCATACCGATGCCGATAGCACGGTAGCCGTGCGCGATCATGGAATTCGCCAGATCGGTTGTCAGCGAGACGCCCTGAGCAATCCAGAATTGGAGCCTCAAGTTGTGCGATTGCCGCTTGTACCTCCGGGCTCGACCAGCGGAGCTGTCATAGCACACCAGTCGGGTGCGATCGTCAAAGATCGCGATGCTAGGCTCACCTGCCAGGCGCGACTCGGGCGCGGCCATCCAAGGCGAGCCGGCAAATGCATCGGCTACGCAGTTCATCCTCATCGAGCAGTAATGGCAGACGCAAACCTGGTGGGCCGGGTGGGATTCGAACCCACGGTGGGATGTCTCCGGCGGATTATGAGTCCGCTGCCTGCAACCAACACGGCGTCCGGCCCTATAACGTCGCGCGAAATTCTACCCTGATGTTCGCACAACTTGCCTCTAATTTGCTGAGCTAATGGCTCGATACACGACTCAGTCGAGCAGGCTTGGCGCAAGCTGTGCGCCCATCTTCGGTCATCGACCGGTCGGCGAAGTGCCATACCGGCCGAGGCCAAAATCACGCCGAAACTTCGGGTGTCGCCACGGTCGGCACCACTGCCTTTGCGGGAGTCCGCTTCTTCGTCACGGCTTTCACTGCGGCCTTCTTCGGCGCAGCTTTCACGGAGGCTTTGGTACCGGTCACTGCCTTTTTCGGGGCTGCCTTCGTGGCGGCCACTTTGCCCGCGGCCTTCTTGGCGTCCGCAGCCTTTGCCTTCTTCGCCGCCAGCTTGTCCTTTGCGGCTTGCTTCTCGAAGCGAAGCGCGGACCTGGCGGCTTCCACTGCCTGCGCAACTTCGCGCTTTGCTGCCTCAATGGCCTTCTTCATGTCGGCGCGCAGCTTCAGCAAGCGCTTTTTCGCCGCCTGAGCCTCACGCGCGAGCACGCTGGCCTTTTTCGTTGGCACGGCCACCTTCTTGGCGGCAGACTTGTTCTTCGAGACTGCACTGACCTTCGTTGCTTTCGTTGCAGCGACCATTATGGATTACCCGTTAGTTGTGAAGCGCGGAGTATAACCGTACGTGTGCCTGCCTAACAGAGGTCTATCTCTTCGTTGTATTGCAACGGACTCGGCCGGCGCGGCCAAGGGCAGCCGAGATGCCAGACTCCGCCGCGCGTAGCCGGCCATCTCCAGACACTCGAACGGTCGGCTCTGCCGAGGCAACTGCCATTCGCCCCGTCACTCGCCTTCGAAGCGATTCAGGCCATTCGGGACACTCCGCCATTTTGTCGTTTGTAACAAGCGCGCCAGCTGATTTTCGCCGTGCGGGGGACGCCGGCGGCATCCCATCTCGTGTGACTGAGGTTTTGGTACCCTTTCATGGAAAGTCGTGCTTGCCTTTGGCAAAATTCGGTAGCGGAGCCGGGAGCGAATTTGCGTGAGTGATTACTAGCAAACAGGTTGTCCTACAGCAGATGAATAGACAGTTCACAAGACATGTGCAGCGCAGCAGGCAGGCATACCCTGGAGGGTTGCTTGAGCCGATCATTCGGTCGGTCCAGAGGCAATCGAAGATTTACCCAGTCCAACCTAGGCCGGAGGGCCTGCTGGTGGATTTCGCAGCCGCTTCCCTTGAAAACATGCAGCTTCAGCGCTTGCTGAAACAGTGCGATTGGAACGGGCACCTGTGACTGCGCCCGACATTCTTGTGCCACACCTGACGCCCGGCGGGCACCTGCTTGCAGTGCCGGAGGACGCCGCGCCAATCTTGGCAGATGAAACGCGACAGCGGCTTGAGAGTTCTTTTGCGCTTGGCGCGGGACATGGCCTGCTGCACCTGGGAACGGCCGAAATCGGCCGCATTTTGCCCCCTGCATGGGCCTGGTGGCGTGATTTTGCGGCGCGCTATGTCACTGCCTTGTGCGCCACGCCCGAAGGCGGCGAGATCGCGGTCGCAACGCCTGCTGCCAAGGATTTCGATGCCATGATTGACGATGCACCGCCGATGACGGGCGGCGAGTATCTGACGCCAGCCGTGCTGGGCACGTTGTGGGGCGAGATCGATACTGCCTTGCACCAGGAACTGGCGACCGCAAACGTCTCGCTTCAGGATTTCCTCAAGCTGCGTCACCCGGCCTGGAATCTCGTCGGCCGCGTGCATTTCAACCTTGCTGAGAACCGCAAGGACCCGGAGTCACCGTTCGCCTTCCTTGCGACTTACACGTCGCGTCTGTCGGCCCATGGTAAAGCGCAACATCAGCCACTGTCGCAGGCCCTGGCGGAATTCTCGGGAGTCAGGAGCAAGGCGCAGCTCCTGTCATTACTGCTGCCGGTGCAGCGCGCCGCGGAACACTGCGACTGGCTTCGCGAAATGGTGGATACCGGCGAGATATACCATCCGCTGCGCTGGACGCCGCTCGATGCCCATCGCCTTCTCTCGGACCTGTCCAAACTCGAAGCTGCCGGGATTGTCGTACGCATGCCAGGCGTCTGGCAGGCGGGCCGCCCTGCTCGTCCCGTTGTGAAAGCCAGTGTCGGAGCACGGCCACCCTCGCTCTTGGGCAAAGACGCGTTGCTGGACTTTAGCATGGAGGTTTCGCTCGATGGCGAGTGTCTCAGCGCCACCGAGGTCAGGAATCTGCTCAAAGGCGCCGACGGCTTGCAGCTCATCCGTGGTCGCTGGGTCGAGGTGGACAAGAAAAAGCTCAGTCGTCTCATGAAGCGATTCGAGGCCATGGAAAAGGCGGCGCGAAGCGGTCTGCCGCTTAATGAGGCTCTACGCCTTCTGGCGGGGGTTTCGCTCGACGATAGTGCCGACCCCGCTGACCGCGACTGGTCGCAGCTTGTTGCAGGGCCCTGGCTGGCTGACACCCTGCAGGAGTTGCGTCAGCCAGAGGGGTTGGCGCAGATCAGCCCGGGACCGGAACTGAAGGCCACCCTGCGGCCCTACCAACAGGCCGGCGTGCGGTGGTTGTACCTGCTCACCCGGCTCG
>AR_comb_assmDRAFT_10275060_pt1 | contig 16183 bp, 20 predicted proteins | sample ArasoioldDNA_FD_10543 | JGI IMG/M metagenome (IMG submission 10543) | reverse complement strand
CTACGGCTTCCCCTACTCAGTCGTCGGCGCCGGCCAGCGCCAGCTCCCGATCCACTACACCGCCTACGGCGATGAGAGCGACCCGGGGCCGTTCCCGGTCCCGCCGCTCGCGCCAGTCGAGGGCGGCAACCGCAGCGATGGCGATCGCCACGTCCTCGTCGTCGACCGCGCCGCCTGCAGGCTCTACGAGCTCTACCGCGCCTTCTACGTCGCCAGGCCGCGCCCGCACTGGAACGCCGACTCCGGCACCGCCTGGGACCTCCGCTCCGCCGCCCGCCGGCCCGAGGGCTGGACCTCGGCCGACGCCGCCGGGCTGCCGATCTTCCCCGGGCTCGTCCGCTACGAGGAGGCCACCTCGGGCCACCTCGACCACGCGATCCGCGTCACCTTCGAGAGCACCCGCAACGCCTGGGTCCACCCCGCCTCCCACTGCGCCGGCGACACCTCCAACCCGAGCGCGCCGCCGATGGGGCTGCGCCTGCGCCTGAAGGCGGGTTACGGCCTCGGCCGCTTCAGCGGCGCCGCCAAGACGATCGCCCTGGCGATGAAGCGCTACGGGCTGATCGTCGCCGACAACGGCTCCAACTGGTTCTTCTCCGGCAGCAGCGACCGCCGCTGGGACGACGAGAACCTGAGCCAGCTGAAGCGGATCCCCGGCAGCGCCTTCGAGGTGGTGAAGAGCGCCGCAGCCATCCATTCCTGCTGATTTGCGGCCATTAGATGGGGTATCTGGTCCAACAGGGACCAGTCGCGAATAGAAAGTCGCGAGGAGAGAGGAACGATGGCTCAGACGAAAACCAAAGCGAAAAAACGATCGGCGCCCAAACGCGCCAAATCGTCGTCGAAACCGAAAACGCCGAAAGCCAAAGCGAAATCGGCCGGCGGCAGATCACGCAGCTCGAGCAACGGGACCAGCAGCCACAAGAGCCGTTCGAACGGGTCCTCCCGGAAAAGCTCGAACGTCGAGGCCGTTCGCAGCGCCGTCGGCGACGTCGGCGACAAGACGAAGAGCGCCGGCAAGACGGTGGGCAAAGCCGCCGGCAAGGCGAAGATGCCCCTGGTCGCCGGCGGCGCCGCGCTTGCCGGAGCCGCCGGCGGGCTCGCCCTCGCCGCCTCCAGGCAGGGCAGGAAGAGCAGGCTCGGCAAGGCGGTGACGCGCCGGCCGAAGATCAAGATCGACTCCGGCGACGTTGCCAGGGCGGCCAAGGAGGTCGGGAACTTCAGCGCGCAGGTGGGAGAGCTCGCCGGCGAGCTCCAGCGCGCTCGCGAGTCGGCGGACGGGAAGCACCGCTCGCCGGTGGAGGTGGTCCTGCAGGGGTTGACCGCGAGGCGCTAGCCCTCGGCGCCGCCCACGATCGCCAGCGGGACCAGGCGGAATCCACGCCTCCGTAGTCTTGCAACGGGAATGGGTCAGACGGCAGCACTCCTGCAGACGCTCATCGCCCTGGCGGGCGCCAGCGGCGGCGACCACGCGGTCACCGCGGTCGGCGACAGCCTGGCCCTGCTCCACGTCCGCCGCGAGGTGGAATCCCGGCCGGCGCCGGAACCCTCCGCGACCAGGGCCCACCTCCCCACTCCCGAGGAAATCGCCGCCGACCCGACGGTGCTGCCACCGGCCTCGGCGGGCAGCAACGGCACCCACACGCCCCACTCCTCCTCGCTCGGCCGCGACGAGATCTTCGCCCACAGCCGCCGCGACCACCTCGGTTCCACCGCCATCCTCCTCACCGGCATCGCCCTCGCCCCGCCGGACGCGCCCGAAGCCGTGCAGGGCGTCGTCGACAACGCCAACCAGATCGTCGGCCGCCCCTACGTATGGGGCGGCGGCCACGCCTCCTTCTACGACGACTCCTACGACTGCTCCGGCGCCGTCAGCTTCGCCCTCTTCGGCGGCGGCCTCGTCCCCCGCCCGCTCAGCTCGGGAGACCTGATGCACTGGGGAGCCCCGGGGCCGGGCAGGTGGATCACCGTCTACGCCAACGCCGGCCATACCTTCGCCGAGGTCGCCGGCCTGCGCTTCGACACCGTCGGGGACGAGCAGGGCAGCGGCCCTCGCTGGCATCTCGCGACCGCCTCCACCGACGGCTACGTCGCCCGGCACCCGCCGGGCCTGTAGCCGGCGAAAAAAGAGGTCGGCCCCCAGGCGAGGGCCGACCCCATGGTGGCTAAGCGCCCTTCGCGATCGAATCGAGGGGCGCCATGCGCTCGGTGCGGAGATCCATCCGTGTTCACCTCCTCCCCGGCAACTGGCTATCTGAACTGGAGACCGGAGTATTGGTGAAGCTAGTTCCACTAATGGGACAGGTTCCAGCACTACGCGAGGATTTCTGAACAAAATGTCCAATAAGCAGTTACGATCAACCACTCGCCAGTAATCAGCCCGCGATAAGGAAGATCGATGTCGACCAAAGTCCAGCGCCGCAAAGCCACCGAAAACCGGATCAGGGCGATGAGCCATCCGCTGCGGGCGACGATCCTTCGCATCCTCGTGGAGCGGACCGCCAGTCCGGCGGAAATGGCGAGAGAGCTGAACGAGGAGCTTTCGAACGTCAGCTACCACGCCAAGCAGCTGGTCGAGTTCGAATGCGCCGAGCTGGTCAGCACCCGACCGGTGCGGGGGGCGCTCGAGCACTTCTACCGCGCCACCGAGCGGCATCTGATCGACACCGAGGAGTGGGAGGAGCTCGACCCGATCGTGGCCGAGGACATCCTCTGCGAGATCGTGCAGAAGATCCTCGACGACTTCGTCGCCTCCGCCAGGAAACAGGTGATCGGCGGCGACAAGGACTTCCACCTCACCCGCACCCCGCTGGTGCTGGACGAGGAGGGGCTGCAGGAAGCGCTCGAGTCCCACGAACGGGCGCGCCTGGAGATCCTCGAGATCGAGGCCCGCAGCGCCGCGCGGATGCTCGACTCCGGCGAGGAGGGGACGAACGTCTCCAGCAGCCAGGCCTGCTTCAAGATGCCGAGCCCGAAGCGCGGCTGAGCAGACCTCTACTCCGGCAGCGGGAAGCGCATCAGCACCTCGGTTCCGTCGCCTTCCTGGACGATTTTCAGGTCGGCGCAGAGGCGGGCGATGATCGAGAGGCCGAGGCCGAGGCCGTCGGAGGAGCCTTTTCCGAAGCCCTCGCCGCGGTCGCGCACCTTCACCACGAGCCAGCCGCCCCATGCCGCGGCGGAGAGCTCGACCACTCCCTCGCCCCCCGAGACCTTCGCGTACTTGACGGCGTTGGTGACCGCCTCGGAGACCGCGAGGGCGACGTCCGCCACCACGTCCCGGCCCACCCCCTGCTCGGCGGCGAACTGCGAGGCGCGGTGCCTGAGGACGGGAACAGAGGCCGGCTCCGCCGGCAGCGTCAGCTTCAACCGCGGATCCTCCCGGCTGCCGCCCCCGGCCGCTCCGCGCGGCTGAGCGGCGGCCACCTCAGGGCGTCCTCTCGTCTGCCTCACGGAGGCTCTCCTGCAGGCCCTCGCCGTCCTTGACCACCACGAGATGTTCGGGGTGCCGCTCCACCACGCGGTCGACCCCCGCGATCTCGTGCCCGGGGATGACGAGGAAGCGGTCGAAGTCCGTGCGCACTTCCTCGTAATCGGCGATCCGGAGCTCGACCGTGGCGCTGCAACCGAGGTAACCGCACTCGCAGACGAACACCGCCGAGCCGCCCTCTTCTTCCCCCCGCTCGATCGCCTCGTTGACGCGGCGTCCATTTATCTCCGCGTTCGCGATTCGCTGCTTCCAGCCCGGTTCGCCCTTGCCGGAGGCTCCTCGACTGCTCATGACGACCATCTTCCCGCAGCGGCCGGATTCGAAGCACGCAGGGGTCAAGCAACCACTGCACAAATCTCGGTAGACGTTCGTCCGAACTCGTTCAAGCTGGCTCTCGTCCCACCGATGGGCGCCTTGTAGTCAGCTGAAAAGGGCAAACCCGTCGCGAGGCGGGGACGCAAAGCCAGAGGTCTCCCTCGGGGAGATGGCTCAGCCGCCAGCTTGGTGAAAACCGAGTTCTTTTCGCATGCCTACAGGAGGTTTATCGATGTCAACCGTATTTCCGAAGCACCGCCTGACCCTGCTGGCGATGGCGACTGTTCTCGCTGTTTTCGGCTGCGCCGCTCATGCGTCCGCCGCCAAGGCCTGCTCTTACCCGGACGCGACGCAGGTGTTCGCGCCCTCGAAGGACAAGGGCTGGTACCAGCTGGCGCCCGAAGGAGGCCTGGAAGGCGGCGCCACCGGCTGGACCTTCGCGGGCGGGGCGACCCTGGTCGCCGATCCCGAGGCCCGCAACCACGACGGCGTCCAGGAGGAAACGGCGGTCAGCCTGCCCTACGGCGCCTCGGCGACCAGCCCACCCGTCTGCGTCGACGACACCACGCCGAACTTCCGCGTGATGCTGCGCAACCTCGGCGACCAGCACGCGAAGCTGCGGGTGACCGTCAGCTACGAAGTGGCCAGCGCCCAGGCGAAGGGGCACGCCACCGACGTCCGCGCCGAAGAAGACTGGGTCCCGAGCCGCTCGGTGAAGCTGAAGACCCAGCAGGACGAAGAACGGGTCGCCCGCATCACCTTCACCGCGGTCGATCCCGACGGCCAGTACCTGGTCGACGACCTCTACGTCGATCCCTTCGCCAGGTACTGAGGCAGGGCCGACCGTAGGCATGCAGTAGTTCGTGGGGGGCGGCGCTCCGGCGCCGCCCCCGATTTCTCTGTCGGGGCCGGCACCTCGACTGGATTCCAACCAGCGACCGTCGGGATTAGAGGTTCAGCTGGAAGGTGTCCAGCAAGACGAATCTGGCCTGACAGAGCCAATCACGTCCAAGGAGTTCGGCTGAGTTCGCTGGAGTTGGGATCAATTTCGGGACCAAGTTTCCAATGCCCTCCCTCTGCCCGCTCCGTCAATGTTTTGGGCTACCTTGATGCCGTGACGAATGAGAACTTGATCGCCGAGGCTGGACGAAGACTGGCCGCCGCAACGGAGGACGCTCGCGTGATCCTCTTTGGCTCCTATGCCCGCGGCGAAGCTGGTCCGTCGAGCGATCTCGATTTGCTCATCATCGAGCCCGAGGTCCCCGCCCCCCGAGCCGAGTCAGCTCGCTTGCGCCGTGAGCTCCGCGATTTAGAGGTCGCTCTTGACGTCATCGTCGTCAGCGCAAAGCAAGCCGATGAGCTGGGGGCTATTTCGGGGACCATGGTCAACGAGGCCCTGCAAACTGGTCGAGTCCTTGTCGAAGCGTGAAGACGCAGACCTCGCCGCTCTCCTAGCTCGCAAGGCCGGGGAGGACGCAACCGCTGTTCGGGAATTCGCAGCGAATCCCGAGATTTCTGACGGCATCATCGGCTTTCACGCCCAGCAGGCGGTTGAGAAGTGGCTCAAGGCAGCGATGGCGCTTCATGGCATCCGCCAAGCCCGAATCCATGACCTCGGACGCCTCCTTCAGATCCTTGAAGACGCGGGAGTCGAGCTTCCGGAAAACGCCAGCCGGCTCGACGAATTGACTATCTACGCCGTGCCCCTTCGCTACGACGACCTACTTGACGCCGAGCCTCTCGATCGTGAAGACACCGAGCAGCTCATCGAAGGCGTTGAGGCATGGGCCGCACGCGTACTCCGCTCGGCCGATTAGACGCCAAGGCTGGCTTCAGCGCCCCCGGCTGGATTCGAACCAGCGACCGTCGGATTAGAAGTTCAGCCGGGACGTGTCTAAGGGAACGAATTTGGCCTGATAGAGCCGATTACGTCCAGGGAGTTCGGCGGAGTTCGCTGGAGTTGGGGACCAATTTCGGGACCAATAATTGGCTGCAGTCACTGGCTCATCGCAAGACCGGACGCGATCCATCGGCGACATGTCTTAATTCGCAGCGGCAACTTCGGGACCTTTGAGCCCAATCACGAGACGATGTTCAGCCCTGCTTCTCCTTCTCCGGACAGCAACAACGGCTCTCCGACTTTCACACACCCCGCGAAATCCTCCTCCCGGATAAGGACCGCGCTGACCTCTCCCGGCATCTTAAGGATGCAACCCTTCGCGTCCAGCAAGGTCACCGTGGCCATCTCGATGTATTTCGACTCCCCGTTGATGAGCCCCTCGACTGCACGCTCCGCCTCCCATGCCGGAATGCCTGAGTCCGTGTCGAATAAGAGGCCCGGGCTCAACTCGATGTCTAGCGGCCAACCCATCGCAAACGCATCCAAGGTCTCGTCCAGCATGAGCGTTTCCCGGAAGCCTTCGAAGACACGGCCCGCCGGACGCAGTCTGGTGAGCCTCGCTTCTGGGGCTCGGATGCGGCGAAATACGGAGCTGCGAGTCCCTCGCAGGTCCGTGACTCCAATGCCGACCATGTTGATATCTACATGCTCGGCTTGGCTCAAGGGATCACACATCGGTCTTGCCATATCCCTCCTCCTTCGGAAGGTCATTTGATTGCGCTCCAACTTGCAGAGCGGGAGGAAGATTATCAGACCTGCGGTCATATCTACGTCGAATTTACATTTTTTCTGCCCTGCTACCTGCTATCATTCTGCGATGTTGTTTTCAATCAATATCCAGGAGGATTACCGTGAATGACATCAGATCCGACCACAAGCGGCGGGCCGGCCGCGAATAGCGCCCGCTCTTGTCACGCGTAGAAGCAAAATCGAATACCGGAGACAGCACCGGTCTTGAGCGAATTCAGCGCCGTCGCGAGCACCTACTTGCTCTGCTCGATGCAGCAATTGCACCGGGGCGAGCCGTCCAGGCACTCGCGGAGGTAGGCATCAACTCCGACGACCTCTCCGTTGCGTTGGAGGCAAACGCACGGACCACGGCAACTTGGCTAGCGGGTCCGCCAGCGGAGATTCGTAAGAAAAGGCACAGAGAACGAATCCGACAGCTAAAGGAGGTGACTCGATTTGTCGTAGATACCGGCACGATCGCTGGACAAGAGGCCGACTGGCTGCGAGATCCAAACCGATCTGTCGATTTCCGTACGCCGCTCGAACTGATTCGAGAAGGTGACTGGAAACAAGCTGGTCGCCTCTATTGCGAGGACGTCGCGGCCGAGATTCCCGCAGTTTTTCTAGATGACCATCGGGAGTCGGCCGTCAAGAACGGCACTTAGCGAGGCGTTAGTTGAGTGGGGCCTGGCAGCACTCTCGGCCTGGCCCCACTCCGTCCCTACTAGTAGAGCCCAGATCCATTTTTATGCGGCTTGCAGCGACTCAGTGGCCGCCTGGACTCTGCCATTGCCCGGTCATATCGACGCAGGCGACCACCTTCGTGGATCGAGCGGAGCTGTCTAAGCCGGGACGCCGAGAAGGTTCGTGGAATCTGGGAGATGCGATTCGGGAGCCAACCTGAGGAGCGGCAGGCACTAGCCAAACTTGTACTTCTCCTGCCGTTTGCGGAAGGCCTCCTCGCCACCATCCAGAATTTCGCATGCGTGCTCGCGTATTCCGCCAAGCTCGAAGGCAATTGCCGAGCCCTTCTTGGGTTCCGCCGAATGCTCCAGTGAACCGCTGAAGTAGCCGAAGATTCGGCCGTCCTTATTTTGCCGATCATCGCCATGGCGATTGGTGACGACCACCTGCTCGGAGTCGGCCCCGATCACCAGATTTGCGTTGTGGCTGACCATGATGATCTGACGTTCCTTCTTTCGCTCGCAGAGGTACTGCACCAAAACCTCATAGATCGAGCGGCTATCAAGATCGTCCTCTGGCTGATCGATGAGTAGCGGCCACGCCTCCTCGGACTCGTTCAGGATCAGCGTCAGCGCAAATAACGCCTGCTTCCCTGGCGTCATGGTCGAGGGTTCGAACCCGCCGATCCGATCCCCTTCGATCTCCGCCGTGAACCGGACTTCCGGCCCCGCCAGCAATACGTCGATCGCCACCTCTTCCCGATCCTGCCCTTTGATCACTTTTTGTGCGCCCGAATACATCGCAGCAAGGAACTCGCCGACCTTTTCCTGGCAGACCTCAAGCCTCACGCCGGTATCGCGGTCGATGAAGTCACTGACATGCTGGCGGTTCAGCCGGTTCGACAGCGCCTCTTGCGCCATTCGACTTAGCTGGTGCTCCATCGAGAACCCCATCTCCCCCTTTAGCTCTCGCTGAGGTCCGAAGATGTTGCTTAGCTGGTCGACCGCAGCTTGGCGATCACGGATAGATGCCTCAATGCGACCCACCGCGGCTTCGAGGGATTTGCCCTGCTGCTCGATTTCGGCCGAACTGGCCTCGATGCGCTCCAGCGCTTCATCCTGCTTTTTCTTCTCCACCACAAGCGCCTCAATCTCAGCGTTCGCCTCGTTCTTCTCGATCAGCGCTTGGTTGTCCGTGCGGAGTTTCTCCCGCTCTTGCCGGAGCCCGCCAAGCTCCTCGTCAAGCTTCACTTGGTACTCACTGATCGCATTCGCCAGCTTCGTCCGTGCCTCCTCTTGAGTGGTCTCGATTAGCGTTTCAAGCGCAGCACGAAGTGCCCCCGGGAGTTCCACCGGAGCTGGAACTAGACGCAGCGTGGCGTCAACGGATGAGGCAGCTTCAAATCCGCTGTTCGTTGCAATTAGGTGAGGGGCCAGGAGCTGGGCTGCTGCTTCGATCTCTCGCTCGCGGGTATCGATCGCCGTTAGTCGCTGGCCCAGCTCTTCGTATTCGCGGGTCTCCGTCTCACTCAGCGAGGAGGCCACGCGCAGCTTCTCGATCTCGGTTTCGAGGCTTTTCCTGGTTTCAGAAATTGCCTCCCGATCACCTAGATCCCTCAAGGCACTTCTACTCGCCTCCCGTTCTCCTGCGATTCGGAACCATTCGCCGGCTGCATTGCGAATCTCGGTACCCGCTGCGTCCACCTGAGCGCTCATCTGGCGATGGGCGGTCTCGAAGTCAGGATCGAGTCGGTAGAGCGTAGGGAGAATCTTCGCGGTGATCTCCTTTGGTTCTTCGCTGATCCAGAAGAGCGAATTCTGCGGGATGTAGATCACTTTTCCTGGCCCGTCTCCCCCAGCCCACTTGACCCGACAATCGATGTCCTCGACTTGCCCCCAAGTCATTCCAGGTGCTGGCCCAATGCCTTGCTCCTTCGCGTTGGGATCAGCCGCCAGCTGCTGTGCCTCCGTGTAGTCCTTGTCGACCGAACGAGCGATGTAGGCCAGAAGGGCTGACTTTCCAGAGGACCGACTGCCGATCACTGAAACCAGATTCGGGTTCAGCATTAGGTGAGCGGGGAAGTCCTCCCTTCCCGAGAAGTGGATCGACTCGATCACTTTGTAGGGCTCCTTGCGGTCAGGACGCGCAGCCCCGAGTTGGACCCGGCTGCCAGGCTCAACCAAAGTCTGCAGCAGACCCTCGAACGTGGGGTCAGCCTTGATCCACGTCACCGGTCTCTGATCCGGAGCGCCTGTTTCCTTGCCCAAGGTATTGAGCTGGTCGAAGCTGTGCGCATCGCATCCGCTGAACACCGGCTTCGCCACGGCGGTGCAGTCATCCCGTCCTCGGGTGGGGTCTAGGAAGAACTCCACATTTGACGCATTGCCGAATACGGCACCGGACAGCCGATCGATCTCCTCAGCGAGACTCTCCTTCCGTCTAACGCCCGTCTCGGGCCGATTTCCGCTGTCACCAGCGGCAACCACGATCAGCACGTTTTCGCTCTGCGCGCGCCCCTTCCCAAAGGTTTCTTCAATGGCCGTTTCGATGCTTTTCCGGCTAACCGTCGCACTTGCGTAGTCGGCTGTACTGGCTAGCTCCATGCACGATCTGCGCGGGCCGTCGTCGTTCTCCTTTAGCTCGGTCATCAGCCTGCCCAGAAATTTGTCTCCGAGCGGCTCGTCGATGTCCGGTCGAAGGATTAGGTGGATGTGAACCTCCTGCTGATCCCGATTAACCGACTCGTTGAGCCGTAGCTCCACATTCGGGAAAAGGACCTTCGCCGAATTGGGAAACAGGTTTCCATAGCGCTCCTTCACGGCGAAGAAGCTGGTCAAAGAGAAGTAGTCGGTGATACCGAACACCGCCACATCGGAGTCCTCGAGGGCGGTGCAGTAGCGATCCAACAGCTCATCGCCGCCGCTTCCATACTCGTCGTTCAGCTTCGTCCCAGGTGCATGTAGATGGAGATCCCATTTCCGCCACTCCGAGCCCCTCGGATACCGTCGCAACTTCGGCACCCGGTCAATCCCCTTGAGAAAGAAGCAAGCGAGAGCGCGTCATGCGGCCCGCAGACGCCGAGGAAGACTAAGGCCTTCGATGTACCCGGCATCCTCCGAACCGGTCGTCGGGCTCTCCTTCAAGATCGCGTCGAAGCGCCCCGGTACCCGCAGGCGTAGGTACTCGTTCTTGCGCCTTCCTAAGCGGACCTTTGTTGCTCCTCGCAACTCTTGGCGCAGACGCTCCTCCGCCTCGGCTAGCGTGGCCCCTCTGGCGAATCGCCGACGGTAGAAACGGAGACACTTCGGACTGAAGAGAAGCTCATCGATCCAGCCGCGATCGTCGTCAACCTGCGTCAGGATCGGTGACGGCTCATCCCGCTCAGTCGATTGAGGCATGGCTGGCAATCGGTCTGCCAGGCGCTCCTGCAGGTCATCCTCAACCACCGAGAGTCGCGATTCCCGAAAGGGTGCCAGCTCAGTAAACGATGCGTCGTACTCCTTAACTACGCCTAGAACTTCGCCCTTAATTCGAGCGATTCGACGGAACCCATCCACGCCTAGAACTCGAAAGCGTCCACCGCCAACTCGGCTCCACTCCACGAGTTTGCCCTCCATCGGCCTCCATCCAATCGGGGCAACTGCGAACGATGGCTCATGCCTTGGGGTCGGAGTTGGGCCCCGTTCGACGTCGTGCTTCGGGAGGGAGAAGATCGACTGACTTGGGGCTTCAATCTCGCGACCTTTCCCGATTCCCTCATCGATGCGGACCAACACGCGATGCGAGTTACCCGAGGGAACATCAAGACCAAGAAGCGTCACCACGCGAGGTCTCGTGGTCGGACCACGCTGCATTTCGTATTGCTCTCCGGCGCGCATCTGGGTCTTACGCATTGACGAAAGCCTAGAAACGCAGTCGGCGGAATCTGGCGAGTGATTCCTAGGAACGTCCAAGGTTTGACGCGACCACCCCGACAAAAGTGGGGCGGAGTCCTCTTCCCTGGCTAGCGCCGCTCCTTGTCAGCCAGCTTCCCCACCTCAGCCATTGACGACCCCAGCGCGTCAGCAATGGCTACCACCGCTGCCCAGCTCGGATTGGCATGCCCGCGCTCGATGCCCGATAGGTGGGCGACGGTGATCCCGGCGCTTTGGGCGACGGCTTCCTGGGTCATCCCCTTCTTGTCCCGGAGTTCGCGGATCGCGGTACCGAGCGCGGGCTGAGGCTTGCTTGAGCGGCGCATCAGGCGACAACCGTTTCAGATCAAGGCGCGGCAATTCTGACTTAAACTATGGGACTTGTTAATTAGTTGTAGTTGCGCTAGCGTCTTGCCTTCATACAAAAAGTGCCCCCGCGCTGCGTGAACAGCCGGGGGCGTGGCACAGGAGGGATTAGCTCCCATGCACGACAAGCCTATTGGCGCTGGCCGTGATCGCGCCGCGACCGCCGCCGCAGAAGACACCCGCGACCAGGCGGCGGTCTTGAGACACGTTCTCGATCTGCACCCGGAGACCCTGACGCTCGATGAGTTGATGCGCGAGATGGTCGGGGTCTCGCCTGAGTCCTCAGAGGAAGACGGGATCAGGCGGGCCATCCGCGACCTGGCGGCGGTCGGCCTGCTCCACCAGGAAGGCAGGCGCGTCATTCCGACGCGGGCCGCGCTCGTCTTCCACAACCTCCACGAAGCCTGAGTCCGATGGACGGCAGACGAGTGGACAGAGCAGCCGCCGAGCGGCTGGGACGAAACGTGTTCAAGGCTCGCCGCCGCGCCGCCTTCTCACAAGAAGAACTCGCCGCGTTGGCCTGCCTTCACCGCACCGAGATCGGCTTTGTCGAGAGCGGGCAGCGCCTTCCTCGCGTGGACACCCTCATAAAACTCGCCTCGGCGCTTGGCGTCGAAGCGGCCGAGTTGCTTGAGGGCGTGGAATGGATCGTCCCCGCCCCGACCCGGCCGGGGAGCTTCGCGGTCGCTCCCCTTCGGCCCGGAGGGGGTGCGATCCATGCCAGCTAAACGCAAGCCGAGCGGCCGGGAGGAGGCGCTGATCTTCCTCCTCCAACACCCGCTGCGGAAGCAGCTGCTTCGCCTCTGCGTCGAAGCGGAGGAGATGCGCAGCCCCAAGGAACTCACGGTCCCCGTCAACCGGGACATCTCGATAGTCGGTTACCACGTTCGCGTCCTCGCCGAGCATGGGGCGGTGAAGCTTGTCGCCGAACAGCCCCGGCGCGGCTCGGTCGAGCATTTCTATGAAGCAACGGACCTCGTTGACGAGGTGCCTTGGGGAAGGGCGGTACTCGGGCTATGAACGTCAAAACGACGAGCCTTCGCCTGGCTGCCGAGTTGGCAGACGAACTCGCCGCCGTTGCGCGAGCCGATGGCATGACGATCTCCGACGTGGTTCGCGAGGCGGTCGGCAAGCACATCGCCGAGCGCCGGGCCGATCCCGACTTTCAGGAGCGCTTGAAGGAGCGGATGGAAGAAACCCGCGCGGTAATGAAGCGGCTCGCGGCAGGAGGTTCCTGATGGCCCGAAACGACCCAGTCTCAGGAACGGCGATCAGCGTCCGCCTTCCCCAGAAGATTGCTGCGGAGATCGCGCTGATCGCTCGCATCGAAGGGGTGAGCGTCTCGGAAGTGATCCGCGCCGGGATCTATCGGCACCTCTCGCTGCTGCACGCCGACTCGGCGTTCCAAGACCGGCTCCGCAAGCGCTTGGACGAAGATCGCGAAATCTTGGAGCGCTACGCGCCAGAGGAGGGATGAGAAGGTGGCCTCGCGCTCGGCGTAGGGACAACTGAACCGTTGTACGCAGGGGGGCCAGTTTCGGGGTTCGCCGCCCTGTTGTTGTGATGGCCCCCCAATCCTCACCCCGGCTCCGCGACCCGCTTCCAGGGAGGCCCCGAAGCGGCTGCAACCGAAAAAGTCTGTCCACTTTCGAGGCTCGCTGCCCTGTTCTTACATGGCAGGCAAGTCGCAATCCCGGCCCCGCCCCTCCGAACCGCAGGTTAAGAAGGGGGGACCAATTTCGCGGCTCGCTCCCCTGTTGTTAGTGGTGAGCGCGAAACCAAATTCACTCTCGCTTCGCCCCCGCCCCCCGGCCGGATCGACCCGCGGGCGCGCATCTGTGCAACCGCGCAGTTGCGGAAAGGGGGGTCCACTTTCGGGGTTCGTGACTCCGTTAAGCATGGAACCCGAATCACCACTGATCCGCTTGCGCCTCGCGCTTCGGCTGAGGGCGCGCCTATCCCTTCCCCTGTCGCTTCGCTGGCTGTCTCCGCGGAAGCGGCTCTATCCCGCATCCCAGCGGCGTTTGCGAGGTCGGCGCTTTGCCGACATTCCTACGCCACTTCCAATTCAAAACATGACCAAGGAGGTCCTATCCATGTTCTCTAGCTACTCATTCTTCGCGTCCCTTGCACTCGACGCCATCGCTAACACCTCCGCGCTGGTTCGGCAACGCTTCTCCACCACCTCGGCGACCGTAATCTCCTCGGTGCTGGCAGCCTCACAGCCGATCACCGGCTCGGGGGTGCTCTCGCAGCACCTCGCCGTCAATCGCTCGCTGCCCTGGTGGTCAGCATGAACTGGCAGGCAGGCTCAAGCCTGCGGATGCCGGAAGCAACGGTCGAGATCATCTCCTCGCTCGGCGAGCATCGCATCCTCTCGACCGCCCAGGTGCGGGCCATCCACTACCCGGATCGCAGCCCGCGGCGCACCCAGCAGGCGCTCTCCTACTTGGAGCGGGCGGGCCTGATCGCCCACGTCGATACCCGCCGTACCCCGCGCCGAGTTTGGTTCCTGACCGATGCCGGCGCTGATGCGGTAATCACCGCCGGCGAAACCCGAGAGCGGCCCAAGGTTCTCACCCCGAAGCAAGCGGCGGGGCCGCTGACCGCCCACACCCTCGGCGTCAACGAGGTCGGGGTCAGCTTCCTGCAGGCGGCACGGGAAAGGGGCGACGAATTCCTGCCGCTTTCCTGGCGGCATGAGGTCGCCCATCCCCTCAACCGCGGCCGCGGCCGCGCGCGCCGCTCGTTGATCGCCGATGCGGTCTTCACCTACGTCCGCCCCGAGGATCGGCAGATCGCGATCTATCAGCGCTTCGTTGAGGTGGATCGCGCCACGCTCTCGGCCGAAAGGCTGGTCGCGGAGCTCGCCCGGTACGGGCAGCTATACCGGGCGCGGGAGAAACAGGGCGGCGAGCCGCTTTGGAGCTACTACTACCAGAGCTTCCCGGCCGTGATCTGCGCCTTGACGGGCGGATCGCGCGAAGCGCTGGGTCGACGGCTCGACGTCGCGCTCTGGCTACTCGGGAAGCATCCCGCGCTCGACCGCGCCTATGACGTGTCGATCTACTTCTGCTTCCTTGACGACCTCAAGGATCGCGGACCCTTCGCGCCGATCTTCTACGCGGTCGGCGAGCCGCAAAAGGCGGTGAACTGGATCGGCGAGGGCGGGGAGAGCAAGCAATGAGCAGCGTTGCCAATCAGCTCAGGCAATCCGAGCCGCTACTCACGGCAGACGAAGCCGCGCGGCTCCTTCGTGTCCCCCGCTCCACCCTCTACGAGCTGGTCCGCTCGCGCGGTCTGCCCCACATTCGCATCGGCGACCGGGCGCTGCGGTTCACGCGGGCAGACCTAGAGGAGTGGATTGCGCAGAACACGTTTGGGACGCGCCGACAGCGCTAAATGGATTCCCGATCAGCCCGTGCGACGGGGGAGTGCGCGGACCTTCTGGTCCAGTCCCCCAGCGGCCACGTCCGGATCTTCAAGGAACGAAATGCCAGGCTGGCGCTTGGCGGTCGAGAGGATCATCGAGGCGAGCAGATGCTCGTTGTCCTCAGGCCGGCGCTTGGCCGCCTCGTCATCGGTGAAGTCAATTCCCCCACCGATACGCATCTCACCGCGACCGTCTCGTTTTGCGCGAGTCATCTCGTGGTGTATTCCGGTCTCGCTCCTTTTCACCTCAACCTTCCAGCCACGAGCTTCGGCTGCCCTGATTGCATCGGGGAGGGAGATCGCCTGTTCGAAAACCTCAAGCGAGTCCGCATGCGCCGCCGCTTCGATCTCAAGATCATGCAGTCGCTGATTGACCCTCCGAGTCCAGCGGATCGCTCTCGATGCCAGGAAGGCGATGGCGAGGACCCCGAAGGCGATCGGCAAGACGATCAGCGGGATCTCGATCGACACGCCGGCCACCGCGTCCGCCAACCTGGGAACGACGAGAAGAACCAATGCAACGACCAAGCCGCCAACGATCTCACGCCGGCTCTCGGCCAGCAGCTTTTTGCCCTTCTCAAAGAGATTCTTCAATTTCTTTGCCCTGCTCGTCTTAGATCGATGCTTCGAGGTCTACTGAGAATACGCAGGGACGCTCGCGGGACCCTCCTCCTCGAGGCGGAACGCTTCCGAGACTCGGTTGGCGGCGTCGCCACGGTCGACGAAGGCCAGGTAGCGCCGCGTCGTCGCCAGGTCCGCGTGGCCCATCCACTCCATGACCTCGCGCGAGTCAGCGTGACGAATGACCGTGCTGCCGAAGGTGTGGCGGAGGTTGTGGAACCGGAAGTCCTCGCGGAGGTCGGCAGCTCGCAGGGCGGCGCGATAGCGGTCCTTCAGCGACTTGTATCCGAGGTGCTGGCCCCGGTCGGTGCAGAAGACGAGATCGTCGTCGGCAGTGAAGTGGTTGCGCTGGCCGAGCCGCGCCAGCCGTTCGGCAACCTCCTCGGCCATCGGTACCGCCCGCTCGGTGCCGCCCTTCGGCGTCGTCGTCTCTCCCTGCGTCCAGTTCTCGCGGACGTGGATCGTCCGGCGCGTGAAATCAACGTCGCGCCAGCGCAGCGCCAGCAGCTCCCCCATCCGCAGACCGGCGAAGGCCGCGGTGTGGAACAGCGCCGCGTCCTGCTCGTCGCCAGTTGCCCGCACCAGCGCCATCACCTCCTCCGGCCGAAGCACGTCGATCGTCGCCGCCTTTCGCACTCGCGGCCTCTCCACCAGCTCGACCGGGTTGCGCGGCAGGCCGTAGACCTTCATCGCCCGCTTGAAGATCGAGCCGAGGCAGACGAGGTACTTCTGCCG
>AR_comb_assmDRAFT_10059598_pt1 | contig 16193 bp, 12 predicted proteins | sample ArasoioldDNA_FD_10543 | JGI IMG/M metagenome (IMG submission 10543) | reverse complement strand
TTTCCCGTATACACACTTTCCAGGCGTGCCTCTTCAACCACTCGAGCAAGTCTCCAAGGGGTGCAAAAATAAAGATTCTGGCATAAGGCCAGGCATCAATTGGTGAATACTACTATTCTTGCTTGCGATCGGTTCTATGCATGTTTGTACAGTAAAAGGAAAAATTGGATGTGACAAGTGTGCTAACCTGGAGATGTCGTTAATTCTCGTCCTTACCAATTATTTGCCTGGTCAGCATTCAGGCGCTCACTCACATCCACGGGTTGATGCTCTCTCCAATATCGATCATATCTCACAAACCAGGAGATCCAAATACTGCGCGACAAACGCATAAGCCACGGCTGAAGCGTAATTAATAAAATTGCATTGAAACCAAGCCAAAAAAAGAATCTGTTGTCATTAACCGACAAACCTATCGTCAACCACCAAAGGAGTAAACTAATAATACATATAAGGATACTTAAAACATAACTCACGTAACCAGTTCCGTAGTAAAAACCGACTTCAATTTCTGTGGGCTGCGCGCATGCTGGACATTCATTATTCATCTCCATATTCCTATTCATCCTAATGCTTACGGGATGTTTAAACAATTTTCCTTCCCTGCATCTTGGACAACGGCAGTTTAGCGTAGATGATAAATAGCTTCTGTGTGGTTCCGTGCTCATGTGTTTGATGTAACTAAGAATTGGTGAATTATTCGTTCCAATTGATTGGCGTGCATTACGCCGGATTGCCGCCACAAGATATTCTTATTCCTAATCAACGTGAGCGTAGGTACACTTTGAATATTGAAAGCATCGGAGACCGCTGGACTCCGGTCGATATCAATTTTCAATATTCGAATTTTATCTCCCATGCGCTCTCGCAATTCCTTCAATATCGGCTTCATCATCTTGCACGGACCACACCATTCTGCCGTGAAATCAATAAGGACCAATTTGTCCCCGGAAATGATATCCCCAAAGGTTTCTTTTTTATTTTCCGTAGCCATGTGCTTCCCTTTTTATAACACACTACGCCATAATCCTGCCACATTTTTTGAGGTGTTGTGTCCCAGGGAGACAAGGTATACCGTCTCTGCTGGTCGGGCAAAGGTAGACGTTCCATGCCACTAAAGGGCCTTCTCCATCTCCATGCTACGGCTGCCCTTTACAAGGATGCTCGCATTTTCAAAATTTTGTTGCACAAACCATTCTTTTGCTTGTACTGAATTTTTAAATTGATGAAAGGGATGGTTGATTTTTTCAAACTCACTGCCTACTAACGCTACTGCTTTCCATGTATGATTTTTGATTTGGTCAACTAATAACGTATGCTCCTTTTGGCTTTCGTTTCCCAGCTCCGCCATTGATCCAAGAATGAGAACCCTGTCGCCGGGCATCCTTGAAAAATTGTCAATGGCCAATCGCATGCTGCTTGGATTTGCATTGTAAGCATCCATAATTATCTTATTACTTCCTTTGTGTACCAACTGTGATCGACTATTTGAAGGCACATAATTTTCGATAGCTGCACGAAGCCTTGTCTCTGCCACTTTGAAAAATTTCGCAACGGTCACTGCAGCAAGTACATTAGGTAAATTATAATCACCCACTAATTGCGTTTTTATATTTTTTTCATCGAGGCCCTGGATTATTTCTACTTCCAAAAAGGGATCACTTTTTTTTGCAACACCGATTAGCTGCGCATCACTCCTTGTTCCGTATTTGATGACGCCACTGATGCCCTTGCTCATTTCCTGGAGATAGTCATAATCCCACATAACGAATGCGTAACCGTGCGTCAACGTTCTCAGGTGATCAAACAACTCACCTTTTGCTTTTCGCACGCCGTCTTCACCGCCGAAACCTTCCAAATGTGCCTTACCACAATTGGTGATCAATCCGTGACTAGGAAGTGCAATCCGGCAATACGAGGCGATCTCTCCAATATGATTGGCGCCCATTTCAATTACAGCCATCTCGGCATCGCCTTTTATTTTTAAGATGGTGAGTGGAACGCCGATGTGGTTATTCAGATTTCCCTCGGTAGTGTACGTCTGGAATGTAGTTGAGAGGACGGCGTGAATAAGTTCTTTTGTTGTGGTCTTTCCGTTGCTTCCGGTGATTGCAATAAATGGAATTGCGAGTTGCTGGCGATGATGCTTTGCCAAGTCTTGCAAGGCAGTCAAAACGTTTTCAACCAGGAATGTTTTTCCGGCGATTTCAAACTTCTTCTCATCGATCACGGCATAAGCCGCTCCATTGTCGATTGCTTTTTGCGCAAACTCGTTTCCATCAAAGTTGGGTCCTTTTAGTGCAAAAAAAATATCCTTTTTATTTAATTTTCGTGTGTCGGTTTGTATCGAAGGATACTCCTTGTAAACGTCATATAATTCTCCAATGTCCATTCAGCAAATGTATGTTGATGATAAAATAAAAAGTCCCGGCTGTTGCCAGGACTTTTTGTTATGATAATGATCTAAATTATTTTTTGCGACTGTTTTGACGACGTGATTTGAAGAAGTTACCCGTCTTACGTTTGTTACCCTCCGGGCTACCCATGCGGTCCATAGCACAGCGGAACCCCAACGTGCTCAAAGAATGGTCTTCTTCAAGGAAACGACGTGTACCAGGGCTCAACCAATACGGACGGTCATTCCAGCTACCACCTTTATAAACTCTCGAGTGGTCGCTGATCAAAGTTGTTTGTCCATAACCATAAGAAGATTGAGACAAGCTATCACCATCCAGGAAGTTGATCACATTACCACGCTGGTAGTTACGGCGGCTCCTGCTTTCTGAATCGCTGACATCCTGCATTTTTACATGACCAATGCTGTCAATTTCTGCTTCACCATTTTGATTTTTATACAATTTCTGGTACTTGTTTCCGCGGTAAGGATTTGTTTCATCTTCTGACGCGAGATCCAAGTTTGTCATTGGGCGATAAACATCACGCACCCACTCACTCACGTTACCCGCCATGTTGTACAAGCCAAATGAGTTTGGATAGAATGATTTTACATCGGCAGTGTAAAATGCACGGTCGTTCAAACCACCAGCTGTACCGGCAACGTCACCGGAACCACGCTTAAAGTTTGCAAGGAAGGCACCCTGCCAGCTTCCATGACGTGTATCACGTAAGCCGTACACATTTTGAGACCAGGGGTAAAGTTGCCTATTCATAGCAAGCTCTTCACCTCTTTTACCCTCTTTCGTTGACGGCCGTGGGTTTTGGTCGATCAAGCCATAAGCAGCATATTCCCACTCGGCCTCACTTGGCAACCTGTAATCTGGCAGCAACAATCCATCCTCAAAACTTACCGTGGTACGGGGAGTACCTTGCGGAGTTTTAAGGGAATTCTTTTTTGATGTGGCTGTCTTGCCAGGCTGTGCCTGGTATAGCCCTAATAAATATGATTTAGTTGTGAAATTGTTCTCTTGTTGCTCACCTTGTAATGATTGTTTGGCTATATAACCTTTTTGAATCAGGATTCCCTCGTTCACTCGGTCACTACGCCATAAACAATAATCCGATGCTTGCCTCCAGGTAACTCCAACAACAGGATAGTTATTAAAACCCGGGTGACGGAAATAATATTCGACCAACGGCTCATTATAGCTCAATTCACTTCGCCAGCACAAGGTGTCTGGCAAAGCGCCATCGATGATTTTTTGATTGTTCGGGTCAGCGGTCGGGTCGAAAGTCTTGTTCAACCAGTATAAATACTCACGGTAGTGCACGTTGGCGACTTCCGTCCTATCCATATAAAAAGATGCGACCGATACGCGTCTTGGGACGTTGTTCCAATCGCCCATCACGTCCTCATCAACCTGGCCCATTGTGAATGTACCGCCTTGTACAAAGACAAGTCCGGGCCCGAGGCCTTGTTCTTTTGTTTTTGCTACCTGGTAACCACCCATGTTCTTATCATTGTAGTTCCAGCCAGTAGCCTCTGATTTATCATATTTCTTTTTGCCGAAAAGCCCACCATTTTTACACGAAGAAAGAATGGCCAGGCAGGATACGAGGATTAATAGATTTTTCACTGTAATAGTTTTTTGCATAAACCTGTGAATTGGAATATTTTTAACGCCCGCTGGGGTTAAAATATTGCAAATGAAGAATAATTTTCCCAGCGTGAATTGCGAATATATACTGTTTATAGGACAGCACGTAGGGACAACTACCTTTTTTGACACGTGAATTCCCTATACCTTTAATATCTTCAGGTTTGTGTGAAAACGATCGCTTTTTTGATATTGGCTGCATTCCCCGGCTTGGTGCCTGCCCAACGTACCTATAAACCCAATTCAGCTCTGGCCTCGGGAAATTGGTACAAAATCGCCGTTAAAGATGCCGGGGTTTACAAAATCGATATTGCCTTCCTTTCAAGTCTTGGGATAAATGCCGCCGGTCTAAGCTCCGCTTCGATCCGATTGTTTGGCAATGGAGGAGGAATGCTGCCTGAGGCGAACGCTGCTGCCCGGCTGGACGATCTGGAGGAAAACGCAATCATGGTGGTTGACGGGGGTGATGGCGTGTTGAACGGAGGCGACTATTTTCTTTTTTTTTCGAACGGCCCGGATACTTGGTTAAAGGACTCTATCAATAAGAGATTCACTCATAAAAAAAATCTTTATAGCGATAAAGTCTATTATTACTTATTCATTGGGGGTACAGGAAAACGGATCTCGACCGACCAAAGCAATTTGATTCCTAATGTCGCAGTGACAAGTTTCGATGAGCGGGTATTTCATGAGTTAGACACCATTAATTTTCTGTCAAGCGGAAAGGAATGGTTTGGCGAAGAGTTTTCCAATACGCCCGGTCATTCCCTGACCAGGGATTTTTCATTAAATATTCCAAACCTCGACGTGAATTTGCCGGTGACGATCTTCACTGATTGCCTCGCACGTTCGATCTCTGTTGCCAGCAGATTTGATCTTTCCATTAACGGTCAAGCGTTTCAGCAAATAACAATTCCGCCGGTAACGGGCGGTCAATACGACCGTTTGGCTGAGGAGAAACAGAGCACGGCAAACGCGAACGCTTCTCAGCCAAATTTTACACTCAGCTATCATTACATTCCTGGCAGCTTCAACTCACAAGGATGGTTAAATTGGTTCGAGATATTTAGCCGGCGAAATCTTTCTCTAAATGGAACGGACCAGGTATTGTTCCGTGATTGGAACAGCGTGGGTAATAATATTGCCGAGTTTGTGATCTCTGGTTCTAATTCAACGACGCAGGTGTGGGACATCACCGATCCGCTGAATGCTGTACAAATGCGTGCCAACCTGCAAGGAACCGATTGCAAATTTGTCAACAGTTGCTCGAGGTTGAAAGAGTACATCGCCTTCAAGTCATCAAATCTACTCCAGCCAAGTTCCATTGGAAGAATATCCAACCAAGATCTTCATGCATCCCCCGCCAGCGACCTCATTATAGTAACCACACCCATGCTGCTGCCGCAGGCTCAGAGGTTAGCCGGGCTTCATCAAGCAAAAAACAATTTGCGTTATGCGATCGTCACAACGGACCAGCTATACAACGAATTTTCTTCTGGCATTCCTGATCCCACTGCAGTTCGCGATTATGTCAAAATGTTTTACGATCGATCAAAAAATAACTCTGCCGATCAGCCTAAATACCTTTTGCTTTTTGGGGACGCATCCTTTGATTATCGCGATAGAATACGCAACAATACAAATCTTGTCCCCGCTTACGAAACAAGCAATTCATTAGACCCGTTGGCAAGCTACACGTCAGACGACTTCTTTGGTTTTTTGGACGATAATGAAGACGTCAATTCAACTACGGCGATAAATCAACTTGATGTCGGCGTTGGACGAATTCCGGCCAAAAATATCGATGAGGCAAAGAATTACGTTGATAAGATAGAAACTTATTACAGCAAGGAAAGCTTTGGCCCGTGGAGAAATAACCAACTATTCATTGCCGATGATGAAGATTTTAATTTACACCTGCAGGATGCGGAAGTATTAACGGCGACGTCACAGGCCACGGCGCCCGTATTTAACATCACAAAAGTTTATCTTGACGCGTTCAAACAAGAAAGTGGCGCGGGTGGCAGCCGCTATCCACAAGCGAACCAGGCAATCAACAACCAGGTCTACAATGGAACTTTGATCTGGAATTACAGTGGACATGGCGGATCAAACCGGCTGGCGGAGGAAGTAGTGATAGATCAGGACATTGTAAACAGTTGGAACAATCCGAACAAGCTTCCATTATTTATCACGGCCACGTGTGACTTCGCACCTTACGATAATCCTGTGGTCAACTCTTTGGGAGAAAACATATTATTGAGACCGAAAACTGGGGGTGTTGCTTTACTCACGACCACACGGGTGGTTTTTTCATTTAGTAACAGGGTCATTAATAACAATTACCTGCAGTTTGCTCTTCAACCTGATACAAGTGGATTCTATCGAAGCCTTGGCGAATCGATTAAGGCGGCAAAAAATTACACCTATCAAACTTCCGGAGATATTGCCAACAATCGCAAATTCACCCTGTTGGGCGATCCCGCGTTAACGCTGGCTTACCCGACTCTAAAAATTAGAACCACCCAGGTGAATAGTAATCCTGCCACGCAAGCTGATACGATTAGGGCAACCGACAAAGTTACGATTGAGGGTGAGGTTACGGACTCTCGTGGAAATGTTTTGCCGAGTTTCAATGGTACGGTGTACCCCACCATTTTAGACAAAGTGCAAACCATTAATACGCTAGCAAATGATCCCACCAGCCAGGTTGTAGGTTTCCAAGCCCAGAATACAATCTTGTATAAGGGTAAAGCCTCAGTGGTCAATGGTCGATTTCTGTTTACTTTCAAAATGCCGAAGGACATTAATTATCAATATGGCAATGGTAAACTCAGTTTGTATGCAGAAAACGGCACCAATGACGGGAATGGAATTTTTTCAAATTTCATTGTTGGCGGAATTGGAAGCAATACCACGAACGATAATGAAGGACCAGTAATCAAAGCATATTTGAATGATGAAAAATTTGTCAATGGTGGAGTCACGAATGAAAATCCAATTCTAATTGTCAAGCTCAGCGATTCTTCAGGAATTAACATTGCCGGCACTGGAATTGGTCATGATCTTGTCGCCACGTTAGATAATGACAATCGCCAATATTTTGTCCTGAACGATTTCTATGAAGGTGAGTTAGATAGCTACCAAAGGGGCGTTGTGCATTTTCAATTGCCGACGTTGGCAAGCGGGGCCCATTCCCTAAAAATCAAAGCATGGGATGTGGTTAATAATTCAAGCGAATACATTCTTGATTTTACCGTGGCTAAAAATGAAGAGCTCGTTTTGAATCATGTGCTCAATTATCCCAATCCATTTACAACGAAGACACAATTTTGGTTTGAGCACAATCGACCCGGTCAAAACCTGCAGGTGAAAGTTCAAATTTTTACCGTCGCCGGGAAAGTGGTGAAGACCATCAAACAAACAATAAACGACGCGGGAAATCGTTCTTGTGAGGTTGAATGGGATGGCCGTGATGAGTATGGTGATAAAATTGGTCGTGGCGTCTATTTATACCGACTTACCGTGATCACCCCTGAAGGCAAGAAAAAAGAACGGATTGAAAAATTGGTGGTTTTTTAGCTGTTCTCCCTAATCCAATATTTTAAGTTTCAACTGATTAAAAGCCGCTTATATTTGCACACCAATATTAAATTCTTAGCAATGAGATCGACTGCTATTAAGCGTATAGCTGCCACTTCACTCCTATTTTTTCTCATAATTAATTGTCAAGCCCAACAAAGCACCAACATTTCGAATGTTGTCACGACGGCCGTTCCTTTCTTAAGAATTTCACCTGATGCCCGCTCGGCGGGGATGGGAGATCTTGGCGTTGCGATGTCACCCGATCCCTTTACGTTATTTTGGAATAATGCAAAGACCCCATTCAACGAATCAAAAGGCGGAATAGGTGCTACCTATACTCCGTGGCTAAGAGATTTGGGTTTGAATGATGTGTTTCTTGCGAGTCTCTCCGGTTACTACAAGATTGATGACGTCCAGGCAATTGCCGGCTCGGTCCGCTACTTCAGCCTGGGTGATATTCAATTTACAGACAACCTTGGCAATGACTTGAACATTTTCAGGCCCAAGGAATTTGGGATAGATCTTGGTTACTCGAGAAAGCTATCCGACAAAATGGGAGTTGGCGTTACATTGAAATACATCTATTCAAATCTCGCAGGAAATTTTGCTTCCGGAGGATCTGCATATAAACCGGGTACATCAGTTGCGGGTGATATATCCTGGTATTACGACGGAAAAAATGAAGTTGGTAGCGGCTGGGCCTTTGGAGTAAACGCGTCGAACCTGGGTTCCAAGATTGCGTACACAGATAATGCTGACCAAAAAGATTTCATTCCAGCGAATCTTGCCTTGGGAACTAGTTACACAAAAGTGATTGATGACCAAAACAAATTTTCGTTTGGACTCGACATTAATAAGTTAATGGTGCCTACGCCTCCTGCAGAAGGTGATTCGAATGGACTGGCCAAATATCGCACTCAGAGTGTGGTGAGTAGCTGGTTCACTTCTTTCTCTGATGCCCCAGGAGGAGCCAAGGAAGAATTGCAGGAATACCAGTTTTCACTGGGCGGAGAGTACTGGTACAATAACCAGTTTGGATTTCGTGCAGGTTACTTCTATGAAAATAAGTACAAAGGAAACCGCTCGGCATTCAACATGGGCGTGAGCGTGAAGTATAATATTTTTACTGTACACTTTTCCTATTTGTTCCCCTCAGGAAGCGGTGTCAATCGTAACCCACTGTCAAATACACTCCGTTTTACACTCTTGTTTGACCTGAGTGGCGGTGGCAATGACAACACAACGGAGAGTAAGTAATCCGAAAATAATTTTAAAACGTCCTGAAACATCGGGACGTTTTTCTTTTGATATTTCATATTTGCAAAGACAATGTCATACAGGATCGGGTTTGGAATAGATTTTCATCAGTTGGTTGAAGGAAGAGATTTGTGGATTGGAGGCGTTAAGATCGATCATCACAAAGGCGCTACCGGTCACAGTGATGCAGACGTCTTGCTCCACGCTATCTGCGACGCACTATTAGGTGCAGCGTCTCTTGGTGACATTGGTGTTCATTTTCCAAACAATTCCCCCGAGTTTAAGAATATTGACAGCAAGATTCTGCTAAAAAAAACGGTCAAACTGATCGAGCAGGAAAAATTTACCCTAATCAACGTCGATACAACAATTTGCCTGGAAGAGCCAAAGATCAGCAGTCGTGTGGCTGAGATGCAAAAGGTCATTGCCAGTATATTGGATGTTTCGACAAAGGATATTTCCATTAAGGCAACTACTACAGAAAAAATGGGTTTTATCGGAAGAGGAGAAGGACTTGCCGCATATGCGACCGTGTTGTTGCAGAGAAAATAATCAATTTAATCATTACAGCAGGTCTTCTATCTTTGCGAGCATGTCGTCCATTGGTATTAAAATCGTAAATCGATCAAACAACGCTTTGCCGGACTATGCAACTGCGGGGGCGTCGGGAATGGACATCAGGGCGAACCTCAGTGAGCCTATGACAATTATACCTCTTCAGCGAGTGTTGGTTCCCACTGGTCTGTTTATTGAACTGCCGCGAGGGTACGAGGCCCAAATAAGGCCGAGGAGTGGATTGGCTATAAACTATGGAATAACCTGCTTAAACACGCCGGGTACGATTGATGCTGATTATCGCGGGGAAATTAAAATTATTTTGATCAACCTTTCGCAAGAGGCCCACGTCATTCAGCCGGGCGACCGAATAGCACAAATGGTTATTCAAAAAATCGAAAGGGCGATATTGCTTCCCGCCGATGAATTGAATGAAACGGAGAGAAGCGCTGGTGGCTTCGGTCACACCGGCAAACAGTAAAATAGCTATGATGAGAACCTTATTTATTTCAGGCGTCGTTCTTCTTGCACTTATTTCCTGTAAGCCTACGAAAAAAATTCAGACAGCAATAATACACAAGGATACAACGGGCACGGCGACGGTGGACCGTGCGAAAGCTGATTCCATTCGTTTTATCGATGATACTTACCACGCACTGATGAATAACCACATCAATTTTGAAACGTTTTCCGCAAAGCTGAATGTGGATTATATTGACGCGGACGACAAGAAATATAACGTGAACGCTACGCTTCGCATGTACAAGGATAGCACGATATGGGTATCCGTAAATGCCATCTTCGGAATTGAGGGATTGCGTGCGCTGATTACTAAAGACTCAGTAAAAATTCTAGACAAACAGAATAGGCTTTACACCCGGCGAAGCATTGAATATTTGCAGGAAGTAAGTGCCTTGCCGGTTGATCTTGCTACACTGCAGGATATGGTCATTGGGAACGCTGTTTTTCTAGACAGTAACATCGTGTCCTATGCCAAGTTCGATAACTCCGTGTCATTACTAAGTATTGGCAGACTATTTAAAAATCTCGTCACCGTAAATGAGGAAAACCTGTTACAACGGATCAAGCTCGATGACTTGGATGAATTACGCAACCGCACAGGGGACCTTAGTTACGGCGATTATGAGAACAAGCGCGGATTCAATTTTTCCAAAACCCGCAAGATCACATTTGCCGAGAAAAAGAAACTCGACATTCGTCTCGAGTTTAAGCAATATAATTTTAATGAGGACTTAACATTTCCGTTCTCAATTCCTAAAAATTACAAAACAAATTGAGACGATAAAATTTAATTTGTAGGGAGGTCGTTATTCTTGTTTTGCGACCGTTTGCTAACCAATTTAAAGTTGCAATCATGAAGAAATTACTTTTTTTCATTGTGCTTTGTTCGTGGGTCGGTTTTATCCATGCCCAGGACGACAAGACACAAATGGAAAGAGAGCGGCAGGAACTTCAACAGGAGCTCGCTGATCTTCAGAAAACGTATAACCAGATCAAGGGTCAACGACACGTCACCCTTGGCCAACTTAACGTCTTAAAAAGAAAAATCGAGGTCCAGGAGCGATACCTTAATAACATAAACCGGGAGATACGTCTTTTAAACGATGACATATACAGGAGTACGGTTGATATTGCAAGGATGCAAAAGCAACTTGATACTTTGAGAGCACAATATGCACGAAGTGTCGTATATGCTTATAAAAACCGGAGCACGTACGATTTTCTAAACTTTATTTTTTCAGCAACCAATTTCAATGACGCCCTAAAAAGGATTGCTTATTTGAAATCATATCGTTCTTACAGGGAGCAGCAAGTTAACAGCATTAAGGAGACGCAAGAGCAAATAGCAAAGAGGAAGCAAACGCAGATGGGCCAGATCCAGGAAAAAAGGGTAGCCATGCAAAACCAGGCCAAGCAGGTGGAAGTCCTCGAGGGCCAAAGAAAAGAAAAAGATGCAGCGGTGACGGAGTTGAAGTCAAAAGAAAAGGAGGTGAAGAAGGAAATCGCATCAAAGCAAAAACGCGATCGCGATCTTAAAAATGCACTCTCCGCAATTGTAAGAAGAGAAATTGCGAAGGCTAAAGAGGAGGCAAAGAGAAATGCGGTTAGTACAAAAACAACGAGTGTTGCATCGGCTGCAGAGAACAACGCGACTGGCAACAAAACGGTAACCAAGGCTCCGCCAAGTTATTTGGATTTAAATGCCTCTGACGTAAAATTGAATGCCAGCTTTGCGAGCAATAGGGGAAGATTACCTTGGCCGGTTGATAATGGTGTTGTAAGCATTCATTTTGGCCCCTACCAGGTGGAGGGGACATCGTTAAAGGGAGATAACCCGGGAATAACTATCGCGACTCCATCAGCAGGCATGTCGGTAAAGGCAGTCTTTGAGGGCGAAGTAGCAGGCGTGTATAATATGGGTGATGGAATGGCGGTTACTTTACGACACGGTAAGTATTTTACAACGTATAGCAATCTCACAGGCGTAAGTGTAAGTAAGGGAAGTGCGGTTTCAACGGGTCAATCAATTGGGCGTGTCGGCCAATCCGACGATGGCACTGGCGGTCAAATTGATTTCATCTTGATGATCGAAAGTAAAAACGTGAATCCGGAACCGTGGCTGCGGAGGAGATAGCGCAAGGTCAATTGTCAATAGTCGATAGCGACTAGTCATGAATACTCGCATTTATTGCTCATTACTTTAAAAACTTCGCATAAAGGCTCTCATACAGCGGCACTATATTATGAATGTCGTATTTTTTAGCATGGTCGGCTGCTCTTATCTTAAATGCTTTCAGCACATCATCATTGCGGAGAATTTCTAACGCCTGTGAAGTCATCGACTCAATATCTTTTACATTACTCATATACCCGGTCACACCCGGAACAATTATTTCACTCAAACCACCCACGTTGGTGGACACCACCGGAACGCCGGCAGCCATGGCTTCCAGCGCTGCGAGGCCAAAGCTTTCGTACTCGGATGGAAGCAAAAACAAATCCGCAATGGCCAGAATGTCCTCCATCTGTTCCTGTTTACCAACAAACTGAACCTGGTCACACACACCCAGCTTACGGCACAACTCTTCTGCCGCCTGTCGCTCAGGCCCATCACCTACAAATAAAAGTTTAGAAGGTAATTCTTTGTTGACATTATAGAATATCTGCACCACGTCCTGTACTCTCTTTATTTTTCTAAAGTTGGAGGCGTGCAATAATATTCTTTCGCCGTTAGGTGCAATTACTTTTTTGAACGCGTCAATTGGCTTGCGTGTGAAGCGTTGTACATCTACGAAATTGAAAATAACCTCTATCTCCTTTTCAATATTAAAGATCTTAAACGTCTCGTCACGAAGGTTTTTTGAAACTGCGGTAATGGCGTCACTTTGATTTATGGAAAAGGCGACAACAGGAGCATACATCTTATCTCTTCCGACCAGCGTAATGTCCGTTCCGTGAAGCGTCGTTATTACGGGAATATGTATGTTCTGTTGTTTGAGTATTTGCTTTGCAACGTATGCGGCTGATGCATGCGGAATAGCGTAGTGCACATGAAGCAAATCCAGGTTGTTATTCCTTATGACATCCACCATGGTACTGGCCAATGCAGTTTCATACGGCGGATAATCAAACAGAGGGTAAGGCGGCACTTGCACTTCGTGATAAAATATGTTGGGTATAAAACCATTCAATCTTACTGGTTGCTGATATGTAATAAAATGTACCTGGTGTTTTTTTTGTGCCAATGCCTTCCCAAGTTCCGTGGCCAAAACTCCACTTCCTCCAAACGTGGGGTAACAAACAATTCCAATTCGCATATCGATATTTTAAAAGGATAACAAAACTAGCCAAAAGCAATGAAAGCACTCAATCCATCAGGTGGATTTCCTCCAGTTATCAAAATGTTATTTTCGGTCATTTTCATCCTTGTTATCTTAGTCCAAAATTGAAGATATATGAGAAAACTCGCTCTTAACTTTCTTGCTTTTTTTACCTCTTTCACGGTTTTTGCTCAAGACGACTCCCTGGTGATCCGTCGGCTGGCCGATGAAATTCTTTCGCACAGCAAAGCCTATGATAATCTTCGTGACTTAACTAAGAATATCGGTGGACGGTTAACCGCATCTCCTCAGTTTTATAAAGCCGAGCAATGGGGTTTAAAAGTATTACAGCAAAACGGAGCAGAAAAAACGTGGCTCCAGGAATGTATGGTGCCTCATTGGGTGAGGGGAGGAAGGGATGAAGCCAGGGCCAGGGTAAAAGGTACCAGCAGCCAGGAAAAAATATTGGATGTACTTGCATTAGGCAACTCACTCGGGACAGGGACAAAAGGAATCACCGCAAATGTTGTTGAGATCAAATCGTTCGACGATCTGTATACCAAGAGAGATTCCGTCAAAGGGAAAATTGTCTTTTACAATTACAAATTCAATCCAAAATTTGTTGGAGTATTCCAGGCTTACGGTGATGCAGTTAGGTACAGGAGTGACGGCGCCAGCCAGGCGGCAAAATATGGAGCAGACGCGGTGATTGTGAGAAGCATGAGTGAGAGCACGGATAACAACCCCCACACCGGCGCGCTGAGATATGACACCACTTTACCGAAAATCCCCGCAGTGGCAATTGGATTGAAAGATGCGGATTGGCTCAGTACTACTCTTTCTCATCAAAAGGTTGACGTGTACATCAAGACCGGCGGAAAATTTTTCCCTGACACCATCGGTCATAATGTGATTGGAGAATTAACGGGTTCAGAGTTCCCCAATCAGTACATTACTGTGGGAGGTCACCTGGACAGTTGGGATCCCGCAGAAGGCGCTCAAGACGACGGCGCGGGAATTGTTCAAACAATCGAGGTTCTTCGCGCTTTAAGAGCGACTGGATATCGCCCTAGGCATACAATTCGCTTTGTGTTGTTTGCAAACGAAGAAAACGGGCTACGCGGTGGCGCAAAATACGGCGCTGAAGCCAAGGCAAAAAATGAGAAGCATATTTTTGCTTTGGAAAGTGATGGTGGCGGATTTACGCCCCGAACTTTCACTTTTGGAGGAACTGCCGAACAACTTGGTAAGGCGAAAAGCTGGATACCGTTGCTTTATCCTTATGGTGTGTATGACATCACTCCTGGGGGTGGCGGCGCTGATATTAGTCCTCTTAACACGAACTTACAAACTGCGGTTGCTGAACTCGCACCGGATTCGCAGCGTTACTTTGATTATCATCACGCTCGGAACGATGTTTTTGAAAACGTGAATAAGAGGGAACTTGAACTTGGTGCGGTTAACATGGCCGCGTTGATTTACCTGGTGGACAAATACGGGTTGTAGATTCCGCAGCAGACCTGTAGTGCTCCTGAATTTTATGCGCCTATGAGCTTTTCGACAGCTGCCTGTACTCTCTCAAAATGAAATGATGCGACGGCTTTTTGCATACGCCCACTAATTTGTTCATTGCAAAGATTGCCAATGCTGCCTTCGTGAGCATTTGGTGCTTCGGTTAACGGTGGCGCGGTAAAAGTGCCATCTTGAATTTTTTGACCCACGATTTTATATGCGTCTCGAAATGGGACGCCTTGCGCGACAAGGTTGTTTACTTCTTCAACAGTAAAAAGATACTTGTATTTTTCATCAGCCAGAATGTCTTTTTTAATCTCAACATTCGACAGCATCAACGAGGCCATTTTCATACATTCAGTTAGCGTTTCAAACGCGGGAAACAAGTGCTCTTTCAATAGTTGCAGATCGCGATGATACCCCGAGGGAAGATTGGTCGTCATCAGCATAATCTCATTTGGCAATGCTTTAATGCGGTTGCCGTGTGAACGGATCAGTTCGAAGACATCCGGATTTTTTTTGTGAGGCATGATACTGCTGCCGGTCGTGAGCTCGTCAGGAAAAGAAATAAAACTAAAATTTTGATTCAGGTACAAGCAAGCATCCATGGACAATTTGCTCAGAGTGTCTGCCAGGTTTGCTAAAGCCATCGCTACAATTCTTTCGGTTTTGCCTCTGCTCATTTGCGCGTATACGGAATTGTAGTTGAGATCATCAAAACCAAGAAGCTTAGTGGTTAGTTCTCTCTTGATGGGAAAGGAAGAACCATAGCCTGCCGCGGAGCCTAATGGATTTCTGTTCACCACGTCATAAGCGCCTTTCAATGTGATTACGTCATCAATGAGACTCTCCGCATAAGCACCAAACCAGAGGCCGAAGGATGATGGCATGGCAAGTTGTAGATGCGTGTATCCAGGCAACAGGTACTTTTTATATTTTTCACTTTGCGATTGAAGCAGCTCAAAAAAGGACTGAGTGGCGCTTACCAGTTTTTGGATCTGATCTCGAAGAAAAAGTTTTATATCAACCAGCACCTGGTCATTTCTGCTCCGTGCCGTGTGAATTTTTTTCCCGACATCACCAAGTTTTTGTGTTAGCAGCAATTCGATTTGTGAGTGAATGTCTTCAACGCCATTGGCAATGGTGAATTGTGAGCGGTAAATGGTCGAGTAAACATTACTGAGTTCCTTCCGGATCTGTTCAGCTTCATGCTTCGTTAATAAGTTTACTTCAGCAAGCATCATGACATGAGCAACGGATCCCAACACATCAAAGGGCGCTAATTGCAGATCAAACTCACGGTCATTTCCCACGGTGAATTTCTCAACTTCCTTCAGTGAATCAGTATTTTTTTGCCAAAGTTTCATGTCGGTTATTGGTTTCTGGT
>AR_comb_assmDRAFT_10258641_pt1 | contig 16194 bp, 15 predicted proteins | sample ArasoioldDNA_FD_10543 | JGI IMG/M metagenome (IMG submission 10543) | reverse complement strand
TGATTCAGGGTCATGTGGGGGTCACCTCGTGGAGGTTCGAGTCCTCTCTTCGGCATCAATAAACACAAAGACTTAGTGGCATCCTGCCTTCCCGCAGCGAGCAGGCCATAGGGGTGTTCTGCTCGGTAATTGCACCCAAAGTGCACCACAGATTAGGTGATAACCCCCACAAGATACACCACTTGCTAGTTCTGGCCACACCTCGACGTGACTTGGTCGAGTCCCTTGGACTGCGTCTTAGTCTGGACCACCTTAGGGTGCAACCAAGGGGTAGACACCTGCCGAAGATTCGCTCTGCTCGGAGTCCCTACTGAGTACGGGAATTTTAGGTAAACTTCCGTGTCTGACGTGCAGCAATCGGCCTTTGCCCGGCTACTGCCGTAGGCATGTCTTGAAGCATAGAGGGTAGACCGCCATGGATCAGAGCCCACACATCAATATTCAGGGGTTGCAGAATATTGTTAATCAAATCGTTGCCTCAAATCTTACCGGGGTAATCTTTGCTCGGATGGAAACCTACAAGGCAGCAGAACCGAACAAAGACTATTCGCTTGAAGAAAACTATGGCCCGCTTGCAGAAAAAGCAACCAGGGATGTAATGGCCATGTATGGCATCATATGGGAAGTTTTGGAGAAATGGTCAAATAATCCTACAGCATCGGAAGAGGACACACAGACAGATATCTCAGTGAATGGGTGAGTAGACAAAAAAGCTTCAGAAGGTCCCGTGCCTTCTGGGACAAACTTGCCATTGTGAGGGGCTCAAATGATGTGAGATTTTTGAGAGTGTTCGCACAACGATAGATGAGAATCGCAAAAGCCATTGAGATCAAAGGGGCAATAGGCAAACCTGCCTTTTGAGGTTTCATAGACCATCTCTTCTTTACAAATCAATGGCTTGTGTGAATATTATCTGTCTATCTGTGAACACTCTCCTTTTTTGTACAGGACTTCTTACTTGATCAGGGTTCGGCATTAGCCCACCAGAGCGTGAGGAAAGAGCTGAAAAATAATGAAGCCCTGATCCGGCTGGAGTGGCGAATCAGGGCTTCTTGACAGCGTTACCAGTGAGGGCTCAGTCACTGGTGAGCATGAGTATAAAGGATACAAAATAAATTTGCAACAGTAGCATTGCTCCTTTTTTCGGTATAGAGCATATGATATAAGTACACTATGCTTATTAGCCTTTTATCTGAGAGGATTAGTAATAGGTATAGCTTGCGGAATGCTGTGGTTTTTCCGCATTGATTTTGCACCTTTTCCTGGTATGTGAGTGTGATGGTGCTCATGTAGGTGGGGGCGGACAAGAAGGCTGAGGGCAGGGAACTGCACCAGTAATTTATCAGCAATCTCGCCACCTTTCCCCACTCCTAGCCTCTCTCGTCTACATCCTCAGTACCCTGCTATGGAATAGCGGATGCATGTTTTGAGCGACGAGCGCCACAGGAACATGACAGGGAAGAAAAAACGGTCGCCTTACCCCTTCGGACCTCATTCCCAAACCGTTATGGGCGCAAGCCACCTCGTTGACGACGGTCTTATCGATTTCGCGGGTAGCACAGGGTATCGGGGGCAGTTGAGGGACATTGAAGAAGCGTTGTACAGGACACCTCCTATGGGGTCGGCACGGGAATGGGGAGAATGCTCGACACATGCCATCCCCCATGCGTTTTAACGAGCACCTGATTCATCAAGAAGCGGGTGGTCTGCGCGGCTTGACCGGGTGCCCCAATCGTGAACACGATGGGCACATACACCTGTGCGCTGGTGTCACCCAGCATCAGCACCCGCAGGGCTGGCATGTCGAGTTCAAAAGCCCGGTGCCCTGATACAGGGCCTCAAAACGCTTCAACGCTGCCTCGTGTCTCCAAATCGAGGTGCCGCGGGTAATTCAGAGAAAATGTGGCGCGTCGAGCAACAACTCCCCCACCGTACGGCTGTCGTGCGCATTTTGCGCGGTTACAAAATGCTCAAACACGGCTTTCACCTCGTCCTCCGTGGCAGCGAACAGATGCGTATCAGGCGTATAGCAAAGGGCGCCACTTTTGGTAGCCAGGGACGGAAGAAGGGCTCAAGCATGCGCTGATGTACTTCCAGTAGGCAATTGAGACCGACTCGACCTACGCCCCGGCCTATGTGGGGCTCGCTGACGCGTACACCACACTGGGATACGGCAGTTATCTGGCACCAGCGGAGACGTTCCCACGCGCGAAGTACACGGCAGTGCGGGTGCTCGCCCTCAATGCGCGTTTGGCGGAACCTCATACGTCGCTTGCTTATGTCAAGCTCTACTATGAGTGGGATTGGGCAGGGGCCGAACGTGAATTTCCGCACGCCATCGCCCTGAACCCGCACTATGCGACGGCGCACCATTGGTACAGTGTGTATTTGACGGCGATGGAGTGCCCGGAGGCCGCCCATCGCGAGATACAACGCGCCCACGCGCTGGAGCCGCTCTCCCTCATCATCCATACCGATATAGGTTTTACGTTGTACTATGCCCGCCAGTTTTCGCTAGTGCACCTGTAGCTTGGATGGGCCTATCAGTGACAGGGGAGGTTTGCGGAAGCCCTGGCAGCATTCCGCGAGGCGAGCATGGGACTAGGCGAGTGGCCGGTGCCCCTCGCAGCGATGGGTAGGTGTATGGTGTGTCAGGGCAGACCACCGAAGCGCACCGCGTGCTCGCTCAGTTGCACCAACTGACCCAGCACCGCTATGTCACGTCTTATAGCGTGGCCCTTGTCTATGCCGACCTTGGCGAGCACGACTACGCCTTTGCCTGGCTGCAGCAGGCGCTTGAGGAGCGTACACACTGGCTCGTATGGTTGAAGTTGGCCCCACGGTGGGATGGCCTCTGTGCGGCCCCCAGATTCGTCGACCTGCTGCGGCGTATCGGACTCCTACCTGCAGCGGTAGTTGGTGCAGCGTGCCCGTAACCGGACGGAGGCCATTCCTTGCGCCCGTCCCCGCAACCTCGTTCCCTGCTGCTACGATCACACACCGCTGGGCTTCTGCCGGGTGAGTAGTGAGCTTAAAAGGTAACATTTTAGAAGGCGAGCGAGCAAGTCGCTACCTGTCGCCGGGGCGGTGCCATCCCTCTTTCCCCTGCCCATTACATGCATTGCAAGCTGCCATAATTGTCTCCCCTTACCTTTGGAAAACGTGTATAATGGGCACACCAATGACGGACTGTTGATATCCACGCTGCTCCAAGGGAGCTATACCAATGTCTGAGCCAACGCAGGAGTTAATTGTATCCGAATTGCGCTGTCGAGTGAGTGTATCTATGGCGGATTTGACGCAGGTGCTTGGGCTGCAGTTTGCGTCAGTCCTCCCACAGGAAATCCAGCGGATGAAAGCGAGCGGTTTGGTAGTCTATGATGAACCGCTGGGGCCGTATTCTGTCCTCAGACTGCCGCAGTGACTTCTGCCGACGTACCCCTGAGAGAATGCGCGAGCATGCAGCCTATGCCTGTTCCCTGGTGCGATTCCCCATGCCACATAGGCAGAAGCGAGCCTGCATGTCTTGCCGACCGTGTAGATGTAAGCAGGTGGTCTGGGACCACACAACGCCGCTGCAACAGACAATCATGGCAGAGGAGCATCGCGATGGTGAGCATCCCCATCCATAATGAAACGGACTACACATTGACGGACGACATGATGCAGCACATCCTCAGCGATGCGCACGAGCATTTTGGGGAGGAGGTCCGTGCGATTCGGGTACAGTCTGGTATTGCGCGTCATGCCTTCAATGCGCGGACGCGTGAAGTGCGGTACGCGTTTTCCCCCCAGGATTTTGGCTTGGGTTATCACCTGCCAACGGGCTACGAGCCCTTTGCCCCTTCGGCTGCTCTTTCCACCATGGATGAGGAGCCAGCGGCAGCGATCCTCCCCGCCCCCTTCGAGGACGTTGCGGGGGATGAGGAAGATGAGGAGGATATAGAGCCACTCGAAACATCGTTGGAAAGTCTCGATGAAGGGCAAGATGACGAGGAGGAGGACGACTTTTTCACGTTGGACGACCTAGGTGAGGAGGCTGAGGAGGACGATGAGGAAAATATCCTCGATGCTGAGGAGGACGATGAGGATTAATAGCGGTATGCCTCCTAGGAGAGACTGCATGATGCCATGCTGCTATCTGCCTGCCCTCCATAGTACCTGCCACCTATCGGCGTCGGACCACGACACTGGACGCGCTGCCATGGCGTACAGGGGAGATTGTGACCAATGGGTGAGCGGGCTATTCGTGCGCTGTGGGGTAGCCCAGTTTGACCGCACCGACGATGCCGAGCAGCAATCCAGACAACGACGCAGCATAGGCCAGAACCGACAGGGGTAACGATACGTCGAGCACGCGGATGACCATCAGAAAGGGCAGGCCGGCGCCGGCGATGACGAGCAGCAAACCACCCAGAAGCAACCTCATGGCTTGGTATCCTTGTAGAGCCAGCACAGCGTCAGGTGCAGGGGCTCAGGCTCGCACTCAGGTGGCTCCAGCATGTCGCACAGGCCGGGGGTCACCAGAGGACAGCGGGGGTGAAAGCGGCACCCCGGGGGCGGGTGCAGCAAACTCGGCGGCTCACCTGGCGGGACGTCGCGATCCGTCTCAGCATTAGTGGCGTCTGCATCCGGAATGGCCCGCAGCAGTGCTCGCGTATAGGGGTGGAGCGGGTTGCGCAGGAGATCAGCGACCTTTCCCTTCTCCACGATTTTCCCGCCGTACATGACGAAGATGCGCTCGGAAAAATGCCGCACCGCGGAGAGGTCGTGCGTAATGTAAATGACGGCCAGGCGGTGCACTCTTTGGAGATTGCGGAGGAGTTCTAAAATCTCGACGCGCACGGACGCGTCGAGCATCGATACTGGCTCGTCCGCCACAATGAGCTGCGGCCGTAGTAAAATCGCCCGGGCGATGACCACGCGCTGTTGCTGCCCGCCGCTGAGCATGTGTGGAAACTTGGTGATGAAATCCGTGATGGGGACGAGCTTGACCTCCTCCAGCACCTCACGGATACGCTCTTCCCGCTGCGCCTTGCGGATGCCGTGAATGATGAGTGGCTCTGCCAGGATGCGGTGCACGTTCATGAACGGTGGCAGGGCGCCGTAGGGGTCTTGCTGCACGAAGCCAACCTGGCGGCGGTACCAGCGCAGCGTCGCTGCCTTCGCCGCGTGGATCGGCTGGCCCTGGAAGACGATCTCGCCCTGCGTGGGTCGGTACAAACCGAGAATCGTTTTCGCCAGGCTCGACTTGCCGCAGCCGCTTTCGCCCACCACGGCGATGGTTTCTCCTTCGGCCAGATCGAACGTCACGTCATCCACCGCACGCACCGAGCCGGCGCGGCCGAACGCACGCTGGCGGAGCTCGTACCACGTATGCAGATGGCGGACTGAGAGAAGCGTGCTGTGTTGCATCACTCGTATAGCCAGCACCTGACCTGCCGGCTATCCTCTGTGTGCATCATAGGTGGATCCTGGTCGCATTTGGCAAACCGCTGTGGGCACCTCGGGGCGAAGCGACAGCCGCGCGGCAGATTGATGAGGCTCGGTGGGCGCCCCGGGATGTATTCGAGCTTGGTATCGTCGCGCAGGCGCGGCACACTGGCCATGAGCTTCTGCGAGTAGGGATGCAGAGACTCGCGAAAGAAGCGCGCCGCGTCGCTGATCTCGACCAGTTGCCCGGCGTACATAACTGCCACCTGGTCCGCCAGTTCGCTGGAGGTAGCGATGTCATGCGTGATCAATATAAAACTCGTGCTTGTGTCCCGCTTGATGCGTTTGAGTACGTTCATGATATTGGCCTGTGTCAGCACGTCCAGCGCTGACGTGGGCTCGTCCAGCAGCACGAGCGGGGGCTTGAGGACAAGTGCCATAGCCAGGACCACACGCTGCCGCATGCCACCGCTGAGCTCAAAGGCGTATCGTGCCATGAAATCCAGCGGCACGCCCACCATCTGAAACACGTCGCGCACGCGTGCCAGCGCCGCGTCATGCTGTCGGTCCTGGTGCACGAGCAGCGGCTCGATCACCTGATCCGCGACGCGCAGGACCGGGTTCAAGGCGTTCATGGCAGCCTGCATGACGATGGAGATCTTGCTCCACCGCACGTCGCGCCGGAACTGCTCCTCGTCCAGGAGCATCACGTCCAGCCCGTTGACGCGCACGCACCCGTCGTAGACCTCGACGTTGCGCGGCAAGAGCCGCAGGATGGCACGCGCCAGCGAGGACTTGCCACAGCCGGATTCGCCGAGGACCGCCAGGGCCTGCCCTGGAGCCAGGGAGAAGGTGATGCCGTCCACAGCCTGGACCACGCCCTGGGTGGTGCGGTAGTGCAGGCGCAGCTCTTCGACTTGCAAGAGTCCGTTGTTCATGCCGTCCTCAACCTCGGGTTGAACATGCGGTCGAGCGCGAACCCGCTCATGGCAAAGCTCATGCCCGTGATCATGAGCAGGGCCGCGGGCTCCAGGACCCAATAGTAATACCCTTTGAATAGCGCCTCGTTAGCATAGGCATCGAACAACAGCTTGCCCCACGTCGGAATATCAGGATCGCCCAGCCCGAGGATGGACAGCGAGGCTTCCAGGAAGACGAACCCGGGAATCGCCGTCACAAAAGCCGGGATCAACATCGGAATGACACGCGGGATCATATAGCGGAAGATGATGCGGAAGCTGCCGGCGCCGTACGTCCGCGCCGCCTCGATGTAGGGTGCTTCCTTCAGCGACAGGAAAATGGCGCGATAGGTTTTGATGCCCAGACTGAACATGCTGAGCAGGATGATGGCCAGCAGCATGACCCATAGGCTGCGGGAGTAGAACATGCCAATCATGACCAGCAACGTCAGGCCAGGGAGCATGGCATTGACTTCCGTGAGCCTCTGAATGCTCGCATCCAAGCGTCCACCGAACCAGGTGCCCACAGCGGAAATGCTCAGGGAGAAAATGGTCGTGCCCACGGCTGCCAGCAGGCCGAACGTGAGCGCGATCGGGGTCCCCCACAGCAGAGCCACACTCAGGTCCCGACGCTGGGCGTCGGTGCCGGCGATGCCGTGGACCTTGCCGTACACGACCAGGCGCGCTTCCAGGTCGGCGTCGGGCTCGAAGAGGATGCCCTCGACGGCCAGCTCGTAGGTGCCGCGCAGGAGCGCACCGTTGCCCCTGGGACCGGCATCGAAGAGCGCTTCCTCGATACTGCGTGCTTGCAAGCGCTCGCGCAGGCGCTCGTCGCGCGACACGAAATAGCGGTCTGTCTGTTGCGGCGTGCGCTCCTCCAAGGCAATCTCCTCGCCGTTAGGCTTGCGCCAGGTGAGGATGACAAAGGGTTGCGCTTCCTTGTAGGTGGCGCTCAGCCAGAGACCTACCGCACTGGGCAGCTCATCGTAGGGGAACGCAAAGCGCAGGCTGGCGTTGACCACACGCGTGCCATCGGGCTGGTTCGCAATTTCTTTCCCACCCTGACGCGTGTCGACGATGATGGTCTTCGGCAGCTTTCTGGCGCTAAAGAGCTGAAACCACGTAGGCCGGGCGAGTTCAGGGCTTTCGTCCCACACCCCTGCAGCCCCACGCCATAACCGAATGGCCTCGCTATAAGGGATGGTAAGCACCGTCACCAGCGACAGCACAAGGAGGCTCAACACCATGGTCATGCCGATGACAGCGGAAGGATACTGCCGCAGCTGCCGCAGGCCAGCGAGGAAGGCGGTCATGATCCGATCCCCCTTTCCCCAACCTTGACCCGCGGATCGATGAGGGCGTACACAATGTCCAGGACAAACACCGTGAGCGCCAGGAGGTAGCCGTAAATCACCACGGTACCAACAATCACGGGCGTGTCCTGGGAGCCGATGGCCGAGTAGAGCAGCCGACCGAGCCCCGGCCAGTTGAACACCGTTTCCAGGATGATGGCGCCCTGCCAGAGGCTGATCAGCATAAACGAGAAGCCGGTAATAATGGGTGGCAGCGTTGGCCTCAGGATGTAGCGCCGCTGGATCATACCCGACGGCAGGCCCTTGGCCTTGGCCATTTCCACGTAGTCCTCACTCGAGTAGATGAGGAAAAATGTTCTCCAGGAATAGATCGACAGGCAGATGGAGCCGATTACCACTGCAGCCACGGGCAGGATGAGGTGGTGCAGCACGCTGACGGCATACTCTACCGTGGCCGTCGGCGGCGGTATATCCACCATGCCGCCGAACGGCAGGAGATGCAGCAGACCCGCAAAGAGCAGAATGAGAAAGATGCCATAGAACCATCCTGGCGCGGTGGAGGTAGGCGCCAGGGCTACAATCAGGCGGTCGAAGACACTGCCGTACCGGCGCGACAGAAACAGCGCGATCGCGATAGCCGTGAAAAACAGCACCAGATCCGCCGTGCCGAACAGCAGTAGTGTGGCCGGAAGGCGTTCCAGGATGATATTGCGCACCTCACGCGATCCGCTATCGCTGGTGAGCTGCATGGCTCGGCCCAGGGATAAGGTGAGAGCATCCCTCAGGTATTCCAGACTGCGCGCCACGAATGGCCGATCGAGTCCCTGGAGCTGCTTGCAACGTTCGACCTCCTGCTCATAGCGGCGCCGGCGCTCCTCCGGAGGGAGGAATTGCAGAGCAGGGTCGGCCTGGATACTCATCCCGGCCTTCTCCTTGCACTGCGCTTCGCGCATCTTGTCCACCTCCCCACCCCAGTTGGCGATCAGCACCGCTAGGTACGTGCCGATGACCACCGTGCCCAGGAGAACGGCAATGCGGCGCAGCGTATACAGACCGACGCGATGCAGCGTTTCACGCCACACAGAGCGACTGGGGGGCACGGTTACTGTCGCCGTGGAGCCTGCGTTCATCAACACCCTTCTAACGTCCGCCGAGGCTGACAAACCTGGCCGAGCCGAAGGAGGCAAGGCTCACCACTTTGGGCGCCACGGCTACCTCAAGATGGTTCGAGCCGGGCTTCAGGGCTCGCGTCGTGTCGGCGGGAACCTTCGCGACCCACTCACCGTCCCTGACGGCTTCGGCGTCAGCGACCAGCACCACCTCGCCCCTGGAGTCAAAGACCAGGAATTTCACAAAGTCTACGTCTGTGACGGGATACGGAGTCTCCTTGAATGAGACGGTGATCCGAAACTCTGCCGGGGTGCCAATCGTGACGCGTGCAGGTCCTGCCACTGCCACTGTCGCCACCCGCGGTTCGGTAAAGCTCAGCCACCTCGGATCCGGCGTGCGGAATTCGTCGAACCGCCGTGCCACCACCGTCTTTTCCAACGGATGGACCGACTCGACGGCATACGGGCCGTTGCCCACCCAGAAATGTTTGCGCTTGTCGTACCACTGTCTGAGAGCCGTGTAGCGCTGCCTGGCCTGCTCCTTGGTTATATATTTCCCCAGTGTCTTCTCGTAGGGGATATAGCCCTCGGCCTGCGCGTGCTTCAGAGAGTCCTCTAAGATCAGCAGACTGGGACCCGCAATGTAGCTCATGCGCTCGATCTTGAGCTTTTCTGCTTTGTCCGCCGAAAACGCCAGCCGTCCGTTGCTTTCTGCCAGGATGCCGAGGGCCAGTGTGTGCCATGGCGTCGTGCTGTGTACGAATCCGGCGGCACTGGTCGCCAGCCATTCAGCGTCCGGGTTGGGTTGGTCGCTGTAAAATTCGACGACGAGCGGAGCTTCCTGCACGATTTTGACACCGCGGAAATACTGCACAAACGTCTGAAACGCCGGTACCGCGGCAGCATCGAAAATGGCGCTGTCCTTAGCAGGTCGCTCGAACGTCATGATGACGCTGAGCAGAAAGTCCGCCAGGGTCTGCGGGGTACCATCGTGCCAGTGCCGTTGCAACAGGTTGTCCGCATACCGCACCACGGTTTTCGTACGCGCCTTGAGGCCATCCGGCTGTTTTTCTTGCACCGTGACAAACCGCTGCTCCTGCACGTTCCAACTGATCCACGCCTCACTGGGAACGTCGATAGTCGGGGCGAAACTCAGGTCGACCCAGTCCAGTGTCTTGATGATAGGCACCCCTTCCTGGGCCGTGACGTGTGCGGACTGGACGCGATGGGGCAGAAAGAGCCCGGTGAAGGGATCCGGCAGACTCGGGGCTGCTGCGGTGCCACGGATGATCATCTGGTCGTAAATCCAGTTACTACCGGCGACGGGATTCCAGGGCTCGGTGAGGATGCTGGGCATGCCAATGCGCATTCTGGGAGCGGGTTGCCCCGCAAAGCGCAGCGTGTGTGCCCAGAGGGCCGACCCGTTGATGCCGCCGGCAAGATCGGACGCCACCCGCACGTCCTTACGCAGCGGGAAGTAGTTGATGGCGTCGACCAGCCAGACCCGAAAGCTTTCCTGGTTGGCGAGCTGCAGAGCTTCAGTCATCAGCTGCATACGCTCGTGCCATGATGTGTAATCGTTGCGCGCCAGGCGATCGGCGATCTCCGCAAATCTAGGCGAGGGATTGTACGCCTGCCAGAGTGTGTCGGGTCTCCCCTTTGGCGTGTAGTAGTAATTGAAATTATTCCCCTGGTCTCGTGCGATCAACGTGCTAATCCAACCACCCGTGTACAGATGCCATTTCCCCTCTGACGGATCGCTGCCAATCCAAATTGGTCCCGCTTCAGCGGCGCTCTTGTACTGCCGGTCCACCGTGAATCCGATGTCTTCCAGCAATGACGCGACGTAATCGCCCATGCGCTTGCGGACGTCTTCGGTGCGGATCAAAAACGTAAGCGCCACTGGCGTATCCTTGTACCACCACTTGCCGTCCTTCAAGGTGGCGCCAAGTTGTTGCATCTCGCGCGTGAGCACTTCCTTGGTTTTTCCCGGATTGTGCGCGTACTTGAACTCCAGAGCGCGGGCGACATCAGCCAGCCTCGCGTAATCCGGAAAGGCGCTTACGATTGGCAGGAACTTCGGGCGCGCCAGGCCGAAACAGAGTTCCTGCGCGATGTAATTCCGATCGATCAGCCAGTTGAGAGCCTCGCGAATCGGGGCCACCGCGAACGGATTCAACTTGCCGTTTTGCAACACCGGTCCTGACGGGTTAATTGTGAGTTCCCAGGTGTTGCCGTAGGAAAGGGTGTATGTGATGTCCTGGGAGGTCTCAATTTTCTTCTTGAGGTCCGGATCCGAGAGGCCGTAGGCATAGATGTGCATCTGGCCCGATGCGAGCATTTCGTACGCCTTGGACCGGTTTGGTTCTTCAAAGAAAACCACCTCTTCGGCAAGGGTTTCCTTCGCGGGTTGTGCCTGGAGAGCGCTTATTGGCACGAGCCCTGACAACCCCAGGGTGCTCAAAGCGAAGAGAAGAAGGACAAAGCACCGCATGGAAGCCTCCCACAACGACTGATCATAGACCCAAACGCTGTGACCGCGTGCACCGCCTGGCAGCCTTCCCCAGGCTGCCAGCCTCCGCCATGATAGGGGACAAGGCCACCCTCTGGCCCTGCCGTGCGTGTTTGAGAGGATAGGGATTTCAAGGGTACTTTTCAAGTCAGCTCAAGGCGTGGCACGGGTCAGAGCAGTGGAACTACCGCCCCCACCTTGCAGCCAAACGTTTTTTAGACCATGATAGTCACAAGGTACATCGGTTGGGTACTGGCGTGCAGCAGGGAGGGATACAGAGATGTACAACATCAGGAGCATGGCCTGTCTCGTCGGCCTTGGCATTATCGTCGCCGCCGTCACAGGCAGCAGTGCCCCCATAGGGAATGCGCAGGCGCCACAGGGAGGGACGTTTTACTTCAGCATTTCTGCCGAACCACCAACGCTTAATCCCATTACCAGTACGGATGCGTCTGCGGCGCGTGTGCAGAACTATGTGATGGATAACTTGATGGAGCGAGATGAAGAGACCTACGAATGGCAGCCAAGTCTAGCGGAGAAGGTCGAGACGTCTGCCGACGGCCGCACCTTCACGTTTACCATCCGGCGCGGGGCAAAGTTCCACGATGGCAAGGAGATCACCGCTGAGGATATCAAATTTAGCTTTGATGTCATCTTTAACGACGAGTTTCAGGCTTTCCGCCGCCGGCCCTATTATGAAAATATCGACAGTGCCACCATTATCGACCCCTACACGGTGGCCTTCACCGCGAAAAATAAGTACTTTGGCAATTTTAACGCTGTGGCTGGACTGACCGTCCTGCCGAAGCATGTCTACGGCGATGTCCAAAAAGCCAAGAAAATGAACAAAGAAATCGTCGGCTCTGGTCCCTACGTCCTGGAGCAATACGACAAAGGCCAGAAGATCGTCTTGAAGCGCAACAAAACGTGGTGGGGCAACGACCTCCCACAGTGGCGTGGTAAATATAATTTCGCCCGGATCGTCATGAAGTTCGTCAAGGAAGAAAATGTGGCTTTGACAATGCTGGAGAAGGGCGAACTTGACTTCGAAGGGCTCACACCGGAGGCCTACGTGAAAAAGACGGAAGGCAAGGAGTGGGGCACCAAAGTGCTCAAATTCAAAGTCGAGAATAAAGCGCCTAAGGGCTATGGCTTTGTCGCCTGGAACCTCCGTCAGCCCTTATTTCAAGCCAAAAATGTCCGCCTTGCCTTGGCCCACTTGATGAACCGTGAGCTCATGAACGACAAATTCAACTTTGGCATGTCCCTGCTCGCTACTGGTCCCTGGCATCAGCATAGCGAATATGCCGATCCGACCGTCAAGCCCATCCTCTATGACCCCGCCACAGCCCTGGAGCTGCTGCATAGTGAGGGGTGGCGTGATACGGATCAAGACGGCATCCTCGATAAGGAGGTCGGCGGCACCAAAGTGGACTTCTCCTTCACCCTGCTGAATCCGAACAAGGATTTTGAAAAGTATCTCGTCCTGTACCAAGATGACTTGGCCAAGGCCGGCATCCGCATGGAGCTCAAGCTGCTGGAGTGGAATACGTTCATCACCAAGCTGGACGAAGCGCAATTCGATGCCGTGGTGCTGGCATGGACCGGGGGCGATGTCGATCTCGACCCCAAACAGATCTGGCATTCGTCGAGCGCTGTGAAAGGTGGCTCGAACTTTATCGGGTATCAGAACCCGGAGGTAGATCGTTTGATTGACGAGGCGCGCCAGGAGCTCGACAAGTCCAAGCGTATTCCTCTGTTGCAACAGGTCTACCGCGCCATTGCTGCAGACGCGCCGTACGCTTTTCTGTTCAACAGCCGCTTCGCCTTCTACGCGCATACCGCACGTCTCCAGAAGAGCCGCGACACCTATACGTACGGGGTTGGCATGGATTACTGGTGGATACAACCCAAGGCGATGTAGGCGGGGCTACGAGGATTCCATGGGCCTGTACTTTCTCCGTCGACTCCTCTTGATCCTGCCGACGCTATTCGGCATTACCCTGGTCTGCTTTGTGGTTATTAACCTGGCACCGGGCAGCCCGATCCAGCAAAAGCTGGCCGAGATGCGCTTTGGCGGCGCCATGGGAGGCGCCGGCATGAGCGGTCTCGGCGGGGAACGGGGTGACCAGGGGGTGACCGAGGAGGTGAGCGCGGCGCTCAAGCGGCAGTATGGCTTTGATAAGCCGCTGCTGGTGCGGTATGGGATCTGGCTCAAAAACATCGCCACCCTGAATTTTGGCGACAGTTTCGTCTACGAAGAACCCGTCATTGATGTCATCCTCGCCCGTCTCCCGATCTCCTTGCAGTTTGGGCTGACCTCCCTCATCCTGACGTATGTCGTATGCGTGACCCTGGGGGTCATTAAAGCCCTGCAAGACGGCTCCGCCTTTGACGTGAGTTCGACTGTGGTGCTGTTTGTGCTGTACTCCGTGCCACCGTTAATGCTCGGCATCCTCTTGATCGTCTTTGTCGCCGGGGCTGAGAACAGCTGGTTTCCCACCGGCGGTATCGTCTCTGACAATTACGACGACCTTCCCTTCTGGGGGCAGGTTGCAGACCGCCTCCGCCATTTCATCTTGCCGCTGTGTTGTTATATGATTGGGAGTTTTACCTTTCTCACCATGCTGATGAAAAACAGCATGCTCGATGTCATCAAGCTCGACTATGTCCTGACCGCACAAGCGAAGGGCCTCACCGAGAAAGTCGTCTATATGAAACACGCCTTGCGCAATGCCCTCATTCCCATTGTCACCGGCATGAGCGGTATTCTGTCGATCTTCCTGGCCGGCTCGGTGATCATCGAGCGCCTCTTTCAGATCAACGGCATGGGATTGCTGGGCTATAACGCGGCGCTCGCGCGTGACTACAACGTGCTCATGGGTTTGATCTTTATCTCCAGTGTCTTATTTTTAGCGGGACGCCTGTTGGTCGATATCCTCTACGTCTGCGTCGATCCGAGGATCGATTTTTCATGATCGAACGTCTGCTCACCAACGAGCAGTCGCTGCGGCGGTGGCGGCGCTTTAAGCGCAACAAACGCGCCGTAGTTGCCTGCTGGGTCCTGGGATGCCTCCTGGTGCTGAGCGCCACGGCGGAGTTCTGGGCCAATAACAAACCACTCATCCTACACTATAAGGACAAGACGTACTACCCAGCCATCACCTACTATCATCCGACGGTTTTTGGCCGCCAGGAGTTGCTGCAGATGGACTACCGTGCCCTGCAGTTGGGTGCGGGTGATTGGGCCCTGTGGCCCCTGATTCGCTGGCATCCTCTCGAACGCAACGACAACGTGGAGGCATGGCCCAGTGCACCGACCAGGGTCAATCTCATGGGGACCGATGTGAACGGGCGTGATGTGCTGGCCCGCCTGCTCTACGGCTTTCGCTACAGCTTCGCCTTTGCCTTCTCGGTGTGGTTCTTCAGCTCGGTGCTCGGCATTGTCATCGGCGCTACCATGGGCTACTTCGGTGCCTTTATCGATCTCTTTGGCCAGCGTTGCTTAGAAGTGTTCGAGTCCCTGCCGTATTTTCTCCTGCTGATCACCCTGATTGCCATTTTTACTCCGAACGTTTTCTGGCTCATTCTGCTCAATACGCTTTTTGGCTGGATGGGTATCGGTCAGTATATGCGGGGGGAAATGCTCACACTGCGTCAGCGCGAGTTCGTCGAGGCGGCGAGAGCCTACGGGGCGAGTACGCTACGCATCGTGTTCAAGCACTGCCTGGTGAACGGGCTGACCCCGTGGCTGACGCTCTCACCGTTTATGTTGTCAGGGTTGATCTCGACGCTGGCCGCCCTGGATTATTTAGGTTTCGGGCTGCCGCCGCCGACGCCGAGCTGGGGGGAGTTGTTTAATCAAGCGCAACAGTACTTTCGCATCGCCTGGTGGCTGGCCTTCTTCCCAGCCGCGGCCCTGTTTATTACGCTCCTGGTGCTCAACATGATCGGCGAAGGCGTCCGCGCCGCACTCGATCCACGGGCGTCGTAATGACAGCCAGCCAGCACGCAGAGCGGGAAACTGCTTTTCAGCATAAATTTGGCTATGCTAATATAGAGTCTATCTCTATTGATACAAACCCTCTCAGAGAGGTGGCGGCTCTGACCAGCCAGCGGGTAATACAGAGGCCGTATTGCGCTGGTATGCATAAAGACGCAACTTCTGCCGATAAAGTAGGAGTCAAGGAGACAATGTGTTGGACCCTGTTGAGGGCATGCGGTAATGGCTGAGCAAGCAACCCTGCAGACGCGGATGTCAATCTCTGGTTCGCAAGAATGGAGCACGGCCAAAGGTCGCACGGCTACCATTATTAATAAGATACACGCTGCGAAGAACCTCGACGAACTATTTTTCGAACTCAAAGGCGAGCTGGCGACGTTATTTGAAGTCGAGCAACTCACTCTGTATGCCGTCGATCGCGAGAAAAGGGAACTCTATTCGAAATACCTGTTGGACCCTCTGGATGGGGTCCAAGAAATCCGTGTGCCAATCAATGATGCCAGTATCTCGGGGTACTGTGCGCGCTATGGCAAAATTGTCAATATTGCTGACGCCTATGATGCCGCCGAATTAGCGACGATTCATCCACGCTTGTCCTTCGATCCGTCGTGGGATAGGCGCAGTGGCTTCCGCAGCCGCCAGATGCTTGCCATCCCTATCCTGGTGGAGCGCAAATACCTGATGGGTGTGCTCCTGCTGATCAACAAGCGGGGCGGTGATCGCTTCACGGTTGAGGAAGAGGGGTTTGCCTCAGACATTGCCGAAACACTTGGGCTTGCACTGCGCAATCAATCGCAGTTGGTACAGCGGCGCCCCAGCAAATTTGATTACCTGCTCGAGCAGCAGTTGCTCACGCGCCACGACT
>AR_comb_assmDRAFT_10045710_pt1 | contig 16201 bp, 15 predicted proteins | sample ArasoioldDNA_FD_10543 | JGI IMG/M metagenome (IMG submission 10543) | reverse complement strand
AAAAGCTATGATAATCAGCCCTCTGGGGTTATTTCAAGGACCGCAAGTGATTTCATAAATATTTCCCCCAAAGTTGATTTGTTCTTTTTCATCCCATACCATACCTCCAACTTTTTGACCCCAATAGAAGGTAAGGAGGAAGTCTTCTAATGTCACTCTGGAAATCATGCCAAGCAGGTTATCTGTTCGCCGTAGGACTATTGCTGCTGCTACCTGTGACTTCTTGGTCTCAAAGCAGCCCCGATCCGAAACTGATCGAGGGAGCCAAAAAAGAGGGTCAACTCGTTTACTATACGACGATGACCCTGGATCAGAGCAAGCAAACGGTAGATAAATTTGAGAAGAAGTATCCTTTTATCAAGGTCACTCTCTTTCGGACCGGAGGTGGACCACTGTTAAATAAGATCTTCACGGAATCCCGGGGTGGGAGGCACGATTGGGACGTGGTCGTTGGTAGAGGCGAGATGGTCTTGCCTCTGATGGAACGAAAACTTTTGGCATCTTACCGTTCGCCGGATTACAAGATGATTGACGACCAATTGGTAGACAAAGAGGGTTACTGGACAGCGTATTACGTCAATAGCTTTGTGTTGGGGTGGAATACCAAGCTGGTCAAGCGGGAAGATGTCCCAAAAACCTACGACGCCTTGCTAAATCCCAAGTGGAAGGGGGGATCGATATCTCTGGATACCGAAGCTTATGGAATGTTCGAAGGGCTAAAGAGTGTTTGGGGCGGAGAGAAAACCCTCGCCTATTTCAGAAAACTCGCGTCCCTGGACCCGGTTTTGAAACGCGGCAATACGGAAAGGGTTCAGCTACTGGTCGCCGGGGAGTATCCTTTGATCATTGCTTACAATCAGACCATTCAAAGAATGACCTCTCGGGGGGCGCCGGTTGACTGGATTGCACTCGAGCCCGCAGTGACTCAGGTGAATCCGGCGATGATTGGAGCGAAGGCGCCCCATCCCAACGCGGCGCGGCTCTTTTATGACTACATCCTTTCAAAGGAAGGCCAGGAACAACTCAGAGGTTTCCAAAGAATTCCCGTACGCAAGGACGTGGAGCCTGACCCGCCACGGCTGTTCAGGGGGTTTAAATACGTCATCGAGAATCCCGAGGCCTACAAGGATTTCGATGCGACGGTAAAGCAATACCTGGAAATTTTCAAGTTGAGGTAAAGAGAAAGACACCAGGCGCGAGGTGACGGTGGACAAACCTGCTGACTCCTGACACTTCTTGCCTAAGCGTTAAAGGGGTTCTTGAGCAAAATGGTTTGTTCTCGGCCAGGTCCGACCGAAACGAGAATAATCTCGGTTTCAATAATCTCCTCGAGTCGGCGCACATATGTCTGAGCTTGCGCCGGCAGGTCGGAGAATTTTCTCACATCGTCAAGAGGCTTGTCCCAACCTTCCATCTCCTGGTAAACCGCTTGGGCGTTCTGCATTACCTTCAAACTCGCGGGAAAATCGTTTACGACTTTGCCGTCATAACGGTAAGCCGTGCATGTTGGAATTTTCTTGAAACCCGTCAAGACGTCGAGTTTGGTCAAAGCGATGCCGGTGATGCCATTCATCCGGACCGCGTGGCGCACCCCGACGGCGTCGAACCAACCGCAGCGACGCGATCTGCCTGTAGTGGCGCCGAATTCGCCGCCCTCGCGCCGCAAGGTTTCTCCATCAGCCCCGTCGATTTCGGTGGGGAAGGGGCCGCTTCCAACGCGGGTTGTGTAAGCCTTGGAAATCCCGATCACTTGCTGAATGTGTTGGGGACCGATGCCTGATCCTGAGCAAGCTCCGCCTGTGATCGTGTTGGAGGAAGTAACATAGGGGTAGGTGCCGTGATCGACATCAAGGAGGGTTCCCTGCGCTCCCTCGAAAAGCACGCGCTTGCCGGCGCGTATCTTCTGGTCGAGCAGAAGGCCGGTATTTGTAACGTAGGGCTCCAGCTTTTCCCGAAATTGTTGATAACTACCATGGATCTCATCGAAGTCGAGGGGTTTCTCTTTGAGGATCGCTTTCAAGTAAATATTTTTTTCCTCGATATTGTGCTGGAGCTTGTTGCGAAAAGTGTCTTCTTCCAAGAGATCGATAAAGCGAATGCCGACCCGCGCTATCTTGTCTTCGTAAGCAGGCCCGATGCCGCGTCCGGTGGTGCCGATCTTGCCCTTGCCGCGAAGTCGCTCGCGAGCCAGATCGATGGATTTGTGATACGGCATGATCAGGTGCGCCTGCTCGCTGATGCGCAGAAAGGCGTCGTTCGCAAGATGCCCCTGCTTCTTTAGAGCGTTGATTTCGTCGATCAGAATCTTGGGGTCAATCACGACGCCGTTACCAATGAGGCAGAGTTTGTTGGGGTGTAGTGCTCCCGAAGGAACCAGATGAAGGACGGTTTTTTTACCGTCCACTACCAGAGTGTGACCTGCGTTATTGCCACCCTGGAAGCGGACGATGATATCGGCGTCTTCGGTAAAAAGATCGACGACCTTGCCTTTGCCTTCGTCTCCCCACTGGGCGCCGATGATTGCAACGTTGGCCATGGTATTATTTTTGGATTTTAGATTTGGATTTGGAAATCAAATCAGAGTTTCACCAGCTCCGCCGATACGATTTCCGGTCGGTCGCGTAGCTCTTGCAGCGCCTTCTTACTCACGGCATCGTCGACATGGATGAAGGAGATAGCATTGCCTCCCTTTTCAGTACGACCTAATTCCATGCCGGCGATGTTAATGCCGTTCCGCCCCAAGAGCGAGCCAACCGTACCCACGACTCCAGGTATGTCTCGATTGCGCAAAATAAGAATATAGCCCTCCGGCACGGCTTCGAGATAAAAACTATCCACTCTGACGATGCGCGGATGCTTGCTGGAGAAAACAACGCCCTCGACTTCGATTTGCTTGCCGCCGGTATCTATCTTTACCGTGATGTAGTTAGCGAAATCACCGGTCCGGCTGCTCTTGGATTCCACGACCTTGATGCCGCGCTCGCGTGCCATCAAGGGAGCATTCACATAGTTGACCGCTGATTCCATAATGGGCGCGAGAATGCCCTTCAGGACCGCTAAAGTGAGAGGGGCCAGGTTGTATTGCGTGACATCTCCACCGTATTCGACGGCCACCTCTTTTGGCAGTGAACCCGCCATCTGGCTCACCAAGCTGCCAAGCTTTTCGGCGAGCAGGAGATAAGGTCGAAGGACGTCCAGAAGCTCTGGGCTCACTGAGGGCACATTGAGGGCGTAGCGCACGACGCCCTGGGCGAGAAACTCAACCATCTGCTCTGCGACTGCGATGGCCACATTGAGTTGGGCTTCGTCCGTTGAAGCACCAAGATGCGGCGTCGTGATCACCTGATCCATTTTAAGGAGCGGATGATCGGGCGGCGGTGGTTCATCGACGTACACGTCCAATGCTGCTCCTGCCACCTTGCCCTCGCGGATGGCATCTGCGAGATCCTTTTCATCGACGATGCCGCCGCGGGCGCAGTTGATGATGCGGACGCCGGCCTTCATTTTGGCGAACGCGTCATGATTGATCAGCCCCTGCGTTTCCGACGTAAGCGGTACGTGGACGGTGATACAGTCAGATTTCGCGAAGATCTCCTCCAGAGTCGCCGGTTCTACACCCATGCGCGCGATGCTTTCCGAGGATATGAACGGATCGTAGCCGATCACCTTCATTCTAAGCCCGGCCGCGCGTTCGGCGACGATCCGGCCGACATTGCCGAGACCGATGACACCCAGGGTCTTGTTGCACAGCTCCATGCCGACGAATTTGTTCCGATCCCATTTGCCCCCTTTTAGGGAGGCGACTGCCTGAGGAATATGCCGTGCCAAGGCCATCATTAGCGAAATCGTATGTTCCCCGGTGGTTACGTTGTTGCCGCCGGGGGTGTTCATCACCACGATCCCTTTTTTGCTGGCGGCGTCGACGTCGATGTTCTCGAAACCGACGCCAGCCCGCCCGATGACTTTCAGATTTTTGGCTGCTTCGATGAGCTCCGCCGTGATTTTGGTACCGCTTCGAATCACCCAACCATCGTAGTCGGCGACAATTTTTTTGAGCTCCCCGGCCTTGAGCCCGATGCGAATGTCCACCTCGAAGCCCGGCGCGCGTTGGAAGACTTCCAATCCCTGAGGAGCCAGAGAATCGGTGACGAGAATCTTCATGGGCTAACTCAAAGCCTCCATCAGTACTTCTTGAGCGGCAGCAACGCCGCGACCGAAAGGAATCTCGGTGCCGAATTTTCTGAGGGCCATTTCCAGTGCGGCAATGGCCGTGATCACATCGAAGGCGCCCATGTAACCGACGTGAGCGATCCGAATCGCCTTGCCTTTCAATTGGTCCTGTCCTTCGGCGAGGACGACCCCCATCTGATCCCGGAGGTAATCCAAAACCTTGTCCGCGTCCAGACCATTTGGCAGGAAGATTCCAGTCGCCGCCGGGCTTGGACTGTCCGGCGCCAAAAGCTTCAATCCCATGGCCGTCGCCGCCGCGCGGGTTGCCCGCGCCATGCGTGCATGTCTGGCGTAGACGCGGTCGAAACCTTCCCGCGCCATCATGTTAAGAGATGCGCGTAGGCCGAAGATCAATGAGACCGCCGGTGTGAAAGCGCCGGAGCCCTTTGCCTGATTCTTGCGTTCAAGATTGAGGTCAAAATAGAAGCGAGGCAGCTTGGCCTTATTGGTTTTCTCCCAGGCGCGATCGCTGAGGGCGATGAATCCTAGACCCGGAGGCAGCATGAGCGCTTTCTGCGAACCTGTGACCAGGACATCGATGTCCCATTCGTCTAAAGGGACGGGCAAGACTCCCACTGCGGTGACACCATCGACGAGAAACAATGGCCCGTTCTCCGTTAGTTTTGCAATTTCCTTTACCGGATGGAGCACAGTGGTTGACGTCTCGCTCGCCTGGATCATGACACTTTGGATATCCGGATGCAGCTCGAGCTGCTTTTCGACATCTGCGACCCTGACTGCTTGTCCCCACTCGACCTTGATCTCGATGGGGTCGAGGCCGAACGCATTGGAGATATTTAACCACCGCTCGCCAAACTTACCGCCGTTGATCACCAAGACTTTGTCGCCCGGCGAGAATAGATTTGCTACCGCTGCTTCCATTGCGCCGGTGCCGGAAGAGGCCAGGATCAGAACATCGCCATTCGTACCAAAGAGTGTTTTGAGACCTTGGCGTGCTTCCTCGAAAATTTTGTTAAACTGGGGCGTTCGATGGTGAATCATCGTCTCTGACATCGCCAGCGCGACTTCGTTGGGAATCGGGGTGGGGCCGGGTGAGAGGAGATATTGCTTGATCATGACTATCCTTTTTACCTTTCGGCAACTTGAAGCCGCATCGCGGTGTACCGAGGCAGGCGAAGGGTGTGATAAACGGCGTCAGAAAAACCCAACGGCGCTGCATCCATAAAAAAAGCCTGAACCTCTCCTATTAAGAGACCCAGGCGTTCGGCCGTCTTAACGCTCTGCACTCCCTCGTGGTCGATTCCACGCTGACGCCAGTCGCGCAAAACCTAGGGAAAACTTCTACCTTAGAAGACCCAGGTTGTCAATGGTTTGGCGTTGCAAGGACGGTCGGCTGATTTGCCAACGTTAGTGCGATTGTGCAAATATCCGCATGCTTTATGGAACAACTTATTTTGTTTGACCTCGACGGCACACTCACCCGCACGCAGAACGGTCATGCTCCTTTCAATGAAGCGATTCTCGAGACCTTCGGCATGGTCGGCGATATCCGATCGGTGATTCCGGACGGTAACACGGACCCGCAAATCGTGCGAGAAATCTTCGCCAAAACAAACGTTGAAATGGGCATTGATGATGGCCGATGGGGACAATTTGCAGAAAGCTTGCAACGGAGCTACTTCCATGCCTTGCGCCAGGGGACGACGACTGTCCGTGCCCTTCCCGGCGCGTTGGAATTGCTCGCGGCGCTTTCGGCAAAGGATGAGTTTGGTCAAGGCGTGGTCACCGGCAATTTCGAGGTAACCGCGCAAATTAAGCTTGAAGCAGCAGGGCTGCATTCTTATCTGTGCCGCGGCGCTTATGCCAGCGATTCCTCCCATCGTCCTGACCTACCTAAAATTGCTAAGGCGCGCTGGGAGCAGTGGACTGGAAAGTCTTTGCGGCTTGAACAGTGCGTGATCATCGGTGATACACCGAAGGATCTCGATGCCGCGCGACAAAACGATATGAAGTGTATCCTGGTAGGGACGGGTAGGTATCCGGTGGAGGAGCTCCAATACTGGGGCCCGGATGCATGTTTGTCCGATCTGATAGATACGCGGGAAGTGATAAGCATACTTCTGAATCTGAAATCTTAGAAGACGAGGTGACAACATGCAGTACCGGATAGTTGGCAAAACGGGGATCAAAGTCTCTGAGATCGGCTTCGGCTGCGGCAACAATGCTGTTCTGATGGTTAAGGCGTCCTACGAAGACCAACGGAAGGCTGTCCGCCATGCGCTGGATCGAGGAATCAATTTCTTCGATACGGCGTTCGCCTATGGCTTGGGTAAGTCCGAGGAGAATCTAGGACGAATACTCAATGACCTCGGCGCACAACCCGTGATCTCCACCAAAATTCGCTTGGACGCTGATGCCGTCAGCAATGTTGAAGCCGCTACGATCTGGGCGGTGGAAGCGGGACTTGAACGACTCAATAGAGATCGCGTTGACTTTATCCAGCTTCACACCCGAGTCACGTTAGAGCGGGGAGCGGGCAAGCGCTTCAGTCTGACGCCGCAAGATGTCCTCGGACCTAAAGGGGTGATCGAAGGCTTCAAAAAGATGCGTGATCGAAGCAAGGTTGGCTACTTCGGCTTTAGTGGACTAGGTGAAGTGACGGCACTGCACCAGCTGGTTGACAGCGGAGAATTTCATGGGTTTCAGGCCTACTATAATTTGCTCAACCCGAGTGCGGGCCAGTTGGTCTCACCAAACTTCAGCGCGCTGGATTACCGCCGTATTATCGATCGCGCAGCTGCCAATGGCATGGGCGCTTTTGTCATTCGTGTCCTGGCTGCGGGTGCGTTGACGTCAGATCCCAGCCCCGGCGGAGGCAGCAGCGCGGAACCCCTCTCGCCCGGATCCGACTATCCTTTGGATGTGGAACGCGCCGGGAAGGTAAAGGCTACCCTTGGTCTCGATGGAAAAAGTCTGGCGCAAGCGGCGATCCGCTTTGGTTTAATGAAATCGGAAGTATCCACGGTTCTCGTGGGTTTTTCTAACAGAACGCACATCGACGAGGCCGTGACTTGTTCAGGCGCGGGCGGATTGTCCCAGGATACCATGACGAAGATGAGACAGCTTTGGGATGCAGATTTCGTGGCTTGAAGCGCTAGTGTGATGAAGGAAGCGTTTTGATCCTGAGCGCTCCTGCGTCTTTCCAGCGGCGTGGAGTTAGATACGGCCAAAGAGATGGTCAATCCTCCGAGGCCGATTTTGGAGAAAGCGATTGTAGAAATTTCTTGCTCAATTAGGAGGTCAGAATGAGAACGTTGACACTAGTAGTCTTTATTCTGTTAACCTCGATTCCGCCTCTTCAAGCCCAAACGCCTTACTATCAAGGGAAAACCATAACGGTTCTCGTCGGAACCGTGTCAGGGGATCTCTATGATCTCTACGCTCGTGCCATCGCTCTGTATATGGGAAAATACATTCCGGGAAATCCCAACATCATCGTACAAAACATGCCCGGTGCGGGACAAATGATTGCGGCCAATTATATCTATAACGTCGCTAAACCAGACGGTTTAACCATCGCGGCGATTAATGCGGGTCTCTATTTCGAGCAGCTGATCGGCCGGGCCGAGGTCAAGTTCGACTGGACGAAATACACTTGGATTGGCAACGCTACCAAGTCTCCCCAGGTGCTCTACATGCGCGTGGATAGCCCGTTCAAGACCATTGAAGATGTGCGCAGCGCCAAAGAGCCGCCCAAGTGCGGCACCACAGGTATGAGTAACATGGGCTACTTCGTGCCGAAGCTTTTAGAAGAAACGGTTGGCGCGAGATTTAACGTAGTGGCCGGTTACCAGGGCGGGAACGAGATCGATCTTGCTGTGGAAAGGGGCGAGATCCAGTGCCGCTCGCTCAGTTCCGAGGCGTTCTTTTCGCGGGAGCCCTTTCACACCTGGCGCAAGAATAACTTCGCAAGAGTACTGGTGCAAGGAGGAAGAAAAAGGGACGAGAGGCTACCCGACGTTCCGACCCTCTACGAGCTGATGGACAAATACAAAGCGCCGGAAGCGGGGCGGCGCCTGGCTACGGCATTGCTTGCTTCAGGCGATTTTCATCGGCCCTACCTCGGGCCTCCCAATATGCGGCGGGAGCAGGTGCAGGCTCTGCGCGAAGCCTTTTCGAAAACAGTAAAAGACCCGGGGTTTCTGGCAGAGACCAAAAACAAGAAGCTCGATATCGATCCAAGCAGTGGTGAGGAAGTGGAGACGTTAACCAAGGAAGTAATGTCCCAGCCGCCCGAGGTGATTGAACGATTGAAGAAACTGATGGGAAAATAGGGCGGAGCGGAGCCGGTTGGAACCAAAGCCCATCTTGGACGGATGGTTTTGTACTTTACGGTTTGATATCTTGCAAAAACCAATCTGTCGGAATTTCGTGGCCTAAGCCATTCTCTTTTGCGGCGCGGTAGGCGCAATAGCCCATGGCGGCAAATTGCACTCCCGTGCCAACGTTGTTGAGAAAAAAGGTGATTTGTTTATCGCTGGTGCGGCCGGGAGCTTTGCCCGCGATAAGATCGGAAATTTCAGGATAGCGGCTCCAGTCTCGCGCCTTCTCGCGGCGCACGCCGGGCATGTCCTTGATGATTCCGGGCGGTTGGTAATGTTGAATGCCGCCAAATTGAGTATGGATGGCGACGACATCGCTCTTCGCCAGTGCGGCTTCGTCCATTTCAAATTCCCGAATAGCGTTGTAGTGCATGCCAGCCTGTAACCAGTCGGCTTTCACCACGGGACGGGACGAATTGGTGGCGGTGCAAACGATGTCGCAGTCGGTAACTGCCCTTTCGGCGTTTTCCACAGGATCAGTCGGGATCTCGGTTTCTCTTTCCATTTCTTTAGCGAAATCATTGCGGTGTTCTGGATTGGAACTGAAGATCTTGACGCGCTTGATCGGTCGCACCGCCGTCAGAAAACGAAAATGCGCATGGGCCTGGCCGCCAGAACCGATCAGAGCCAGGACTTCCGAGTTCTTTCTCGCCATAACTTTGACGCCCAGCGCGCTGGTCACGGCAACCCGGGTCTGCTGAATGAGGCCATCGGGCATGATGGCGAGCAGTTCGCCGGTCTCGGCGCTAAAAAGCTGCACGAGGCCGACAAACATTCCTTTTGCGAGAGGCAATTTTTCCAGCCGAACGGAGTTGTTGACATGCTGCTCCTGGTCGACGGTTGAGGTAATCCGGAGCGCCAATACGCCGTATTTTCCTACGCCGCCGTCGACTGACTTGAAGTTATAAGTAGATTGCGGGAGGGAGTGGGGTAGGTACGACTGGCTGGTGGGTCGATTGACCGCCCGGCTAGACGCTAGTTCCCGATAGGTTTCTTCCATGACATTGAGACATTCTTTGAGACTGAGAGATTTTCGAATGTCGTCGTTGCTTAGAATGAGAGTCATCCCTGCCTCCGCGCTAGCAATTCTTTGAGTGCCATTCCTATACGATCGATGTATAATTGTCCAATCAGCTGACCGGGGTTTTGATAATGAGTGCGGAGGATGCCCTGGATAACTTCAGTTTCCCGTGCGAATCAGTAAAGTCTGCTGTTTTACCGCCGATAAGAGAACTGGGGGACATGCACTTGGTAGCGTTCTTGGGCGTGCATCTATTTCCGCATTTCGATCGCAACCCTCTAATTCTCCGATAAGAAGTTCAATAGCAGCATGGTGTGGAACACAATATGGAAATTGGCGCAGTGAAGAATCTTTCAGTAGACGATCGCGGGATGCCTTCCTCAGCCACTTGTGTGGCTGATATCATGAGCACCAGCCTGGTCACTCTTTCTGCGCATCACACTTTTGGACAGGCTGTCCAGTTAATGACCAATTCTCCTTTTCGCCACTTTCTAGTCATTCATGCGGATGGGCGGCTCGCCGGAGTTTTCTCCGATCGAGATGTTTTGCGGGCCCTTGGCCGCACCCCTAATTGGCAGGGCAAAAATGTGAGCGGGGTGATGACGCACAAAGTATTTACGGCGAGCCCGGAAACCCCCCTTTCGGTGGCAGCTTCGGAAATGTTGTCTCGCCGTATCAACTGCCTTCCCGTCTTTGGCAAGGACGGCAAGGTATGCGGCATTATAACTTCGACCGATCTGTTGCGTAGCTACCAAAAAATTCAAGCCTCGCTGGAGAATTCGTGCATCACGGACGAAGCATCTATGTGATTTTTATGATGGGATTAGTTCTTTTGACGGATTTTGCTTAAGGAGGTCTCGGCATGAATCACGGTAATCCGGAATCTACGGCACGCGAGGCTTCAATGCCTTCGGAAAATGACACGCGTGGCAGATATAAATGTGTCGCTGACGTGATGACCCGCAAGACGGTCACCCTTAGCCCCCATCACGGCTTCGCCGAAGCGGTGAGTCTAATGGCCGACCGTCATTTTCGTCATGTCGTCGTTGCGGATACCGGCGGGCAGATTCTCGGTGTGATCTCGGATCGCGATATCTTGCGTACGTTAGCACGCACAAGCAACTGGCAAACAAAGGACGTGGGTCAGATCATGACCCGCGACCCTATTACCGTGAAGTGTGAAACTCCGATTTCCGTTGCGGTGGCAAAGATGGTCGCCAAACGTATCAATTGTCTGCCGGTGCTCGATGATGAGGGAAAGGTATGTGGAATTCTCACATCGACGGATCTGCTCAAAGCCTATCAAAAGCTTCTGGAGTCGCTCGAGAACAATCGCGCGACTCTCTGACACTAGGGTAGGTGTATCTGCAAGATCTGGATTAGTGTCAAACCGCAGGCGAAAAGAGAGAGCGTAAGAAAGGTTGCTGACGGCGAGTATCGCGTCGCCGTCCATCCGCCGGCTCAGGACAATCAAGCCAACCAAGCAGTCGTCCAACGATTAGCTGACTATTTCTCTGTTCCCCAGTCGGCCACAGGATTCTCCGTGGCCAGGGATCCAGAAAAAAACTGATAGAGATCGTGTGAGTCGGTTTCTTCAATTAACGGCGACGTTTGCGAGCCACTTTTCGAACCGGTTTTTCTTCCTCGCTGCGCGTCTCTGCTGAAGAGTCCAGCTTAGGCTGGATGTTGTCCTTGATCCATTTCGGATCCCACCATTCCTTTGGCAATACGGGTATCCCCTGAAGGAGCGTTGCGAAGTGCAAATGGTCGCCGACGGCTAAACCTGTTTCTCCGGTTTTACCGATAATCTGCTGCTGTTTGATCTGTTCGCCCTCCTTAACTTCAATGGAACTCAAATGACCGTAAAGTGTGGAAAGTCCGAGGCCGTGGTCGATGATAACGGTATTGCCATAGATCCCCAAATCTCCAACGAAGCTCACGATCCCACTGTTAGCTGCTTCCACAGGATATTTTTTGGTTACGGAGAGATCAAAGCCGAGATGATAGGCGGTATCGATCGGTTCATCGCGATAGGTGTAGGTTCTTGCGTCTGCGAAGTTGGCCTCTACTTTGGAATTGGAAAGCTGAATGAAGGGACCGCTCCAAAGCATGCGGCTGGCGGTTTTTTGACCTATGCCGCGAATCTTGTCTTCGTTTTCCTTGCGCACACCATGATTCACCTTAACGAAAATGTCTTTTGGACTTCCCTGGCGCGCTCCGATATCGTTCAAGAGGGGCGCAACTTTGCCTTGGATAAAATCGTCGGACACCGGGATGGTGCTTTTTTTGTACTTGACATCCTTCAGAGCATAAGCCAGTCGCAGCTCGCGCGAGTTGCCCGCCTTGTCGGTCGCCACCAGGACGGCTTTTTCGTTTTCGGCTACGTTATAGGGGTGAGCGAAGAAAGCGATATAGGTATCAGGATCCTTGGTTTGTCCCTTATAACCCGGAAAAAAATAGTTGCCGATTTTCACACCGCTTGTCGCGGCATCGGATGAGGTCTTATAGGCAACCAATCCGACCCCACCGAAGTTGATGTAAGGATCGTCCGCCATGAGTTCCAGCGCCGGCGGGGTGATATCAATAGTGACGTGTTTCTCGATGACGGTCTCGTTGCCTCTGAAAAAGCTCCACAAAGAGCGGTCGCGAGCAGTGACTCGCAATACGGCGGGGCCTTCTTTGATCCCGGCCAGTTTTGATGAAGCAATCGTCACCTTCGTTTGCATTACCGGCGGGTCATACTCTTGCGAGAAGAGGGAGCGTTCGCTGCCTGCGGCAGAAAGCGCTACAGCAACGGACTTCAGACCGGTCCCTGATTCATTGATTTCTATTTCTATAGGAGCGAGGCCAAGGGTGTCGGTGTCAGGTGTGATTTTGACTTGCGGTTTGTGCCATTCAAACTTGGGCACTAAGAAATAGCCTCCAGCAACAATGACTGCGAGCAGGATGACAATGACGCTATTTCTAAGAACGTTTGTTCTTCTGGGAGGTCTACCTAGTTCAAGGGCAGTCATGCTTTGAGTGATGGGAAGACGGGATCTCTAGCTTGTTGAACCGAAATAATAAACTTGCGACTGTCCGAAGTCAATGAAATACGGCGTGCAAATTCCGTTGAAACCGACTATGAAACTCTTTTGCAGAGAACGAATCAGTGATGTAAGTTTTATAGTCAGGCTAGAGCATGCCTCTATCGTTGAAGCTGTAGTAGCGTTCGTGGCCGATGACGACATGATCGAGCACTCGGATCCCCATGACCTCGCCAACTTCTTTGAGCCTGCGGGTGATCTCGATGTCTTCTTGGCTGGGTGCGGGATCGCCGCTGGGGTGATTGTGAACGAATATAACCGCAGCCGCTGATTCGCGAATCACGGGATTGTAGACTTCCCGGGGATGAACTAGTGACGCGGTTAGTGAACCTTCGGAAATCTTCACTTCACGGATCTTTCGGTTTTTATTGTTCAAAAGCACGACGTAGAAAAGCTCGCGTTTCTCTTTTTCAAGGCTCTCGCGAAAATGATGGAACACGTCTTCGGATGAGCGCAAGGGCTGGCCCACTTCCCACTTGTGATTGCCGATCCGTCTCGCTATTTCCAGGCACGCTTTGATTTGAGCGACCTTTGCCGGTCCGACTCCCGTGATTTTTCGTAATTCGCTGACGGAGGCTTCCTCAATTCCCTTTAAGCCCCCAAATTGGCCTAATAGGTGGCGAGCATGATCAACAGCACTTTCCCCTGTGCTAGCGTTGCCCACGCGAAGGACAATCGCCAGCAATTCGGTATCCGTCAAAGCCTGGGCACCGTTTTCGAGCAGCTTTTCTCTGGGCCGATCTTCCGCCGGCCATTCTTTGATGCTGGTTGGGTATCGACTCATGGTTTCCTCGGCGGGCGGTTTGGCGGCTCTTGGCCATTCCAGGCCTACGCCCGCCGTTCCCTCTACCATAATGGATGGCCTAGTCCAACACTCTTAAAACTAGCCCTTTTAGATATTCGCCTTCCGGATGATGCAGGCTCACAGGGTGGTCGATGGGTTGGCCTAGTCTCTTGAGGATGGTGACTCTACGACTGGCATCGGCGGCAGCACCGAAAACGACTTTCTGGAACAGGTCGATGGAGAGATGCTGCGAACAAGAGAAGGTGAGAAGGAAACCGCCTGGTTTCACTTGCCGCAGAGCGTGGAGATTGAGGAATTTATAGCCGCCAGTGGCAGCGTCGATGTCGCTGCGTTTACGGGCCAACGAAGGCGGGTCAAGGACGATAATGTCAAAAGCGCTGTCGCCTTCCTTCAGGTAGGTGAAGGCGTCGCCTTTGAGCAGCTCTGAACCGTCGATTGGAAAACCATTCAATATCAGGTTTCGCTCGGCCAATTCCAATGCCGGCCTCGATGAATCCAACGAAACCACTTCCTTGGCACCACCACCCAAGGCATAAATGGAGAAGGCGCCGCTGTAGGAAAAGCAGTTCAGAATGGTCTTGTCCCGCGCGATGGTTGAGAGCATGGCTCGGCTGTCTCTCTGGTCGAGAAAAAATCCGGTTTTCTGTCCGCGCCGTACGTCAACACCGAACTTGAAACCGTTCTCTTCGATGGCAATCAATTCGGGAGGCGGTTCTCCCGCCAACACTCCGACGGACGGTTCGATGCCTTCTTCGTCTCGAACCCGTCCTTCGCTCTTCTCGAAGATGCCTTTCGCAGCGAGCAGATTTGAAAGCGCATCGACGATGAGGGGTTTAAAGCGATCCATGCCGGCCGTAAAAATCTGGCAAACAAGAAATTCGCTATAGCGATCGACGATCAAACCGGGAAGAAAGTCGCCTTCGCCGTTGAGGACCCGGTAAGCGTTAGTCACCCCAGAGAGAATTGATTCACGAATGGATAAGGCTCGAGAGATACGGCGGGAAAAGAAGTCGCCGTCGATCTCTTCCTTCTGCCAGGTTAGAATACGGATTCTGATTTGCGATTTGGGACTGAACAGACCCCGAGCGATCCAGTTTCTCTCACAATCGAAAACATCAGTGATCCCGGCAGCGTCGGCGTTGCCCTCGGTTTGGTCTATAGCTCCGGAGAAAATCCACGGATGACCCCGGAGAACCGGAACTTCTCGGCCTTTCTTTAAGATGATGCGCAGCAAGGGATCGGGTGAGACTACTCTTTTCTGATAAACGTTCCGCTCTTGCCGCCGCTCTTTTTTACGAGCCTGATTTCCCCGATGGACATCTCGCGATCAACGGCCTTGCACATATCGTAGATCGTCAACCCGGCCACCGAGACAGCGGTCATGGCTTCCATCTCGACCCCGGTTTTCCCGCTGACGTGCACGCTGGCCTCGATTTCCACACGGGCTGGACGGTCTGCGGGCGTCAAATCAATTTGAACCGACGTGATGTTGAGCGGATGACACATCGGGATGAGTTCGGAGGTCTTCTTTGCTGCCATAATGCCTGCGACGCGCGCCACTGAGAAGACATCGCCTTTTTCGATCTTGTCGTCCAAGATCAGTGCCAGGGTCGCGGCATGCATGTGAATCGTACCCCGGGCTACGGCGATCCTGCTGGTTATGTCCTTGTCGCTAACGTCCACCATTTTGGCGCGACCCTGTTCGTCGAGATGACTCAGCTTCGCGATATTTACCTTTCTTTCTCGCATAGAACTTTTATGTTACAGAAACTATATGCCGAATAAAAGTCACTATCGTGTCATTATTCTTGGATCCGGGGCGGCCGGCTTGACCGCGGCTATCTATGCTGCCCGGGCGGATCTCGAACCCCTGGTCATCGAAGGCTGCCAACCCGGAGGGCAATTGACCATTACCACAGAAGTCGAAAACTATCCCGGCTTTGCCAAAGGGATCATGGGCCCGGATCTGATGGAAGAGTTCAAAAAACAAGCCCTCCGGTTTGGTACCGAAATGGTTTTCGGCGAAGTGACTGCGGTGAATCTAAAACAGCGCCCATTTCAAGTTATTGTCGGTAAAGAGAATTTGACTTGTGATTCTTTGATCGTGGCCACCGGAGCGACGGCCAAGTTGTTGGGCATCGAGTCCGAGAAAAAACTCATGGGCCACGGGGTGTCGGCTTGCGCTACCTGCGACGGTTTCTTCTTCAAGGATAAAGAATTGGCCGTAGTTGGAGGTGGAGATACAGCAATGGAGGAGGCCACCTTCTTGACGAAATTCGCCGACAAAGTGACCGTTGTCCACCGGCGCGACGCGCTGCGCGCGTCAAAAATCATGCAAGATCGTGCCGTGAAAAACCCCAAGATCGGCTTTATATGGGACACGGTTGTGGACGAGGTGTACGGCGATCCCAAAGCTGGCGGGGTCACCGGCGTCCGCCTGAAAAACTTAAAGACCGGCAAGAGCGAAGATTTCAAAACCGATGGTCTTTTTATTGCCATCGGTCATGAGCCTAATACCAAACTCTTTGTCGGACAATTGGATCTAGATCCGGCGGGTTACATCGTGACGCACGACGGTACCAAGACCAACGTAGTGGGGGTTTTCGCTTGTGGCGATGTACAGGATCACGTCTATCGGCAGGCGGTGACTGCCGCTGGGACCGGGTGCATGGCTGCCATCGACACGGAACGATTTCTCGAAAGCCAAACCCATTAG
>AR_comb_assmDRAFT_10075822_pt1 | contig 16202 bp, 17 predicted proteins | sample ArasoioldDNA_FD_10543 | JGI IMG/M metagenome (IMG submission 10543) | reverse complement strand
CGCATCGCCCGCACCCTCACCCGCATCGCCCACGAAATCGTCGAGCGCAACAAAGGTGTTGATGACCTCGCGCTTATTGGTGTGCGCACGCGCGGCGTCTACATCGCTCGTCGTCTCCGCAAGACACTCAAGGAAATTACCGGCGATGAAGTGCCGACTGGCGCGCTCGATATCACGCTCTACCGCGACGACCTGATGCGCCACGCGGTAGGGCCGCAGCCGGTTATTCGCCGCACTGAAATTCCGTTCTCCATTGACAACAAGAAGATTCTGCTCGTCGACGACGTGCTTTACACGGGTCGTACGACGAGGGCAGCGCTCGACGCGCTCATTGATTTCGGCCGGCCGAAGGGAATTCAGCTCATCGTGCTCGTCGATCGCGGCCATCGCGAGCTGCCGATCAAGGCTGACTACGTGGGCAAGAACCTGCCCACCAACCCGGAGGAAAGCGTTCAGGTACGGCTGCAGGAAGTCGACGGCAACGACGAAGTCGTGCTGCAGCAGGAGGCACTGGTATGAGCCCGACGGTTCACGACATCGAACAGCGGCCGGCAGTTACCTCGCTCCGCTCGAAAGATCTGCTCGGCATCTCCGACCTGACGCCGGATGAAATCAACCTGATTCTCGACACCGCGGACGCCATGAAGGAGGTTGCCTCGCGGCCGATCAAGAAGGTCCCCGCCCTGCGCGGCAAGACGGTCGTGAATCTGTTCTTCGAGCCGAGCACGCGCACGAGGACGTCGTTCGAGATCGCCGAGAAGCGCCTCAGCGCCGACACGCTGAACATCGCCATCGCGACGTCGAGCGTGGTGAAAGGCGAGACGCTCGCAGACACTGCGATGAATCTCGAGGCGATGCGGCCGGACATGATCGTGCTGCGCCACTCGTCGTCAGGCGCGTGTCACCTGCTGTCGCGCATCTGCCGTTCGGCGATCATCAACGCCGGAGACGGCATGCACGAGCATCCGACACAGGCTCTGCTGGACGCGTTCACCATCCGCGAACGAAAGAAGCAGCTCAAAGGACTGAAGGTCGCGATCATCGGCGACCTGCTGCACAGTCGCGTGCTGCGCTCGAACATCCTGCTACTGACGAAGATGGGCGCGGACGTCTGGGTGTGTGGCCCGCCGACGCTGATGCCGACCGACATCCGCCGCTTCGGCGTCAACGCCACGAGCAACGTCGAACACGCGGTGCGCGACGCCGACGTGATCATGATGCTGCGCATCCAGCTCGAACGGATGGAAGGCGCCTACTTCCCGTCGCTGCGCGAGTACTTCAACGTGTTCGGCATGACCGAGGCGCGTATGCAGCTTGCCAAGCCGGACGTGATGATCATGCATCCGGGACCAATGAATCGCGGCGTCGAGATCGCGTCCGAGGTCGCGGACGGTCCGTACTCAGTGATTCTCGACCAGGTTGCCAATGGCGTTGCGGTGCGGATGGCGGTTCTCTACCTGCTGGCCGGCGGAGCGAAACATGAAGAGGCTGCTTAAGGGGGGACGCGTCGTCGACCCGGCGAACGGCATCGATGGCGTGCGCGACATCCTCATCGACGGTGAACGCATCGCGCGCGTCGGCGCGGATCTTCCGGTGAACGGCGCGACGGTCACCGAGATTCCAGACGGCCTCATCGTCTGCCCCGGCTTCATCGACATGCACGTACACCTGCGCGAGCCGGGCCAGGAGCATAAGGAAACCGTGGCGACCGGCACTGCATCAGCGGTGGCAGGTGGCTTTACGGCGGTCGCGTGCATGCCAAACACGAGTCCGGTCAACGACGATGCGAATGTCACGACCTACATCCTGGAGAAGGCGCGCGAAGCAAACCTGGCGCGCGTCTATCCGATTGGCGCGGTGTCGAAGGGCTCGCAGGGCGAGCTGCTCGCCGATATCGCGGACCTGCGCAAAGCCGGATGCGTCGCCATCACGGACGATGGGCATCCGACGAAGACGGCAATCCTGCTGCGGCGTGCGCTCGAATACGCAGCGATGTTTGGCATGCCGGTCATCGAGCATTGCGAAGATCCGTCGCTCATGGGTGATGGCGTTGCGCACGAGGGCTACTACGCGGCTGCGCTCGGTCTGCGCGGCATTCCGGGCGCGGCGGAGGCGCTTGGCGCCGAGCGAGGCATGCTGCTCGCCGAGCTGACGGGATCGCACTTTCACGTCGCGCACATGAGTGCGCGGGCGTCACTGCGCGCGGTGCGCAAAGCGAAGGAAGCCGGCATTCGAGTGACGTGCGAAGTCGCGCCGCATCACTTCACGCTCACTGACGAAGCGCTGTCTACACCTATCGCCTACGATACCAACACGAAGATGAATCCGCCGCTGCGCGAGGCCGCGGATCGCGATTCCATGGTGGAGGGAATCGCCGATGGGTCCGTCGATGCGATTGCGACGGATCACGCGCCGCATCACTACGACGAGAAGAAGGTCGAATTCGATCGCGCGCCCTTCGGCATCGTCGGCCTCGAAACCGCGGTTCCGCTGACGCTCGATCGACTCGTGCACACCGGACGCATCCGGCTGACGCGCATGGTCGAGCTGCTGTCGATGAATCCGGCGCGCATACTGAACGTCCCAGGCGGAACGCTGTCGGAAGGGGCGCCAGCAGACGTCACGATCATTGCGCCCGACCTGAAAGTAACGATCGAGGCCGCCAGGCTGCGATCACGATCGAAGAACACACCGTTTGACGGCTGGCAGCTGCGCGGCGGCATTGCCGCGACGATGGTTGGCGGGCGGCCGCTGTTTGTCAATTCGGAGACGAGGATATCGCTGTGATGGCTACGCTGATGACCACAAGACAGGAAGAGATCCGCGAAAAGGCGCTGAAAGACCTGCAGCAGTTTCAGGTGCTGATGCTCGACGGCCACTTCGATTTCGGCAACGGTTACCACGGCCGGCTGTATATGAATCCGCATCGCCTGTTCCGTTATCCGTCGACGATCTGGCGATTCGCGCAGGATCTGATCGACGTCCTGCCCGCGTCGGTGCTCGACGCGACGGAAGTCGTTGCCGGTCCGGCCACTGGGGGCGCGCTGCTCGCGCACACGGTTGCGGGCCTGCTCGACAGCCGTCGGGACATCACTCGCACGCCGACGATGTTCGCGCCGTTCGTTGTGGATGCGTACCGGGGACCAGGACTGAGCCGGTTCTATCGGCAGCAGATCATCGGCAAGAACGTATTGATTGTGGACGATGTGCGGAACACGGGTCAGACGCTGTCGCGCTGCGCGACGATCGCGCGCTCCGTGGGCGGCAACGTGCTGGCGACGGCCGAGCTCTACGACCGCATGGAAGCAACCGTCGATGCGGGCGTGCCGAACGTCGCGCTCGCCGAATACAAGGCGCCGGAAAACTACCCGGCGGATCGCTGTCCGCTGTGCAAGGCAGGCGTGCCGATCACGACGTTTTGATTCGTGATTTGCGATTTGTGATTTGAAAAAATCAGTAATCACCAATCGCAAATCACTAATGACAAATCACTTGTACGGACGGATCTGGATGGTGGGATCGCGATAAGCCCACTGCACGGCCGCATTCGCAAATTGATGCGGGTGCAGCTTCGCAAACTCGGCGTCGGGTTCAACCACCGAATAACTTGCAAGATCGCCATGCGCCCGGCGGAACTTCGCCAGATATTCCGGATAGACCTGCGTGCGCATCGCGAAGTCCCGGACGTTCGAGTTGGCGAATACGCCGAAGCGAATCGCGATAGCAGCAACAACCACTGCGAGCACCGGCCGATATCGAGGTCGGTTCAACAGCATCACGGCCTCCGCAAGCAGCAGCGAGAACCCGATCGCCGGCTGATACAGATACCTCGACGTGTTCCCCCAGTTGAACGACAGGAACGGCGCAAGCGCCAGCAGCATCCAGCAGGTGGCAAACCGGACGCGCCCGTTGCCGCGCACCAGCAGCGCGATCACGCCGACGACGATAACCACGTAGTTCAGCGCATCGCGCCGCCCGACGTAGAGGCCGACGATGTAGTTGAGCGCGTTGGTGATGATGTGAAAGCCGAACGTGTAGTAACCCTGCGAGACGACGTAGTTGCGGCTGTTGATCCAGAGATCGAGCGCGAGATAGAGCGCGATCAGCACCGCATAGGGAGCAAAGATCCGCCAATCCGCGGGGAACGGCGGGCCCTTCGGCCTTCGCCAAGGCTCCGGCCGCCAGATCAACCAGTCGCTCAGCAACAACACGGGCAAGAAGACTACGGAGCTCTCATGCGTCAGCAGTGCAAGCGCGAACGCCGTGACTGAGAGCATGCGAAACCGCCGTTGACCAGAATCGCGCCAGCGCAGGAACCAGAGCACGCTGAGGCAGCCAAAGAGCGCTCCGATCGTTTCCGCGAGGGCTCCGACCCATGCCACCGCATCGATGTCCGAGGGCTGCACGGCGAAGAACAGCGCGGCCACAAAGCCGAACACCCGATCGCCACCGATGCGCGTTGCAAGGGCAAAAAGGACAAGCACCGTGGCGGTGTGCAACACGATGCTCGCCGCATGAAACAGCAGCGGCGAGCCGCCGAGCAGCGGCGTCATCGCACCGAAGTAGACGTCGATGACGGGCCGATAGAAGTGGCTCATGCTGCCGAAGGCGACGAGCTGCCCTGGATGAAACGCCCAGGATGTCACCAGCCACTGAAAGTCGTCGTCGAAGAAATAGGCGGAGAGTGCGTTGTGATAAACAATGACAACCGCCACCACGAGAACGAGGACAGCGACGAGATGACGTTTCCGGATCTGTTCGGCCGACGCAAACCGTTGATTGGGGTGCTTCATCTGCTGCCGCTGCCCGGAGCGCCACTGTACGACGGCGCGATGCAGAAGGTCTACGATCAGGCGCTCGCCGAGCTCGACGTCTTCAAGCAGCACTCCCTGGACTCGGTAGTCGTCGAGAACTTTCGCGATATGCCGTACTTTCCAGGGCGTGTCCCCCCGGAAACCGTTGCCGCGATGGCGGCCGTATCGCGCGAGATCGTGCGCGCCGCCGGAATGCCGGTGGGGATCAACGTGCTTCGCAGCGACGGCGAAGCAGCGATTGCGATTGCGGCGGCGTCAGGCGCGCATTATGTGCGCGTCAATGTCCATATGGGTGCAGTCGTCGCGGATCAGGGCATTGTCCAGGGGAGCAGTCAGTTTTCGGTGCGCCTGCGCAGCACGCTGAAATCGAACGCGCTCATTTTCGCGGATGTCGGCGTGAAGCATGCCGCGGCGCTCGCCGGCCGCAGCCTCGACATCGAGACGCGGGACCTTGCGGAACGCGGCCTCGCCGACGCGGTGATCGTCACCGGTGACCGCACCGGCGTGGAGACAAGCGTGACGGACATCGAGCAAGTCCGCGGCGCGACCCGGCTGCCTATTCTCGTTGGCAGCGGTGCGACCCCGGAAAACCTCGAGCACGTGCTGCCGAAGGTGGACGGCTTGATCGTCGGCAGCTATTTCAAGAAAGATGGCGCCGGACACAACTTCGTGGAGTCGGCCCGCGTCGCGCGGTTCGCGCGGCGATTCGCCGAATTGAGAGGATGAGATGAAAGCGATTATTGGAACGCTCCTCGTCATGATGTCAGCGGCAGGCGCGGCATCGGCGTTTGCGCAGGACCGGCTGCCGCCGATTGCGGCAGACAAACTGACCGATGCGCAGAAGAAGGCGTTCGCCGAATTCAAGGAGGAGCGCAAACAGGACGTGTTCGGTCCGTTTGTCCCGCTCAGCCGCAGTCCGCAGTTGATGATCAACGCGGCGAAGATGGGCACCTACCTGCGCTTCGGCAACTCTCTGCCGCGCGACGTCAGCGAGTTCGCCATCCTGCTCGTGTCGCGGCGCTTCACGCAGCAGTACGAGTGGTATGTGCACGCTGCCGACGGCAAGACCGCTGGTCTCTCCGACGCCATCATCCAGGCGGTCGCCGACGGACGACGACCCGAAGGCATGAGCGAAGGCATGGAAATCGTCTACGAGTTCAGCAACGAGCTGAATGATTTCCACAGCGTCACCGATCGGACCTACCAGCGGATGGTCGCGAAGTTCGGCGAGCAGGGGATGATGGATCTCGTAGGCCTCAACGGCTATTACTCGATGATTTCAATGGTGCTGAACGTTGGCCGAACTCCGCTCCCGCCCGGACAGGCGCCGGGACTCAAGCCGTTTCCAAAGTAGGCTCGAGGACCTCTACCGGACGTTCGACCATCCGGACGCGGCCTCAGACCCTGTCCACATCGTCCGGCGCTACACCGCGCCGGACGATCGTGAGGTGGTCGGGTTCTGTGCGGCCGCACTTGCGTTCGGCCGCGTGGCCAGCGTTCTCAACTCCATCGAATCGCTGCTGACGGCGATGGGCCCGCATCCGGCTGCATTCGTACGATGTTTCAATGCAGAGCGCGATCGTGAAGCGATCGATCCTCTCGTCCACCGCTGGATCCGCGGACGCGACCTCGTCGCGCTGATGCTCATACTGCAGAAAATGCTGCGCGAGTCCGGCAGCATCGAGCGTTTCTTTGTCGCCGGCGACGACCCGACGACGCCCGACATCGGCCCTGCGCTCGAGTCCTTCTCGACGCGCGCGCTGCAGACGAATCTCCAGGCTGCCTACCCTCGCGTGCCGAAGCGGCCAGGCGTCTGCTACTTCTTTCCAAAACCGTCAGCGGGAAGCGCGTGTAAGCGGTTGAATCTGTTTCTTCGCTGGATGGTGCGGCGCGATGCAATTGACCTCGGAACTTGGACATCAGTGTCCCCTTCAAGGCTCATCATTCCGCTCGACACCCACGTCATTCGGCTCGGTCGCTGTCTTCGATTGACGCGATATTCCTCACCAAATTGGAAAATGGCGGCCGAAATCACTGGCTCCCTTCGGGCTCTCAGTGACGATCCTGTTCGGTACGATTTTTCCCTCTGCCACATCGGCATGATGAGCGCCTGCGGATACGGCCGAGCCCAGGGTGATCGTCAGTGTCCGTTGAAGGGAATTTGTCGTCCTCGCAAGCACGCTTAGACGAATAGGGACGGAACGAGGATTGAAGCATCTTCGCTAACCCGGAGATCACGCTCCGTTATGCGCGTACGCATTACAAAAGCACTGGCCGGCAGTATCGACGGCATACAGCTTTCGCGGCTGTCCAAGGGGCGCGTCTACGACGTGAACACATCCCTCGCGTGCTATCTGCTGTCCGAAGAAATGGCCGAGTTGTTTGAAGCGCCCTCCGAGACGCGCAATCTAGAGTCGTTCGTCCCGCGTTCCATCGCCGCCGATCGTTCGCGCAAGAAGCGTAATGGTCCGAAGAAGAAGGAAGAGTAGGAATCCATTCATGCGAATCATCATGTTGGCGCTCGTCACGTCGCTGTCGGGCGCCGTGCTGCCGGCGCTGGCTCAATCACCAAAGGACGAAGTTCGTATCACCGGCTGCGTACAGTGGGAAAAAGAATATCGCCACGATCGCAACGAAGGCCGCGGCGGGGCACTTGGCACCGGCGTCGGTGTCGGCAATGAATTTGTGTTGATCAGGGTGAAACCTGAAGGCGGTCGCAAAGCCACCGCCTATAGCATCACCGGCGATCGAGAGAAGGAGCTGGGACGCCGGATCGGACAGCAAATTCAGGTGATCGGCATCATTGAGAACGAAGGCAAGCTGGACAGCGAGCGCTTCGGCGACTTGCCGCGCATCAAGATGACCGCGTGGATTCCCGTAAAAGACACCTGCGAACAGTAGTAGGTGCTATTGGAGCTTGGATCTTGGATCTTGGAGCTTGGAGCTTCTCTGAAGCTCCCACAACTTCATGAACTTCAGGCCGACTGACCAGGCATTCATCAGCGAAATGGTCAGTCCCGCCGTCCCGTCAAGAAAGCCTCTCCTCAAGAGGTAGTTGCGCAGGAACGCGGCCGGTGGGTGCACCAGGATTTCCACCGGCCCTGTTCGACGTCCGGCTTCGTACATCTGCTTTGCCGACAGCGTCGAGTAGTGATTGATGCGCTGGATGTGATCCCGCAGGTCGCTGAACGAGTAGTGCTGCAGCTCGTTGCTCAGCTGGCCTGACGCGCCGTCAACCGCGACGGATTCGTGCACGTAGCGGCCGCGCCATCGTGCGAATCGCCGGTTATAGAGCCGCGTCTGGTAATCGGGATAAAAGTCGGTAGTACGGATCCAGCGTCCGAGGTGAAAGGCGACGCGCGGAACACGGTAGCCGTAGTACTGCGGCTCGCCGGCGAGCGTCGATCGGATCTCGTGCGCCAGCGCTGCAGGAATCCGCTCGTCAGCGTCGAGGGAGAAGATCCAGTCGTGGGTCGCCTGCTCGGCCGCGAAGTTCTTCTGATCGACGTATCCCGTCCACTGACGCGACATCACCCGCACCCCTTTACCGCGGGCGATATCCACGGTCTGGTCGGTGCTGCCTGAATCGACGACGAGAATGTCATCCGCGAAGGAAGCGGAATCGATCGCCGCGGCGATATGTTCCGCCTCGTTCAGCGTGATGATCGTGACCGTCAGTCGATGCAATTACTGCGTGCCTCCTACGACGCCGCCGCTCGTCACGGTTCCACCGCTCGTGGTCGTTGATCCTGGTGTTGCCGATGTCGTCGTGACACCGCTCCCGACGTTCGCAGCGGTAACGGTGTTGACCGTCGCCGTACCCGATCCTGCGACCGGAGCGCGCTGCACGGTCTCGAGATCGACGAGCGAGCGGTTGTAGCTCAAAATCGCGTTCAGCTCGTCATTGCGCGCCTGCGCCAGGTCGCGTTGCGCCTGAAAGACCAGGAACTGCGTCGACGTTCCTGCCGCCAGCTTCTTCTGCTCCGCGTCGAGCCGCTGTTCCGCAAGCGAGCGCGACACGCCTGTCGCGCCCACCAGCTTGGCGTTGGTTTGCACCTGCCGCGCGACGTTGCGAACTTGCGTGACGACCTGCAGCTCCGCGTTCTTCAACTGCGTGACGTTCTGGCTGTTCTGCAGCTCGGCGCGCGCCAGGCTCGCTTCCTGCTGGCTGTGGCCGATTGGATAACTGATGTTCAGTGCGAGCGTCCAGTTCGGAAACTGGTTGCCGAAAATGTCGCTGAGCACCTGGCCGAAGCTGCGCGACGTCGGATTGGTGACAACGGGAATGCCCAGCGCGTTGGTGCGGACGACGGGCGTTCCGCCCAGGCCGCTGAGCCCGTAGTCGAAGCTCGCCGTCACGTCGGGGAGCGACTGGTTGCGGAAGTACTGAATGTTGATATTGGCCTCTTCGATCGACTTCCTTGTCTGCAGCAGGTCCGTGCGCATTTGCAACGCGTTGCGCACCGCGGCATCGACGTCAACGGTCATCGGCTGAAAGGCAGGCAGGTCCGTCGGCTGAATGCTGGTCGTCCAGAAGTCGGGCGACTGCGGGTTGAAGATGAGCGATCGCAGCGCGTCCTGTGCGCTCTCGATCTGCTCCTGCGCGAGGATCACGGCCTGTTCGCGCTGCGCCACTTCGGCCTCGGCAGCGACGGCGTCGATCGGTGGCGTGGTGCCGATTTGAATGCGCGCGTTAGTCTCGCGCAGCGACTCGCGCGCCAGGTCGAGCGACTGCTGTTGGACGCTAAGAGATGCGACGGCATACGCCAGATCCCAGTACGCGTTGCGCACGGCGCGCGACGTTGTGGCGACCGTCTGCTCGACGCCGATGTCGGCGATCTCGCGATTCTTCTCGCTGACGATCACCTGCTGGCGCAGGTTGTCGATGCCGAAGTTCCGCAACAGCGGCTGGCGGATGCTGAGCGACAGCGACGACTGCACCTGCGGCGAGAACGTCGAGAAGATGTTGGTCGTGGTTGCACGGGTCGTGTCCCATCCCACCTGGTAGCTGCCACCCCATGGCGTCTGCTGCAGCAGTCCGAAATTGCTGGCAAACCGATCCGTCGTCGTCTTGTTCTGCCCCGTCGATGCTCCCGACAGCACGCTTGTATTCGGCGTCGCCGTCCCTGTGTTCTGGACGACCGTCGTCAGCGTCGGCACCCAGGCGGAGCGCGCCAGGGCGATCGAGAGATCCTGAAGCTGCGGATTGATGCGCGCGATCTGCACGCCGAGGTTGTTCTCGAGCGCGAGCCGCACCGCATCGTCAATGGTGAGCCGCCGGACCTGATCTGCCGCGGGTTGTTGGGCATACGCCGAGCCGCTCGCAACTCCGCCAAGGATGAAGAACAGGACCGCGGTAAACGTCGTACGCATTGAATTACTCCTGACACCTGATACCTGCTGATACCTGACACCCGATACGTGAAACCTACCGGAGTCCACAGTGACAGATTTATGAACGTATGATGACATTGTGACTACGGATTCCGTGCTCGATCGGTTTCGGCGCGTTGGCGCGCTGCTCGAAGGACACTTCAGGTTGACGTCGGGACTGCACAGTCCTGGTTATCTGCAGTCCGCTCTGGTGCTGCAGCATCCCGTCGAAGCAGAGGCGTGCGGAGCTGCGATCGCCGATCGCGTGCGTTCGCTTGCGCCACACGTCGTGCTCTCACCGGCGCTCGGCGGCATCGTCATCGGACAGGAAGTGGGACGCGCGCTTGGCGTGCGCGCGATCTTCGCGGAGCGGCAGGATGGAAAGCTGACGCTGCGCCGCGGCTTCTCGTTGCAGCCTGGCGAAAGGGTGCTTGTCGTCGAGGACGTGGTGACCACCGGCGGGTCGACGCAGGAGACCATCGATGTGGCGCGCGCGGCGGGCGCGACGGTTGTGGGTGCAGCGTCCATCATCGATCGCAGCGGCGGCAAGCAGCGTATCGACGTGCCGTACCATGCGCTCGCGACAATTTCGCTGCCCACCTACGAAGCAGAGGCGTGCCCGATGTGCGCGGAAGGAAAGCCGGTGGTGAAGCCTGGCTCGCGTACTTAAGCTGACGCTTGCCTACGAGGGCACTCGATACGTCGGCTGGCAACGTCAGGCGACAGGAGAATCCATCCAGGGGATCCTCGAGGAGGCACTCGCCAGGTTCGAAGGCGCGCCGGTAAACGTCCACGGCGCCGGACGTACAGATGCCGGCGTCCACGCGCTCGGCCAGGTTGCCAGCGCGACCGTCAATTTCACGCACTCAGTTGAGACCATCGCACGCGCGCTCAACGCGCAACTGCCCCCCGATATTCGTGTGCTCGACGTCATCGAGGCGGCCGCGGATTTTCACGCCCGCTTCAGCGCGCGATCGAAGACGTATCGCTACCAGTTGAGTGCGGGCAGCGTTGGGGATCCCTTTACACGCGCGTTCACCTGGCAGATGCCGGAGCTACTCGACGTAGACGCTATGCGATCGGGCGCGGCGATGCTTGTCGGCACGCACGACTTCACTGCGTTCCAGAGCGTAGGAACTGAGACGAGCAGCACGGTGCGCACGATTTTCCGATCCGAGATCTGCCACAGCAGCGCAAACCAGCCTGCCGCGCCGAAGCTGCGAAGCAGCGAGGGTGGGGGGGCGCGACATCTCATCGCCTACGAGGTCAAGGGCAACGGTTTTCTTCGCCACATGGTGCGAGCGATCGTCGGCACCCTGGTCGAGATCGGGCGTGGTTGGCGCGAGCCCGCGTCGATGATGCAGCTGCTCGACAACGGCACGCGCGCGCAGGCAGGCGCAACAGCGCCGCCGCACGGATTGTTCCTCGTGAGCGTCGACTATGATTAGAGATCGCCGTGTCTAGAGACGATCTCCTATCGTGGATTCCGGCGGGCCACCCCGACGAAATGCTCGTCCGGCAGGTCAACTTCGAGCGGCTGCCGGAACACATCGCGATCATCATGGACGGCAACGGCCGATGGGCGGCGCAGCGACACCTGCCGCGCGTCGAGGGCCATCGCGCCGGCATCGACGCGGTCCGCGACACTGTGGAAACGGCCGCTCGCCTCGACATCAAGGTGCTGACGCTCTTCGCGTTTTCCATCGAGAACTGGAAGCGGCCGGCGACGGAAATCAGCACGTTGATGATGCTGCTGAAGCGCTACCTCCGTTCCGAGCTGAAGACGCTGCTCACCAACAACATCAAGTTCCGGGTCATCGGCCGCATGGACGAATTGGCCGACGACATCCAGGACGAGCTGCGCGCGGCAATGGATCGCACCGCGAACGACAACGGCATGCTGTTCAACATCGCGCTCAACTATGGCGGCCGCGCAGAAATCGTCGATGCTGCACGCCGGGCGATTGAATCGGGTATTCGCGCCGAAGATCTCGACGAGCGGCGCTTTGCAACCTTTCTCTACACGGCGGGCCAGCCCGATCCGGACCTGTTGATTCGCACCAGCGGCGAGATGCGCGTCAGCAACTATCTGTTGTGGCAGATCGCATATGCCGAGATCTACGTGACGGAGACGCTGTGGCCCGACTTCCGTCGGCGGCATCTGCTCGAGGCGGTGCTCGCGTATCAGAAGCGCGAACGGCGGTACGGCGGCATCAGTATCGGACAAGCGCGCGCGAAATGATCCGTGTAATCAGTGGCGTTGTCCTCGCTGCCGCGACGCTCGCAGCAATCGTCTTTCTTCCGTTCGCCGCGCTTCGCATGCTGACGTCGATCGTCGCTGGTCTCGGTGCCGTCGAGTTTGCGCACATCACGGGTGCGGCGCGGAGCCTGCTTGCGCGTGCGCTCGTGATCGCCATTACCGTATGGGCCTGCTGGTGGTCGGCCGTGCCGGCGCCCTTGAGCATCGTTCTGGTGTCGCTGCTCGTCATTGCCTGGCTGGCGATAGAGGTGCTGCGCGAAGGGCGAACGTTTCAACAGGCCGCGGTCGATCTCGTCGCGCCGATATACATCGGCGCTCCGCTCGGCATGCTCGTCGCGCTGCATATGCGCTCCGGACCGAAAGCGGTGCTGCTGCTCATCGCGACGATCGTCATCAGCGACTCCGCGCAGTACTACACCGGCCGTGCATTCGGGAAGCGGCCGCTCGCACCCACCATCAGCCCGAAAAAGACCATCGAAGGCGCCATTGGCGGAGTGCTGTTCGGAACGTTATTCATGGCGTTGGCCCTTCCGCTGGTGTTTCCGTTGACGCCACTGTTGCTGCGCGTGCTGCTCGGCGCCGCCGTCGTCATCTTCGGCATCGTCGGGGATCTCTTCGAATCGCGGTTGAAGCGCTTCGCCGACATGAAGGACAGCTCGCACCTGATACCCGGCCATGGCGGCGTTCTCGATCGCATCGATGCGCTGCTGTTTGCCATTCCCGTGTTCTATTTCATGGTCGTGCAGGGACGCGTGGTTTGAAGACGCTGGCCATTCTCGGGTCGACCGGTTCGATTGGGCAGAGCGCGCTCGCGGTCGTCGATGCACATCCCGACCGCCTGTGTGTGGCTGCGCTGGCCGCCGGCGATAACTCGGCCCTGCTTGTCGAGCAGGTTCGCCGCTATTGTCCGAAGGTCGTCGGTATGGCTACGGCCGAAGCGGCCGATCGTGTCCGCAAGGCGTGCGGCGCGAACGCCCCGACCGTCGTCAGCGGAGCTGAAGGCCTTGTCGCCGTCGCAACACATCCATCGGTCGACATCGTCATCTGCGCGTCTTCAGGGACCGCAGGTCTCGAGGCCGTCCTGGCCGCAATCGAGCACGGTAAGCGCGTGGCGCTCGCCAACAAGGAAGTGCTGGTGATGGCGGGTCAGCTTGTCACCGACGCGGCGCGGCGGCATGGGGTGGCGATCCTGCCCGTGGACAGCGAGCACAACGCGATTCACCAATGCCTTCACGGCCGAGACCCCGTCGAGATCAAGCGGCTGATTCTCACCGCGTCGGGGGGTCCGTTTCGTGAATTCAGCGCCGACGCGCTCGATAATGTGGATGCGGGCGCCGCCCTCCAGCATCCGACGTGGCGCATGGGCCGCAAGATCACCATCGATTCGGCGACGCTGATGAACAAGGGTCTCGAAGTCATCGAGGCGCGTTGGCTGTTTGGCGTCTCGGCCGATCAGATAGATGTGGTCATTCACCCGCAATCGATCGTCCACTCACTCGTGGAACTGATAGACGGGTCAATCATTGCGCAGCTCGGAATCACCGACATGCGTCTTCCCATTCAGTACGCGTGTTCTTATCCCGAGCGGTGGGACGCGCGTTCGCTGCCAACGCTCGACTTGCTTCGCGCAGGACGGCTCGATTTTCACGCTCCTGCACGCGATCGATTTCCATGTCTCGATCTCGCCTACCGCGCGCTGCGGAGCGGTGGAACGCTTCCCGTCGTCTTAAATGCAGCGAATGAAGTGGCCGTCGAATATTTTCTTGAAGGGAAGCTCGGCTTTACAGCCATTCCGCGCGTCATACAGGAAACGATGGATGTGCATGACGTTGAAAAAGTGATCACGCTGGATGTGGTACGACGCGTGGATCAGTGGTCGCGGGAGTGCGCGGGGCATAGAGCCCAGGCGCTAGAATTGAACGCGTGACGACAATCCTCGCGTTTTTGTTCGTGCTCGGAGTGCTCGTTTTCGTACACGAGCTCGGACATTTCCTCGCGGCCCGGCGCATCGGCGTCCGGGTGCTGACATTTTCACTCGGGTTCGGCCCGAAGCTCGTGTCCACCAGACGCGGAGACACTGAATACGCGATCAGTGCCATTCCCCTTGGCGGCTACGTGAAAATGGCCGGAGAAACGGTCGACGACCCGCGCAGCGGCGCCCCCGACGAGTTCCTCTCGAAAACCAAGTGGCAGCGGTTCCAGGTGCTCATCATGGGTCCCGTGATGAACATTCTGCTCGCCGTCGTCATCCTGGCGCTGGTGCTGGCGCAGGGCGCCGAGGTCCCGGCGTACCACGACCAGCCGCCTGTAATCGGCTCCGTCACGCAGGGCTCGCCGGCCCAGACAGCCGGGTTGCGGCGCGGCGACCGGGTGCTCATGGTGGACGACAGCTCCGTCGAGACGTGGGACAAGTTCGACATCGCTGTCGGCACGCGTCCGAACCGGGATATTGACCTCACCTTCCTTCGCGACGGCGAGACGAAATCGACAACGCTGCGCACACTTTCCCGGGGGAAATTCGCAGTCGGCGATATCGGGGTGCTGCCGAACTCGACGCCGGTCGTGGCATCGGTCATCAAAGGTGACGTCGCCGAGCGCGCGGGACTGAAGGCGGGCGATCTGCTGCTGGCGGTCAACGGCGAGTTCATGACGGCTCCGACGCAGCTCACCGAAGCCATCTCGAAGAACGCCGGCAAGGCGACGGATCTGTTGGTCAAGCGCAACGGGCAGGAACTGCACATCACGGTCACTCCTCAGAAGCGCGGTGACCGCGGGATGATCGGCATCTATTTCGGTGAGCAGACGAAGAAATTCAAGCCGGGGCCGCTCGAGGCGGTGAAATTGAGCGTTCAGCGCAACATCGAGTTCGGCGGCCTCATCTTCAAGACCCTCGGCGGGCTATTTGTCGGAACCACGTCACCGCGACAGCTGATGGGTCCGGTGGCGATTGCTCAGCTATCGGGCGAATCCGCTTCTGAAGGGCTGATTCCCCTGTTGATGCTGATGGCCTCCATCAGTCTGAACCTCGGTCTGTTGAACCTGATGCCGATCCCAGTCCTCGATGGAGGACACATTCTCATCATGGCGCTCGAGGGCATAGCCCGCCGCGATTTCAGCGCTCAGGTAAAGGAGAAAATGCTTCTGGCCGGGTTTGTGCTCATCCTGCTCCTCATGGTCACGGTGATCTACAACGACCTCACGCGCATTAGCTGGATAGAGCGGCTGATGCCGTGGAGAAATTAAGGAGGCACTCCAGATGGTTCGCGTTCAACGGATCGCCCTCGCGGCGATCGTAGCGGCAGCGCTCGCGGCACCGGTCGCCGCCCAGCAGAACTCACAGGTCAGTCAGGCGGACATTCAGCGGCTGCAGGACAGTGTGTTCCAGGCCGGCTCGGATATCCAGCAGCTCAGAAGCCGCGACGCCGCGCGCGCCACGCAGTTGCAGACGCAGCTGGACGATCTGCGCGACGAAGTCACGTATCTGAAGGTGAAGCTGCGCAAGGAAGGCTCGCTGCAGCGCACCGAGTACGCCACCGTGCGCGATCGTCTCGACGATCTGCGCTCCCAGGCGACCAACTACACCGCCAGCTACACGCCGGCCGGCACTGCGAATGGTGCGACGAGTGCGAGTGGTGCGAGTGGTGCGACGGGTGCGAATCGCGCGGCTGGCACATCGCCGTCATCCACCCAGACACAGTCGTCGACGACGACCCGCAGCAGCAGCACCCCGACGACGACGGCTTCCGGCGCCGGAG